>SWCD01023780.1_pt1 | contig 22204 bp, 23 predicted proteins | sample 4693011 | NCBI WGS metagenome assembly SWCD01 (sample SAMN10267278, study PRJNA491770) | bioreactor metagenome | isolation source: DHS bioreactor inoculated with marine | place: Japan: Omine Ridge, Nankai Trough | reverse complement strand
TTTTTGTCTGGAGCAACCTGTCACGCGGTGAGCCGCACTTCACGCTGACCCAGGTCGCGCTCAATGATGTCATCATGGTCTTTGCATTTGCACCCATCGTCGCACTCCTGCTCGGCATCTCGGCTATCCATGTACCGTGGGATACTTTATTACTATCCGTGCTTTTATATATCGTAGTGCCATTAATCATCGCCAACATCTGGCGACGTTTATTACTGGCATCGAACAACGGCGAACAAAAACTTGAGAACACATTAAAACAACTTCACCCCTGGTCATTAACCGCATTACTCGCCACACTGATATTGCTGTTCAGCTTTCAGGGCGAACAGATCATCGCACAGCCGTTGATCATCCTGCTGCTGGCCGTACCGATACTGATACAGGTACTATTGAATTCAACGCTGGCGTATCTACTCAATCGAGCGGTGAAATCACCGCACAACATCGCCGGCCCCTCCGCCCTCATCGGCGCCAGTAATTTTTTTGAGCTGGCAGTGGCAACCGCCATCGCACTCTTTGGTTTTGAATCCGGCGCAGCACTGGCGACAGTTGTCGGGGTATTGATCGAGGTACCGGTGATGATGTTTGCGGTGCGGATGATTAATTCGACCGCTGGCTGGTATGAACGGCGTGAAGGCATTCCACGCTATGCCGACACAGATTACAATTTTAGATAAAACCAGCCATCACTCATTCGTTTAGCGACCTGCTCGGCAGCGGACGGCGTAATCATAACTGATTTCATAAGCAGTATCGGGTTGCCCCGTGCAGCAAGCGTGGCCATACTCTTTGCGCACGCGACCACATCCAGGCTGTCGAATCGACGTGCCAGTCGCGAGATACGCTCGGCATGCAACGATGTTTCCGTGTCTAATGCCTTCAGTCCATTTTTATTCGCAACAATCTCGATGCTGAAAGACTTATCACCACTGTGCTGCTGCAACAGTGCTTCGATATTATCGACGGTCGCATCAAACGATTGCGGATGATACTGCGAAACATTAATAACCAGCTTTTTATGTGTACCGATTGTTTTACTGATATCAGCGGATGCGATAGGTCGGGTATTATTGATAAGTTTCCTCGCCAGTAAAACATCATCACTGTCCGTTATAACAGGCGATAACAGCGCAGCTGCAGCAATCAGTATGAGCAACCCCGCTACCAGCGATTTTGGCGTCTTGATAAACACCATGCAACTAAAGGACTTCTTCTGCCCCCCGTTCACCGGCTGCCCGGTATATGCCAGCTGAACTTTTTCTTTTAGCATACGCACATCATTTATGCGTTGCATCAGTAGCGAATTTTTCTGCGCATCGAACAACAGTAGCGCGCGCTCATCATTATCGAGTTCACCATCGATATACGCGTTGATGTGCTCATCTGAATACTTATCTCGTTCGTTCATTGCACTATCTCAAGCTTTACTTTATTACTCATATCAACACAAGACTCGTCAAGTATCTGCTTCAACGATATCCTCGCCCGGTTAAGCCGGCTCATAATCGTACCCAGTGGTACATCAATAATCTCAGCAACTTCCGCGTAGGAAAAATTTTCAATATCAACCAGTGTCAAAACCTGACGATGCTTAAAAGGCAGGCTAACGATCGCTGCCCGCACCGCCGCAAGCATCTCGTTTTGACGATGAATGGTTTCTGGTGTATCTCGTTCGACCAGCATGGTTTCTTCTATCACAATGCTCTCACGCTGCTTTTTGCAAAAGTCGATAAAACAGTTCGATAGAATACGGAATAACCAGCCATCCAGTGCTTCGATGTCTTTCACCCTGTCGACACTGTTAAACGCCTTTATCATCGTTTCCTGTACGACCTCCTCCGCCACATCCGGGTTGTGCGACCAGGCATAAACCATACGAAACAGCCGACCACGCCCGGCTTCCAGCCGCTTGCACAACTTGCGCTGTTTTGCCGATAGCATCAGAAACTTTCTGATCGAACTCAATGTTTTCGCCTCATATACTTATAGACGCAACGTTTCAACGAAATATTCCATTATTTTTCATACGATTGAAGAATTAGCTGGCTTAAAAACAGACGTAATTTTGAAGTAAAAGCCAGGAGGAGGGAAATATATGATTTCGGAAAAATGGTGGCTATAGGTGGACATGAACCACCGACCCCAGCATTATGAAAATCAACCCGAGAAATACGCCTCCATACAGATTAATTACTTATGGCGATTGCCTGCCAATAATTGGCTGTGAATAGCAGTAAAATCGCCTTAGATTGGTACACTTGATTTTTTTCATCACTATTCGAATATCCAATACCTGGATCTATGTGAATGTCAGTTCATGACCAAGGCGGGCATTCACTTAACTAAATATCTATGTTTAAAGCGAAAATATTGTGATGATGGGCATGGTATTCAGAGACTGAAAGTAAAGTATAAAATCAAAGACAAACAAAAAGGGCAAGACCAAATGGCCTTGCCCTTTGTAATTAGCAAAAGTAATTACTTATAGAGCGATAATATTCTCTGCTTGTGGACCTTTTGGACCTTGAGTTACTGTGAACTCAACTCTCTGACCTTCAGACAGGGTTTTGAAACCTGATGAATCAGTGATTGCACTAAAGTGAGCAAATACATCGGGCCCAGACTCCTGCTCGATAAAACCAAAACCTTTAGAATCGTTGAACCATTTAACGGTTCCATTAACTGTATTAGACATAATAATATCCTGTGTTATATAAAAATGTGCCTTCAAGAGGCATGAATAGCGGAAAAAACTGACTGCTACTTAAAAACTACAGAACGGAAATTACGAATAAAATAACGAAGATGTATTGATAAACAAGAGACTTTCTTTCTAGCTGCCGGACAGTGTACAGACATTATTGATAATGTCAATTATATGTTTATGATGCATATAGCGCTTTTGCTGAATGGCACATGACTCAGGCAATTACAAAAGATGCTGAGTCTTGAATAGTTGCGAACGACCGCTTCTAATGTCTATAATTTCTTAAGTCAAAAATACCGAATTTTATATCTACCTTCGTCCACCTTTAACGTTGCGAAAATTCAAGGTTTCGGCCTGCTCCGTCGCGTGTGCAGTAACAGATTTGAGAGTCCCCGTTTTTTTACAATCCATTATTGAATTGGTTAAGTCGCCTTTTTGAATAACGTAGAGATACCAGTTTTCACCCAACATACCCTCCGGGGCGGTAGTCTTTTCAACCTTTATTACATGGTATTTACTTTTGATTGAATCATCCTGCATTATTAAATACCTTTTATTTCAGTTTAAAAAAAACCAAAGTGGGGTTTATGGGAGTGCGCTTTTATTTTCTATACACTAATCCCATCTATGGAGAATAGCTAATCATATTATTGATAGTTAGAGAGTAGGCCAGGCTGAATTATCTACTATTGACCGCATGCAGACATAGAAAATTTATATGCATTGACCGTTCAAATGCCTACATCAGAACTTTGTAATTTTTGTTAGTTAGCTACGAACATCATAACTTGTTGAAATAATTAACACCGAGGGCCAGAATCGAACTGGCGCTTCCGTGAGGAAACCGGGTTTTGAATTTTTTGTATTATATTTACCACCGACCCAGAAATGACCCGGAAGTTTTTACAAAACAAAAAAAATATATAACTTATTGAAATAATGGTGGTCATGGGTGGACTTGAACCACCGACCCCGGCATTATGAATGCCGTGCTCTAACCAGCTGAGCTACATGACCTTTATCAGATATTTAAAAGAATTCGTCCGAACGGACTGTTCTTTTGAACCTTCACATGAAGGGCGGGATTTTCCCGTTTTATTGGCTTATTGTCAATATTTACAGGGGTATACTAGCCAATTAGTTACCCCTTCTACTTTTTCTCAACTGTCCTGAGTGGTAGCGTAAGATCCTTCGACTATCGCTCAGGATGACAGCTTTGTTTCAGGTGTCAATCAAACGTTAAAGCGGAAATGCATGACATCGCCATCCTGCACGATGTAATCCTTGCCTTCTACACGCAGCTTTCCTGCTTCTTTCGCACCCTGTTCGCCCCTGTTATCGACGAAATCCTGGTAGGCGATGGTCTCGGCCCGGATGAAGCCTTTTTCGAAGTCGGTGTGGATGACGGCGGCAGCCTTTGGTGCGGTAGCACCGATGGCGACTGTCCAGGCGCGCACTTCTTTTACACCGGCGGTGAAATAGGTTTGCAGGCCTAATAATTTATAACCGGCGCGAATCACGCGGTTTAAGCCGGGTTCGTCCAGCCCTAGCTCATCGAGAAACTCTTTGGCTTCATCGGCGTCCAGTTCGATCAGTTCTTCTTCGATAGCAGCGCACACGGCGACCACCTCCGCGCCCTCTTCGTCTGCGCGCTGTTGTACGGCGTCCAGATAAGGGTTATTTTCGAAACCGTCATCGCTAACGTTGGCGATGTACATCACCGGCTTCACGGTGAGCAGGTGCAGGTCGTACAGCGCGGCTAAATCGTCTTCACTCAAACCCATAGAGCGTACCGGTTTGCCTTCATTCAGATGCGCGGAGACATTTTGCAACAGTTCGAATTTTGCTTTTGCCTCTTTGTCACCGCTCTTGGCGACGCGGCCGACTTTGTCCGCTGCTTTATCGACTGACTCGAGATCGGCCAGTGCCAGTTCGGTATCGATCACTTCGATGTCACTGATGGGGTTTATCTTGCCATCGACGTGGATGACGTCGTCGTTATCGAAACAACGAACCACGTGCGCGATGGCATCGGTCTCACGGATATTGGCGAGAAATTTATTACCCAGGCCTTCACCTTTTGATGCGCCTGCGACCAGACCGGCGATATCAACAAATTCCATGGAGGTGGGAACGACACGTTCGGGTTGAACGATTTCTGCCAGCTTGTCCATGCGCGCATCCGGCACAAACACGATGCCGACGTTGGGCTCGATGGTGCAGAACGGATAGTTTTCCGCCTGTATGCCCGCTTTGGTCAACGCATTAAATAGGGTGGATTTACCGACGTTTGGTAAACCGACGATGCCACATTTAAAACCCACAAGTTACTCCTGGATAATAATAAAAATTAAAAAACATAAAATAATCCGCAAATAACGCAAAACACGCAAAGATTAAAAACGTTTTATTCGCGTTCTTTGCGTTATTCGCGGACCAGGTGTTTTTTCAGTCGATAAGGCGGGCAGTGCCCGCCTTACTATTTGCTATGCAATGCCTGCATCGCCTGTTCGAAAGCACCCAATGCCAGTTCTGGCAGCACTGCGACCGCATCGTCGATATCCCGCTCGATCAGGATGCGGTCATCACGTGATGCGCTGCGCAGAACATAATCGACCACCTGATCTTTGCTGCCGGGATGACCGACACCGATGCGCAGGCGATGAAAATCTTTTGAGCCTAACTGGCTGATGATGTCACGCAATCCATTATGGCCACCGTGGCCACCACCGGTCTTTAGTTTGGCAGTGCCTGGCGGAAGGTCGATCTCATCATGTGCGACCAGTAACTGCCCGGCGGCGAAACGATAAAATGACAGCAGGCTCTGCACCGCAAGGCCGCTTCGATTCATAAAGGTATCGGGTTTTAACAACCAGATATCTTTTCCCTCGATTGATACCTTTGCCACTTCGCCATGAAATTTTTTATCAGTGCGAAATGTTGCTGCGTATTTACGCGCCACTTCCTCAATAAACCAAAACCCGGCATTGTGCCGGGTTTCAGTGTATTTTGAACCAGGGTTACCCAGTCCGACGATGACTTTTAGATCAATCGATCTGACAGACATGATTACTCGCTGTCGCCACCCTCTTCACCAGCTTCGTCATCACCTTCAGCAGCTGGTGCTTCTGGTGCTTCATCTTCAACTTCTTCAGCAACCTTACGAACGTGCATACTGGCAACGGCTGTATCGTGCTCTTCACCCTGTTTCAGGGCCAGTACTTCAACACCTTCTGGCATTTTCAGGTCAGACATATGAATGATGTCGCCGACGTGCATCTCAGAAAGATCGACAGCGATAAACTCAGGGATGTTTCCAGGCAGACACTCAACTTCGACTTCAGTCATCACGTGACTGATAACACCATCTTCGTGCTTGATACCCGGTGCAACATCTTCACCAGAGAAGTGTAACTGAGAAAAGACGTGTACAACTTTCTTCGCATCGATGCGGATGAAGTCCATGTGCATCACTTCCATTTTATAAGGGTGATGCTGGATATCACGGATCAGAACGTCTTCCGCGTTGCCTTCGATGCTCAGCGAAAGAACCTGCGAATAAAAACTTTCATCAGGCAGTTTATGCTGAATGTCTTTCTGTAGCAGTGTGATCGACACCGCGTCTTTGCCCCCACCGTATACGACAGCAGGTAACAAGCTTGCATGACGCAGGCGGCGGCTCGCACCTTTCCCCTGATCTTCACGCAATGTAGCATTTAATTCAAAACTCATGGTTTTCTCCGAATAATAAAATTTACTTCATTCGCGACCAAATGAAGTTCGTGTGAAAGTTTTTAAACTTCCGTTTGGCAACCAAGATCACCAAATTCTGAGAGTGAATAGTTTGTTCTCAATCAAGGCAAAAATTATTGAAAGCAAACTATCCGCTCGTTAATCTATATACATCTCGCTGACAGACTCTTCCATATGAATCCGTCGTATCGTCTCTGCCAGCATCGTTGCTACCGACAACTGCCTGATGCGGCCACAGGCCTGGGCTTCTTCTGACAACGGTATGGTATTCGTCACCACCAGTTCGTCCAGCACTGATCCTGTAATATTTTCTATAGCCTTACCGGATAAAACCGGGTGCGTACAATAAGCCGATACACTGGCGGCACCCTCTGCCTTTAACGCGGCAGCGGCTTTGCATAGTGTGCCGGCGGTATCGACGAGATCATCGACGATCACACAATTTTTACCAGACACATCACCGATGATATTCATCACCTCAGAAACGTTGGCCTTCGGTCGACGTTTGTCGATGATCGCCAGGTCAGCATCACCGAGACGTTTTGCCAGGGCTCTTGCTCTGACCACACCACCGACATCCGGCGAAACCACCAGTAAATCGTTGTGATATTTCTGCCAGATATCTTTTAACAGGATCGGCGACGCGTAAACATTGTCGATCGGCAGATCAAAAAAGCCCTGTATCTGATCCGCGTGCAGATCGATTGTTAACAATCGATCGAGCTTGACACTGGCCAGCATGTTGGCAACCACTTTCGCGGTGATCGGCACCCGTGCTGAACGCGGTTTTCGATCCTGTCGCGAATAACCGTAATAAGGCACAACGGCTGTCACGCGACGTACCGAAGCGCGCCGCATGGCATCGATCATCACCATTAATTCCATCAGGTGGTCGTTACATGGCTGACATGTAGGCTGGATGATAAACACATCACGACCACGCACGTTTTCCAGAATCTCGACGCAGATCTCACCATCGCTGAAAGTCTCCACGCCTATCTTACCAAGCCGGGTACCCAGGATTTCGGCAATGCGCCTCGCTAATGCGAGATTGGCATTACCTGCGAATATCATCAACCGGCTTTCGTTATCTTGATTCACTTAGCCATTCTCATTTTAAGCAATGCTCATATCAACTATGGTGGCGCTAACATTGCTGCTAGCCAGAATCTTTCACTTACTACGCGGATGTAGTTCGGCTTTCTAAATGTGGCTGGGCCGGCAGGATTACGAAATACGTCATGTATTTCGCCCTTGCGGGCCATTAGCACAAACCGCTAATGTTCAAAATCGTTCCAGACGATTTTGTTAAACCTGTAACGGTTCAAATCTGCCGTCTTAACTCCTTTAGCATTTTATATTGCTAGAAGTTCGGCATTCATAAATTGGCTGGGCCGGCAGGATTTGAACCTGCGCATGCCAGGATCAAAACCTGGTGCCTTACCGCTTGGCGACGGCCCAATAATTTGTACTCAACTCCAGGGTCTGTTCAGGAGACCTGAACCGGACCTTTGAGTTTCTAAAAAATGATGCAGTGGCGATCGATTTAGTCCTTTTGCAACGAAGCTGATCCAGCCCTCGATTTCTGCATTTTTGCAGATTTTTTGCAAAATTTCTTCCGCCTGTGCTTTTGTGTCAAAACTTGCAAACACCGAAGCACCGGTACCACTCATCTTTGCTTTTGAATATTCGCCAAGAATATCAATAGCTTGCGACACCACCGGGTAGTTTTTTCTCACCACTGGTGTACACACATTCCGCCACTCACGCCGCGAAAGGTCGCATAGTTTGATGGCAGAACAATCCCGTGTCAAATCCGAATTTTCAAACACCTTTTTTGTTGAAACATGCACCGGTGGAATCAGCACTAAATACCATTTTTCCGGTGGCGAGATCGGGCTTAATTTTTCGCCGATGCCTTCGGCAAAAGCGGCGAAACCACGCACGAAAACCGGCACGTCCGCACCCAGTGTCAATCCCATCGCAGCCAGCTCATCGGTCGAAAATTGCGTGTCCCATAATTTATTCAGTGCGATCAACGTAGTGGCAGCATCTGAACTACCGCCACCCAGACCGGCACCCATGGGGATCTGTTTTTTCAGATAGATATCGACGCCCGTATTATTGCATCCAGCTGGATTTTTCTGCGAATATTTTTCGCGCAACAGGTTTGCAGCGCGGATGATGATGTCTTCGTTTTCCGGCACATCGAAGTCTTCGCAATGACGCAGGATCTGCTCATCAGCTCGAAGCTTAAACTCCAGCACGTCCGCAAAATCGATAAACTGAAATACCGTCTGTAGTTCGTGATAACCGTCTTCGCGCCGACCGGTGATATGCAGCATGAGATTTAATTTGGCCGGTGCCGGCCAGAGTTGTTTGCTCATATCGCTCTAGTTATCAACCAGCCATTGTCTGAGCACCAGCCGAACATCCAGCTCCGCATCATCATCACGACTTAGATAGATAGCGTGCGGCAATAATATTTTTTTGCCGGCGTATTTTTTCATCTCCACATTCCAGCCTGACTGTTTCAGGGTATGCAATAAACCCTGCCTGTTCCAGCTGATGGCTTCGACCGACAAGGTCTTGCTCGGCAGACCGCGGATCCAGTCCTTGACCGCATTCACCGGTAGATTCACTTTGAGCACCGATGAGAACACATCGTCGATATTGTTGACGGTTTCTACCTGACCATCGGGGTAGCGTATCTCGGTGATGCCGTTGTCACCCTGCACCAGGTAGTTGCCGGCGCCAAACGGAGCGATCAGGCGGATAGAAAAATCCTGCTCCGCCTGTTTCCAGATGATATCCAGGGTGCCAGCGTCATTTTCTGTCTGTATGCCGAGGCGACCACGGATCTCCCAGTTTTTGATCTGCTGCCGTTTTTGCTGTGCTGCCTGCCAGCCGGCAGGCTCCTGGGTTGTCGTCTGCTCCCTGACGGTGGCGCAGGATGCAAGCATCAACAAGGCAAGGCCAGTCACTAAAGAAAAGAATAAACGGCGAATCATAATTATCAGGAAATAACAGGATTAATGGCGACTTATTGTAGTTATTGTGTTGCGTAAAAACAAACTTAAAAACTTTTCACCACAGAGGCACGGAGGGCACAGAGTTTTCTTGTTTTATTAATATCGTCTGCGGCGTTATTAATAAAATAAAAAAGCTTTTTTCTGCGTCCTCCGTGCCTCTGCAGTGAAATACCTATTTAAACGGTTAAGGTTTTAAACGCTTAAGCGTTTCGAGCAACACCGGGTTATCCGCATTGTTTGCTTTGCCCTTGTTCCAGACTTCGCGCGCTTTGTCCTTCTGGTTTACCTGCCACAGCACTTCACCATAATGCGCAGCGATCTCAGCATCTTCAAGTTTCTCGAACGCTTTGGACAGCCACTTCAAGGCCTCATCCATCTCACCCAGACGGTAACTCACCCAGCCCAGGCTATCGAGTATGGCAGGATCATCCGGCACCAGAGCGGCGGCACGTTTGATATATTCCTGCGCTTCTTTATATCTTGACGTGCGATCAGCCAGTGTGTAACCCAGGGCATTTAGCGCATTGGCGTTATCGGGTTCTTTTGAGATAACTTTCAACAGGTCAGATTCAGCCATGTCGAGACGATCAACCTTTTCTGCCATCAGACCACGTGCGTAAAGCAACGTCGTGTCATCACGTTTCTGTTGCAGAGCGCGGCTATACATCTCTACGCCTTCCTTAAATCGCCTCTCACTGCGCAATATTTCACCTTGTGCAAGATACGCCTTGACCCGCATCGCCCAGCTCTTCTGTCCTTCTGCCAGTGCTGCAAGTTTGGCTAAACCTTCGTCCGGCTTACCTAAAGCGGCCAGCAATACGCCGATACGTAGCTGCGCATCAAAGACATATTCACCACTTTTCACCCCCAGATAATATGATACAGCCAGTTTGTCATCGCCCTGATTCTGTGTGATCCGGCCGAGGTAATAGTTCGCGATCGGCACTTTTTTATCGATTTCGATCAGGTAATTCAGTGTTTCTACGGCTTCACCGAGTTGTTTGGTTTCGATATACAGCAGTGCCAGACTCAATGTTATCTCACCATCTTCCGGCAGGTTTTTATGCAATACAGAATATTGCTCTGTGGCAGCTTCCATCTTGCGCTGCTCGACCAGCATACGTGCATATTGCAGGCGCAGCGCATTGTTGTCCGGGAGGTCATCGACCACCTGCTTTATCAACGCAGTGGCCTCTTTGTTTTTGCCCTGCGCCGTCAGAATCCTGGCTTTAATGATCAGCACTTCATAAAGCGTTGGGTCAATTTCCAGCACCTGATCCAGCAACGTCAGCGCTTCATCATATTTTTCAAGCTGCGCAGCATAACGCGATTGCAATATCAGGAGGTGTTCATTTTTGCGCTCTCTTTCATTGAGCTTCTGCAACACCACGTAAGAATCTTTGATGTTCGATTCTTTTGCTAACAACTGCTTGACTGCCAGCGCTTCATTCACCGATGCGCCTTCATGCGCCACAAGTATCTTTACGAGATACGGCACCGCTTTTTCAGGTTGCTCCAGTTTGAGATAGGTGACCGCATACATCCGGGACAGGTCGATGGCATCCGGTTCCAGTTCACGCCAGCGATCAAGCGCTTTCAGTGTCTCATCGTAATGTCCACCATACAGCGCGATGTACGCCGTGCGTGCGGCGATGCGGCTGTCTTTGATCGATTTTGACGCCTCGCGATAATACCCCAACGAAGCATCGACATCGCCGCTATTGCCGGCGAACTCAGCAGCTAACAGGTTGAACAACATATCGCCATCCATACTAATCGCCGGCTGTGCCACCCGGGGTTCAACCGCTTCTGACTTATCAGACGCTTTTACCTCCGCCTTCGCGGGCGTGCTTTCAGTGCCAGTCTGTTCAGCCGTCTGCACCGTCGAAGCTTCACCATCACCGGCAGCAGGCATGGCATTGCAAGCCGTTAAAACCAGTGAAAGGATGAGCGGCAAATAAAAAGAAAATCTAGATTTTAAAATGATAGTGTGAATAATTTTTGTCATGTCGACCTGTAAAATGAAACGTCTTTTGTGAGAATATAACGCATTTTCTAAATATAATTATAATAATAACGATGAAATCGAATCAAATTGCCAAAATATTTTGGAGGTAAACCCCGGATTCGGCTTGAGTTAAGCGCAGGCATCCCTCAAAATTGCCGGTTTTCCCGTATCTGTACTAACGTAAACCGCCTATGTCTTTGATTACACTTGGTATCAATCACAAAACTGCGCCATTAGATTTGCGCGAACGGCTTGCGTTCACCCCACAATCTTTGCCCGAAGCTTTGATGAGCCTGAAAAAACTTGCCCATATCAAAGAAGCCAGCATCTTATCTACCTGTAATCGCACCGAACTTTATTGCGTTACCACTGAAGATAATGACCGGGCAATCATCCAATGGTTCAGTCAATTTCACGGTCTTGATGAGGGCCAGATAAAAGAACATATCTACCTGCACGCACACGAAGAGACCATCCGCCACGCCATGGAAGTGGCCAGCGGGCTGGACTCCATGGTACTGGGCGAACCACAGATCGCCGGCCAGATGAAAGACGCCTACGCCATCGCCAACGAACACGGCACCATCGGCCAGCTGCTCGGCAAGTTATTCCAGCGCGCCTTTGCCGTCTCGAAACAGGTACGCACCGACACCGACATCGGCTCCAGCCCGGTCTCTGTCGCCTTCGCTGCGGTCAGCCTGGCCAAACAGATATTCGGCGACCTGAAGCAGACCACAGTATTGATGGTCGGTGCCGGTGAAACCATCGAACTGGCCGCCCGCCATCTGTATTCACAGGGCGTCGGCAAGATCATCATCGCCAACCGTAGCGTCGAGCGTGCACAGAAACTGGCCGATGAATTCGACGGTGAAGCCATCAGCCTGCAACGCATCAGCGACTACCTGCACCTCAGCGACATCGTCATCGCCTCCACCGCCAGCCCGCTGCCCATCATCGGCAAGGGCACGGTCGAGCGCGCCTTAAAACAGCGCAAACACAAACCCATCTTCATGGTCGACCTTGCGGTGCCGCGCGATGTCGAACCCGAGGTGAACGAGCTCGATGATATCTACCTGTACAGCGTCGACGACCTGCAGTCTGTCATCGAAGAAAACATGGAATCTCGGCTGCAAGCGGCCGAGCAGGCACGCGAGATCATCGACGTGCAGGTCAGTCATTTCCTCGACTGGCAACGCTCACTGGGCGCGGTCGATGTCATCGCGCAGATCAGACAGAGCGCACAGGGCATCAGCGATGAAGTTTTAGCCAAAGCCAAAAAGCAGTTAGCCGCCGGCCAGAATCCGGAAGACGTGCTCGACTTTCTTGCCAGTACGCTGACCAATAAATTTTTACATCTGCCTAGCACGAAGCTACGTGAAGCGAGCCAGAAAAACCGTGACGATGTTTTAAATATCGCACAGGACCTGTTCATCAAAAATGATGCCACTGACGATCCAGATAAATCCAACAAATGAAAGACTCCATACTGAATAAGTTACACACCCTGCTCGACCGTCACGAAGAGATCGCCGGCCTGCTCGCCGACCCCGGTGTCATCAACGACCAGAACCAGTTCCGCGAACTGTCGCAGGAATACGCACAACTCGAACCTGTGGTCAGATGCTTCCAGAAATACAATGAAGCGAACGAAGACCTCGAAGCAGCAAATGACATGCTGAAGGATGACGACGCCGACGTGCGTGAGATGGCCGAAGAAGAAAAAAAAGGGGTCAGTAAAAACATCGAGACACTGGAACTCGAACTGCAAAAATTATTATTGCCTAAAGACCCGCACGACGAGAGCAACATCTTTCTCGAGATCCGCGCCGGTACCGGCGGTGACGAAGCAGCAATCTTCGCCGGCGATCTGTTCCGCATGTACTCCCGTTTTGCCGAATTAAAACGCTGGCAGATCGAGATCATCAACCAGAACCTGGGCGAACACGGCGGCTACCGCGAGATCATCGCGCGCATTATCGGCAACGGCGCTTACTCGCAACTAAAATTTGAATCTGGTGCCCACCGCGTGCAACGCGTGCCAGAAACCGAGTCACAGGGTCGCGTCCACACCTCGGCAGCGACCGTTGCAGTATTGCCCGAGATCGCCGACGTCGAGCAAATTGAGATCAACCCGTCTGATCTGCGTGTCGATACCTTCCGCGCTTCGGGAGCGGGTGGCCAGCATGTTAACAAAACCGATTCGGCGGTGCGCCTGACGCACATCCCCACCGGTACTGTGGTCGAGTGTCAGGATGAACGCTCGCAGCATAAAAACAAGGCGCGGGCGATGTCCTTGCTGCAATCGCGCATCATGAACGCAAAGATAGAAAAACAGCAGGCCGAACAGGCACAGACACGAAAAAGCCTGGTCGGCAGCGGCGACCGCTCCGAGCGCATCCGCACCTACAACTATCCGCAGGGCCGCGTCACCGACCACCGCATCAACCTCACCCTGTACAAACTGGACGAGATCATCCAGGGCGACCTGAGGCAGGTGGTGGAGCCACTGATCAACGAATACCAGGCAGAGCAGCTGGCCAGCTTATCGGGCGAATAAAACCCGCTGCCAGTTTCCGATGAACATCCAGCAAGCACTTCAGCAAGCCCGTCAGGCACTGTCTGGACTCGATGAAGCTGAGGCGGGCGAGTCGGCGCAGATCGACGCGCAGGTCTTGCTGAGCCACGTGCTGCAATGCAACAGCGCACATCTGATCGCCTGGCCTGAAAAAAACCTCGGGGATGAACAGGCCGCGTTATACCAACAACTGATAAAGCAACGCCGACAGGGTTTACCGGTGGCGCATTTAACCGGTCAGCGAGAATTCTGGTCGTTGAATTTTTCAGTCGACAACAGCACGCTGATCCCGCGCCCTGAAACCGAGACCCTGGTCGAGTTCATCCTGGAAAAATTCGGCGACAGAAAAAATATAAAGCTGCTCGACACGGGCACCGGTACCGGCGCGATCGCCATCGCTATCGCCAGCGAAAAACCTGAATGGCAGATCGTCGCCAGCGATGTTTCCGAGCAGGCGCTGAAACTCGCCGCAAAAAACAGCGAGCAACATCACACCAGCAACACCCGCTTCATCCACAGCGACTGGTTTAACAACATCGACGAACACGATTTCAACATCATCGTCAGCAACCCGCCCTACATCGCCAGCGATGACCCACACCTGCAAACCGGTGATGTACGTTTTGAACCGCAGCGCGCACTGACCGCTGGCAAGACCGGCATGGATGACATCGAACACCTGTGTTTATACGCAAAAAATCATCTGCAAAAAAATGGCTGGCTAATCGTCGAACATGGTTATAATCAGGCGGAGCTGGTGGCTGACTGTTTTGCAAAAAATAGTTATACGAAAATTGAACAAAGAGAAGATTTATCTGGACATACCAGAATGACAGCTGGAAAGAAAGTTTAAAGTTGGCAGCCATCAGTTTGCAGTTTAAAAACTTAAAAACCCAAATAATATTTCAAACAATTTTTTGCTTTATACTGATAACTGCAAACTGATAACTATCTTTTAATATGAAAGACAACGAGATAAATTTCAACGACGAGCAGCTGCTGCACTACAGCCGTCAGATCATGCTGCCGAAGTTTGGCATCGAAGGACAGCAGCGATTACAAAACGCGCACGTTGTTATTATGGGCGTGGGTGGTCTGGGCAGTCCTGCTGCCATGTATCTCGCCGCTACCGGTATCGGCACTTTAACGCTGGTCGATTTCGATACGGTTGAGCACAGTAACCTGCAACGCCAGATCATTCACAACACCGATAGTATCGGTGAAAGCAAAGTCAGCTCGGCAGAGAATGCGTTGCGCAAGATCAACCCCGAAGTAACTATCCACAGCATCGACAAACGATTAACGCTGGACGAACTCAAAGCACTATTCACTGATGCTGATTGCGTGATCGATGCCACCGATAATTTCGAAGCCCGTTTTCTCATCAATCGCGCATGCGTGTCACAGCAAGTCGCACTGGTCTCGGCCGCCGCCATTCAGTACGAAGGACAGATCAGTGTTTTTGATTTCACACAGGACGATAGCGCCTGTTACGCCTGCCTGTACGCCGAAGGTGGTGAAGAGAACACCAACTGTAGCGACAATGGCATCCTTGCACCGGTGGTCGGCATCCTCGGCAGCATGCAGGCGCTGGAAGCCATCAAGTTGATATGCAAGATCGGCGACACCCTGCAAAACCGCCTGTTAATCTTCGACGCACTTGCATTACAATGGCGAACCATGAAACTCAAAAAAGATGCAAACTGCCCTGTCTGTAGTAACCGATAACAACAAAACATTATGTCACCAGCGAAACAAACTCTCGAACTAGCCCGCCCTCTGGTCAATAAAATCCTGGCACACGCACAACAGAACGACAGCATGGAAGTCTGTGGTTTAATCGGCAATAGCACGGCAGGCGAAAAAAACTATTACGCCATCGACAACATCTCTAACAATCCCAGCTGCCGTTTTTTGATGGACGCACCGCAACAGATAAATGCGATGAAAAAAATGCGCGACAAACAGCAACAGCTATTTGCTATCGTGCATTCACACCCCGCTGCCAGCGCTGAACCATCACAGCTGGATATTCAGGAAAACGGTTATAAAGATGTTTTTTATATCATCATCTCACTGAACACAAAAGGTGTGCTGGAGATGCGCGCCTATACTCAGACGGGTGACACTATGCGAGAAGTTGAACTGATCCTGGAAGATGACAGTTAGGGTTGCGACCAGCTACTGATAATCACGCTGCTTATAACCACCCCAATTGTAATTACCCTGTGCGCGATTATTATATTGATCCGTTCGCATCCGCGCAAATTCCCGAATTTTTCCATCCGGCTGCATTGTCAACAGATGGTTGCCTGCAAGTTTATATTTGAAACGTATCAGCCGGTCGTGTCCATCGACATTGGTCAGTAAATATTCATTTTGTATTTTTATCTTGCCTGTCAGATAACGCGAACTGCTATCACTCCATAGATAACGGTTATTTTTTATCCCCAGCATCTCGCCATCCTGCGCCACCCACAGGCCATTCAGGTTCGGTATCTTTAAACCACAAAAATCCGTGATACAGGGTTTTTGCAGAGGTTTATTTCTGCTTTTTTTATTCACCCTATTCTGATTTACCCGCTTGCTCAGTGGTGACTGTCGGTACGACGGCTGAACATTTCGCCCGGCCGAAGGGCGTACCGGCCGTGCCAGCTTAGCCAGCGGCGTCGGCTTGCCTGTTCTGTTATTCGGTGCTTCATTCGTCGAAGTTGGCGCGGCAGCATTGTAGTTAAAATTCTGCACCAGCGGGACTGTCTGTAAAACCTGTGGCTGTGAGGGTCGTACAGATCTGTTAGCTGCGGACGGCTCCGCTTTCGGGTTCCACTCCGACGTTTCCCACGGCTCATTGACCCAGCCATTTAATTCATCTGACGACCAGTATGGATTTGCCTGTAACGAATTATAAGGGGCATAACCATAGGGTGAATAGTTACTGGTGGCGTAACTTTCCACGGGCAGGACACCCCAGTTCGGACTGCCCCAGTCCGCCCCGTTGGTGGCCGACGATGACTGCGACCACGGTGAACTCATAAGCGGATTATTCCCGTATGGGCTGAAAAAAGACGAGCCGGGCGAGAACCCGCGCAGCGCGAGCGCACGCGTATAGGGATTAGAGGCCCCGGACCAGGCAGACGAAGGATAGGCCCCCAGTCCATAACGGCTATTTGTCGGCAACCGGTCGAGAATACCCATCGCAACCATCATATTCAGCATCATCTGCACGAACGGCAGCTTGCCATCGTATTGATAAACTTTTACTTCAGCACGTACTACCTGACTACTTAAAAACATCAGTAGCACAGCAGCCAGCACCGTTTTCATACCTGCGCCCAACATTCGATAATTATGCACATTTTTGGCTCAACTTGATACGTCATATCATGCTATATTTATTCCAGTCGCAACTTTTCCAACAGGGAAATTATATCCAGTTTATGTCAGTTGCCCAAATCGCTAATTCACTGACCGGGTGGCCAGGACGAAAACTCATCAATAACATCCTGTACGTTATTGATCTGGTGACGTTCAGCACCCTGGCACTGCGCGACTGGCTGAGCAGGAACAGGCTGTTCGATTCTCGCAGTTATTCCACCACCGTGACACAGATCATCTTCACCGGTGTCGATGCGCTGCCGACCATCACTTTTCTCGGCCTGGCGACGGGCTTCATCTTTACTTTTCGGCTGATCTCGATCTCACACTCGCTGGGCGGTACCGACGATATCAGCGACCTGCTCATCACCGTCATCTGTTTGAGTGCCGGACCGTTTCTTGCCGCCATCATCATCATCAGTCGAACCGGCTCTGCCATCGTGGTCGACCTCGGCAACATGAAGTTACACGGCGAGATAGAAGCGCTGGAAAACATGGGAATCAACATCAATGACTACCTGATCGCGCCGCGCATCATCAGCACCGCGATATCACAACTGGCGATCACCGTTTATTTTACCTTGATCGCACTACTCAGTGGCATCCTTATCAGTGCGGTCTTCGTCAACCCCGCGCATTTTAATTTCATCTTTAAAATCACAGATTCATTTACACCCTACCTGATGAGCATCTTCGTCATCAAAAACATTATCTTCGGCTACGTCATCGCCACCGTGGCCTGTTACAATGGACTACGCGTACAGACCTCTCCAACCGAAGTACCGCAACGCACCACCGCCTCCATCGTGCAAAGTCTGAGTTTTGTTTTTGTTATCGATGCCCTGCTAACGCTGGCGGTATTTATCTGATATGCAAAATCTCAGCATCATACATTGTGAAAAACTGGTTCCACAGGAACTGCCTTTCGATTATCCCGGCAGCGCACTGGATTTCGACCTGACCGCCGGCGAGGTTGCCAGCATCATCGGGCCAGGTTATTCGGGCAAGGGAAACTGGATAAGAACACTCTGTGGTCTCGAAGACCTGTCGTCCGGCGAGTTGTACATCAACGGCATCAACACTTTAAATCTCAGCGCAGACGACTGGATCAAAACACGCATCAAGGTCGCCTACCTGCACGAAGACACCGCGTTGCTCTCAGCAGTAAACGGCCTGGCCAATGTACTGGTGCCAGCACTGTATCATCAACACGATAAAAAACTTAAAAAACAGTTGCTCGCTGAAAAAGCACTGGACCTGCTGGCGGAGATCGACCCGGAAATTAATCTGGATGAGCTGCCAGCTTACATCAGCAAAGAACACCGGTATAAGATTGCGCTCGCCAGAGCATTACTACTGGAACCCGATGTACTGGCGTTGGACCATCCGTTCGCCCATTTTAATAGTGACAGCAAACAGCAGTTCCAGACTTTCCTGAAAAACCAGGTCGAAAAAGGCCTGTCACTTTTACTGGTGACACACGACATACCCTACGCACTCGCCATCTCAGATAAGGTCATTTTTGCCAGCCGGGACAACCTGTATCGTTTTAATTCCACACAGGCCGTATTAAACTGTGACATACCTGCGGTTAACAAATTTATTAATCGCCCGGAACATCAGATTAGAGCGGCAGGCTAGAACATGGTAGCAAACCGAAACGACAACCGGACGCGCGCGCATTACATCCATCGCCTGAGTTACTCTGCACAGGAACGACTGGCCGGCACGTTTGTTTTACTCGCCGTCGGTTTGTTAGTCTGGTTATTGATTACCTCACAGAAAACACAAAATCTTTTCGAAGATGAGATCACCCTTTACGCCACCATGAGTTCTATCCAGGCAGTCAACAAAGATACCAATGTCATTATATCCGGTCTCGACATCGGAACCGTTACCGATGTCGACATCGATGACAAAAACCAGGTCATCATCACCATGTCGATCCTGAAAAAATATCAGAAACTGATACGCACCGATTCGACCGCAGAACTTCTGGATTATAAATTTGCCCTGCTCGGAAAATCTGTCATCGAGATATCCGTCGGTTCGCCACAGTTGCCAGTCATCGAAGACGGCAGCACGCTGGTGATAAAAGAGTCGTTCAACCTGGTGCAGCTGGTCACCAGGTTTGAACCGGTACTGGTAGCATTGCAGGATTCGATCAAAAGGATGAACGAAATTTTACAGGCGATCGAGCCGCAACAGGTGAGCGCAAACGTCGACAACCTCGAATCGATCAGCAGTAATCTGGCGGCTATCACCCGGCAGATAAGAGAAGGCAAAGGCACTGTCGGCAGTGTCATCTATAACGACGATATGAAAGGCGATGTGCTGGCCACTACAGAAAACCTGAAAACCCTTACCGAACAGACCAAAAGCATCATCGAACAGACCAGCACCTTACTCATCAGCATCCAGCAACAGGTCGACCAGCTGCCAGAGATAACCGAGAAAGTAAAGCCGCTGCTAGACGAGGCCGACAAGACGATCAGGGCCACGCAAAAGATCTGGCCACTGTCCAGCAGCGTGCCAAAAGATAGCAGGCAAACCCTGACAAGCCCCGAAGCGACCGAATAAACCGGGGGGAATATTCAATGAAACTTCGGCACCACCTCATTCAGTTCATTTTTTTATCGTTAGTGATAACGATCACCGCATGCTCTGGCGGACCACCAGAAAAACCGCCGCTGGCCTCGCTGGCCTCGCCGGCAAGATTACTCGACCAGGGCATACATCACTACAACAATAACAACTATCCGAAAGCGATTCGCGATTTTGAAAAAGCCTTGCTGCAATACCGCAGCATAGACAACCAGTCCGGCATCGCCAACAGCTGCATGAATCTTGCCAAGACCTACATGGCAATAAACAATAACCAGACAGCAGCAGAATATCTGATCAAAGCAAATTCGGTTATCACACAGGCGCAGCTCAGCCGATTAAACGAACACCTGCATTTATTGAATTCTTCTCTGGCAATAAAAAACGCACTCTATAAAAATGCATTGCGGGAACTGACTGTTGTATTAACGAGCAGAAACCCGAATATAAAACTTGCCGCATTAAAAAACCGGACAAGAATCGCTTTCTTACAGGACGAGGACGATAAAACGCAATGGCTGGAACAATATAAAACACAACAGAGCAGCGATCCCAAAAACACCAGATCACACCTGGCGAGAATCCTGCGTTTTGAAGCCGAGCTAACGGATGATAAAAATAAAAAAACAGCACTACTGACACGCTCTCTATCCATCTCACAACAACTCGCCAACAGAACCGCTATCGCGGCCACACTGACACAGTGGGCTGATGCCGACATAGACAATCACCGCTATAAACAGGCTGAAGATAAAAGCTTACGCGCCCTGTTCATCCGCCACCAGCTAGGCGACGTAAAAAACAGTTTGAGCATACTGCAACAATTACAAACTATTTATACAGCGACGGACAACAAAAAAGAAACACTAAGCAGACGTTGGATAAAAAAGATTACCGACGGTAACTTAAATGACTGGGAAGATCTGTTTACAGACTTTGACACCTATCCCGGACGGCAAGGCGCATTACACTAGATATCCATACGGGCAGTTATCAAAAGCGAATCATGGATATCATTCGCTACGTAACTCGCCCCCACTGACAGTCGCTTACGAAAATAAAAACGCCCACCGATCTTCGTGGAATTAAGCGTGTAACCAAATATTTTTACCTGAGAGACCATCGCCTCCAGCTCGACCTTATCACTAACGAGGTGGCGCAGGCCGACATCGATGGCAGCGCTATAATCGTTATCACTGAACCTGTCCACGCCATTATTCCCCTCTATTTCAGCTTTGATGACGGAAACATTCGCAAACACATCTGTCGCCAGTGCCACAGATGTATGCGCGGTAACCCCTAACGTTGTCACCTTTGAGCTATCTACCTGAACCCCATGAAAATCTCTAAAAGTGGTCGCAGCGACTGCCAGCCTCATTGCAAAAGCCGGCGCGAAACTGAGCGACAAGGCAAAACCGATACCGTTTCCCTCTACGGCTGAAATCGAACCATCCAGATCAAACGTGTCAGAAATATAATCTGCCTGCGCATAGTCATAGCTGATCCCTTCAGCCATGACATCCGGCACAGAGGACATGATTGTTGCTGCCAGTAAACCACGGCAGATAAAACGTTTAGTCATGCATGAAATATTTTTTACGAACAAAATAACAGGCCCTATGATCTTCTTCTGAACGACCAGGTAAAATAAAACGTGGCCACTTCATTATCATCAGCATCCCTGCCCGTTGTTTTTACCGCGATAGCCGCCGTATCTTCAGCCTGTTTTAACTGCGCGATGATTTCGTATATCCGGCGGTATTCGGTACAGGTAAAAGTCGTTTTAGACTGCGCTTTTTTCACGAACTCCACTCTCAGATCAACGATGATTAACGCCACATCGGCATCGAAATCTTTTAAGGCAAGCATGACGGGCGCAGCGGTAGATAGCTCAGCCGCCATACTCTGCACCGCAAAATACATCGAGTTAAACGGGTTTTTATTGCACCAGCGAAACGGTACTTCGGAAACGGCCCTGTCTTCATCCAGCTGCACAAGCCGGATTCCGCTGATCAAACCCATGGGCAAACTTTTCAGGTAAAAAAGTTTTTGTTTGAATGGTGATAAAAATTTATCTCTGAATTTTATCTGCTGTTGAGACAACATAGGTTCGTTCCATCAAAAAATTTCTGCGGGGTGAAAAAAAA
>SWCD01022485.1_pt2 | contig 22292 bp, 20 predicted proteins | sample 4693011 | NCBI WGS metagenome assembly SWCD01 (sample SAMN10267278, study PRJNA491770) | bioreactor metagenome | isolation source: DHS bioreactor inoculated with marine | place: Japan: Omine Ridge, Nankai Trough | reverse complement strand
GGCACCGGAGTTCATTGAAACGCTAAAGCAGCAATAATGCCAGGTGGAACGACTGGACGCTTACAGTTGAGACGGGTATTGGGTCAAACTGTAGTAGTTGGCCCAGCCCACGTACCACTGATTAAGGTCGGCCAGGGTATGATTCAGCGTCTGATGGGTGCCACGCGGCGTGAGTTCCTTGACTTTACTCATGGCCGTTTGCAGGGCTTTATGCGCAAGCGCTATCGTCCCATCGACCACGGTAAAGCCCAAGAACTTTACCGCATCGGATTTAGCCACTTGGCTTTTCTCCCGATTCACCTTCAGTTTCAGCTTGTTTTCGATGAATTGGCTGACTTTGTCCATCACCCGTTCGGCCGCTTTCTGCGAGCTAACGAAGATGTTACAGTCATCGGCAAACCGGCAAAATGCCAGTCCGCGTTTTTCCAATTCCTGGTCCAGTTCGTCCAGAACGATATTGCTCAGCAAGGGACTTAACGGGCCACCTTGCATCGCGCCTTCCTTGTTCGGGTTGACGACGCCGTTGATCATCACGCCGCTGCGTAGCATCATGCCCACCAAGCGCAAGATGCGTTTGTCAGCGATCCGCAGTCCCATCCGGGAAATCAAGCGGTCATGGTGGATTCGATCGAAGAACTTCGATAAGTCGATATCCACCACGTAGGGCTTGCCACTGTTGACGATTGCCTGAGCCGCTTGCACCGCTTGGTGTTGACTACAGCCTGGTCTGAAGCCGTAATTGTGCGGCAAAAAATGCGGATCAAAGATCGGTTCCAGCAACATTTTCAAGGTCGTCTGTATCACACGATCCCGTACCGTCGGTATGCCGAGCAGCCGAACTCCCTTGCCGCCCGGCTTGGGAATTTCGACCCGGCGAACCGGCGAGGGTTGGTAAGTCCAATCCTGCAATTCCTGTTGCAGGCGGCTTAGCTCTTCGTCTAAACGGGCTTCAAAGTCGGCTATCGTGACCCCATCAATGCCGGGTTTGCCTTTGTTCTTCTTCACCTGTTCAAATCCCGCACTCAAATACAACGTTGAGCACAGGTGGTCGAAGAGTCTTGGTTCCTCAATCAATCGGTCATGTTCGTTCATTTCACTTTTTTTCTCTCTCTTGCAATGGCCTTTCTTCGATCTCGCGCAATCGATTCGTTCACTGTTTACGACGCGAATAGTCGATTGCTCCTGTCAGGCTGATCTCAGACCTTCAGTTTATAATCAACGGCCATGGCCGCTTACGTGTTCCACCCTTCACCTCCAACTTCCTGTCACTGGTTCGATGTTTTTCCCTCAGCTATGTCACCATAACCTCATCGGCATCGAACTTTACGATTACTACGGCTTCATCTGCAGACCCTCGGTTCATCACGTCAGCATTACTGCTGCGCTTAGGGCTTAAGGTGTCGCAGTTACACCGACCCGAAGCCGACGGCCCTTCACTGGGTAAGATAGTCAACTTTATCTCGGTCCACCTACCTTCAATACACCAGCAAGTTACGGTGAGAATATCGGACTTCGGTGGGCGCGGGCACCTCATCCTCTTGCTGCCGCCTTACGAAGGTTCACTCTCGTTTAGGTGACCGATTCGGCTAGAGCTTCTTTCAGATTCCGCATTGGCTCCCGATAACCGTGCTTCCCTGTTGGGTAGCTACCGGGCATTTCTTTGGACACCCTTGCTTTCGCCTACTTCTTCCCTTCTCACAGGGCAAAGGCTGGACTTTCACCAGCTAGCTGACTACCATGCCAGTCACACCACAAAAAGCTACGCGACGCTTCGCTTTTTGTATCCGGTTATGCTTTACGTTATGCAACAAAAGCGGATCATTGGCCGCGATCCTTCGATCACTAGAGGAGCTATGAATGAAATTCTTGTGCCTTGCCTATGGAAGCGAAGACGGATGGAACAGTTTGACTGAGGATGAGAAACGAGAAGTCCTTGCCCAAGATGCTGTGATTCGGGACAGAGGTAATCTCAGTAAAAAACTGGGGCGGAAATCTGGAAGTCTCGGAAGAACCATATGTCAACCTCGATCTTCCGTTAGCCGGTTTCTCCGTAATTGAAGCTGACAGCATGGACGAGGTTGTCAAGCTTGTTGCTAACACACCCTGCGCACGAGCAAGTGGAGTGATAGAGATTCGGCCTTTCTGGGATTTTGGTGATGATGTCGCATAACCTTGCAGTCAAGCGGGACTGCGCAAAAGCGCGCAGCCCCTTACTTTTACGTTATGAGTTGGTGAAGACATGAACGAGTTTTGGTTAATAGATGGTAAAACGTCTGACAGAGAATGGCTTTACAACCTCTACCAAAACGCGATGAAACCATGCATTGAAGACACTTGGGGTTGGAATGAGGAATTTCAAAGCAATGGCTTCAATAGCAACTTGAAGCCTACTGACTGGAAAATCATTAACGATGATATTGAAAGAATTGGCGGATTTGTTTTAAAGGAAGGCATCGACCATCTTTGGCTGGAAATGATTATTATCAAACCAGAATACCAACAAAAAGGCATAGGGCGGAGAGTTCTGACATATATACAGAACATCGCAAAACAAAAGTCTTTACCATTGAGGCTTAGTGTTATCAAAGCCAATCCGGTCAAACCATTCTATTTAAAATTGGGTTTTTGCCAATATGATGAAGATGACTCATTTTATAAAATGCAGTGGCACTCATAACACTGCGCTCAAAGGGACGGTCGCTATAGCGCCCGCCCCTTAGCTCGGCGTTATGTGTCCAGGAGATTAGTTACGTGGCAATAATTGTAGCAGGCAAACTGACTATAAAGTCGGGTTCGCGTGACGAATTCATAGAAAAGTCTCGTGAGGCAACCTTACAGGCGAGAGAAAATGAAGCTTGCGATGATTTCTCGGTATCACCAGACCCTATTGATCTAAATAGAGTAAATATTTACGAGAAATGGAAATCCCGTTCTGCGCTGGATGCATTCCGAGGCTCTGGTCCGGAAAATGATATTTTTTCACTCGTAGTATGTTTCGATGTAAACGAATATGAAATCAACACATAACAAGGCAATTTCACTCGGACGCTCCGCTGCGCTGCGCGCCGGTGAATTGCGGCGTTAGGTTTCTCATCACACGTTATCAGACATGAAAATCAAACAATACCAAGTAGATGCTTTTGCAACCCGAGCATTCGAGGGAAATCCGGCGGCAGTGTGCCCGTTGGAGAACTGGCTGGATGATGACTTGCTTCAAGCCATCGCAGAAGAAAACAACTTGTCAGAGACCGCATTCTTCGTACCCAGCGCAAAGGGGTTTAATCTGAGATGGTTTACTCCAGTCAAGGAGGTTGATCTTTGTGGCCATGCCACATTGGCAACGGCTCACGTAATCTTTGAATCTCTTGGCTTCACAGAATCAGTCATTACATTTGAAACGCGTAGCGGTGATCTATTCGTGAAAAAGCGTGGAAGTCTCTTGCAAATGGATTTCCCTGCATACAAGTTAACCGCCTGCGAGATTTCCGAAACCTTGGTTCAAGGTCTTGGCGTGCGCCCTATAGAGGTATTAGCTGACGACGACTACTTGGCCGTGTTCGATAGCGAAGCAACCGTTCGCGCCATCACGCCAAACCACGCCCTGCTCAGCCAGCTCGATTTGCGCGGCGTTATCGTTACTGCGCCAGGCACTGATGTGGATTTTGTCAGTCGTTTCTTTGCCCCTAAGATCGGCATTCCTGAAGATCCCGTCACCGGTGCCGCCCATTGCAAACTTGCGCCGTACTGGGCTGGAAAACTTGGCAAAAATACTCTGTCCGCCAGACAGGTTTCTAAGCGTGGCGGCAACCTCGCATGCGAGGTAAAATCCGACAGAGTGGTACTGTCCGGAAGTGCCGTAACGTTCATGGAGGCCGAAATTGCCTTCTAAACCTAACGATGCGCTCAAGCGCCTGTATAAACCGTCGGCCAAGAAGGTTGATATCGTCGAAGTGCCACGATTGACGGTGATTCGCGGCGTTATGCGTCATAGGAAACTCATAGGTTGAAACGTATAATACTCATAGTCATGCTCAGCATCCCGGTTGCTGCCTGGGCATTCTTCAAGCCTGTTCGAATTGTTGCACCTGAACTGGCCGGTCTTTCCTGTCTTGATGATACTTTGTGCATAGACGACCTGTCTCGCACCCGGGAAGCAGCCAAACTGTACGATGAAGCTCTACAGTTTGTCGACGCATCGGTTGGCGCCATCGAAAATAAGCCACGCGTCATTTTCTGCAGTTCTGATGCCTGTTCCGAGTCCTTCAATCTGGGAAATCGCGCGGGCATGACGATCGGCACGTTCGGCATCGTCATCAACTCCCGCGGATGGAAACCATTTTATGTGCGTCATGAAATGATCCATCATCTTCAAAATGAGCAGCTTGGGATGTTCGCGGCATGGACCAAGCCCAAGTGGTTCTTCGAAGGAATGGCATATTCTCTTAGTGAAGACCCGCGATCAAAGCTATCCGAACCATTTGAGCAATACCGCTCACAATTTGAGCGTTGGTATACCAGCGTTGGCAAAGAACGAATCTGGTCAGAGGCGCGCCACCTATGAACGCGCATACCAAGTCGCCCAAAGGGACGCCCCGCTTCGCTGCGCACCCTTTAGCTTGGCGGTATATAGTGAAAAGATGATGCGAATTACCTTGCTACGTCATGGAAAACCAGCGTTTGAGCTGAAAGGGATAGTCCAAACGAAAGACTTGGGCGCGATTGCAAAAGCATACAACTTATCAGGGATTGCGGGCGCTCCCCCAAGAAAAACGGCTGCCGCCATCCAGGGAGAAAAGTGGATCGTGTGCAGCCACCTTGCGCGCTCAATCGAATCAGCAAAAGCACTTGGATTTTCCGAAGTGCATGTGAAGGATCCGCTGTTCTGCGAAACTGCAATACCCCACTTTGGTAGCGGTTCTGTTCCACTGCCAGTCGGTGTCTGGATTGTTGTTCTAAGGGTTCTGTGGCTATTTGGCTTTTCAAAGAACGGCGAATCGCTGATAAGCGCCAGGAAGCGCGCAAGGCAAGCGGCGGAAAGACTGGTTGAACTGGCAGAGGAACATCAGAACATTCTGCTTGTTAGCCACGGGTTCATCAACCACTTCATCGCCAAGGAGCTTAAGAAAAGCGGCTGGCTTGGCCCATCAAAGCCAGGCAAAGGATTTTGGGAGTACGGGGTTTATGTGTTGAATCGAAGACATAGCGGCCTTGGCAACTGTCTTCCCGATCCAACCGGCGGTTCCGACCAGCCGCCTGTCAATGGCCAATAATTTTGAGCCAGTTTCGGCCATTAAAATTGAGCCATTTTTTCCGGTTAATATGAGTTGTTTAGCTTCGCTTTCAGCCGATAACTTTCCCCTCCGAGCATAAAGGCTAAAGCCACAGGACGCGCCGGATACCTGAAGACAGGCACTGTTATCCATGACTGCAGCCGCTCTTTGGCCCTGCCGGATTCGGCATCGGCCCTTTACGAAAGTATTTCCAATGCGGAAGACCTCGCCGTCACAGCCAGAGCCGCAAAAACGCCTAACACTTCACTAAGCCAGAGAGGTAAAATCCTATTTCTGGTAAACATTAAACTGCTCTGAGGAGAACACAGTGAAGCACATCATTACTTTTTCATGTTTAATAGCCGCGATTGCACTGTATATCGTCGGAAGCGTCCCGGGCGCCACCGTGTTCTTCATAGCGGGACTGTTTGCTGAGATGGCATTCTGGATTCGCCTTTTTCAAGGCGAAGAAAACGAATAGCCGCCCTGTACGGTTGACTAAACGCTATCGCCCATCAATTGGACATCCAAACGACCGGAAAAGGCCGATTGTTCCCGGCCTATCGGCCTCAAGCCACTAATCGCCGGAATCCGCTGTCAAGTCATTCCCGGCAATTGCATTGACTGGAATACATGGCGATGCGCCCCAGAATAGACGCTTGCGTGCAATTTTTCTTTTTCTGCGTTCTCCCCCGTTTCCCAAAGCAACAGACATCGTCGCCTATCGCCTCCCGGCGCCGCTTTTAATATCCATCTTCAGAGGGACAAGGCCCGGCGCATCGGCCGTATAGTCGGGCGTGATCGGCACGATGGTGATGTACCCTTTCGAATACCACGTGGTGTCGGCGCCTGGGTTCTCGGGCGTCTCGTCCGGGATAATCTGCGTGATTCCGCCCTTGAGCGTGGTTCCCACCGGTACGTCGGTGCAGGACTCATGACAGCCGATGTTGATGGTGACCGTATCGGCGCCGAAGCTCACGATCAGGTCATCTTCAAAAGTAACCGTGCGCCCCTGCCGCGTGACGAGGACGCCGGCGGGTTCGGGCAGCGGCGAGTAATTGATGTTGAAACCTACGCCGCGCGGCAGCAGGTGCTTTTCGCCCGTCACGGAGCCGGCTTTGCGTTCGAGGCGGGCAATGAAAGCAACGAGAAAGTCCGCCACCCGTGCAAAATGAGCATCGTTCGAGGCTCTGCAATCAGGCGTGGACTCGTCGCACACCGGATCGGTGCTGATCGCGATGGCGGGGACTGCGCCATTGAGCATGGGGGACAGCGCGGCAATGGCGGCACCGACTGTGCCCGAGAACTGGGTAGCGGCGCCGATGTTGGCGCCAATGTTGATGCCGGATACCAGCAGGTCGGGCAGCCGGCCGGCGCGCTGCCGCGCGATATCGATAGCCACGAGCGCGCTGGTCGCCGGCTCGGCGCTTTCTGTCCCGTCACCAATGGCAACGGAATACTCGAGCACTCCCTCTTCATCGCGCCGCTTGGTAATCAGGAGGTCTGTCATGTTGATCGCCGCACTGCTGCCGCTTTGCTCATTGAGCGGACCGGCGAGGATCACGGTATGGCCGGCGGCGGCCAGCGCCCGCTTGGCGGCCTGGATGCCGATGGCGTCCCAGCCGTCAGCGTCACTGAGGGCAATCGTGAGCGCCCGGACGCCGGGCGAGAACACGAACAGCAAGACGGCGAGCGCAGCGGCGAAAAGTTCGCGATGTTTACGGTCGTTACGCATGGTATACCTCCACGTATAGGCATTTTTCAGCCGCCACTTGTCAGGGGTTCTGCGGCCGTTCCTTGCCGTCGAAGACAATGACCAACGGGGTCAGCGTCTGCCTGGAATCGGCGCCCCGGGCCGTGCCCGGAACAACGTAGTTCCGCTCGATGAATGTCACTGTCTCGCCCTTCGGAATCAACGCCTCCGTGATTTCAAAGCAGTAGGCGAGTCCCGTGCAGTCGCGCGCGAAGTACTGGACGTAGAACCAGTCGGCATTGTCGACCGTTTCCGAGAACGCCGACGCAGTCCCTGCGAGATCTTCGTCGAAGACGTTTCCGACGCCCTGGAGAACCGACGAGCGATTGAGCGCGATGCTTGAGTACGTGGCGTTGCCGGTACCCACGACGGCAAGCACCTGGCCCGAATCGATATTGGCGCGCTGGCTGAGCCGCCAGTCTTCGTCCTGGTTGTCGCCGAGGCAGTTCATGGGGCGCTCGATGCAGTGCTGCCCGATGAGATCCACGGCCAGTTCCAGAGCCTGGAACGGCAGTGCGGGGGCGTAAGTCTGTTCCCAGTGCTGCTTGACGGACTCGATCAGCGCCGCGAAATCACCCAGCAACCCAAGCTCGGAGCGGGCGGTCCTCTCATCGTAAGCGGGCTTGGGATAAGGCTCGGTCGGACGCGCCGTGTTCATGTCCCTCACCCGGAGTATGGCCAGCGGAAGCTGCTGACGCCACCGCTCGCCGGCTTCCTCGTTATCTGGACGGGTATAGCGGATGCTGAGCGCCAGGTCGTCCGCCTCGGGCCCGAGCCCTGCCTGGAAAATCTCCATTGACACGGGCGCGGTAAACACCTGATTGCGATCGGGAACGCCCGCCCGCAGGAGCGCCTCGGTCACTGCCCGCTCCATCACGGCATCGGGCGTGACGATGAAAAAGCGCTGCTGGTCGAAGGCCGCCCCGGACTGCCGCTCGATGACGACGTTGTTGATGCTGTTGCCGAAGGTCGCGAACACCAGCGAACGGGACGGATTCGGCGAAGCGGTGAACAGCAGTTCCCGCAGGAAAGGGTCCGTGACCGACTGGAAGACCAGATTCTCGGGATCGATGAGTCCTTCGCGCGAAAAGGCGTAGGGGTGCGAAGTACTTCGCGGGCGGCGGAAGCTGCGCCAGCACGACCAGCGCCTCCCGCTCATCGAGACGGAACGTGACCCAGGTGCCCTCCGGCATCGGTCCGAGCAGGTCCTTCATGTGCGCGTCCACGAACTCGTCCGGCCAGAGCGGAACGGAAGGAAAAACATACGGTGATGCCGGATTGTTCCCGAGGCAGTTGCCGATCACGGCGATCGAGAACTGGCAATCCTCGATGTGAACAGGTCCCAGAAGCCGCGCGCGACCTTGTAGCCTTTCGCCTCGAGGTCGGCCTGAAGAATCCGGACCTTTTGCTCGAGTGATGCAGGGAGTCGATGGAAGTTGCCCGAACCGTTTTTCGAGCCGCTCATCGCGGGCGCGGATGCGAGCATTGCAACGAATACGAACCCCAATAGGCGTAATCTCATAAGTCCTCCTCTACCATGATGGCTGGAGTGAAACGGGGCGCGGTGAGCGGCGCTCGCGATACCGGCGGGGACAGGCCGTTCGACCAGATCTGGTCTTGCATCAGCCTGTTTTTCAGGCCGCCGTCATCCGCGATTGCAGGACTTGACCCGGTTATTTCGCATTTGTTCCGTTCACATGACTGGAATCACTCTTTGGTTGTCCCGGATCAATGGGCTGAAAGAGAGGGCATAGTCATTAATCAACGCCAATGTCAGCAAGTCGCTGTCGAAGGGAATGAACGGCATCTTGGCCGTCTTGCGGGAAGATTTATTGCGGCCGGAGCAGCCATGAGACATAATCCGCCGAGGTAAACCTAGCAAGACATGCCGCATCAAGCCACGCACTTTAGAAGTAAAACGGAGAGCCAAACGATGACTAATCAATGACAAATCAATGGGGTCAGTATCGTTGATTCAACCGCAAAATTGTTGTTTTTGGCCAGTGAAGACTTGGCTTTATTGGGTATTGCTTTATTTAACAAGTCGATTGAAGGGACGCGCCGCCCATTGATGATTTTGGCGCTTGTTTTTTACCAAGGTTCAGCGGCTTCGTTTAAGCTCACAGAGCGGCGGCGCCCTTACCGTAAACGTTAGCTCAAACGGTCCGCCTGAAGACCGTTACAGGAGAAGTCATGACGCAGTATTTGATTGCTATTCACCACCCCGACGACTACGACCCGTTTGTCGCAGAGGACGAAGCGATGTCCCGCGATATCGACGCACTCAACGACGAAATGAAGGCTGCTGGTGTCAGAATTTTCGTTGGCGGCCTGCGCCCGGCAAGCAGCGCGAGGTCGCTGAGGGCACAGCCCGATGGTGAGGTGCTCATCACCGATGGGCCGTATCTGGAGACCAAGGAGCACGTGGGCGGTTTTTGGGTGCTGGAAGCCGCTGACCTGGACGAGGCGCTGACATGGGGGCGTAAGGCTGCCGTCGCCTGTCGGGCGCCGGTCGAGGTGCGCCCGTTTCACTGACGGAAGCAACTCGTAAGGCGGATTCGCTTCAGCAATCCTCCATCACCAGTTCGGCAATGGCAGTTTGCTAGCGAGACTGTGAAAGTATTCAATTTAAAGGATTTAACCACGAAGGACACGAAGAGCACGAAGTTTTAAGCTATTGATTAACTTAATTTTTTCTTCGTGTCCTTCGTGATCTTCGTGGTGAATAAGGCTTTTTATGACGTTTTTCATTAATTCTTTCACAGCCTCTAGCGCGAAACTGCCCTACCTCCTCGGCGATTCTTCAAGCCGCACCACGGACATTAAAATCTTTAAGTCTGTGCGCCCCTGCACTATGATGGACAGAGTGTTTACCCCACCCAAACCCTGGCATTCCTGAACATGCGCATCCACGCGCCGTACTCCTGCCAGTCATCCGGATGCCATGAGTTTTGCAGCGTTCTGAAACAACGCTCCGGATGCGGCATCATGATGGTAAACCGGCCGTCGGCTGTGGTCAGGCCGGTAATGCCGAACGGCGAACCGTTGGGGTTGGCCGGGAACTGGGTCGTCACTTCGCCATAGTTGTCGACATAGCACAAAGCCACCGCTTCGGCATCCAGGGCCACGGTGGGGTCCATGGCGAATTCCGCGCGCCCTTCCCCATGGGCAATGGCTACAGGCATTCTGGAGCCTTCCATGCCGGCAAACAGGATGGACGGCGATTTTTTGACTTCCACCATGGCTACCCGCGCCTCGAACTGCTCGGAGGTATTGCGCATGAACCGCGGCCAGTGATCGGCGCCGGGAATGATGTCCTTCAATCCCGACATCATCTGGCAGCCATTGCAGACGCCCAGGCCGAATGTATCCTGGCGCTGGAAAAACGCCGCGAATTCATCGCGCGCGCGCGGATTGAACAGGATCGACTTGGCCCAGCCGCCGCCCGCGCCCAGCACATCGCCGTAGGAAAACCCGCCGCAGGCCACCAGTCCCCTGAATTCAGCCAGGCTGACGCGGCCTTCGATGATATCGCTCATGTGCACGTCGATGCTGGTAAAGCCGGCGCGATCGAACGCTGCCGCCATCTCGACATGGCCGTTGACGCCCTGCTCGCGCAAAATCGCGACCTTGGGCCTTGCAGCGGCAGCAAACGGCGCGCTGACATCGTCGTTAATATCGAAAGTCAACCGGGCATGCAGGCCCGGATCGTTATCGTCGGCAATGCGCTCGAACTGTTGCCTTGCGCAGTCCGGATTATCGCGCCGGGCCTGCATGCGGAAGCTGAGCTCAGACCAGATGGCCTGCAGTTCGGCACGGCCGGCCGAATAAATCAGTTGACCGGCATGACTGATCGTCAATTGCGGCTCTTCAACCACGTTTCCAATGACGTAGGTGCAATCGATCAGGCCGGCATCGCGCAGCAGGCCGATGACTTCCTGGCAATCGTTCTGGCGGATCTGGATCACGGCACCGAGTTCCTCATTGAACAGGGCGGCCAGCGCATCATCGCCCAGGCTGTCCAGCGTCATCGATACGCCCAGCCGTCCGGCGAACATCATTTCAGCGACGGTAGCCAGCAGGCCGCCGTCGGAGCGGTCATGATAAGCCAATATCTTGTCCTGGCTGCTCAACTCCTGAACCGCATCGAAGAAGGCTTTGAACAACGCGGGATCATCGAGATCGGGACAGTCGTTGCCGAGCTGTTTGTATACCTGTGCCAGCACGGAGCCGCCCAGGCGGTTTCTGCCCGCGCCCAGATCGATCAGGATCAACATGCTATGCTCGTCCGGCGCGGCTCTTAACTGCGGTGTCAGGGTTTTGCTGACGTCGGTCACCGGCGCGAATGCGGTGATGATCAACGACAACGGGGAGGTCATGGTTTTCTCGCCAACCTGGTCTTTCCAGACCGTCTTCATCGACAGCGAATCCTTGCCCACCGGTATGGCGATGCCCAATTGCGGGCATAACTCCATGCCGACCGCCTTGACGGTATCGAACAAGGCCGCATCCTCGCCCTGGAAACCCGCCGCCGCCATCCAGTTGGCGGACAGCTTGATTTTCCGCAACGACTCGACGCGCGCCGCCGCCAGATTGGTCAGAGCCTCGCCTATCGCCATGCGCCCGGAGGCCGGCGCGTCAATCACGGCAATCGGCGTGCGCTCGCCCATGGCCATGGCTTCGCCGGTCAAGGCATGGTAACCCGAGGCGGTCACGGCCACATCGGCGACCGGCACCTGCCAGGGGCCGACCATCTGATCGCGCGCTACCAGACCGGTCACGGAACGGTCGCCGATATGGATCAGAAAGCTTTTGTCGGCGACGGCCGGAAACGACAGCACACGCTTGACCGCTTCGTTCAGCTCGATGCCGGTCGTGTCCAGTGCCTTCAATTGAGGCTGCACATGCTCCGCCTGGCGGTGCATTTTCGGCGGCTTGCCGAATAGTACGGACATCGGCAGATCGACCGGCTTGTTGCCGAACCAGGCATCGTTCAGCAGCAAATGTTCTTCGTCCGTGGCTTCGCCTATCACGGCATACAGGCAATGCTCGCGTTCGCAGAAGGATTTGAACAGTTCCAGGGACTCGGGCTTGATGGCAACGACATAGCGTTCCTGCGCTTCGTTGCACCAGATCTGCATCGGCGACATGCCTTTATCGGCATTCTGTACGTCACGCAATTCGAAGCGGCCGCCGCGCTCACAGTCATGAATGATTTCCGGCACGGCATTGGATAAGCCGCCTGCGCCGATATCGTGGATCGAAACAATCGGCGTGTCGTCGCCCAGGGAGTTGCAGTGGTTGATAACTTCCTGGCAGCGGCGTTCCATTTCCGGATTTTCGCGCTGCACGGAAGCGAAATCGAGCGTTTCGGAGCTCTCGCCGGAGGCCTGCGATGAGGCCGCGCCGCCGCCCAGGCCGATCAGCATGGCCGGGCCGCCCAGAATGATGATCAGCGAACCGGCCGGAATCGGCTGTTTTTTAACCAGCATCGGGCGGATATTGCCCACGCCGCCGGCGATCATGATCGGCTTGTGGTAGCCCCTGAATTCCTTGCCGTTGCCGCCCGGCGCGGGTTGTTCGAAGCTGCGGAAATAGCCGGCCAGATTGGGCCGGCCGAATTCGTTATTGAAGGCCGCGCCGCCGATCGGGCCTTCCAGCATGATATCGAGCGCCGAGGCGATGCGGTCAGGCTTGCCGTTATCGTCTTCCCAGGGCTGTATATACTCGGGCACTCTCAGATGCGATACGGAAAATCCGGTCAGGCCGGCTTTCGGCGTGGAGCCCCGCCCGGTCGCGCCTTCGTCCCGGATCTCGCCGCCGGAACCGGTTGCCGCGCCCGGATGCGGCGAAATAGCTGTGGGATGATTGTGCGTTTCCACCTTCATCAACACATGCGCCTCTTCTTCGACATAGGCATATTCACGGGTTTTGGCATCGCGAATAAAAACCTGCGCCGTCGAGCCTTCAATCACCGAGGCATTATCGCTGTAGGCCGACAGAATGCCCGCCGGGCTTTTTTCAGCCGTATTGCGTATCATGCGAAACAATGTCTGCGCCTGCGCTACGCCGTCGATGGTCCAGTCGGCATTGAAAATCTTGTGGCGGCAATGCTCGGAGTTGGCCTGGGCGAACATCATCAATTCGACATCGGACGGATTGCGACCCAGGGCCTTGAAACTGTCGGTCAGATAGTCGATTTCATCATCCGACAAAGCCAGGCCCAATTCAGCATTGGCCTTGTCCAGCGCCTCACGGCCCTGCTCGATGACCGCCACGTTCACTAGCGGCTGGGGCTCGTGCTGGGCAAACAGATCCGGCTCGGCCTCGCCGTCCACCACGGTCTGCGTCATGCGGTCATGCAGCAGGGCCGCCAGGCGTTCCTTGATGTCGGCCGCCAACGGCGCCTGGGCATCGAGTACATATTCAACGCCTCGCTCAATGCGCTTGATGGTTGATAAACCACAGCGCTGGGCGATCTCGGTCGCTTTGCTGGACCAGGGAGAAATCGTGCCCGACCGCGGAATGACTAACAGGCGCTCAGTCCCGCTGACATTTAACGGTAGAGCAGAACCGTAGGACAGCAAGCGGTCCAATACCGCCGCCTGACCGTCATCCAGATCATTTTCCAGATCGACGAAGTGCACAAACCGTGCCGAGACCGCATTGATCATTGGGTCTATAGCCTGCAGCTCAGCCAGCAGCTTTTGAACGCGAAAGTCAGAAAGTGCAGAGGTTCCGGGGATTTTTAACATAGAGATAACAATGAAGAATTAGAAAAATAGGTTGTGAAGCGAGTTCGGCCGTTCGGCTTTGCAAGTGCGCTAAACACTTTAGGCACGGCAATGAAATAAGAACCGCGGAGGCAGGATTTCTGTTCCTGTTCAAGGCGTATAACCAGCTTTGTAACTGGTTGCGCAACGCCGAAGAGGGACGGAAAGACCAGTCAGCTGCGGGAATTATAAAATTCACGTTTCTTAGTAGACACATTGTTTACGCGGCCGCACTCTGCACAACGTTAAACGAAGCTTATTCAGGCTGATCAGTGGACATGGTTTCCTGCAGCAAGGTCAGCAATCTTAAACCGGGACCTTCGGATAACGGTTGCCGATCCGCATCCAGAACAACCACTTCCGAGTGCCGGTTGTTGGCTACCAGCTTGAGGATATATTCCTTCTCCTCGCTCTGAAGGCCTCGAAACAGAAAGACAACCTCATCCCAGATGGAACCGTCCTCCACAGCCTGCTCATCCGGGTCGTAATGAACATGAAACAGCGCGTCTTCCTGATTGCGCTCGGTGACTTCCAGCGAGTTCCGGCTTAGCGCCTTGCCGACCATGCGCCAGGCTCTCGCGACCGGCGCACCGATGCGCAGACGGGTTTCACCCGTTTCGAATTTAACCAGTTCCACCGGAATGACACGCGGCGTTTCGGCCTCTTCTTCCGCTGAAGGTTCAGCAGGCGCCGCAGCCGGCTGGCCGGGCACAGGCTCTGTTGAATCGGCAGCGGGAGCGCTTAATTCGGCATTCTTGTCCAGATCGGGCGGCAGTTTCAGAGGGGGAATTTCAGTGGTGAACTGATAATCTTTTTCCTTGTCCGGAAAATAGCTTTTAATATACGAACAGGCCGTCACGTTACCCAGCACGGCGGCAATAACCACGAGCGATCCTAATCTGGATTTCATCATGTGCCTATATGACTTCAGCCTGGCGCATCGCCTCGCGCACGGCGGGGAAACATTCCTCGGTCAGCCAGGTTAACGGCAGGCGTATGCCTTTGCCCATCAGGCCCATTTCGGCAACAGCCCATTTGACCGGAATCGGATTGGACTGAATAAACAGATTTTTATGCAGGCCAGCCAGTTTGGCGTCAATCGCCGAAGCCGTTTCGCTATCGCCGTTGATCGCCGCCATAATCATTTCATGGACCAGTTTGGGCGCCACATTGCCGGTCACAGTGATTGTGCCGTTACCGCCCAACAGGCAGAATTCCCGGCTGGTCGCATCGTCGCCGGTATAGATCGCGAAATCGTTGCCCGTCAACTCGCGGATTTTTTTAACACGGGACAGGTCGCCGGTCGCTTCCTTAACACCGACGATATTTTTAACACGGGACAGGCGGCCTACCGTTTCCGGCAGCATATCGCAGGCCGTACGGCCGGGCACGTTATATAAAATCTGCGGGATATCGACGGCCTCGGCGATGGCTTTATGATGCAGATACAGGCCTTCCTGGGTCGGCTTGTTGTAATAAGGCGTCACGATCAGGCAGGCATCGGCGCCGACTTCCTTGGCCCGGCGTGTCAGGTTGATCGCTTCAGTGGTCGCGTTTGCGCCGGTTCCGGCAATGACAGGGATTCGGCCATCGACATAATCGACAACCCACTTTATAACTGCACAATGTTCGTCCTCGTCCAGCGTCGCTGACTCGCCTGTCGTGCCTACCGCAACGATCGCGTCCGTGCCCTGCTCAATATGATATTCCACTAATTTTTTCAGACTGTCCCTGTCCACTGCACCGCTTTCATCCATCGGCGTTACTAAAGCTACGATACTACCTTGAATCATGAAATCTCTCGATCAGAATTAATACAGTTACAAAACCGTCGCCATTATAACAAGCAAATAAGCAAAACTCAGCCTGTAAGCACAAATTACGCTATAACCTCAATATTTAGCCAGAAACCTGTCCAGGGCATTGGCAAAGTCCTGCCTGTCGCGCGCACCGAGCGGCGCCGGTCCGCCCGATAGCTGACCGGCGCTGCGCAATTCATCCATGAGATCGCGCATGGCCAGCCGGTCTTTGATATTGTCTTTGCTATAAAGCTCGCCCCGCGGATTAAGGGCATGGGCGTTTTTCGCAATCACCTCGGCCGCCAGCGGGATGTCGGCGGTAATCACCAGATCGTTTTCCTGCAGGTGCTGGACGATGTAGTTATCGGCCACATCAAAACCGCCCGGCACCTGCACGGCACGAATCAGCCGCGAAGGCGGCGCGGCCAGAAAATGGTTGGCGACGAGGATCAGTTCCAACTGCTTGCGCCCGGCCGCGCGATACAAAATATCCTTGATCACGTTAGGACAAGCGTCCGCATCCACCCAGATTTTCATATTTTCCCTCAAGCTCGATCAATTTATGCAAATACCAATATAATGCGGTACAATGCCCGGTTATACAAACATTCCTCTGCGCACACGCGCCTTCTATCTTTCTACAGGTAAATTCATGTCCAACGATGTTTCAACATTACCCTCTTTCCGTGACTTAGCACTGAGCGAACCGGTGCTACGCGCATTGGATGATGTCGGTTATGAAACACCCTCGCCGATTCAGGCACAAACAATCCCGCACTTGATGGCAGGCAAAGACGTTCTGGGGCAGGCACAAACAGGCACGGGCAAAACGGCGGCCTTTGCGTTGCCCATCCTTTCACGACTGGACCTCAAACAAAAAGATCCTCAGGTTCTGGTTCTGGCGCCAACGCGCGAACTGGCCATTCAGGTGGCGGAAGCGTTTCAGCGCTATGCCGCTCACTTGAAAGGCTTCCATGTTCTGCCCATATACGGCGGACAGGATTACAGTTCCCAACTACGCCATCTTAAGCGCGGCGCTCATGTCGTGGTCGGCACGCCGGGCCGGGTCATGGACCACATGCGCAAGGGCACATTGAGGCTGGACGGCCTGAATTATCTGGTCCTGGACGAAGCTGACGAAATGCTTCGCATGGGTTTTATCGATGATGTGGAATGGATACTTGAGCAGATTCCGGAACAGCGTCAAATTGCGTTGTTTTCAGCGACCATGCCAACGGCCATCCGTAAAATCGCGCAGAAATATCTGGTTGATCCGGTTCAGGTCACGATCAAAGTCACGACTACCTCGGCCGAAAACATACGGCAACGCTATTGGATGGTCAGCGGCGTGCACAAGCTGGACGCGTTGACACGCATTCTGGAAGTCGAAACCTTCGACGGCATGATTATCTTCGTCAGAACCAAGACCGCCACCGTGGAACTGGCCGAGAAACTGGAAGCGCGCGGTTTTTCCGCCGCCGCGATCAACGGCGATATGTCACAGGCCTTGCGCGAGCGCGCGATTGCCAATCTGAAAAACGGCAAGCTGGACATTCTGATCGCGACCGACGTGGCCGCTCGCGGCCTGGACGTGGACCGTATCACGCATGTCGTCAACTATGACATCCCTTACGATACCGAATCCTATGTTCATCGCATCGGCAGAACCGGCCGCGCGGGACGCACCGGCGACGCCATTCTGTTTATCGCGCCGCGGGAAAAAAAGCTGCTCGCCAATATAGAAAAAGCGACCAAGCAAAAAGTTGAGGAAATGGGCCTGCCTTCGACCGAAATCATCAACAACAAGCGTATCGCCCGCTTCAAACAGAACATTACCGATACCCTGGCGGCCGAGGAACTGAGCTTTTTCAGCCAACTGCTGGACCAATACCAGCAGGAACATAATGTTTCGGCGCTCGAAATAGCCGCCGCCCTGGCTAAGATGGTTCAAGGCGATACACCGCTGCTGATGCAACCACCCAAAAAGACCAAGGCAAGCCGGGAAGACAGGCCGGACCGGTCGCGAAAGGAAGACAGCGCCCCGAGAGAGCGCAAGTCCAGACGCGGCGGCGCGGGCATCGAAATGGAGCTGTTCCGCATCGAAGTCGGCCATAGCCATGGCGTAAAGCCCGGCAACATTGTCGGCGCCATAGCCAATGAGACAGGACTTGATGGCGAACACATCGCGCGCATTAAAATTGAAGATAATTACAGCATGGTGGAACTGCCTGCCGGCATGCCCAAGACACTGTTTCAGGAGTTGAAGAAAGTCCGGGTCGCCGGCCAACCGCTTAATATATCAAGAATTGAATCGGGTTCCAGAAAAATGGATGACGACAGTAAAAAAGCGGCAAAAAGCAAAAAAAGAATGAGTTCCACGTCCAAGCGAGCAAAGTCAAAATCCGCTGAATGATGAAATTCCGCGGGCGGCCAATCGGTCGCCCGCAACGATTCAAACCAACTGATTCCAGATGCAGGCACCGCTGGCTTTTTCGACAGCTTCCAGACGCTGCTGATGCGCCCGCAGTTCTTCTTCATTACAACGAATGACTTTCAGTGCCGGGCGATCGGCCGGCAAAACGCTGTACACCGTATTCGTGCTGACCGCCTCCTGTTCCGACAACCCTTCGTCAAGCAAGGAGAACTGCCCGCCAGTCATTATCAGGAACACATCGGCCAGAATCTCGGCATCCAGCAACGCGCCGTGCAAATCGCGGTGGCTGTTATCAATACCATAGCGTTTACACAGCGCATCCAGACTGTTTCTCTGCCCGGGATGCTTCTGGCGGGCATACGTCAGCGTATCGAATACCTCGCTGTAATCGACGACACTGCCGGTTCCGTTATTGAGCAAGGCGAATTCATGATTGATAAACCCGACATCGAACGGCGCATTGTGAATGATCAATTCGGCGCCGCGGATAAACGCGATAAAATCTTCGACAATAGCCTCGAAACGCGGCTTATCCTCTAAAAATTCATTGGTAATACCATGAACCTCGATGGCCCCCTGATCAATAACGCGGTCAGGATTGATATAAACATGAAACCGATTTTGCGTCAGACGGCGGTTCACCAGTTCCACGCAGCCGATTTCAATGATTCTATGCCCTTCCTGAGGATTAAGTCCGGTAGTTTCGGTATCCAAAACCACCTGCCTGACTTTCGGCTTTGTCATATTTTTACTCTAATATTATATAAACGCTTATGGCTCATCATCCCTTAACCTAACTGCCATGACATCACAGCTAGCATTATGCAGGACGCTATTCGCCGTTGAACCCAATAATAATGCCAGGCCATGCCGACCATGCGAACCCAGCACGATCAGATCGACCTGTTCGCGTTCGGCGATCGATACAATCTCCTGATGAGGCACTCCCCAGACCAACCACCGATCGGCAGACTCGATGCCCAGCTTATCCGCTATTTGCACCAACCGGGATTTCTTCTCTTCCAACAGATCATAGCCCGAATCGCGATCCAGCGGAATCACAGTGCCATAAGCCGTATCCGACATGGGGATATCATCCAGCACATGGATAATGCTCAGTCGGGACCGGTATTGTTTCGCCAGCATCCTGGCTTTACGGACCACCGTATCATCATGACCGGAATAATCCACAGCCAGTAAAATATGTTGATAATCACCCATGACCTGATTTTTGATAACTTAAAACGGTTAAGTGTACCGCCATTTGCAGAGGATCATTAATCAGTTTTTTTCGCGATGTGCAAAACAACCTTATTTAATGAGGAAATCGCGCATCATGCCCATATCTTCATGCTCGAGATTATGACAGTGGTACATAAAGATCCCGGTATAATCGTTAAAAGGCTTTAAAATCGTGACCTTCTCTCCCGGCATAACCAGCACCGTATCTTTCCAGCCGCTGTCGACAAAACCCGCCGCTACCGATTCATGCGCCGACCTGAAACCCGGGTTAATTTCGCGCCTCAGCACCTGGAACTGCTCACCGTGAATATGCATGGGATGCGGCATCGCCATCATGCCTCCCATGCCCATGCCCATCCCGCCGCTAAAACCATTATCGAATGTTATAACTTGCAGAGTATTGACCGGAATGATTTCATCGGGCCGAACATCATCCATCGCGTACGAGCGTCCGTTTAGTAAAGCGGACATATGACGCATGGACAAGAGAATGTTTCTGGGATTGTCAGCATTGGCGGCATCCTGCAAGCGCAACGGCTTGATAGTCGTCAGGCGTTCAGGCAATTTATCCTGCGCCTGCACCTGCCTGGAAACCTTGACCTTCAACACAGCATAATCGCCGCCTAAAGGCAAATCGCCGCCCGACATCATGCCGCGCCCTCCCATCATGCCTCGCCCACCCATCATGCCTCGGCCTCCCATCATGCCACCGCCATGCATGCCTCCATGCATGGAGGATTCAAACGGAAGACTGCGCAGGTTCAGCTCAGTCCCTACCGGTTTACCGCTGAAATCCACCCAGATCTCGCGCCGTTCTCCCGGAGCCAGCATCATATAAGCATGTTGCTCCGGATGTTCCAGCAATCCGCCATCCACGCCAATGACCGTCATAGGGGTACCATCATCCCAAGCCAATTTATAAATGCGCGAATTAGAGCCGTTCAGCAACCTTAATCGATAGGCCCGGGTGGCAACCGGCAAGATATAATCGGGCTGGCCATTGATCATAATCTGATCGCCCAGAAACCCCTGCATGCGCTGCATCATATGGTTGTTGTAATGCAGCTGATTCTGATTGTCGAAACTGCGGTCCTGAATTGCAAGCGCGACATCATATTCGCCCTTGGGCAAATCCAGTGCCTGCTCTTCCGCGTCACTGACGATAAAGAGCCCCGCCAGACCTGAATAAACCTGTTTGGCGGTAACACTATGCGTATGGGCATGGTACCAATAGAATCCGGCCCGATTCAGAATGGTAAACTCATAGACGAATGCCTGCCCCTGATCAACGGCATACATGGGATTGCCGTCCATTTTGGAAGGAACATGCAAACCGTGCCAATGCAAAATGGATTGGGCCGGCAAATTGTTTTTCAGAATGATCCTGACCTTCTGCCCTTTTTGCAGGCGTATGGTGGGCGCGATATAGCTCGCCGCATGATTTTCTATCGCGGCTTCAGGCCCTTTCAATACCTTGCCGGAGACTTTCCAGATTCGCGTTTCAGGACCTTTGAAGATAGGAACATGGGCAACTTCCTGCGTTAATTCAATTTCCACATCCGGATCGAAATCTTTTGATGCCTGATTGCCCATCGCCATGCTTTCAGCATAGGACAAAAATGGGTAAGCAGCAGCCATTGCAGCCGTGAGTCCAGCATACTTCAACAGTTTGCGGCGCTGAATGTTAATCGTGTTTGGCATTTGGGTACTCCGGATATTGAGCAAAATTACTTTATAGTGATTTTGTAATACACAAAGTCCGGCATGTAAAGCTGAATTCTTAAATAGATACGGTTACCGCGATATGGTCAATCCGGGCGAATCCCGGCTGGTAACTGAGAAACCCTGACTATCGCGAGCTTAAAAAAGGTCCATTTCCGTATGACATCTCAGTCACTTATTACCGGACAACCATAATGCAACTTGACTGACAATCTGCTGAGCACCTTATGATTGCTTCATAAAAGGAAATAATTTATCTAGTTTTTTCCGCATTGTTAATCCGGAAATATCCGTATAGTCTCAATCGAAGTTACCCAAAGAACTAATTTAAAACTTTAAAGAGGATATTGACATGAATGACTTTCGAAAAGATATTCTGATCGGCCTGATCTTCATCGCCGGTGTTTTTGGTTTTATATCAGGTGAGTTTGTTATTTCGACCATACTGTTTGCATCCGCCGCCATTGCCGGCAACGTGATACATTACCAAGATTAAGACGAGCGTTACCGCCTGAATTACCTTGTTTAAACGCGTAACAAAGAAAAACCGATGCGTTTATCCTATCAGCCTGTTTGGAAACTCCCGACCCTATGGGTCAGGAGTTTTTTTATGATCCTGAAGAATTAATAGCGATTGCCGAGATAAGATCCGGCCGCCGCCCCGAGGCCGGCTGCTATTGGATCGCCATGCCCCATTTCATACCCCAGGGCACTGCCTACGACACCGCCGACAAGCCCTGCCCCCGTGCGCTGATCATAGTAGCCTCTGCCCGGATAGGGCGCCGGATAATAGTTAACCTGGGGCTGCGGGTGATAATGATGCACCACAGGCGGCGCGTAATAATGATGAACCTCTGCGCGCGGATAATAACCTCTGTCATGATGATGGTGATGATGACCGCGGTGGTGATGGTGATGGTGATGACCTCCAGCAGACGCGTAAGATGAATATCCAGCTATTGCCAGGGTCAGTTGCGTTAAGATGAATATTTTTTTCATTTTATCCCTCGCCATTAATGACTCAAGTTAAACCTAACCGGACGATACCGTTAAGTTTCGGTTTTAATTATTTTGGCGAGATTTTATGCCAGATTTCTTAACGCTAACTGAACAGGATTCCTGTTATAAATATATTTTTGAGAATACCGATCTTTACTGAGGTTTTTAGCTGAGGCGAATGCTCCAGCCGGCATATATCCTGCTCCCGGCTGAAACAAAAAAGGCCCCGAAAAAATCGGAGCCTTTGGAATTCATGGTGCCCAGGGGCGGAATCGAACCGTCGACACGAGGATTTTCAGT
>SWCD01011413.1_pt1 | contig 22352 bp, 19 predicted proteins | sample 4693011 | NCBI WGS metagenome assembly SWCD01 (sample SAMN10267278, study PRJNA491770) | bioreactor metagenome | isolation source: DHS bioreactor inoculated with marine | place: Japan: Omine Ridge, Nankai Trough | reverse complement strand
GGGATGTATCGATGGCCACAATATCTCTCAACACATCTGCAAGATCACAGGTCAAAAGCCCTGTCCCGCAGCCGATTTCGAGGGTCTTATTTTGGTAAACAAGCTCAACTTCTTTTTTAATGGCTGCAACTATTGCCGCAGCAAGATCACGACGCTCCGGCATGTCGTCCCAGGTTGCTGCAGCCTCATCGAATTTCGTTTGACTCATCAATCCCCCCCCACCGCCGTTAGCTGGCGAAGTCTTTTGTTTTAGATCAGGTGGTTTCCCCGCACTTTCTTTCTTTAAGGCCATGGCCTCACGAATGACTGAAACCAGCTCCTCATCGTTCCAAGGTTTAGTGAGAAACTTGTATATAGCCCCGTCACTTATGGCCTGAAACACTAGTTGAGCATTGGCATGACCGGTGAGAATAATGCGGATGGTGTCAGGGTAAATCCTGCTCACCGCACTCAACAACTCTACACCTGTCATGTTGGGCATACGCTCATCAGACAAGACAAGGTCAACCGGCATGGTTGCCATTAAATCGAGAGCATCTCGTCCACTATTTGCTGAAACAACCTCGTATGGCTCGCTGCTCAAAACCCGGGTAATGGATTTAATTACATTGGGTTCATCGTCAACAAGCAATATCCTTTGCATAATGGCGCTCTCCTGCCCCCATTAAGAGTAAATCCTCAGAAAGGTTCTCTACTTATTCTGACAGCCACCATAACTTTGCGCAAGCGATGTGTACCCACCTTTTATAAAAAAGCAGCGAGTTGTTCCGGGGGATTGGCAAACCATCAAGTGGTAACAAAGACCCGGTTACGCTTGACCTTGAAGATGCCAACTATATCGTCAACCAGATCCTGGATGCCGTGGTACTCAGAGCTATCAAGCAAGTCATTATGAAAGCTCTCCTCGCCCTTCTCATCCTCTGCAACAATAAAACCGCAGCGAATGCTGTCGTAGAACTCCTGCTGTTGATTATCGAGATAAACCGTGATGTTTCTGACCATGACAAGCCTCCTTGGATTAAAAATATAGGTGAATTTCCAATCACAGTAACCAAGGAGGTCGGACAAATATTGTCCGAGATTAATTATTTTAAAGATCTTCCTCAAGCACCGGGGAATACTGGCAAACCCGGTTACGACCCAAATTCTTGGCCTCGTAAAGGGCCTTATCGACCCGATGGAGAACTTCGTCGAGCAAAGGTGTCTCACCGGAAAACTCTGCCACCCCAAGCGACACCGTCACCTTGCCTACGTATTTAAACTCATACGCATAAATACAAGCGCGGATCTTTTCGGCAAAAACCACAGCGTTTTCAAGTGATGTTTCGGGCAGAAGCAGGAGAAACTCTTCCCCTCCCCACCTGGAGAAACTATCACTCCGCCTCGAGATGCCCTTAACGAGCTTAACAACCTGCTTGAGGACATAATCACCAACAGGGTGTCCGAAGGTATCATTAACGTCTTTAAAACGATCAACATCAAACATGATAAGAGAATAATGACTGTCGTAGCGTAGGGCCCTATCATGTTCATGCTGCAAAAGCTCATAGCCTTTCCCCCTGTTCCAGATCTCGGTGAGAAAATCAGTGGAAGATGCCATCTCAAGCTTTTTGCCGGACCGAGCCATGCAAAAGAAAAAGAAAAAAGCTGCGGCAAACAGAAGAGTAAGAAAGACAAGGGTCAAAACATGATTACCAGATTGAGCAGAAGAGAGTGAATCCTCTTCAAAGGAGAGAAGATAAGCTGCATTTTCCCCTTTATAATTCTTTATGGGGATAAAACTTACAACATACCCCTTGCCACCAACTCTTCCGGAATAGATAAACGGTTGCCATGCTTTAATCTCAGAGGCAAACTTATCAGCAATTTTGGAGTTTAATGCGCGCATCACTTCTCGAGACATGGTGCCGTAGATATCATGGGTAGACTCCCGAGCTTCAAGATCATGCATAAGAGAAGGTGAGAGAACACAACTGCCATAATTTTTTAACTCATCGGCAAACACCTTTTTCTTTACTACTTCACGCCCCAAAACAAACTCGTACTGTTTGCCAAAAACACGGGATAGTTCACGTATCAGGGCAGCAGAACTTATACTCACTTCCACCGAACCCACATGCTGTTGTCCCTGAAACAAAGGAAAGACAAAACGAAAGCCGTTAAAAATACGGCCCTCTTCAAAGGAGCTGACCATCTGCAAATCGGTATTAGCAGCTACGACTGTCTCTCTTATGCCAACAAGGGAATCACCAAACTTCTCTGGTCGGTGAAAACGAAGAAAGCTTGAGCTATCAGGAAAATGGAAATGCAACTGGCGAAAGTGGAGAACAGCGAGCTGGCCATAGAGTGGTGAAAGGTGTGCCAAAAGTTCCTGACGGAGACGATTGCGCTCTGCCGGCGAATCAACAGCTTCAGCCATGATAGACTGAACACGGGACGTGTTGACCATTTGATCAAAAACAAAGCAAGCAAGAATGCGGTAGCCATTTAATGCCACCAGATACTCGCTCTCTAGCTTATCAAGTTTTTGATTGCGAAAAAGATCTTTCTTCTCCTGCTCCCTTATGCAGAAAACAGCTACAAGAAGAAAATAAAGACATACAGCTCCAATAAAGAAAAGCTTCAGGTATTTCCCAAGCCTCATTCAGTTAACCCCGCCCTAAATCGTTACCCCCCCACAATCGTTATGGTATCAGGCCGGTGATCAACTAGCAACTTTCCTTTAAAAAACGGACACCTACAATATGACAGGCACCTGTAGCAGACTGAAAAGACAGGGGAAAAAAACATAAAAAAAAGCCTTTTTTGTTTAACCAACTGTATTGGCCGACAAAAAAGGCTTATATAACAACTCATTACAAACAATCACTGTAATGGATTATAGTTGGTGCCGAAGAGAAGACTCGAACTTCCACGGGCGTACGCCCACTAGACCCTGAACCTAGCGTGTCTACCAATTCCACCACTTCGGCATGTTGAAAGTTTGTCCTTCAGGAATTGCGGACCAGGTCTTTCGCCCTGCTCACAGGCAAATAAAACAGATACTGCCAGCGAGATTAATGGGAGCATATGTACTGACTTTGTCCCCTCCTTGTCAAGGTTTTTGTCTACTCTTTCAATGGGTCATTTGCATGGTGCAATAAAGAGACAATAGCAATATAATGGCGTCCTACTTGCTGTAATAATTACAGGCTAACTTTGGTAGAAGAAGACCCCTCAAGTATGACCGTCATCATAAGAGCTGGAAATCAATGGAAATCTATACAGATCTCGACGACATAAAGAAACCTTTTGATAAGCCATGCGTGACCATCGGCAATTTCGACGGCGTTCACTTGGGCCATCAATACCTGTTTAGCGAGGTGGTGAGCCGGGCCTACAAGAACAAGGGCACCAGTGTGGCCATTACTTTCAACCCTCATCCCCTTCAGGTGGTGCGGCCTGAGGCCGGCATTAAGCTGATTTCCACCTGTGACCAGAAAAGAGAACTCATCGAACATGCTGGGATAGATGTGCTGATCATTATCCCCTTCACCAGGCAATTTGCCGGCACCAAGGCCTCGGTATTTGTCGAGGAAATCCTTGTCAAAAAGATAGGCATCCAGGAACTGGTGGTGGGCTATGATTATTGTTTCGGCAAAGGGCGTCAGGGCGATACGACATTTCTAAAAGAGCAAGGCAAGCTCCGGGGCTTCCCTGTCACCGTTGTAGAGCCGTATCATGTGGATGACGTGATTGCCTCGAGCACTGAAATCAGACGTTTGGTTAATGAAGGAAATATGCGGGCGGTACGCAAGCTTCAGGGCCGCTATTACCAGATTCGCGGCGAGGTTCAGATGGGCAAGCAGCGTGGCGGTGCCGAGCTTGGCTTTCCCACCGCAAACCTGCACATATCTGGAGAGGACCTTTGCCCCCGCCACGGGGTCTATGTGACCCAGGTCGTCTACGAAGGCAAATGCTACGGAGGCGTACTTAACATCGGTGTAAACCCAACCTTTTCTGCCGATGCTGACGGCACTCCCAGAATCACCGCCGAAACCTTTATCTTCGACTTCAACGAAGACATCTACGGTAAACCGATCAAGGTTAACCTGCTTCGTTTCCTGCGCGACGAAAAGAAATTCTCTGGCCCCGACGAACTCGTAACCCAAATTAAAAAAGATATTGAGCAGGCCCGCCAGGTCTTGGCTGATGCCGAACAGGAAATCCGCCTCTCCTGCGAAGAGAAGTTCAACCGATAACTAGCTTAATCCATTACACATCACCGAGCAGCTTGTATAAAAACGTAGTGAGCGACGGAAAGGCAAGGTGCTGTGAAACAAATGCCCTTGGGGTGCAAAAATGGTCGAAATAGCGGAGCTTACTTTAGTAAGTGAGCATACTGAGATCATTTTTCCTCGGTACCCCTTGAGGGGTGAACGCAGAATTTCCAAGCGCAGTAGTTTTTATAAAGTCTGCTAGCTGCGATAATCCCCATTAATACTGACATAATCGTGACTCAGATCACAGGTGTAGATCTCGCAGCTTTCGCTGCCGCTGTGTAGGTCAACTGTCACTACAAAATCCTCCTGCTTGAGGACTTCTGTAGCAGCTGCTTCGTTAGCAAAAAGTCCTAAGCCTTTTTCCACCATCTGTACGTCGTCAAAGAAGATATCCACCTGTCCTTGATCAAACTCCACACCAGCCCGGCCTGCGGCTGCAAAAATCCGGCCCCAGTTGGCATCCTCACCGTAGCAGGCAGTTTTAAAAAGCGGAGAGTTGGCAATGGTCCGGCTAATCTGCTCGGCATCATCCTGGCTGACGGCACCTTTAACCCGGACCGTAATCAGCTTGGTGGCACCTTCACCATCGGCGACGATCTTCAAGGCCAGATTTTTGGTGAGACGATTCAGGGCATCCTGAAACTCTAAGGCCTCAGGACTCTCTAAAGAGGCAATGGGAGCATGGCCAGCCACACCGTTTGCCAGTAGTAAAACCGTATCGTTGGTTGAGGTATCGCCATCCACGGTGATCACATTAAAGGACTGGTCTGCCGCCTTTTTGAGCATGGGCTGGAGGAGTTCAGGAGCAATGGCAGCATCTGTCATCACAAAGCTGAGCATAGTGGCCATATTAGGCATAATCATTCCTGCGCCCTTGGCCAGGCCAAGAATTGAAACCTCCTGGCCATCGATCTCAAAGCTTACCTTTTCCACCTTGGGCACGGTATCGGTGGTCATGATGGCTTGGGCCACCTCAGCAAAAGCATCCTCAGAAAGCCCCTTAACTAAAGCGGGTACCCCTTTTTCAAACCAGGACAACTCAAGCTGCTCGCCAATGACACCGGTTGAGCAAACCTGGACATCCGTCGTTTTAAGATCCAGCTCCTGAGCAACCATGGCAGCCGTCTTTGTGGCAAACTCCATCCCCTGACTGCCGGAACAGGCATTAGCCACCCCCGAGTTCACCAAAATGGCCTGGGCAGAGCCGTCTTGCAGATGCTCCATATCAAGCAGAACCGGAGCAGCCTTTACCTGGGAGGTGGTAAATACCCCGGCAGCAGCAGCTGGTTTCTCTGAATAAATCAGGGCCATATCGAGGCGATCCTTGCCACGAATACCAGCCTTTACCGCCGCAGCTTTAAAGCCGGGAATTATGAGATCAGAAGAAGACATAGTTATTTTTTTCTGTAATTTTTAAGTAATTTATGGGCACATGCCAAACTGGCAAAAAAATAGACAGCTCGTTGCATCCATCACTTTTTCATGTATCCTAGCTGGAGACAAGAGATATCAGTTTGATAAAGTATGATCGATCATAGGGGAAGAAAAAAATGAATGCCGCGGGGAAATATCCACTTCTTTGGGGAGCATTGTCTCTCTTTATTTTTTTTCAATCATCATTTACCCAAGCAGCCCCGCCACCGCCCACCTATGAGCCCCAAAAATCTGTCATTACCATCAACAAACCTCCCAAAACTACAAACGACCCGCTCTCTCAGGATACGACTCCGGCTCGCACGTTATCCCCTGCAGTCCCACCAGGCCAAACCCAAAAGGCATTACCGGCAACAGGCAAACCTCTTCCGCGCCCAACCCCGGCAAAACCTACTGTAAACATACCGCCAACCACTCCCCTCCCACCTTCCGAGGTTGGTGGAGTTTCTCCTTCTGTCTTGCAAAAAAATATCAAGAATCCCGCCCAGCTTTCTGGGATGCGGCAGAAACTTTTTGTCGATATTGTCACCTTCACAGCTGCCCCTGAAACCGGTAAAAACTGGAAATGGTCAGCTCAGGTAAAAAACAACGGACCGAGCATGATTGCTGCAGGCAGGCTCCAGGTCAAGGTGGTGCAAAAGCTTCTTTCCGGCACCAGCATTCAGGCTGGCGCCCCCCTGCCACCTCTTAAAGCCTTGGTGAGTAAAGAAATCCTCTCACTGAGTCAGTCACAATGGACAAAAACTCCGATGACCAAGCAGCTGTTTATAGAGATTTGGGACAGCAAGAAAAACCAGATGATTGTCTCTAAAAGCCTATCATTACCGATCTTTGACGGCCCTGAGAAAGTAGCCGCACATCCAGCTACAGCCGCCGGGCCTCTTGCCGGAACAACATTGGCCAATGCTACTCCAGACCCACGATTTGACTATAGCATCGCCTCTGCCGAGTATCTCGGTCAGGGCCGTTTCCAAGCAGCTATCCGCAATGACGGTAATATCAAAATCGCGGCGAACAGGTTGCGCATCAGCGGACGGTACTATATGGGAGCTGAAGACATACTGGTGCCACGCATTATTTCATCTGAAATCCTGCCAGGACAAACCGAGACCGTTGAAGTGTTGGGTTTACTCAGCGATGGCGAATGCTTCAAGCTTACCAGCATTGATGTCAATGTAACCGATCCGGACACAGGCAAAGACCGTTATAAAGATCTTCGCGTCCACTCTCTTGACAATAGTACGGTAACCATTACAGATGTCTCGTTTAGGCAGGGCTTTTTGACCGCCAGTTTGCAGAACACGGCCCCGTACAGGGTGAAACTCAAAATCAAAGTCAAAGATATTGAGATTTGGGATCTTGCCAAGCCTTATGAACATGACGAGGGCAATCTCTTTGAACAGGCCTGGGATTTTATGACTGGAGGGGTAGAGTTTGACCCCTCCGGCCTGCAACCGGAAGAGCATAAATGTACTGCTCACAATATCCTCATAACTCCCATCGAGCTAAGTGCAGGGGGATTACCGCAGGTAAATCCTACCTGGTCGGTTCCTGTCAGTGCTTTGCAAAGCGCCATTCGGTCCCAGTGCCCAGATGTCAGTTTCTCGCAGCATTCTCAAATCTACAAGACTCTCCGTGTGAAGGCGTATACCGAGAATATTTCGCCTTGTCCAGCATCCAGGGATCTTGATACCCACCTCACCTCAGAGGGAGGCAGGGATGCGGCGCTCTTTTCCTGGTAGAATCTGAACCTAGCACGCATTAAAAAAGGGAGCCAAATGGCTCCCTTTTTTAATGCGTGCTGATAATACTCGCTTACTTATTCTTTCCACAACAGCGTTTATACTTCTTGCCGCTGCCACAGGGGCAAGGGGCGTTTCGGCCTATCTTTTCACCCTGGCGCTGGCTGGGCTGCTGCTTGTCATCAGGGCCTGCGGTTTGACTTTTGGCCAGGAGTTCCTCTTGTTTGGCACGCTGGCGAGCCTCCATCTCCTGCATATCAGACTCAGAGGCGAGCTGGATACGAAGCAGAGTGGAAACAGTCTGTATCTTCACCGTTTCAATCATGCTGGTGAACATATCAAAACCTTCCCTCTTATACTCATCAAGGGGGTTCTTCTGGCCGTACCCACGCAGACCAATACCTTGACGGAGGTGATCCATTCCAAGAAGATGATCCTTCCAATGGTTGTCCACCATTTGCAGAAGCACGACCCGTTCCAGATAACGCATGTGCTCGTCACCAAGTTCGGCCTCCTTGGCCTCATAAGCACCGGTGACCATGGCAAGAAGCTTTTCTTCAAAACCATCGGGAGAAAGCCCTGCTTTATCGGTTTGGTCCCAGTCCAACGGCAGACCAAAGGTGGCCACCACCTGCTCTGAAATATGGTTCCAATCCCAATCCTCGGAGGGCAATTTTTCCTGGCAGCTGTTTATGCTGACATCCTCAACCAGATCGTGGATCATATCAACAACAATCTCTTTAAGATTATCACGGCCAAGAACATCGCGGCGCTGTTTATAGATCACCTTCCTCTGCATATTCATAACATCATCATACTCAAGGAGATGCTTACGAATATCAAAGTTATGCCCTTCAACCTTACGCTGAGCATTCTCAATGGCCTTGCTGATCATGGAATGTTCAATGGGCTCATCCTCTTCCATGCCCAGTTTGTCCATAATGCCGGCAATACGATCAGAACCGAAGATGCGTAGAAGATCATCCTCCAGCGAGAGATAAAAACGAGACGAGCCCGGATCACCCTGACGACCGGAACGGCCACGGAGCTGATTGTCAATACGGCGGGATTCGTGTCGGCCTGTACCTAAAATATGAAGGCCGCCTACTTCCACTACGCCCTCACCGAGCTTTATATCAGTACCGCGACCAGCCATATTGGTGGCAATGGTAACCCTGCCGAACTGGCCTGCTTCGGCAATGATCTGCGCCTCTTTCTCGTGATGCTTGGCGTTCAAAACAGAATGGGGAATCTTTTCCTTATCAAGCATTTTGGAAATAAGCTCGGAGATCTCAATATTAATGGTACCAACCAGCACGGGCTGGCCTTTTTCATGGAGATTCTTTATCTCTTGAACAATAGCTCGGTACTTGGCCTTGGCATTCTTATAAATAACGTCGGCGTAATCATCACGAATCATGTCCCTATGGGTGGGAACAATGACCACATCAAGATCATAAATCTTTTTAAATTCCGCAGCCTCGGTGTCTGCCGTACCTGTCATGCCGCCCAGTTTGTCGTACATGCGGAAAAAGTTCTGAAAGGTGACAGAGGCCAGGGTCTGGTTTTCCTGCTCAATCTTCACCCCTTCTTTGGCCTCTAAAGCTTGATGGAGACCATCGCTATACCGGCGACCAGGCATTACCCGGCCGGTGAACTCATCTACAATCATCACCTGGCCGTCACGAACCAGATAATCAACATCACGGGTAAACAGGGCATGAGCCTTTAAGGCCTGGTTAAGATGATGAAGGGCCTCGATACTCTGAGGATCATAAAGATTGTCCACCTTAAGCAGCTTCTCGCCCAAAGAAACACCTTCTTCAGTAAGGGCCAGGGTTCTGGCCTTTTCATCCACGGTGTAATGAACATCCTTTTTAAACTGAGGCATAAGACGGTTAACCGTCTCGTAGAGTTCCACCGCCATATCGGCTGGGCCGGAAATTATAAGGGGTGTTCGAGCCTCATCGATGAGGATAGAGTCCACCTCATCGACAATGGCGAAGAAGAATTCACGCTGACAGAATTCTTCCGGGCTGAATTTCATATTATCGCGAAGATAATCAAAACCGAATTCGTTATTCGTGCCGTAGGTGATGTCACAGCCATAGGCATCTTTCCTCTCCTGATCGTCAAGGTCGTGAAAAATGCAGCCGGTGGAAAGCCCTAAAAAGCTGTAGATCTCTCCCATTTCCTGAGCATCACGCTTGGCAAGATAATCATTGACCGTGACCACATGAGCACCTTTGCCGGCCAAAGCATTCAGATAGACGGGCAGAGTCGCAGCCAGGGTTTTACCCTCACCGGTCCTCATCTCAGCAATTTTACCCTCATAGAGAACAATACCGCCCATGAGCTGAACATCAAAATGACGCATGCCGGTAACCCGTACCGAGGCCTCACGCACCACGGCAAAGGCCTCGACTAGAAGATCATCAAGGGTTTCGCCGCCGACAAGACGGTTACGAAATTCCGTGGTTTTGGCAATAAGCTCATCATCGGAAAGGGCCTGCATGGCAGGTTCCTGAGCATTGATTTTATCAACAATTGGCTGGAGAGCCTTAAGAACTCTTTCATTTTTACTGCCAAAAACTTTGGTTAGCGCCTTGCCTAACATATGTACTCCTGGTCCTGTAAAAAAGGACAAAAAGAAGGGATAAGTGGTTGTCTCTCTGGTCATGCTCACCGTTTAGGTGTGCAACTCACTTACCCTTATTAAAAAAAATCCAATTGGTGGTGAAAAAACGAATATACCACCCATTTTTCTAACTGACTCCAGAATTCTTTCTTCTGCGTTACCCCTGCCAGACCATGGCCTCTTCATTACAATCAGGGAATTTGGGGCAATTCACACAGTCACTCCACACCTTGTGGGGCAGCTCTCCCTTATCAATAGGTTGGAAAGCAAATCGACTGAAAAAATCAGGCTGATAGGTGAGAGTGAACACCTTGCTGATTCCAAAAGACTGCGCCTCTTCCAGGCAACTTTGCACCAATTTGCTGCCAACGCCTTTGCCTTGGGCATCTTCCACCACAGCGAGGGATCTGATCTCAGCCAGATTCTCCCAGCTAATATGAAGGGCACAGGCACCAAGCATGGTCTGGCCATCATCGTCAAAGGCAACCTGAAAGTCACGAAGCTGGTCGTAAAGGGAGCTATACGACCGCCCCAACAGTAAGCCTTGGTCGGCAAACTGATGCAGCAACTCATAGATCGCTTTTACATCTGTCATGGTTGCTTTACGTAATTTCACCTTATCTTTCCTTAAAAAAGGTAAATAAAAATCTCTTTGTCTTAACTCTTACTGGTTTTCTGTAACTGGTAACAGGGTGATAAAGGCCTGAAGATTCTCGCCCTCCTCCAGTTGATCCACCTTCTCATTGGCAGCGGCTAGAGTATCATACCGTCCTAAAAAAACACGAAAAATACTCGATCCTTCCTTGGGCCTTAGGAAAAAAGCATCCTCGCCCCGCGCCTGCCAATCAAGGACCTCCTGACGGGCATTATTTTCAATCTCATAGGCTGCAACCTGGAGGGTAAAAAAGGAGGCTTCCTCTTCATCGTCTTTCTGGCCAGCCTTGCTCTTTCTGGCAGTTGCCTTTGTCCCAAGGGACTTCTTTTGCTGCTTTGCAGACCCTTGCCCTTGGGTCCATATCTTTGCGGAAAAGCGGTTTATGGCCTTGGCAGTATCCCCTTTGTCAGAGGGCAGCAGCACTGTTTGCCCGGCCCATACGCCCAAAAGAAACATCCATAAAAAAACGCAAAAACTGATAATGGCAAGGCCAGCAAGTCCGCCGGTACCAAGCTCAAAATGGACAGTAAATTTCTTTTTTCTGGCTCTGCGTTTTTTGGCCATTTTTCAAGATGCCTTACATTGATTGAGGTGCTGTGACGCCGATAAGCTGCAGACCATTACGTAACACAATGCACAAACTGGCAACCAGCCAAAGGCGGGCCTGGGACAGTTCCTGATTATCAGGATCAACAATACGATGATCGTGGTAATAACGATGGAAAAGGCCTGCCAGCTCCTGCAGGTAGGGTACGATACGGTGGGGAGCAAGATCAAGGGCAGCCCCACTCACCAAGGCGGGAAAGGCAGCCATGGCCTTCATCATTTTCAGCTCATCGGGCAGATTGAGCAGGCTTAAATCCGCATCAAAAAGTTTGCCCAGCTCCACTCCCTTCTCACCGCATTTTCTGAGAATAGAAGAAATCCTGGCATGACCGTACTGAACATAAAAAACCGGATTCTCCTTACCCTCTTTGGCGGCCAGATCAAGATCAAACTCGAGCTGGCTGTCAGCCTTGCGCATCAGAAAAAAGAAGCGCACCGCATCAATGCCAACCTCGTCAATGAGCTCGTCAATGGTAACAAAGGTCGCCTTGCGGGTGGACATCTTTACCTGCTTGCCCTCGCGCATCAAGGTTACAAACTGATGGAGAACCACGGTTACTTTCGATTTATCGTAGCCCAAGGCCTCAATACCGGACATAACATCAGGCACGGTGGCAATATGGTCGGAGCCGAAGACATCCACCATCCAGTCATAACCGCGTTTAAACTTCTCACGATGATAGGCAATATCGGGCAGCCGGTAGGTAGGCTCGCCGCTTGATTTGATGATGACCCGGTCCTGATCTTGGCCGCACTCACTGGTTTTAAACCAGGTAGCGTCGTCCTTTTCATAAACCAGGCCCTTGTCACGTAGTTGGTTAACCACATCGTCAATATGGCCGTCATCGTAAAGACTGTGCTCGTTATAGTAGGAGTCAAAGATGATTCCCATCCGCTCCAGAGTCTCATTGATATTGGCAAATACTGCCTTTTCAGCAGCCACCTTAAAGACTTCAACGTCAGTCTCATCCTTATGGGTGTCACCTGCCTCATCAATAAGCCCTTGGGCTATCTCGCGGATATAGTCGCCCTGGTAGCCATCCTCAGGAAAAGTAAAGGGCAGGCCAAGCAGCTCCAAGTAGCGGGCCTGGGTGGAGGCGCCAAGCACCCGCATCTGGCGCCCGGCATCGTTGTAGTAGTATTCACGATCTACATCATAGCCTACGGCATCTAAAAGGCGGGCAATGGAATCTCCCAACACAGCCTGGCGGCCATGACCGATGGAAAGTGGCCCGGTGGGGTTGGCACTGACGAATTCTACCAGCACCTTTTGACCGTTTTTCTGACGGGCCTGACCAAAATGGCTGTCTTCTGCATGGACCACAGGGACTACCTGAGCCCATACAGACTCATTAAGGAAAAAATTTATAAAACCGGGCCCGGCAATTTCCACCTTGGTAAGTAGGTCTTTGTTGGCAGCAAGGAGTTCAACAAACTGCTCGGCAACAGCTCGGGGATTCACTTTCTTACCGGTGGCCTTCTTCTCTTTGCCAGCAATAATCATGGCGGCATTGGTGGCATAATCGCCCTGGCCTTCATGCTTTGGTTCCTCGACGACAAAGCTGCCAGCAGCCGCATCCGACCAATGGCCCAGTTCTACGCCTTGGGCGAAACAGCTATCAAGCCACTCTTTTAACTGTGATTTAATCATTTTTATTCTTTGTAACTTTTAAAGCTGCCCAAACTTACGGGCATACCATAATCGATTATTTTCAATTCTAATTTTAATCTTCTAACCAATGCCTGTTAATTAAAGTACTGCCGCTTAATATTGTTTCCAAGTAGACAGAGAACCTCGTAGCTGATGGTGCCCATCCAGGCAGCGATTTCATCAGCGGAGATCTGTTCTTTCCCCTGTGAACCCATGATGATGACCTCATCACCCCGGCGCACCTCTGGAATATCTGTAACATCAACAACCGTCACATTCATACAGACCCGGCCAATCACTGGGGCCCGCTTGCCACGGATAAGCACCTGACCGACGCCGCCGGACAAACTGCGCAAATAACCATCCGCATAGCCAATGGGCAGGATGGCCAAACGACTGGGACGTTTAGTCTTGTCAATATGACCATAACTTATACCTTTCTCAGCAGGGGCATCTTCCACCTGGATAACGGTGGAGGCAACGGTCATCACCGGTTCTAACGGAGTTTGCTTCCACTTCGAGTCGGCATTTGGGTAACAGCCATAAAGAGCCAAACCGGGCCGCACCAGGTCCCAAAAAAAATCTTTTCCCCTTAATATTGCTGGAGAGTTGGCAATATGGGCCTTAATCTTCATGCCGCTGGTCCGCACTTTATTCACACAGCGGCCAAAAACCTCATTTTGCTGGCGAGTCAGTTCTTCATCCTCATCAGCCGAGGGGAAATGACTCATGAGTCCAACAAGCTCAAGCCCTGATGTGGCTTTAATTTTTTCCGCCCACACCAAGCAGTCTTCGGGATTAAAACCGAGTCGGCCCATGCCACAATCAATTTTAAGATGGACGGCCAGCTTGCCTGGTAATGAAACAGCAGCTTTAACGAACTCGACAAATTGATCAGCATCAAAAATCACCGATTCTAATTTGTGACTGTGCATGGCCTCAACTTCAGAGGCCTTGCCACCAAGGAGAATAACAAGCTTGGCCTTTATGCCGGCCTGGCGCAGGGCAATGCCCTGCTCGACTGTAGCTATGCCAAAATCACGAACGCCCGCTGCCTCCAGAACCTTAGCCGTTTCCAACATGCCATGGCCATAACCGTCGGCCTTAACCACGGCCATCACCTGGGCCTGACTCCCCACATGGGTCTGAATGGCCTGGTAATTACGACGAAGAGCTTGTCGATCTATGCGGACTGTATTCATACTTCCCCTTTCCGGCCTCTACGCCACCCCTGCCACAAAAGACGACTGGCCAAAACAAGACCCAAGCCCACTGCCAGGGAGAAAAAACCTGACAACTGTGGCGGAACTTTCGGCAACCGTAAAACTCTGCCCAAAACAATCATTACAGCAATAATAACCCAGGTACGCCCGACATACATATGCCAGATAAACATCGGCTCGCTGCAACTTTGAAGACGCTGGACATTTCGGCGGGCTATCTTATCCAAAATAAAATAGGCCTTAGCTACTCCCACCAAAAGAGCTAACAACAGCCAGGAGGGATTCCAGGTCAAGATGTCTCCCCCTTTTACGACAAGAGAGGCGCCCACTATCAACCAGACTAATCCGGCTAGGAAAAGGAGCGTTTGAGGTGCCAACATGACTGCCATTCGCTTTTCTACTGCCAATTCTCTGGTCTCCTGGGCTGGCATGCCTTTAACACCCTTAAACGCGTTCTCTCCAAACAAATAAGGCCTGTCCCCAAAAGGAGACAGGCCTTATTTTGTGTCCAGTTTCCTGGGGCCAATAACTAAGATTAAACCTCAGTTACAGTGATGGCACCTTCAGGACAAACCTCAACGCAGGTCTCGCAACCAAGACACTCGTCAGGCTCAGCAACAACGGCATGACCATCTTCCATTTCAAGTACGGAAGCTGGGCAAGCGTTTACACATTCTTCGTCGCCGGTACACTTGTCGTTATCGATATCAATCTGCCACATAGTAAAAACCTCCAAAAATTAGAGAAAAAAGTTAATGGGCTATATACCCATCAATATAGTCACCACTTAAGATGTTTTGATCCTTTCAAGAAAGCAATTCTAAGAAAAATCAATAAAAACGAGATAAAGCAAAGCCAACCTTTTGTCAACAAGAATGTTGGCATTAAAACCTCCCTTCTTAGCAAGGTTTTTTCCCTAGCGCCGATAGCCCTTAAAGGCCAGCGCTAACTACAATAAAAACGTCGTTTTTCAACCCTTAGCAGTTGACCGAAAGACCACGATCATTTACGTTTTGTTCAAATTATTTTCACAGGAAGGACAAGACAAACTATCCACTTCCTTTCGTATACAAAATAACCAGCAGATAAGACGGTGTCCCCATGAGTATTAAACGCAAGATGCAGCGCCAAAAAGCAAGCAAAGAAGACCGCCAGATAACTATGAAAAATGAAATGGCCATGATTGCCGGTATTGTCGAAGGCAGTCCCGATGCTGTCGGCGTTGTGGTCATCAGGATGGAGTGCGGCTGCCGAAAAATGGCTGCTGTTGATATCAAAGGAGAGGCTGCCTCCAAGGTCATTATGTACCGTGATCAGGCGGAGTCAATCTGTGACCAGTGCAAAGAGGATAACGGTGCCTTTATCCGCGTTAAAGAACAGTTTATCCACTGGGAAAAAGAAGACCTGGACGATGCCACCAAGGAAATGATCCACAATAAGGTGATCGGCACCCAGCCAGTACATTAACCTTTCTTAAACTCCCTGGCTTTAGCCACCAGAGAAGGCGCCCACTCCGGGGTGCCCACGGCGTGGATGTGGGTGTACAGGGCGAGGACGTTTTTATAGATAAGACCGTCTCCACCTTCGGCAAAGCCGACCCCTCGTTCCATTTCAAGGCCCAGATCTTCGGACTTACCGGGCCACTTCGCCACTTTACTATAACGAAACTCATGCCCTTTTATCTGGATGCCTTCTGGGTAAAAGGGATTATTTTTGCGGGCCTTTAGGACTGTATAACCGTGGGCCTGGGGACGTTGTTCCAGGGTAAAGTGGACAGGAAAAATACCCACCAGGGAAAACTCGCCATCATCAAGGGTAATCTTCTCACCAAGATAGATGAGCCCGCCGCATTCTGCGTAGATGGGCAGCCCTGCCTCAGCAGCCTCTTTAACAGAAGCGCGAAAACTTTCATTTTCAGCTAGAATACGGGCGCTTGTTTCCGGGAATCCACCGCCGATATAGAGAGCCGCCAGATCATCCGGTAACCTGTTGCTGGTCAGCGAATTAATCTCAACCACCTCGGCGCCCTGCTCTTCCAGGGCCAGTAAATTTTCAGGGTAGTAAAACTGAAAAGCAGCGTCACGGAGCACGCCTATTTTCACCTGCTTACCTTCTGGGCCTTGGCCGCCGTCATTCTTGTCCACCGCAAAATCAAAATCTGCCATACGGGCTTCAATGCCTTTAACATCAAGGTTTTCCTCTGCGCCCTGGGCCAGTTCACGAATGGCGCCTGCGGCCCCGTCATACTCTTGAAAGGGGGTTACCCCAAGATGACGCATGGGGAAGATGTCTTTTTTAGAGCGACGAATGGCACCCAGCACCGGGATACCGGTGTAGGTTTCCACCGCTTCCCGAACAATCTTTTCATGGCGGTTACTGCCTATACGGTTCAACACCACCCCGCAGATATCCACCTCTGGATCGAGATTCTTACACCCTAAAACCAGGGCAGCCACAGTACGTGTGGTCTTGGTGCAATCAACAACCAGTAGGACAGGCAGCCTTAAAATCTTAGCAAGTTCTGCTGTTGAATAACCGCCATGGGCATCAACGCCATCATAGAGGCCGCGATTACCCTCGACAATGATGACCTCACCCTGAGCTGCCCGGGCCTGAAAAGAATCCAACAGGGCGTCACGATCCATTAAATAAGGATCGAGGTTGAAACATGAACGGCCACTGGCAAGGGACAGCCAGCCGGCATCAATATAATCCGGCCCTTTTTTGAAAGGCAAAACCTTATCGCCCTGCTTGGCATAATGGGCAACCAGGCCCACGGCAACAACACTCTTTCCCGAGCCACCGCCAAGTCCGGCAACAACAATTCCTTTCATTCCATCTCCTTGCTCATTTTTGTACGGAAACACATCAGAAAGATACATTCCATGCCCCTCTGTTACTGTCAAGGTTCATGAAACTTTTCTAAGCGAATCAATGCGTAATATGGTAGTTATTAACCCCTTGCATTTTTGGTGTCCGTGCTTATTGTAACGGATTCAAAATCATAAATATACCGGTCTGCTGACCGTTACTTTTTTAAAATAATTGAAGAGGTTACCATGTCCGACTCACAACCTACCGCAGATTTAAATCAGGTTATTGCTGAACTGGAAGATAAAGTAAAAGAACTTCCTGGCAACTTTGTGGCCCACCACCATCTTGCCATGGTTTATCACAAGGCTGGCCGCCATAACGATGCTATTTCTGAACTTAAAAAATGTATTGAGATTGATGACGCCAATGCCGAGGCCCATATCAACTTAGGTGCTCTCTATTTTGAGCTTGGCAAACTTGACGAATCTTTAGAGGCCAACAAAAAGGCCCTCATCCATGCCGTTAATCCGGCCCAGGCCCATTGTAACATCGGTCTTATTCACCAGCAGCGTGGCGAAAACGACAAGGCCATTGATTCTTACACCAAGGCCACAGTCAATGACCCCAAGCTCGCTTTTGCCTGGATCAACCTTGCTGCAGCTAAAATTGGCGCCGGTGAATTTGATGAGGCATTGTCTGCTGCTCAAAAAGGTGTTGAAAACGATCCAGATTACCCTATGGCTCATAACAATCTCGCTGTTGCTCTATTTTACACAGAAGATTACAAGGCTGCCGAGAAGTCCATGAAAAAGGCTGAGTCTCTTGGTTACCCTGTGGAGCCCATGTTCAAGAAGGTCCTTGCTGAAAAGCTGTAAGCGTAAAGAAATATGAAAAAAGGACCAATCATTAAAACACGGCCCTGGTGCCCCTTTTGCGGCCAGAATGTCGGCCGCGCCCAAGAACCTGTTGAACGAAGAATGGATGAATTCCTCATTGGTGAATGCCAATGCGGTGCCATCTATGTTTCAGAACCAACTGGTTTTAATGTCGGATCGGCCATGGTTGAATGCATGGTGGCGGCCTGCGACAACAACCCTGATCTTGCCTGGGAACTTGAGCCAGATGTCGACTACCTCTCTAGCAGACTCGAGAACTATGATGAGGTGACCCATTATGTCTACGAGTCACGCGAGCATGAAGGGCGCAGGATCGGCGGCATTCTTTACTTCATTCGCCTTACAAAAGATGTCTCTGAACTTTCCAGCAAGCTGAAAGACCACAAAAAGGACCATGCCAGCAAGGTGAAATCAACGGCCATCGGCACCTTTGTTGTTCCGGAAATGGAGCCAAAGCCCGACCCTAAACGAAAAAAACAACGGGTCAAAAAACCTGATGTAAAAAAATGGGTTGCTGAGAGCAATATTGACGAGCTTGTCCGTGCCACCTTTGACGATAGCAAAACCTTACGTTATATGCAGCGCTTGCTATATTCGCCAAGCGAGGACGAGCGCTACCACACAGCCCATGTCATGGGCAAGGTGTGCCGCCGGGTTTCCACGCTTAAGCCAGGTATGGTGAGCGATGTATTGCATCGAATGTATGAGTCTTGTACCGACTCAGCAGCCACCCACTGGGGGTTGCTTGAAACCATCGGTTCAATCATTGCTGCTCGTGCCGATCTTTATGGCGCCTTTGCACGGCATCTTCTCATGTATCGTGGTGTTGACTCAAGCCGCCCCATTGTACTGTGGGCCATGGCAACCATCGCCAAGGAAAGTCCTGAGGTGATTAGGCAAACACCTGTGTATGCAGTGTTTGATTTTGTCCATCATGAAGACCCGCTTACCCGCGGCAATGCCGTACGACTTTTCGGCCGCATTAATGCCATGGAAGTTAAAAACGAAATTGAAAAGCTGGTGGATGATCCGGCTGAGCTGACCATATACGAGGATGGCCTCCCTAAGAAAACCACGGTGGGAGACCTCGCCAAGGAAGCTCTTGATAATATGGGCACCATGTCGAGCAAGGCTAAACCTGCTCCCCTTTCCCTAGGAAATGCCCAACTTTAATCATATTAATTTTATATATTTAGGTAGATATCATGAATGACGGTTCTCTAAAAGTAATTCCCACTAACCCTCAAGAGGTAGCTGAGGCAGAGGCCAATATCACCCAGCCTCGCAAGGACTACAACGAGGGCATTGACTTCCTCAAAAATAAAGAGCAGGCCATGGCTGCCAACGCCTTCCACAATGCCCTTAAAGGCTGGGAAGAAGAAGGCGATCTCCACGGTGTTGCCAACGCCTCTGACCAACTTGGTGACATTTGTGCTGACCGGGGGGACTTTGACACTGCCCTCAGCCACTATGACCGTGCCTATAAAATCTGCACCGATGATTTTGACCGCTACTCCCTTTTTGGTCTCGAAAAAAAGAAGGCTGCTATCTTTGTTAAGATGGATCGCTTTGAAGAGGCTCTGGACATGTACTGGAATATTTTTGACGAGTACACCGGCAACCGCGACCCTAAAGGCGTTGTGGAAACCCTCGATACCATGGCTGAAATATTCATAAAAACCGGCGACAAAGAAAAGGCTTCTGATTGCTATAAGATGATTGCCAAGACCCACAGGGGCTTTAAGCATAAAAAAGAAGCTGAAGAATATGACCTAAAGGCTGAAGAGGTACTCAAGTAAGCCTCAGCTTTTGCGCAAAAAATAAAAAAGGGCGTCCTATTTTGGACGCCCTTTTTTATTTGGGTTGGCAGGGAATCTCAGTTCCCTATAGATGGATTACATTTTCTGGTCAAAAAGCTTCTTATAAACCTTCTGGAGCTCACCACTACGAATCGCAGCCTTGATCTCCTTAGTAGGCTTATTGAGCCAGGTATGCATTGGATCATTCTTCAGCATGTTATCGATGTAGGCGTTAACCTCTGGGTCGTTATAATGACGGGCCTCAGGGATGAACTTGAAGTAGAAGTTGTGGGCCACATCATAAATGCCATGCCACCAGGTGTAATCAGGGCCCATCATAGCAGCGCCCATTCTAGCCCGGCGTCCTTCATGATGCCAGAGTTCCCAGTACTCCCACTCAACCTGATTAGAGAATGCAGCCGGGCGTTCCATCAGCTTCTTACTCTTGATCATGTTCATAATGGCAGTGGCTGGCTTGGCAAATTTCTCATTATAGAGTTCAACCAAGGCATCATACTGATAGTAATGACCATCAACAAAACGTGACTGATGACAGTTGAGACAGACATCCTTCATATTGCCGCGCTTGACTTTCCAGTTGTCCTTAAATTTGGAAACCGGGGGCCGCAGGGTCCACGAGATACGATCACCAACATCATGGGTGATCTTCTGATTACTCGTCTCGGACATATGACAGGTAGCGCAAGAAGGAGCCTCATAATAATCCTTACCAACCACCCAGTCGTCACCATCCATATTCAACTTATCCTTATGGGCGTAGTAGGCAATACCATGCTTGGATTCCTCAAAAATCTCTTTTTGCGGATGATCAGGACCGAGATGACACTTACCGCAATTTTCAGGCTGGCGGGCCTGCTCAACAGAAAATGAATGCCGACCATGGCAGGCATTACAGGAACCCTTGGAACCATCTGGGTTGATTCGGCCAATACCAGAATTAGGCCAAGTCTCCATATGAAGTTTATTGGGCGCTTTAGGATCAATCTTAATCTTTGAACCATGGCAGGTAGCGCAACCGGTGATTACCACCGGGTTACCGCCAGCGGCATGGGCAAGGTAAGCATCTTTGGACTCTAGAATTTCACCCGCGTGAGCGTGGTAGGAATTCATGGTCTGCTCGGCCTCTTTTTCATGACACTGTCCACAATCCTTAGGGGTCACGAGGGTAGCTATTGTCGCGCCATGATGCTTAAAGGCATCGACATCCTTTTTGTCTGCCTGGTGGCAATCAAGGCATCCTACGCCTTCCTTGCCATGTTTTGAATTTTTCCACTGGCTGTAAAGCCCTGGATTATCCTTTTTGTGACATTTCACACAGCTATCAGCTGCCAATGCCTGACTGGCCCCAAATCCAAGTAGCGCCCCCACCAGGATAAGGGCGGTAACCATTGATCTTTTCATTCTTCCTCTCCTTACATTTACAGGTTATGCCCCAAGGGGCCAGAAAACGCTGAACATACATGTCTCTTTATCAAAAAACATGCCACAATCATTTGTCGAAAATTCAGAGAGTTAGAAGCAACAGCAGAAGACAGGTCGTTACAGACAGGTAACGCCACAAAATTAAAGTTACCAGAAAGTAACATTTAGTGGTCAGGCTCAAGGATATAGAAATTGCAATGAGATATTCAACCGAAATAAGCTGAAGAGAAGTAATAAAGTGGCGCAAAAGAAGCTAAGCATAAAAAAAGGCCTGTAACTCTCATGAGCTACAGACCTTTTTAAAAAACAAAGCAAATCTAGGAACTATTCGTCACTCATGTCCTGAGCATCCTCATCCTTGATGCGAGATGGGATACCATACATGGTGGTAGATCCGGACGACCAGAAAGCAAGTTTCTGCTCACGAACGAGCTCATTGGCTACGTTCTTGATTACGCGAGGCTTGCTATCAGGATCGCACTTGTAGAAATCCTTGATGTAGAGCTGAGGCTTAGGAGCCTTAGTCGCCTTCTCGATGATTGCGGCTTTGAGCTCGTCTTTTGATAATGCCATGGTAGTTCTCCATTTAGTTAAAGGTAACTTTATTAAACCAAAAATGCGGATAACCGGACAATGCCAGCTATCCGCACTTCTCTGCTTCTAATTAACGAAAATTATTTGCAGTGGCTGGTGAACTTAAAGTTCGTGGTGGTTCTCCAGGTATCATAAGCCAGACGATAGTCGTCGATAGACTTCATGGTAAATGGAATACCGGTCTTCTCAAAGAACATCTCCCAACCGATACGATCAGCCCACTCACCAATACGCTCGTACTGGTTAGCATCCTTAGCATAAACCTCAAGGATATTCTTGCAAGCCTCAACAGTCTCTGGCCAACGTGGCGGAGTGTTGGGGAGGAAAGGGATAACCATCTTAGAGAAGGTAGGATCAGATTTCGCATTGGAAACCTTACCACCAACCAGGATAGCAATACCGTCACCATCAGGATCAGCAAGAGGCATAGCAGGACACATGGTGTAACAGTTACCGCAGAACATACAACGATCATTGTTAACAGTTACAGACTTGATCTCCTCACCTTTGGAGTTGGTAGCCTTAGCAGGCTTAACAGCACCGAGGGGACAAGAAGCGATGGCCAGAGGCAGCTCGCAGAGTCCGGAGATAGCGT
>SWCD01022026.1_pt2 | contig 22391 bp, 23 predicted proteins | sample 4693011 | NCBI WGS metagenome assembly SWCD01 (sample SAMN10267278, study PRJNA491770) | bioreactor metagenome | isolation source: DHS bioreactor inoculated with marine | place: Japan: Omine Ridge, Nankai Trough | reverse complement strand
GCGGGCCTATGCCGAAATCTATGCACAGGACGACGCCCCGGAGAAGTTCGTGCGCGATTTTGTCGGCGCTTGGACCAAGGTGATGAACGCAGACCGCTTCGATCTGGCCTGAACGCTTCTCTTGTTGAAATTAAGGAGGCGCGGCGAGAAATCGCCGCGCCTTTGCCTTTCCACACCCTTGATCGCTTTTGATTCGGAAACAATCGGGCTATTCTCTGAAGAGAGCCACATAACAAAGGGGCCGGACCATGCGAGCGGTATTTGTCGGAGTATTGAGCTTTGTAATCGGGGGACAGCCGGTGCTGGCCGGGGCGATAGAACAATCGCTGCGCCCTCAGATGCGGCCCGGTTCTGGTCTCATCACGGCAGCGGTAATTGTGGCCAGTGACGTGCCGATACGCAGCCTCCGGCCCCAGATGCGCCCCTCTGGCGTGTCAGAGACTGCCATCGTGCCGGTTAACGCAAACCCCCGCTTCGACAGTTGGGTTGCCGGTTTTCGGGGCCGCGCCCTGTCACAGGGGATCAGCGGACAGGTGTTCGACCGCGCCTTTCGCGGTGTGAGCTTTAATGCCGAAATCGTGTCCAAGGATCGCAACCAATCGGAATTCAAGCGCGAGATCTGGGATTATCTCGACAGCGCCGTCTCACCTGTTCGGGTCAATAACGGGCAAGAGGCGCTGCGCAAGCACCGCCGCGCACTAGAACGGATCGAAGCACATTACGGCGTGGAAAAAGAGGTGGTCGCTGCCGTCTGGGGCATGGAGAGCACCTATGGCGAACGGCTGGGCGATCTGCCGCTGATTCAATCGTTGGCAACGCTGGCTTATGACGGACGGCGCGGCGCGTTTTTTGAAAAACAGCTCATCGCCGCGTTACAGATCCTGCAATCTGGCGATGTGACGCCAGAGAACATGAAGGGCTCTTGGGCGGGGGCCATGGGACATACGCAGTTCATGCCAACCTCTTACCTCGCCTATGCGGTGGATTTCACCGGCGATGGCAAGCGTGACATCTGGTCGGACAACCCAACGGACGCCCTCGCCTCGACCGCCGCCTATCTCAAGCGCTTTGGCTGGACCAAGGGTCAGCCCTGGGGTGTCGAGGTGCAAGTGCCGCGTGGCTTCAGCACCGGGGCAGCCAAGGCCAAGCGCCTGCCGTCGCAATGGGCGTCGCAAGGCGTCGTCGGCATGGATGGGCGCGCGGTGCGCGATTACGGCAATGCCTCGATATTCTTGCCTGCGGGGCTTCAGGGGCCAGCCTTCATGGTCTTTGACAATTTCGGTGTGATCAAGCGCTATAACAATTCCGATGCCTATGCGCTTGGCGTCGGGCACCTGTCGGACCGGATCGGTGGAAGGCCTGAAATCCGGGGGGCCTGGCCTCGCGGCTATAACCCCCTGTCCTTTGACGAAAAAATGGATATGCAGCGCCGCCTGCAACGCAAGGGTTTTGCCATCGAAAAGATCGACGGCATCATCGGCCCCAACACGATCAACGCCATTCGCGCCTTTCAGCAATCCGTGGGGGTGACGCCGGACGGGCTGCCCTCGCAAGAATTGCTGGCGCTTCTGAAACGCTCGTGAGCGTGCGAGAGGCGGACAGCGGCGCTCTGGCGGGCCTTATCTGCTGCCCGACCTGCGATCTGGTTTATACGGCGCCAGAGGTGGCGATGCGGCAACGCGCAGTTTGCGCGCGCTGCCATACGGTGCTGATCGCGCCCCGGCGCAAGGCGGGCAAGCAGTTGATTGCCCTGGCGCTGACGGTGCTGATTCGGATCGTGGCGGCGGTGCTCTTTCCGTTTCTGTCCATCGGGGCGGGCGGGATGCATCATGACGCCTCCATCCTTCAAGCGGCTTTCGTGTTCGAGGGCGGGCTGTCGGTGCTGGCGGTGGCCGTGCTTTTCTTTATCGTGGTGATCCCGGCGCTGCGCCTGCTCTTGTTGATCTATGTGCTCGCCCCCATCATCCGTGACCGCCCGCCTGCGCCCCTGGCGCGCCCCGCCTTTCGCCTCTCCGAGGCGCTCGTGCCTTGGTCCATGGCCGAGATTTTTGCCATCGGCTGCGCCGTGGCACTGGTTAAGCTGAGCGATTTGGCCGATGTGGTCTTTGGCCCGGCGGCGTGGATGTTCGCGGTGCTGGTGGTGCTCGTGGTGGCGACGGACAGCCTGATGTGCCGCTATTCGATCTGGGCCTCGCTGGATCAATGAGAACCGCGCGCGACATGGGCTTGGTCGGCTGCACCCGTTGTATGAGGGTTGCCCCGCTCGGCACGGCCCTTTGTCCGCGCTGCGGCAGCATCATGCACTCCCGCGATCCGATGGCCTTGCAAAAGGTCTGGGCGTGGTGGGTCTTGGGTCTTGGCTGTTACATTCCCGCCAACCTCTACCCGATGCTAGAGACGCGGACATTGGTCAGCACGCAGTCCGATACAATCGTGGGCGGTGCCGTGACATTGGCGCAGCATGGCAACTGGGGGGTCGCGTTCATCATTCTGGTAGCCAGCGTGGTGATCCCGGTGGCCAAGTTCCTCGTCCTGGCCGGTCTGGCCTTTGGCGTCTGGCGTGGCACGCGCCTGTCAAAGGCGCGGCAACATCTACTTTACGAGATTGTGGAATATATCGGCCGTTGGTCCATGATCGACGTCTTCGTTGTGGCGATCCTCTCGTCTTTGGTGCAATTGCAGGCCCTGGCCACGATCACGCCGGGGCGCGCCAGCCTGTTTTTCGCCCTTTCGGTGATTTTCACCATGCTTTCAGCCCAGAGTTTTGATAGCCGCATGATCTGGGACAGCGCCCGCCCGCCTGACGATCAAGAGGACCGCCAACCGTGACCCAAACCGCCACGCCGCCGCCAGAGCCCCCCATCACCCCAGCCGGGCGCAGCCTGATCGACCGCATCTCGGTGATCTGGCTTGTGCCCTTGGCGGCTCTGCTTGTCGTGTTGGGTGTTGCATGGCAGGCCTATTCCGAACGTGGGCCACTCCTCGAGATCGCCTTTGATAACGCGTCTGGCGTGCGCGCGGGGACGACCGAATTGCGCTATCGCGATGTCACCGTCGGGATGGTTGAGGATGTAAGCTTTGCGCCCGGGCTGGACCGCGTGCTGGTCAAGGTGCGCGTGGATCAGGAGGTGGCCCCCTATATCGACGGGGATGCCCAATTCTGGGTCGTGCGCCCCCAGGTCACGGCGCGGGGGGTGACGGGCCTGGGGACGGTGCTCTCGGGCGTGTATATCGAGGGTCTGTGGGACAATAACCCCGGCGCGGCGGTCACGCAGATCACCGGCCTGCCCGATGCCCCGCTGGAGCGTGTGGGGCAAGACGGACTGCGCCTCATGCTGCGCGCGCAGGGACGCGCCTCGCTGGTCGAGGGCGCACCGGTGGTCTATCGCGGGATCGAGGTGGGGCGCATCGGGCGACCGCGCATCACCGCCGACGGGGCCTCGGCAGAAGCGGAGGCGCTGATCTTTGCGCCGCATGATCGGCTGATCAACAGCGCCACGCGGTTTTGGGACACCTCCGGGTTTTCCTTTTCGCTGGGGCCCGGCGGCGCGCAACTCGATTTTTCTTCCGTGGCAGCCCTTGTGTCGGGTGGCGTGACGTTCGAGACGATGATTTCAGGTGGCACCGCAGCACGCGCCGGGGACGACTACACGGTCTACCCCGAGGAATCCGCCGCCCGTGCCAGCCTCTTTCGCGGGGATGACAGTGAAATCCTGACGCTTTCCGCCGTGTTCGAGGACAATATTGCTGGCCTCACCGTCGATGCTCCGGTGGAATGGAACGGGCTGCGCATTGGTCAGGTGAGTGCGCTCAATGGCGTGGTGGACGAGGACAGGTTCGGCGATGGGCGCGTGCGGCTTTTGGTGGATCTGGCGATACGACCCGGTCGGTTGGGACTGGAGGGAGCCGCAGGGCGCGAGACGGCGTTGGAGTATCTGCACGAAAGCGTCGCGCGGGGGCTGCGCGCGCGCTTGGCTTCGGCCTCGCTTTTGACGGGCGGGCTCAAGATCGAACTGGTCGATGTCCCCGATGCCCCCCCGGCCGAGATCGAAACGATGGAGGGCGGCGACCTGCTCCTGCCCACCACCGACAGCGAGATCGCCGATGTTTCGGCCACCGCGACAGGCGTCTTCGAGCGGATCAACGCCCTGCCCATCGAAGAGGTGATGGCCGAGGCGATCGCTCTCATGCAAAATGCCAATGCGCTTGTCTCGAGCAGCGAGACCCGCGACATACCGCGCAGTATCAACGCGCTTTTGGATGAGACACGCGGCGTCATCGGCGCGCCAGAGGTTCAGGCCCTGCCCGCGCGGCTTGATGCGGTGCTGACCGAGATGGAAACGCTGGTCGCACAAATCGCGCAAGAGGCACTGGCAACCAAGCTGAGTACCGCGCTCACCGATGCCTCCGCAGCCTCGCAGGGCGTGAGCGATGCCGTCAGCGGTGTGCCCGACCTAGTCGCGCGGCTGGATGCCGTGGCGCAAAAGGCCGAGAGTGTCGAGATTGACGCCTTGGCAGCAGAGCTGACCGAGCTCATCCGCAGCGCGGATGCGTTGATCGCCGGAGAGGGCGCGCAGGCGTTGCCAGGTACGCTGAATGCCACCCTTGAAGAATTGCGCAGCGTGCTCGCGCAATTGCGCCAAGGCGGCGTAGTCGAGAATGCGACCGCCGCCCTTGGCTCGGCCCGCGACGCGGCGGATACCTTTGCCGAGGCAGGGCGCGATCTTCCCGGTCTCATTGCCGAGGCCGAGGCGGTGCTGGCACAGGCGCGCGGCACATTGGCAGGCTATGCTGCGGACAATGGCGTGGGCCGCGACGCCCGCGCGGCAATGCGCGAGGTTGAACGCGCCGCCCGCGCCGTGTCATCATTGGCCCGTGCGATTGAACGCAATCCGAATTCGCTGCTGTTGGGAAGATGATGAGAATGAAGAACTTTTCCGCCGTCCTCGTGCTTGCCACACTCGCCGCTTGCACCTCTGCGCCCGAACAGCGCCTGACCGTGCCGCGCGCGCCGGTCGAGACCAAGCTGCGGATCGCCTTTGCGTCGGTCGCGCTGCGCGAAGTGTCCTTGCCAGGCTATGCAGCGGGCGAGGACGTCTATCTTTCGGATGCGGCGGGCGTATTGCGCACCCAACCGGGCCTCTTCTGGGCGGATGACCCAAGCCGCGCCATCACGCTGGAACTCAGCCGTCATCTGGCGCAGATCACGGGTGCCAGGATCGCGGCAGAGCCTTGGCCGTTTGGCGGATTTCCCGAGGCGCAGGTCGAGGTGCGGGTCGAAGAGATGCTGGCACAGGAGGGCGGCATGTTCCGCCTTGCCGGGCAATATTTCGTGTCGTCCGAGACTGGCCGCGCAAGGGCGCAACTCTTTGATCTGAGCGTGCCGTTGCCGCTTGAGGCGGGGGCCACCGCCATCGCCGCCGCGCGCGCCCAAGCGGTGCGGGATCTTGCGGTTGCAATCGCCCGCGACGGGCTTCGATAACACCTGCGCTACCGCCGCTTACGTTCCGCCTTGCGGCGTTCAACCGCCGCTTTGCGCTTGGCGCTGCCCAGTTTGCGTTTGGGTGGTTTGCCGCGGGTGGCGCGTGGGCCCTTTGGCAAAGTCTCGCCATCAAGGCTCACGAGTTCCAGCGCGATGCCCCCTGTCACCGGCGCGGCCTCGGCCAGCTTGACCGTAACGCGCTGCCCCAACCCGATCAAAAGACCGGTGTCAGACCCCATCAGCGTCCCTGCTTCACGGTCGAAATGAAAATACTCGCGCCCTAATGAGCGCACCGGGATCAGACCATCCGCCCCGGTCTCGTCCAGTTTCACAAAGACCCCGAACTTGGCGATGCCGCTGATCCGTCCGGTGAATTCCTCGCCCAAGCGCTCCGACAGAAACGCCGCCAGATAGCGATCATTGGTGTCACGCTCAGCCATCATCGAGCGGCGCTCGGTATCGGAGATGTGCTGCGCCGTGGCCTCAAGCTGCGCTTCTTCCTCGTGGCTGAGGCCATCCTTGCCCCAGCCATGCGCCGAAATCAGCGCTCGGTGCACGACCAGATCGGAATAGCGCCGAATGGGCGATGTGAAATGCGCATAGGCCTGAAGGGCCAAACCGAAATGCCCGAAATTCTGCGGTGCATAGTAGGCCTGCGTCATCGCCCGCAGGGTGGACATGTTGATGACTTCGGAATGGTCCGTGTCGCGCGCGGCATGCAAAAGCGCGTTAAGATGCGCAGTTTTCAGCACCTGCCCCTTGGCCAGAACCATCCCCGCCGCCGCCGCAACGTCGCGCAGCGCGTCGAGCTTCTCGGGGCTTGGTTCCTCATGCACCCGGAACAAGAGCGCCGATTTGCGCGCCACCAGCGTTTCGGCGGCGGCCACATTGGCCAGCACCATACATTCCTCGATCAGCTTGTGGGCCTCCAACCGCTCGGTGAAATTCACCGACAGAACCTTACCCGCATCGCTCAGCACAACCTTGCGCTCGGGCAGGTCGAGATCAAGCGGCTGACGCCGCCGCCGCGCCTCTTCAAGGGCGGCATAGGCGGCATAGAGCGGCGTGATCACCTCCTCCATAAGTGGCGCGCATTTGTCATCTGGCACGCCATTCTGCGCCGCTTGCACCTGTTGGTAGGTCAGCGAGGCGGCAGAGCGCATGAGCCCGCGCACAAACCGATGCCCGATCTTGTCGCCAGTCGCGGTGATCTGCATCCGCACCGCGATACAGGCGCGCGGCACCCCTTCGTGCAGAGAACACAGATCGCCCGACAACCGGTCGGGCAACATCGGCACCACGCGGTCGGGAAAATAGCTTGAGTTGCCGCGCTTGCGCGCTTCATGGTCCAGCGCCGTGCCGGGGCGCACGTAATGCGCCACATCGGCAATCGCGACCCAGATCACATGCCCGCCCGGGTTCTTCGGATCGTCATCGGCATGGGCCCAGACCGCATCATCATGGTCGCGCGCATCCCATGGGTCGATGGTGATCAGCGGCAGGTCGCGCAGATCCTCTCGGCCCTTGAGCCCCGCCGGTTTCATCGCATCCGCCTCGGCGATCACCGCATCGGGAAAGGTATCGGGGATTCCGTGCTGATGGATCGCAATCAGCGACACAGCCTTGGGTGCCGAGGGATCGCCCAGCCGGTCGAGCACCCGCGCCCTTGGTAACCCCATGCGGCCCACCGGCCCCGCCTGTTCCCCTTCGACCAGTTCGCCGTCCTGCGCACCGCCTGTGGCATCGGCAGCCACCAGCCATTCCTTGCCGTCGCCCTTGTCGATTGGCAGGATACGCCCGCCCTCGGCCCCCTTGCGGAAAATCCCCAAGACCTTGCGTGGATTGGTACCGATACGACGGATCAGCCGCGCCTCGTAATGGTGGGCCTCGCCCTTGACTTCTTGCAGCCGCGCTAAGATGCGGTCGCCCGCTCCCATTGCAGGATCCGAGGCCCGTGGAACGAGCAGCACGACGGGTTCCACACCCTCGCCCGTCCACTCGAGGGGACGCGCCAAAAGCTCGCCGTCAGAGGCGGGTCCGGTGATCTGCAACACGCTCACGGGTGGCAGGCGATCAGGGTCACGATAAGTCTTCTTGCGCTTTTCCAGGTGGCCCTCGTCCTCCAGTTCCTTGAGCAGGCGCTTGAGGTCGATCCGCGCAGCCCCCTTTATGCCAAAGGCCTTGGCGATATCGCGTTTCGCAGTGAGGGTCGGGTTGTCCGAAATCCATTGCAGGATTTCGATCTTGCTGGGCATCTGGCTCATGGTTTGGCCCTATCACGAAGCACGGGCGGCGTCATCTGGGAAACCACCGAAATCCCGCGTCAGGTTTAGAGAATTCTTCACCCTTTGGCCTCTAAGGTCAGCCCTGACCCGCAGAGAGGCCCGCGATGAAAGCACCCACTCCCTTGGCCCGTCTGGCCCCGCCCCATCGGGGCGGGGTGGCGGCCCATCTGACGCGCTCGCAAAAGGCGGCTATCATCGTCCGGTTTCTGATCAATGAGGGTGCCGAAATCGCGCTGACCGACCTGCCGGATGTGCTTCAGGTACGGTTGACCACACAGATGGGATCGATGCGTTATGTCGACCGCGGCACGCTCGCCGATGTGGTCGCAGAGTTCGCGCAGGAGTTGGAGGGCATGGGCCTCACCTTTCCGCGCGGGGTGGCAGGGGCGCTCAGCGCGCTTGATGGTCGGATCAGTCCACAAACCGCCGCGCGCCTGCGCAAAGAAGCGGGCGTGCGTCAGCAGGGCGACCCCTGGGAGCAGGTCAAAAAGGCCGATCTCGGCGCGCTCATCCCGATTGTCGAACGCGAGAGCACCGAGGTTGCGGCGGTGCTCTTGTCCAAGCTCGACGTGGCGCGCGCGGCAGATCTCTTGGGCAAACTGCCCGGCGAACTGGCGCGGCGGATCACCTATGCGGTGTCGCAGACCGGCGCGGTCAGCCCCGAAGCGGTGGACAGGATCGGTCTGGCGCTCGCGGCGGAACTGCATGACATTCCAGAGGCCGCCTTTGCCCAAGGGGCGGTCGAGCGTGTCGGCGCAATCCTCAACTTCTCCCCCGCCGCGACGCGCGATGACGTCCTGACAGGATTGGACGAAACCGATCAGGAATTTGCAAACCTCGTGCGCCGCGCGATCTTTACCTTCGTGCATATTCCCGACCGGGTAAAACCCACCGATATTCCACGCATCACCCGCGAGGTGGATCAGGCTGTTCTCGTCACGGCGCTTGCAGGGGCGGCCTCGGGCGACTTGGCGCCGGTGGCGGAGTTCATCCTCAACAACATGGGCAAACGTATGGCCGAAGCCATGCGCGAGGAGATGCAAGAGCGCGGCCGCGTACGCCTGCGCGATGCCGAAGAGGCCATGACCGCAGTGGTCAACGCCGTGCGCACCCTCGAGGCGGCGGGCGAGATCGCCTATGTCACCGCCCCTGAGGACGAGGGCGCGTGACCTCTGGACAAGCCCTGCCTTCCCTCCTACGCTTCTTGTCATGAGCGATTGGAATGGACGCCGTTGGCATGACATGGGCGGACAGGCTGCCGGGCCTGTGCCGATGGAAGGGCATGACTTCGCCCTTTGGGAGAAGCGTATCGACGCGCTGATGGTGCTCTGCGGACAAAAAGGGCTGTTTACCGTCGACGGGCTGCGCCGCGCGCTCGAGGATATGGGCGAGGACGCCTTCGAGAAACACTCCTATTACGAACGCTGGATCGCCGCCGTGAACCAGAACCTGCTGGAAGCCGGGGTCTACTCGCTGGAAGAGCTGGCCACCCGGATGGAGGCGGTCGCGGCCCGTGGCCCCACCTATGCCGAGGCGCAAGATGGCTGAGCGGGTACGGGTCAAGGCTCTAACGCCGCCGGGCCATGTTCGCGCGCCGTGGTATCTGCGCGGCAAGGAGGGCGTGATCGAGCGGCCCTTGGGGGCATTTCGCAACCCCGAGCAATTGGCATACGGCCTGCCTGCCGAGGAAAAGCCACTTTACCGCGTGCGTTTTGCCATGCGCGACATCTGGGGTGAGGCGGCCGAGAACCCCGACGACACGCTCGATGCCGAACTCTACGCGCATTGGCTCGAAAAGGTGGATCACCATGCCCCATGACCACCACGATCACGACCATTTCCACCACGAGGGAATGAGCCCCTCTGGACACCCTTACCGCGCCGATAATGATGGCCCACTGACCTATTGGCAGCGTATGGAAATCGCGGTGCGCGAATTGCTGGTGGAAAAAGGCCTGATCACCCCTGCCGAGATTGCCGCACAGATTGAGGCGATGGATGCCCGATCCCCGGCCAATGGCGCGGCAGTGGTGGCGCGCGCTTGGGTCGATCCCGATTTCAAGGCGCGGCTCTTGGCGGATGCCTCTGCCGCCAGCCGCGAGATGGGGTTCGACATCGGTCCGCTCCACCTGATCGCGGTCGAGAATACCGCGCAGACCCATAATCTCATCGTCTGCACACTCTGCTCCTGCTATCCGCGCAACCTGTTGGGCCTGCCGCCCGATTGGTACAAAACGCGGGAGTATCGCAGCCGCGCGGTACGCGAACCGCGCGCGGTGCTGCGCGAATTCGGCCTCGATCTGCCCGATGATGTCACAGTGCGCGTCCACGACAGCACCGCCGACATGCGCTATATCGTACTGCCCGCCCGACCCCAAGGCACAGAAGGTCTGGACGAGGCGCAATTGGCCAGCCTTGTCACGCGCGATTCGATGATCGGCACCGGCCTGCCCCGCAAGCCCTGACGCGGCGACGGGCATGTGCGGGCGCTTTGTCATCACCCTGCCAAACGACGCGATGGCGCAACTCTTTGGCGCGGCCCCCGACAATGACCTGCCCCAGCCCCCCGAATACAACGTCTGTCCTACAGCACGGATCGCCGCCGTGCGTCTGGGAGAGAGCGGAGCTCGGCGGCTTTCGGCCCTGCGGTGGGGATTCCTGCCCTCTTGGTATGACAGCCTGACCGCCGGACCGCTCTTGATCAATGCCCGCGCCGAAACCATCGCCGACAAGCCCGCCTTTCGCGAGGCGGCGCGCGCGCGCCGCTGCCTGATCCCATGCGCAGGCTTTTACGAATGGACCCGCAACGGCGACAACCGCCTGCCATGGTTCATCCGGCGGCGGGATGGCACACCGTTGGTCATGGCCGGGATATGGCAAAGCTGGGCGCGCGGGGCCGAGCGGATTGACACCTGCGCGATTGTCACCTGCGCTGCCAATGACACCATGGCGCGGCTGCATCATCGCATGCCCGTGATACTCGAACCAAAGGACTGGCCGCTCTGGCTGGGCGAGGCGGGGCATGGCGCGGCGCGGCTTATGCGCCCTGCGCCCGAGGATTGTCTGGAGATGTGGCGTGTCGCCCCTGCGGTAAATTCCAACCGCGCACGGGGCGCGGACCTTATCGCGCCGATCACAGACGCGGTGGATTGAATGGCTTCTTTCACTGGGACCCTTTTCTAACCCCGGTCAAACGATATATAGACGTCATGAAACAGACCCTGTCACATGGCAATGATCCGAGTGTGCGACTGAAATGATCCAGCATCCGATGACACTGACCGGGCCCAAGGAGGACGCGGGCGATCCTGCGGTGGTCGTTGCAACACGCCCCAAGACCAAACGCCCGCCACTCTACAAGGTTCTGCTACTGAATGACGATTACACACCGATGGAATTCGTCGTCGCCGTGCTCGAGCGGTTTTTCGGCATGTCGCATGCGCAGGCCTTTGAAATCATGCTGACCGTTCACAAGAAGGGGCTGGCGGTTGTTGGTGTCTTCAGTCACGAAATCGCCGAAACCAAGGTGGCGCAGGTGATGGATTTTGCGCGTCGTCACCAACATCCGCTGCAATGCACCATGGAAAAAGAATAGCTTGGCCCTTGCCACTCGCCTGACACTTGCCCTCGCCGACGGGGTTGCGACCCTGCCCGAGGCGGGACCCATTGCCGTTTTAACCCCGCGCGCAGGTGCTGATCTGTCGGCCCTACCTAAAGAGCGCGTGCAAGTGATTACTGCGCTCAAGCCCGATCACGATCACTTTGCCAGCTTGGGATATGACTGTGCCATTGCCACCGAGGGGCGGTATGGTGCCGCAATCCTCTGTCTACCCCGCGCAAAGGCGCGGGCGCGCGCGCTCTTGGCAGAGGCCGCCGCTGTCACCGATGGCCCGATCATCGTGGATGGTCTCAAGACCGATGGCATCGAATCGTTGCTGCGCGATTGCCGGCGCCGTGTGACGGTCAGCGCGCCACTCTCCAAAGCGCACGGAAAGATTTTCAGCTTTGCCGCAGGTCCAGAGTTTGCCGATTGGACCGCCACCGCATCGCAGCCCATCGCTGACGGCTTTGTCACGGCGCCGGGGGTCTTTTCGGCCGATGCCATCGATCCGGCATCGCGCTTCCTGGCCGAGAGCCTGCCGCAGGCGCTTGGCGCGCATGTAGTCGATCTGGGCGCGGGCTGGGGCTATCTGAGTGCACGAGCACTGGAGCGCGCAAGCATCGCGCGGCTTGATCTGGTCGAGGCGGATCATGCGGCCCTCGACTGTGCACGCAAGAATGTGACAGATTCACGCGCGCAGTTTTACTGGGCCGATGCAACCGTTTGGCAGCCGGACGCGCGTGCCGATAGCGTCATCATGAACCCGCCCTTTCACGAGAACCGCAGCGCCGATCCCGATATGGGCCGCGCCTTTATCCGAGCGGCAGCGGGAATGCTCAAACCCTCGGGTAGCCTCTGGATGGTCGCGAACCGCCACCTGCCTTATGAAACCACGCTTGCGCAAGCCTTTAGCTCGGTCATCGAGGTTACAGGCGATACGCGCTTCAAGATACTCCACGCCAGCCGTCCGATGCGACAGGGCCGATAGCACCGCCCGTGCGCCATGGACCCAGCTTGAAAGGCCAGACATGTCCTTCTCCATCACCGGGAAAACCGCCATTGTCACCGGGGGCGCCAATGGTATCGGACTCGCCATAGGGCGCCATTTCGCTGACAAGGGTGCCAATGTCGTCTTTGCCGATATGGACGAGGCGCGCCTGATCAAGGAATTGGGCGAGAATGACGACAGCAGCAACATCCGGTATTTTGCAGGCGACCTGCGGCAAAAGCTGACGCAGGCCAATCTGCTGTCAGCGACGATTGACGCCTTTGAGCAGGTGGATATTCTCGTCAATGCCTGCCGTCAGGTCGTGCCTTCAGACGCGCTCAACCCGGATGACGATGCAGTGGAGATGCTGCTGGAACAGAACCTCTTGACCGCCCTGCGCATGAGCCAGCAGGTCGCGCGCCGGATGATCAAGCAATCCGAGGGCCAGACCGAGGGCAGCGCCGGCACCATCGTGAACCTGTCCTCGATTGCCGCGCGCTGCACGCATCCCGATCTCTTGGCCTATTCTGTGGCCTCGGCCGCCCTTGATCAGATGACGCGCAGTCTGGCGCTGGCACTGGCACCGCACCGTATCCGCGTCAACGCCCTGGCCTTTGGTTCGGTCATGAGCGCTTCGCTCAAGGAAACGCTGAGGGAACACAGCGATTACCGAAGCGACATCGAATGTCACACCCCTCTGGGTCGGATTGCATCGGCGGCAGAACTGGCCGAGGCGGTGCATTATCTGGCCTGCGATGGGTCGGCATTCATGACCGGGCAAATCATGACGGTGGATGGCGGACGCACTCTGCTTGACCCCTGCGCGGCCCCGGCGCACTAATAGGCATCATGGCCCTAGGACAAGACGAATGACCGACGATTTCACCCAGCAGAAAACCCGCGCCGCCGCATGGTTCCGCCAATTGCGCAACGACATCGTCGCCGCCTTCGAGGGGTTGGAAGACAGCCATGTCACCGGACCAATGTCAGAGGCGGCACCCGGACGGTTCGAGGTCAGCGAGACCCGCCGCCACAGCGATGACGGATCGGACGCCGGCGGTGGGCTCATGAGCGTGCTCCGTGGCGGCCGGGTGTTTGAAAAGGTCGGTGTAAATGTGTCCGAGGTTTACGGCACCTTGGGCGAAGCGGCCCAGCGTGCGATGGCCGCGCGGGGCGTGCCCGGCATGGACAGTGACCCACAGTTTTGGGCCTCTGGGATCAGCCTTGTGGCGCATATGCAGAACCCACATTGCCCAGCGGTACATATGAACACCCGCATGTTCTGGACCCCTCATGCGTGGTGGTTCGGTGGCGGTTCGGATCTTAATCCTTGTATCGAATATCCCGAGGATACGACGCATTTCCATGACCAGCAGCAGGCGCATCTCGACCCGCACGGGTCGGATCTTTATCCCAAGCTCAAGGCCTGGGCTGATGAGTATTTCTATGTGCCGCATCGCAACCGGGCGCGCGGCGTGGGCGGAATTTTCATGGATGACCGCAACACGGGCGATTGGGAAGCCGATTTTGCGCTGACGCAGGACATCGGCCGCGCCTTTCTGCCCGCCTATGTACCGCTGGTGGAAAAGCGCAGGAGTCAGCCGTGGTCGGACGCGGACAAGGACACGCAGCTTCAGCATCGCGGCCTCTACGCCGAATACAACCTCGTCTATGACCGGGGCACCAAATTCGGTCTGGCCACGGGACACGATGCCAACGCCGTGTTGATGAGCCTGCCACCTCTGGCAAAATGGGTCTGAGCGCGTCTCAGGCGACCAGTTTCGACAAATCCGCCGCCGCCGCGCGCATTGCATCCAAGAATTCCAGCGCCTGCGCGATGCTGAAGCGTTGCGTTGGCGCATGAAAGGCGAGTGTCGCCATCAACCGGTCATTGACATCGAGGATCGGCACAGCGAGGGCGATCATATCCTCCATGAACTCCTCTCGGTCGAGCGAATAGCCCTGATCACGCACAAGCTGAATTTCTGCCAAGAGCGCGTCGGGATCGGTCAGAGTATTCGGGGTGCGGGCCACAAGATCAGTGGCCGACAGGTAGCGCTCAAGGTGGCTGCGCGCCAGCGTGCTGAGATACATCTTGCCGCTCGCAGTACAATAGAACGGCACGCGTGTACCAATGGGCAACTGTATCCGCAGCGGCCATTGCGTCTCGACCCTTTCGAGATAAATCATCGCGTCCCGGTCCGGCAGGGCAATGTTGCAGGTCTCGCCGATCTCTCCGCTCAACCGTTTGAGGATCGCCTGCCGCGCCGTACGAATGCGCAGCGACGAAAGGATGCCGCCCGCCATCGTGCGCAGGCGCGGTCCCGGCGAATAGGTGCGCCCATCCATGTCACGCTGGAGAAATCCTTCTCCTTCCAGCGTGGAAAAGAGGCGATGGATGGTTGGCTTGGGCAGCCCGAGCGTTGCATTGATCTCTGTGGGCGTCACAGGCACGCCCACACGCGCGATTTCCTCAAGCACAAGCAAAAGCCGCAGATTGGTTGGGATTGTTCCTGCGCCTTCGCCATCCATGTTCAGCCCTTTCTTACCGTTGCGGAAGCAGCGCTGTAGACAGGGCAGGCACCAGAGCCACAAGCACCCAGACCGACAACAGCGCCACAAGGTATGGCACGGTGTAGCGCAAGAGCTTGAAATATGGAACGCCCGTCACCCCAGAGGCCACATAGAGGTTGAGACCATAGGGCGGCGTGACAAACCCGATTGAGGCCCCGACAAGGAAGATCACCGCGAATTGCACCGGCTCGACCCCGACGGAATGGGCAATAGGGGCCAGAATCGGGGCCAGAATGATCGTCACCGGCAGGCTCTCGAGCACCATGCCGCAGACAAAGACGATGGCCATCGCGGTAAAGAGCACCGCGTAGTAGCCGCCCATCGAGGTCACGAAATTGCCGATTACTTCCTGCGCACCCAAAACCGAGAGTATTTGCTGCATCACCACCGAAACCGCGATAAGCGGTGCGAGAATGCCCGTGATCTGCGCCGAACGCATGGTGATCGAGGGCAATTCCAGGGGGCTGAAGCCTTCCACCACCAGCATTTCCGAGATCTTCTTTTCGCTGACGTCGCGCCCCTTGGCACCGCCCATCAGCTTGTAGAGCGGCAGGCTAAGAAAGCCCACGATGACGCAAAAGCCCACCGTCACACCCGCCGCCTCAGTGGGTGAAAATTTACCAGTGTAGATGCCCCAAAGCACGAGACCGATGGCAAAGAACCCCAGCCATGCGCCAATCGCGGTCTTGAAAACCCGCAGCGGGCTGAGCGGGATCAGGAACCCCCAGCCATTGCGCCAGCAGATCAGGAAGGCGGCGAACATCATGGCCAAAACCATCAATGTGCCCGGAATGATGCCCGCGACGAAAAGTTCGGAAATCGGCAGGTTGAGCAAGAAACCATAGACGATGAAGATGATCGAGGGCGGGATGATGATGCCCACCGTGCCGCCCGCCGCAGCCGTCGCCGCCGAGAAGCGCGCATCATAGCCGCCTTTGACCATCTCGGGATGCAGCATCGAGCCGATGGTCGCGGTGGTGGCCGAGTTGGACCCCGAAATTGCTGCGAAGAGACCGCACGCGCCAAGCGCCGCCATGGCCAGCCCGCCGCGTATCCAGCCAAGGCAGGCATAGGCGAAATCGCTCAGGCGCCGCGCAATCCCTGAGCGGTTGATGAGATCGCCGGTCAGAATGAAGAGCGGCATCGCCAGAAGCGCAAACCCGTCGGTGAACACATCCCCGAGCGCCCCGCCAATGTTCTGAAGCGGCATGCCAAGAACAAAGGAGACGCCGATCACCCAATAGCCGATGACCAGAAACACCGGCACACCCAGCATGAAGAGAAACGTTACCCCGATGGAGATAGCAGTGATGAGAGTTGGGTCGCTCATGTCAATCGCCTCCGATCACTGCTTGGGTGATCAGGGTCTCGCCACTGCGGAAATTGGCAATATCTATCACAACATTCTCGATCACCCGCGCAACCAGCGTGGTAAAGGCCAGAGGCACGGACAAAAGGAACCACCATTGCATCACATTGTCGGTGCCCAGCATGATCTGAAAATTCGCGGCCGAGTTGATGGCGACTTTGGTTGACGTAACAACGACGACCCAGGCAAACCCGGTCCAAAGCAGTGCGTCGAGCATCAGGCACCCCATCTGACCCGCACGCGACATGGCGTTGCGGAATTCGGCAAAGGCCAAATGCGTGCGTAGTTTGACGTTATAGCTGCACCCGAAATACGTCATGATCAGAAAGAGAAACGGCGGCAGCGTAGTGGACCATGGTACCTGTTGCGACAGCGCGAAGCGGCGAAACACCTCGACAAAGATGATTCCGCCGATAGCCAGATAAGACACGACCATGATGGTCTTTTCCAGATTTCGCTCTGCCCAAGGGCTAAGGCGATAGAACACCAATATCACCAAGGCCAACGCCAGCATCGCGGCCAGACCGAGCGGCCAGGCCGCTGGTTCGTTCATCGCCTGACTCAACATCCAGGAATCGCCTGCCATGAGGGCACTCAGGATATCGCCTGTGCCCTGAAACCAGCCGGTCATGCCCGTTCCTCCCTTTGGGTTGCCGTATGTCCGTGCCGCACGTGTCGGCGGCTTGGGGTATCGGGCCACGCGGATTGCGCGACCCGATCAGAGCCTATCGTCTTAGGCTGACCGCCACCAGCGGCGCGGTTCGACGTTCTCAGGCAGCGTATCCACAGGGATCTCCCGCGCGACGTTGTAGATTTCCTGATAAGTGTCGATGCCACCGGCCCAACCATTGAGCCGCTCGCGCCACTGCGCCCAAGGCTCTGGGTTGAACTCGGGCGAGCACATTTCCTCGGCCATCTTGATCTGATCGTCGGCGAGAAATGCCGGGCGCACACCGTTCTGAGCAAAGATCGTTCCGGGCAATTGCGGATCGGAGAAGCCCACGGTCTTGACCAGAGCCGCCTCATTTGCCGCCTGCACATGGACCTGCGCCAGATAGGCGGACTCCATGATTGCATCCTGCAAATGCGCCTCCATCGCGTCGAACACCTTGACCGACATCGAAGTGTGCTCTGTGCCACAGAAGAATTTGAGGTCGACCGACTGGCTGACAACGGGGGCCATATTCGCATAGGCCACGGCAGAGGCCCAGGTTTCGGCCCCGTCGATCAACCCCTGCTTGAGCCCATCGAGCGTTTCCTCCCACGCCACTGGCACCGGGTTAAGGTTGAGCAGTTGCATTGCAATCCGACCGAGTTGCGTGCCGGTCACGCGGTTCTTGGTACCGAACAATTCCTCGAGCTTCGTCACGGTGGGCTTATCGGCAAAGGACTGGCCCATCTGGAGACCGCGCAATTCGCAATGCGAGAACAGGAACTTTAGCCCATGCCGCTTTTCCAAGGGCTCGCGCAGAATTTTCTGCGAGGCGGGGCTATAGAGGAAATGATACTGCGCGGCCCGGCTGGGGAACATATAGGCATAGTCGAGCACGTTCAGATAGGGCGCACCGCCGGCGGAATTCTGCGTCGAGGCGGAATACATATCGACCACACCTGTTTGGGTCTTTTCCACGCAGTTGAGCTGTCCACAGATCTGGTTGTCGCCGATGAATTCCACACGAATTTCGCCCTCGGTCCGCTCCTCCAGATCGCGGGCAAATTCCAGAACGCCGGCGCGTTCGATCAGGAGGTTGCGCGCGTTAAATCCTGCGGCCCCCAGTTTCAGCGTGTGCTTGGGCTCTTTGCCAAAGCGCTTTTCATAGGTGCTCTCGGCCGCGCGCGCCAAAGACGGAAGCGAGACCGCCCCCGTCAGCGCCCCCGCACCCAATACCACGGATGACAGGCCGAACTGACCTGACAGGCGGAACAGGTCCCGGCGGGAAATTCCGCTCAGGGCTTTCGATACTTTCATGGTCTCCTCCCTATTGTGCAATTTTGATACTTGCAGTCTCAATATTGATCGAATTATCCTTAATCTGGCAAGGATATTTTTTCCATGCACCAAGAATGACCAAATGGAGGCCCGGAATGTCGGAGATTTCAGCGGATTACGTGATCGTCGGCGCGGGCTCTGCCGGATGTGTGCTGGCGAATCGCCTCTCAGCGAACCCCGCGATCAAGGTCGTTCTGCTTGAGGCAGGCGGCCGCGACTGGAACCCGTGGATTCATATTCCAGTGGGATATTTCAAGACCATGCACAATCCGGCGGTGGATTGGTGTTATCGCACAGATCCCGATCCGGGGCTGAATGGCCGCGCACTCGATTGGCCACGCGGCAAGGTGTTGGGTGGCTCGTCCTCTCTCAACGGGTTGCTCTACGTGCGCGGTCAGCCGCAGGATTACGATCGTTGGGCGCAAATGGGCAATCCGGGCTGGGGGTGGGAGGATGTGCTGCCGCTCTTCAAACGCTCCGAACATCAAGAACGCGGTGCCGATGAGTATCACGGCGATCAGGGCACGCTTTGGGTCTCTGACATGCGCCTCAAACGCCCGATCTGTGACGCTTGGGTGGCCGCCGCACAGGAGGCGGGCTATCCGTTCAATCCCGATTACAACGGGGCCACACAAGAGGGCGTGGGGTATTTCCAACTGACCACGCGCAACGGGCGGCGGTGTTCTGCGGCTGTGGCCTTTCTCAACCCGGCGCGCAAACGGCCGAACCTGACCATCATCACCCATGCCCAGGCCAGCCACATCATCCTTGAGGGGCGGCGCGCGACCGGCGTGGCCTACCGCGACCGGGCAGGCTTGGATCAGGTGGTCCGGGCGGGACGCGAGGTGATCCTGTCCTCGGGTGCAATCGGCTCGCCCCAGATATTGATGCTGTCGGGCATTGGCGAAGCAGCGCATTTGCAGGATCACGGAATCGAGGTGCGCCGTGACCTGCGGGCGGTGGGGCGTCACATGCAGGACCATCTGCAAGCGCGGCTGGTGTTCAAATGCCATGAGCCGACGATGAACGACGAGGTGCGCAGCCTCACCAATCAGGCACGGATAGCGCTGAAATATGCTCTCTCGCGTTCAGGCCCCATGGCCATGGCGGCCAGCCTTGCCACCGGCTTCCTGCGCACGGGCGACCATGTCGAGACACCGGATATTCAATTCCATGTCCAACCATGGTCCGCCGACAGCCCAGGTGAAGGCGTGCATCGCTTCTCGGCCTTTACCATGTCGGTCTGTCAGTTGCGGCCGGAAAGCCGGGGAGAAATCCGCCTCGCCTCAGCCAACCGGCGGGCTTTCCGGAGATCATCCCCAACTACCTCTCGACCGAGACCGATTGCCGGACCATCGTCGAAGGGATCAAGATCGCTCGCCGCATCGCGCGCTGCGCGCCGTTAACGTCAAAGATCTCAGAGGAGTTCCGCCCCGACCGCACGCTTGACCTTGAGGATTACGAAGGCACGCTGGATTGGGCGCGGCGCTATTCAACCACGATCTATCATCCGACCGGCACCTGCAAGATGGGACAGGGACCAGATACCGTGGTGGATGCGCGGCTGCGCGTGCATGGCATTGACGGGCTGCGCGTGGCGGATTGCTCGATCATGCCCGAGATCGTTTCGGGCAACACCAACGCCCCCGCCATCATGATCGGCGAGAAAGCCTCGGACATGATCCTCGAGGATCGCGTGGTGGGCTAAGCGCGGCTCGTGGCTAGGTTTCGGCCTGTAATACCTCGGGCGGCCCGTCTCAGCCGGATCAGTCCGCGTCGCCACGTCCGCGCAGGTGGCTAGCGCTAATCTTGGCGTTCAGTGTGCGACGCGGGATGCCAAGCTCCTGCGCCGCGCGGGCGGTGTTGCCCTTGCAGCGGTCCAGCACACGCGCGATCTCCATCGTCTCGAACTGGCGGACGCGCTCCTTCAGCGTGCCAACGGGGGCGGCGCCCGTGCCGCCGGCGCGGGTGTCGAGGCCGATGACGCGGCGCTGCGCAAGCTGGCGGAGCTCATGCGCGTTACCGGGCCAGTGGTGGCGCAGCAAGGCCTTGCGGTCGGCGAAGGTAATCTCGGGTTCCGGCAGGCCGTAGCGGGCGGCGGCTTCGGCCACGAAATGAGTGAAAAGCAGTGGGATATCGGCGGATATCTCGCGCAGCGGCGGCAGGGTCAGCTCGACCGCGGCGAGGCGGAAGAAGAGATCGAGGCGGAAGCGGTCCTGAGCGATCAGGTCCTTCAGGTCAGCGGCGCTCGCCGCCAGGATGCGCAGGTCGACGGGGCGAGTGTCGCCGTCGACCTCCACCGCGCAGGACTGGATCACGCCGAGCAGCCGGGATTGCAGCGAGAGGGGCAGCGCCTCGATCTGGTCAAGAAAGAGCGTGCCGCCGTCCGCCTGAACGATGCGACCGGAGCGATAGGTGCCGTCAGAGCGGAGGTGGCCGAAGAGGTCTGCGTCGAAGTTGTCCTCGCGAAGGGCCGCGCAGTTAATGGTGACGAAGGGACCCGCTGCGCGCGGTCCTCTCTGGTGCAGGATGCGCGCAGTGAGGTCTTTGCCGGTCCCTGTCTCCCCCATCAAGATCACGTCGACGTCGAGGGGGGCGATCTTTTCGATGCGCTTGCGTATGTTGTCGATCGCCGTGGTCTCTCCCAACAGACGCGGCTTCAGCGCGTCGAGGGAGGCGCGGAGTGCCGCGTTCTCTTTCCGTAGGTGGACGGCTTGCAGCGTTCGGGTCACAACGGAGAGAAGGTGATCGGCGTCATAAGGCTTTTCGAGGAAATCCTGCGCGCCAAGGTGAATAGCCTTGACCGCCTGTCCGACGTCGCCATGGCCGGTGAGCAGGATCAGCGGCAAGTCGACGGCGCGGCCGCGGACCGCTTCGAGAAAGGCGATGCCGTCCACGCCGGGCATCCGCAGGTCGCTGAGGATGAGGTCTGGCGTGTCGTCGTCCATCTGGTCGAGGGCGGCGCGCGCGCCGTCGAATCCCTGCGCGTCATAGCCTGTGGCGGCCATCAGATCGCAAAGACCGATGCGGTGGTCGTCGTCGTCGTCCACGACCCAGATGCGGGCGCGGGTCATGCGGCGTCAACCGCTGTCGCCCCGGCGGCGCGAGGCAGTGTGATTGTGGCGCAGGTGCCGGCGCCGGGGTTAGAAGTCAGGCGAAGGGTGCCGTGGAAATCCTCCACGATGGTCTGGCTGATCGAGAGTCCGAGGCCCAGACCGTCGCCGCCGGTCTTGGTGCTGTAGAAGGGCTCTCCGATCTTGCTGAGCGCGGCAGGCTCGATCCCGGTGCCGGCGTCGGTGACGCGCAGGATGACCTGGGTGGCGGTCACTTCCCGTGACACAGTCACCGCGCGAGTCTCGACGTTTGCCACTGCGTCGAGCGCATTCAGCAACAGGTTCACCATCACCTGTTCCAACCGGACGAGGCCGCCGATGACCTCTGGTGCCGGGCCCTCTCTTGGGGCGGAAAGGGTGACGCCCAGAACGTCGGCGCGGTGGCGGACGAGGTCGAGGGCATTGTCGACCACCTGATCCATATCGACCCGGGAGAGGTTGCCGGTTTCCCTACGTCCGAAGCTCTTGAGATGACGGATGGTGCGCAGCATCCGTCGGATGTGACCGCGGGCGCTTTCTATCCGGGCGGTGGTTTCATCGTCGGTGCCTCGCGTGCTGATGACGGCCGCTGCAAGGGTCGCCTCCATCGCCGCAAGGGGCTGTGATACCTCGTGCACGATGGCCGAGGACATGCGGCCGAGGGCGGCCATCTTTTCCGAATGGATCAGCGCCTCCTGGGTGTCGCGCAGTTCGGTTTCGGCGGCGCGGCGGGTCTCGATCTCCTCGGCCAGTTCACGGGTACGCCGCTCGACCTGCTGTTCCAAGAGGCGACCCTGTTGCAGTCGCATCGCGACGAGACGGCGACGTTGCAGGAGGGTCTGCGCCAGCAGGGCAGCAGCGAGCGCCGTCAAGCCGGAGATCGCGGCACCCGCCAGAGCTGCGCGCAGGGCACCGCGCGCGGGGAGGGCGGAAAGCACCTGCCAGCCGTCGGGATCGATCGGTAGCCTGCGCATTAGCAGCCAACGCCCGTTGACGTCGACCGGGCGCGC
>SWCD01007959.1_pt1 | contig 22397 bp, 21 predicted proteins | sample 4693011 | NCBI WGS metagenome assembly SWCD01 (sample SAMN10267278, study PRJNA491770) | bioreactor metagenome | isolation source: DHS bioreactor inoculated with marine | place: Japan: Omine Ridge, Nankai Trough | reverse complement strand
GGACCGCTTGCCGACAGGTTCGGTCGGCGCCCGGTTCTCTATGCGGGCTTCGCCGTCTACTTCGTCGGTGCACTTGGGGCGGCGTTGGCGCCGAGCCTCGAGCTCATTCTCCTGAGCCGTTTCATCTGGGGAATGGGAGCCGCCGGCCCTCGTGTCGTTTCGGTGTCAATCGTTCGCGACATCTACTCGGGCGAGGAGATGGCAAAAGCGATGTCGTTCATCCTGGCCATTTTCATCATGGTTCCGATCCTTGCCCCTTCTATTGGCGCCGGGCTCATCGCCGTATTCGGCTGGCGGTCGACATTTGCGTTTGGTGCGGTGATGGTGACGGCTGTTGCCTTCTGGGCGCGCCGCCTCCCGGAAACTCTCGACGAAGCTGACCGAAGACCCATCAACCCCGCTGCGATCGGAAGCGCAACCTGGGAAGTGCTGACGAACCGACAGACCATGGGATACACGCTGGCTCGTACTGCAACGTTCGGCGCTTTTAGCTCGTATCTGGCGAGTTCCGAGCGTATCTTCGGTGAGATCTACGGACGCCCCGACCAGTTCCCCTTCATCTTCGGGGGAATCTCCGCATCAATGGGTGTGGCAATTCTGGTCAACACGAAGCTGGTCGACCGTATCGGAGCTCGGCGGACAGTTCACACTTTCCTCTCGGTATACCTCGGCTGGGCGTTCCTGTTCTGGGCGGTAACCGCGGCCGCCGATGGACAGCCAAGCTTCTGGGTTTTTGTCGGCTGCCTGGCGGTTCTCGCCGGTATGCACGCCCTGCTGATTCCCAACTTCAACACGATCTCTATGTGGCCCATGGGACATATCGCCGGAACTGCCTCAGCCGTCATCGGGACCATCCCCGTAGCCGGTGGCGCACTGATCGGGTTGATCATCGACCGGCAGTACACCGACTCGGTGGCTCCGCTCGTCATTGCCTTCGCAGTGCTCGGGACCCTCTCGTTCCTGTTCGTCCTCTGGGCGGAGGGTGGAAATCTGTTCAGCCGCAACGGGGGGAGTCGCGGCGAGCGCCCTGAGATCGCGATGCGACCTCCAGTCTCGTGAACATCGACCAAGTCATCGAGCGGGTGCGAGACATCAACCTCGACGCTGGTCACTATGCGATCTTTGGCAGCGGCCCTTTGCTGGTTCGGGGGATCATTGCGACCGTCAACGACGTGGACATCCTCGCTCGCGGTCCCGCCTGGGATACGGCAAGGACCAAAGGAGAGCTCGTGACGCTCCCCGAACACGGAGTAACCGTCGCCAGCCTCGACAACAGGCTCGTCACGATCGGCACGGAGTGGGCCATCGGCGATGTCGACGTCGACGACGCTCTCGATTCGGCCGACATCATCAGCGGGCTGCCCTGGGTTCGTCTCGACCTGGTCGCCGAGTACAAGCGGCTCGCCGCCCGACCCAAGGACATCGAGCATCTCCGCCTGCTCCAACGCTGGCTCGACTCGGGCCGGGCCTGAGTTTTCTGTACCCTGAATAGGTAATTGGCGCCGACGCCTCCCGGCGCCGTGACAGACAAGGATCGAGACTCATGGCTACACCCCACATCAATGCGGAACCAGGCGACTTCGCCGAGTCAATCCTGCTGCCCGGAGATCCGCTGCGCGCCCAGTTCATCGCCGAGAACTTCCTCAGTGACTCGCGAATGGTCACGTCAGTACGAAACATCCTGGGTTTCACCGGGACCTACGAAGGTGTACCGGTTTCGGTAATGGGGACCGGCATGGGTATTCCCTCAGCGAGCATCTATGCGACGGAACTCATCGAGTCATACGGAGTCAAGACTCTCATTCGCATTGGGAGCTGCGGAGCACTCAGTCACGATGTCGCCATCCGCGACATCATCATCGCGATGGGCGCCAGCACCGACTCGAATGTGAATCGGGCCCGGTACGGCGGCTACGACTTCGCCGCCATCGCCGACTATGGCCTGCTGCGTGCTTGTGTTGATGTGGCAAGCAGCTATGACCACCCGGTGCGGGTAGGCAACATCTACACGTCGGACTTGTTCTACCACCCGGACGATGCCACCCGGATCGAGTTCAACCAGCGCATGGGCATCCTCGCCGTTGAGATGGAAACCGCCGGCCTGTACGGGCTGGCCGCGCAATACGGCGCCAAAGCACTTGCCCTGATGACAGTGAGTGATCACGTCCTGACCCATGAGGCAACAAGCGCAGAGGAGCGGCAGACGACCTTCGGCGAAATGGTCGAGATCGCTCTGAAGACTGTGGTCGTCATCTCCTCGGCCTCCTGAGCTGTCGCGGTCTGCGGGCCGCGTAATCGGCTCGCCGGAGAGAGGCTGTGGATCAGCTTGGTTGCGGCCAGCATCACGACCAGGGCCGTACACCGCCTCATTACAGACGGCGCTCGACGAGGCCGGTTCCGCGCCTGGCTGCCCACAGCGAGGAATCGATACCCATTTGCTTAACGAAATGTAAAAGGGCACCGACTAGCATTTGGTTATGAACACCTACCAAAAGCCCATCGCATGGATCGCCAATCCACGCGCCCGTGACATCGCCCACAGCGATGCCGTCAGTGCCGTGTTCCCGACCGGTGTCTTCGAGCAGGCACGTAGCTTCCACAGACAGATTCCCGGCTACCGGCCCAGTCCCCTTCGCAATCTCGCCAACCTTGCCTCGATGCTCAGCGTCGGCGGGATCTGGGTCAAAGATGAGTCACAGCGACTCAACCTCAACTCGTTCAAAGTGCTCGGCGGATCGTTCGCCATCTACCGGTTCATCCGCTCCCAGCTCGGACTGGAAGATGAAGACCTGAGCTACGACGACCTAGTCAGCGAAGCCACCAAGGCCAAGGTCGGCGACATCACTTTCGCCACCGCCACCGACGGGAATCATGGCCGGGGAGTCGCCTGGGGCGCTTCGAAGCTTCATTGCAACGCTGTGATCTACGTACACAAAGACACCTCGATTGCCCGTATTCGGGCCATCGAAGCGTATGGTGCCGAGGTTCGGGTTGTGAACGGCAACTACGACGACGCGGTCCACCAGGCCAGCGCAGATGCCGACGCAAACGGGTGGCAGGTCATCTCCGACACGTCGTGGGAGGGCTACACCGACATCCCCAGCTGGGTGATGCAGGGCTACACGACCATGCTCACCGAGGCCCAGGAACAGCTGGCCGGTACCGGGATCATCAAGCCCACACACGTGTTCATCCAGGCCGGCGTTGGCGCCCTCGCCGCGGCGACCACCGGCTTCTACAGCAGCCGGTTTGGAGCCGACCGCCCCACGACTGTTGTCGTTGAGCCTTCCGAGGCGCAGTGTCTCTATCACTCAGCAAAGATCGGCGACGGCAAACCCCATGACGTCGAAGGTGACCTGCAAACCATCATGGCGGGCCTTGCCTGCGGAGAGCCCAGCCCCATCGCATGGGACGTCCTCTGGGACACCGTCGACGCCTTCGTGTCTTGCCCCGACTACGTGGCTGCCAAGGGGATGCGGGTCTACGGAGTCCCGCTTCACGGCGACCCGTTCATCGTCTCAGGCGAGTCCGGTGCAGTGACGCTCGGAGCTCTGATGTTTGCCGCGGACTACGCCGAGTTCCATGAACTCAAAGAACAGATCGGCCTGGGCCCGGACTCACAGATCCTCCTCATCAACTCAGAGGGCAACACCGACCCCGAATACTTCCGCCGTGTCGTTTGGGAGGGAGCCAACTCGGTTCCTGACGAATACCGTTGGTCGCCGGAGGTGGAGATCCTCCGTTAAGCGGGCTCTTGCGAATCGTTGGCGACTTCCTTTCATGGAGTCTCCCGGATAGGGTCCTCTCATGTCCGACCACGACCATGACCACGAGGCGCCTGCTTCGGTGTGGGGGAAGATCGTCCACTTCCTGAAGCACGACCACGACCGGGCCGACGATGGATCCGCGGTGCGCGACCTGGGAGCAGACGGCATTCGGGCAACCAAGGTCTCGCTGGCGGCCCTCGGAGCCACGGCGCTGCTGCAAGCCGTCCTCGTCGTGGTGACGGGCTCGGTTGCGCTGCTCTCCGACACCATCCACAACTTCACCGATGCATTGACTGCGATACCACTGTGGATCGCCTTTGCGCTCGGACGCAGGCCCCATACCAAGCGCTACACCTACGGGTACCACAGGGCTGAAGATCTGGCCGGTGTAGTCATCGTGATTGCCATTGGGCTCTCCGCAGGTGGCGTCGCCTGGGAATCAATCCAGCGCTTCAGCGATCCGCGTCAGCTCGACTTTGTTGGTTGGGTCATCGTTGCCGGCGTAGTCGGCGCCCTTGGCAACGAGCTGGTCGCCAGATACCGGCGCCGCGTGGGCATCCGGATCGGCTCAGCGGCACTCGTCGCCGACGCCGACCATGCCCGCGCCGATGCCCTCACGTCACTGGCCGTAGTCGTCGCAGGCATCGGTGCTGCCGCAGGCCTGGATTGGGTCGACCCGGTGGCCGGGCTCGTAGTCTCGGTAATGATCCTCCGCCTGCTGTGGCAGTCGTCGCGAACCATGCTCGATCGTCTAATGGATGCGGTCGACCCCGACATCGTCGACCGAGTCGAATCGACGGTCCTCGCCACTACTGGCGTTCTCGACGTCGATGACATTCGGGCTCGCCACCAGGGCCATCTGCTGCTGATAACGCTGTGCATTTCGGTTGACCCGGCCATAACGATGGCCGCCGGCCACGCCATCGCTCATGAGGTCGAGCACAATCTGCTCCACGAATTCCCGAATGCAGGCGAAGCCGTGGTGCATGTTGATCCCATCGGCGACGAGGAGGCCCACAATGTCGCGGCACATCACATCCATCGATAGCAGCGTCTCCGACAAACAGTGGATGCGAGAGGCCTTTCGGCTCGCCTCCGCGGCCAGAGCCCGTGGCGACGAACCATTCGGTGCGTTGCTCGTCAACAACGACACGGTGGTCGCGGCCGCTCGCAACGCCATCATCACGACGGGCGACGTCACCCAACACGCTGAGTTGCGCCTGATCAGCAAAGCAAGCCACGATCTGGACGAAAGCACCCGCACTGCGGCGACCTTGTTCACGAGCACAGAACCGTGTGCGATGTGCGCCGGGGCGATCTACTGGGCGGGCATCGCGCGGATCGTATTCGGGTTCCCGGCTGTGTCGCTCGAGGAGATGACGGGCGGCACCGGCCTCCGCATGCCATCACGCACCGTGCTGGGGAACGCATCCCGCAGCATCTCGATCGAAGGGCCCCTCCTCGAAGCGGAAGCTCGCACCGTCCACGACGGCTATTGGTAACTCGGGGTTACCTCGGGGCTTCCCCTGATTGAACTGGACGCCGGCTGCGTATAGACCTGTAGACAGCAAGTGTGGGAGACACAAATGAAGATCACATTCGCCGTCTTTCTCTTCATCCACGCCATGGCGCATGGAGTTGGATTCCTGACCGTATCGGGCCTGGTCAAGGATCCGAATCAACCGTCCGAGCCAACGTTCCTGCTCAGCGGCTTCGAACCAGACCATTGGGTGTTGAAGGTCATGTCGGTGATCTGGCTCATCGGACTCGCTGGCTTCGTCATCGCCGGAATCGGGGTTGTCAACGAGGCTGATTGGGCACTGACCGCAATCGTCGCCGCCACGATCCTCTCAACGGTTTTGAGCCTGATCTGGGTCAAGGCGGCGCCATTCGGATTGGTTGCCAACCTGATTGTGATCGCAGTGATCCTCGTCCCGTGGGCTGCGGATCGGATGATCCCGCCCCTCGAGGTGTAGCTACTACTCCGCCTCCGGGCGGAACACGACAACCGCTCGCTTCGAACGGGCGACCACGCCGGTGGCCACGCTGCCGGCGACGAGCCGGCTGAGCCCGGAACGTCCGTGGGTAGCCATGACCGCCGTCCCGTCGTCACCGACAAACCTGACGATGGCCTCGGCCGGGTCCTCATCGTGGAGCGCCTCGTACTCAACGTCGAGAGTCGGGTGGCCTCGCCTGATCTTGGCGGCCAGATTGTGCACATAGCGAGAATGGCCGACTACAAGACCTGCGCCGCGGCTGCGAGATTTGGCCTCCTGCTTTGGTGACGCCACCGACACCACCCAGAGCGGAACCGAGAACGCTTCGGCCAGATCAACGGCTACTGGTATTGCAGACTCGGACAAGGCTGAGTCGTCGACCGGTACAACGATCTTCTGCGTCGAAGCACCAGGGGCAGGCTCCATCTCGGGTCCAACCAGGAACATCGGGCGCGACAGCTTGCGGACGACTCCCTCAGCAACGGAACCGAAGTGACCTTGATGGAATCGGACAGATGCTGCGGTGCCCATGCACGGAATGGCATCGTTACCGGCGGCGGCCACGATCGCCTCGACAGGATCGGCGCCGATCTCGACCACGCAATCGCCGGCTGCGCCGTTCAGATGCTCGCCTGCGATCGTGTTGAGGTAGTCGTTCGCAGCCTCCGTCTCACTGCCGTCGGCTACCAGTCGATAGAGCTTCACGCGGAGACCGAGGCGCCGGGCCAACCTCGCGGCCACGGGCACCGCACGCACGCTGCTGTCGCCGCCGTCGAGCGGAACGAGAAGTGCTGACATTTCGGCAAAATGGCTCATTCTCCAAGTGCTCCTTGCTTCCCGGACCAGCCGGTGCCCATTCCCATCGGCTCGTCTCAAATACAACATAATCCCAAGAGACCGCTCCCCGCATCAAAAACCGCAGAGCAGCTGCAATGTGCCGGATCCGGGCCGTTGTCGACTCGCCGCTCGGCCCTTATTCCTCAACGGTTTCGGCCGACTGACTAGTCAGAGAACAACGCTATGGAGCAAGTGTGATACCACGGCAGATCCTCGACGATCACCCGATACGTGTGCTTCTCATCGCACCCGATGAGGCGGACCGTGTCTTGATCGCGCGCCTGGCCGACGAGGCTCGTCACGGCCGGCACCTACTCGATTGGGTCGACTCCTACGAAGCTGGAAGCGCAGCCGTTGCGAATGAGCAGCACGATGTCTACCTGGTTCACGACCATCTTGGCGCTCACCGCGGTCTCGACCTGATCAGCGAGGCGCTGCGGACCGGATCAGCTGCCCCGTACATAATCCTGACCCGGACCACCGACTACGACCTCGACAGAGAAGCTCTTGAAGCCGGGGCCACAGATCACCTCGTTACCGAGCAGCTCACCACCGTCGCTCTCGAGCGAGCTATCCGGCATGCTCTCGTTCATGCCCAGACCCGCGCTGAGCTCACTGCCGCAAGAGATGAGGCGCAAGCCGCGACAAAGGCCAAGACGAAGTTCCTGGCCAATATCAGCCACGACGTGCGGACTCCTCTCAACGCAATCATTGGCATGACCGAGATGGTCCTGCGCGACCCCTTGACTCCGACCCAACAGGAGTCGCTCGAGACCGTCCTCGTTGCGAGTCAGTCACTACTCGACCTCGCCGACCGCCTGATCGACGTCGACAGGATCGAGACGGGCGAAATCGATCTCGATCCTGCCCCGTTCAACATTCGGGACGCCGTCGCCGATGTCGTCCGGATCTTTGGCCTCCGCGCCAATCAGAAGGGCCTCGACATCAATGTCAGCGTTCCCTCCCACGTCCCGGAAATGGTGGTCGCCGATGCAGCTCGCTTGCAGCAGGTGCTCATCGACCTGGTCAGTAACGCTATTCGCTTCACCGAACGCGGGCACATCGAAATCGAAGTTGTCGGTGTCGAGGAACGGAATGGATCCAGCATCCTGACGGTGGGAATCGAAGACACGGGCGCCGGCATTCCCCTCGATCTGCAATCAACGATCTTCGAGCGATCGGCCAAAGCGACCACCACCACTGAAGGCACAGGTCTCGGAGTGGTCCACAACATCGTCACTGCCATGGGTGGCACCATCTCAGTCGCCAGCAAAGTGGGCAAGGGAAGCAGGTTCGAATTCTCGATCGTCGTCGAGTCCGCCGACGGTGCCGCGGCTACGGCAGACGCCGCGTGCGATTCATGCGGCGGTGTCGTTCTGGTCATGTCGAGCTCACCTGAGGACCGGAGAACCATTGAGGCGGACCTAGAGGCTGGTGGCTTCGAGCCGCTCATGGTCGGCGACATCGGAGCAGCTGCGGACGCAGCCGCCGGCGCGGCCCAGAGCGCCCAGCCGCTGGATGCAATCGTCTTGGACACCGCGTACAAGCCGTTTGAGGTTGCTCAAACCCTCATGAGCTTGGCCGGTGGGTCGACCCCCGTAACGCTGATGGTGCCGTCCGGCCGCGAAGGCGACGAGCCACGCTGCCGGGAAGCCGGGGTCAAGGGCTACGTTCGCATGCCCGCTGCACCGGGAATCCTGGTCGACGTCGTCAAAGCGACTATCGCCGCATCCCGGGCTGGGGACACCGACACTCTCTTCACCGCCGAGTCTCTCGGGACAACACGGCCAACGATGAACATCCTGGTGGTAGACGACGTCAAGACGAACCTCGTACTGACAATGCGGATGCTGACCGAACGAGGTCACACCGCGACAGCCGTGCGCAGCGGGGTGGAAGCCATTGATGCCTTCGAGCAGAGCCGGTTCGACGCCGTTCTCATGGATCTGCAGATGCCCGGTCTCGACGGGTTCGACACCACGGCGGCGATGCGTGCTGAAGAGGTACTCAGCGGAATTGCCCGCACCCCGATCGTCGCGCTCACCGGGCACACAACGAACGAGGAACGCGAGAGGTGCATCGCCGCCGGCATGGATGGCTTCCTCGCCAAGCCCGTTCGGCCCGATGCATTGTTCGCTGCGGTCGAGCAATTCGCCGCAGCCGCCTTCGCTGCCTGAGAACAGTCCTAACCATCCGACCCGGGTGCGGGCGCCAGCAACAGGTTTTGCACCGCCCGGCCAACGGGGCCGTCCCGATCGAACAACTCCGAGTCGGACATACCGGTGCCGTCGGGTTGCCAGTGCGAGACCGAGCGAGAACAGAGCCAGTCCCCGACCGGATCTCGATGAAGCGACAGGCTGAGATCAGGGTTCACGAAAAGGGTCTTGTCAAGGTACTCGTTGTAGCTGATCCCGTTCCCGCAGTCGGCCAGCGGACAGATGCTTTGGAACGGGCTCGGTTCCTCGTCCGCCAGGATCGGTACCTTGGTCCGCATCCACATGGTCGTTGGACCGCCACCACCTCGGCCGTTCGCGGGGTCGTAGAGAACATCAACGGACGACGTGAATGCGTCGAGGTACGGGGCGATCGGCTTGATCGGGAAGTCACCGACCACCGCCTCTTCGAATCGCGGCGAGGCAACTGCCGCAGTCTGGGTCTCGAGCAGGTCAAGCGTCCGAATATGCATTGCGAACGCCCGCGCATAGATGTGATCTTCGTCGAAGATCTCAGCTTCCGTAAACGTCACGGAACGACCCGGGCGTCGGACCACGCCCTGCACCCGAAAGCCGGCCATCGGAATCGGTCGCATCAGCTCGACGTTGATTCGGCTGAGACGTTGCCCGGGGGCGAGAGCCTCGACGGCCCGGACCATCAACGCGGTCGGTGGGCCGGCGTGGCAGGCCGATGGATCCCACGGACCTCTCGCGTGACCAGTGGGCTGGAACCAGATCCCGTCCGGTGTGGTGAAGTAGGCGTCGGACATGGCCGAAACCATACCCGGACGTATTGCGCCTCAGCAGGGGCTTCGCAGGAGCCGATCGCAAGAGATGCGACGCACGATGAGCTTCAGCGCACCTTGAAACTGGCGACGCCGCCCTTGATGCGAAGCTCGAGACGGTTCAGCGAGGTCGAGTAGTCGGGAGATTCGTAGCCGCCTCCGCTGGGGAGGAACCGATTGGTGTCGATGCTGACGTCGGCAAGCCCCGTGTCCGCCGTGATCCTCCCCGCCACGCCGGGTGGGACCCGGAACTCGACCGAGGCAGCGCCCGCATCGACAGCCACCCGGGTGTGCCCGCGTCGCGGAGCGGAGACGACCGTCGAGCTGGCCCCGGTCTTCAGCTCCAGCGAACTGACCAGCAGGTCACTGAGGTCCAACCGGGAGTCGGTCGCCCCGGTATGCATGTCGAGTTCGAGTTCAGTGCTTGGATTGAAATCCAGCCGGAATTCTCGGCCAAGCGAACGCATCCACGAGCTGTGCCGTTGTCGCAAAGTCACATCGAGCCGATCCCCCGACCGGTTCACCCGCTGCTCGACCGCTCCAACCGTGCCCTGGCACAAGCTGGAGCTGGTCGCTGCCAGGCTTCCAATCCGCAGCTCTCCGCCGCCGTGGTCAACACGCACCCGGGCTCGACTGGCGCCCTGCAGCGGCACATCGATCGTGCTCGTCTCGACCGTGCCCTTGCGCATTGCACCAGAAAGCAGCCACAGACCGGCGAGGATCAGCACTGCGGGCCACATGAATTCGGATTCAACGATATCGAAGTCCCTGAGCAGGAAGAAGGTGCCGAGACCGATCAGAACGATCGGCCCAAACCAGGACACGTGCTCGCGGCGGAAAGACTGATCCGCCGCCATCGCAACACCAACCACGATCAGGATCCCGGGCCAGGTTGAAGCATCCTCAGGCCAGATATCCATCGCACCGAGTAGGAACAACGCTCCAAGTCCGATGAGGATCAGGCCGAGAAACAAGCTGCCTTGACGTCGCATCGTGTCCTCCGATTGACAACGAATCGAACACTACACCCGCCGTGGGATCGGTCCAGATCGTGCAACGACGTCTGGTGTGACATCATGCGCATTTCGCCGAGAAACCGAAATGACCGAGACAACACCGATCCCAGAGACAGTCGACGCCGACGGCGGCTTCCAAACCGGGCGCCTTGTGACCATCGCCGGCGGCCATGCCGTTCACGACACGTTCACCGCATTTCTGGCGCCCTTGCTCCCCGAGCTATCTGCAAAGCTGTCGCTGACCAACACCTCGGCCGGGCTGCTCTCGGTGTTCTTGCAGATTCCCTCTCTGCTCCAATCGGTGATCGGCCACCTTGCCGACCGTCGGGCGCTGCGCTGGATCGTCGTGCTGGGTCCGGGCGCAACCGCAACGGCAATGAGCTTCCTCGGCTGGGCGCCGAGCTATCTCGGGATGGCGCTGCTACTTCTCCTTGCCGGGGTGAGCGTGGCCGCTTTTCACGCCACGGCACCGGTCGCGATCAGCTATCTATCCGGCAACCGTCTCGGCAGGGGCATGGGATTCTTCATGGTCGGCGGCGAACTCGGCAGAACTCTGGGACCGCTTGTCGTCGTCAGCACCCTCGCGATCACATCGCTGCGGTCGATGGCGTTCCTGTCGCTCGCCGGGATCGCCACCTCGGTCGTCCTCTTTTTCCTTCTCCGCGATGCCCCGCTGCGCACCAAGGGCGATGGGGAGCAAGTGCCGTGGCGAGATGCGGTTCGCTCCATGCGCGGCCTGATGCTGATGTTGGGTGGGCTGACCGCGGTGCGCAGCATGATGATGATGTCGGTCACCATCTTCCTCCCGCTGTTTCTCACTGAAGAGGGCACCAGCATCTGGCTGGCCGGAGCGGCGCTATCGATTGTCGAGGCGGCCGGCATCGCCGGAGCATTTGGCGGAGGCTGGGTAAGCGATCACATCGGTCGGAAGGCCGTGATGATCTTTGGTCACATCGGCGCTCCCCTTGCCCTCCTGGCCTTCCTGGCCACCGACGGTGGGTTACGCATCGCGCTGCTGCCGGTGATCGGGGTCACGTTGCTGGCGGTGCCCCCGGTGTTGATGGCTCTGGTCCAGGAACAGGTCCCCGACAGCCGGGCACTTGCCAACGGGGTCTACCTGTCGATGAATTTCGCCATCCGGTCAACGGCGGCCATCGCCTTCGGCGCAGTCGGCGACATCTTCGGATTGCGCACTGCCATGTTCATCGGCGCTCTTGCGATGTTCGCCGGCTTGCCGCTGATCTGGGCGCTGTTCCGCAGGCCCGGAGTGGCCGACCGCTCTTCCTAGCCGGGAGTCACCTCGAGTCACGCCGCGATGGTATTGGTCGCCCAATCAGTTGCCCACTCGACCCGAATCCGCATCGACCATCAGAGATGACACATCAACGGCCTCGAAAGCCGAGCCGGGAATATCGTCCCACTCATGGAGCATGGAGTTGTCCCAGCGATCATCCGGTGCGCCCGAAATGAACCAGGATGAGCCGTTGTCGGCGAGGATGATTCCGTATTCCTTCATCGCGGTGAGGATCACCTGGATCTCCGGGGAGTACCCGGAGATGTCGAAGTCGGCCTTGAGCCGGAACCGCTGCCCCATCGGCGGATATTGTGAACCGGTCAAGCTCGATGCGTAGTGACGGGCCGGCCACACATACGCCTTCTGGGTCTGGGGTGCGGTGAACCGGATCGCATGGGTGATCTCACCCGAGGCAACTTCGTCGTAGGTCACGAGGCCGGGGTAGATGGGCAAGCCGGCGGCATCCGCCGACGTCCACCCGTCGGGGCGGAGTTCGTTTGACGTCAGATCGTATGCTGCACCCGAGTCGGCGTTCCACGAGCCGTTGCCCTGAGGGAATGCCCGGTACAACTCGTACAGCATGCAGGCATCACGATCGAGGACCAACACATGCCGGTCGCCGGTCGCATCCGGACCGCCTTCGATCGGAGCGTTGCCGGGAACCGGCCATGGGCCGGGATCGCTCTCGGAGCCGTAAGCGGTGTAGTTGATCGCAACATTGGGTTGGTCGGCGTCCACTTCGATGAACGGAATTCCGATCGGGCTGTTGGATCCGGGCGGCCACACACCCGACCCAAAGTCGGCATGAAGTGTGGCGGTCGCTCCGATGGTGTTGATGTACGCCGCCGAGTTGGGGTCCACGGGCAAATCATCGATCGGCGTATTCCAGATGTTGTCCGCAGGCAGGATCGAGCAGCGTTCGGGAGGAACCAACGGGTCGAGCCCGCCGGCCCGGGCCAGGAACGTTGCCATCTCGTCGCGACGCACCGGGCGGGTCGGACAGAACATGGTGTTGTCCGGCGGGTTGCAGCCCCGGGTGATTCCGGCGGTCGCCAGCCGGTCAATGGCACCGGCGAACACCGATTGGTCGTCATCGTCGAACCTGTCACCACCACCATCGTCTGTATATCCGTAGGCACGTACCAGGAACGCCGCCATTTGCCCGCGGGTGACAGAATCGTGCTCGCAATACAAGGTGTTGTCCGGTGGGTTGCAGCCTTTGGTGATTCCCGCGGCGGCAAGACTGTTGATGCTCTCCTCGAACACCGACCCGTCGTCATCCGAGAAGAAGTCTGTCGCCGCCGGGGCCAGCTCGAGGGCTCTGACCAGGAACGCCGCCATCTCGCCACGGGACACGGAATCGCTAGGGCAGTACCGGTCGTTGATCGGCGGATTGCATCCCTTCGTTATGCCGACCGCAGCGATGGCCTCGATCGCACCCTCGTGGGCATTTCCATCGTCGTCACGGAAGGTACCGCCGGGGGGAAGCGGATCGGCGCCTACCGGTAGTGAGCCGGTAGCAAGGAGAACTACGGTCAAGAGCGCAATCAGAACACGGTTTGGCATACAACCCCTTCGTCCGCAATCAATCTATTGCGGCCCCGTTCCTATGGCGATAGGACGCCCGCCCCTTCCTTGACGGGCGGGAGGACGAGGTCGAAGCAGGTTCGGCCCGATTCTCGCCGGTAGTCGAGGTCACCCGACATCAAGCGCGCCAACGTCCGGGAGACGTATAGGCCGAGACCAAGAGAGTTGGTGTTTCCGCTGCGCTCGTGCGCCCGCACGTGAGGTTCAAAGATCCGGCTCGCTTCGAGGTTGTCCACTCCCGGCCCGTTGTCACTCACGGTGATGACACACCTCCCCGACTGCCGATGAACCATCACCTCTACGTCGCTGCCTCCATATCGTTCGGCGTTCTGCAGGAGGTTCCGAAGTATCTGCCGGACGCGGAGGCTATCGGCCTCAGCGATCACCGACCCACCATTGGTCTTGATTCGAACCGGCTGCCCCGCTTCGATACGCTCCGCCGCCACTGCCACAGCCGTTGTCGTAACCGCTTCCAGATCCACCGGTACCCGCGCCACCTTGATCCGCTCGATATCGGCCCTGGCAGCAACCAGCAGGTCTTCGATCAGTGCCTCCAGATCCGATGACTGCTGGGCAATGAGGCCGCAAAACTCGGCAATCTCGTCCTGAGTGAACATGTCCACCCGGTCTGCCAATTCGTGAGCAAGCCCGAGGACGGTGCTCAGCGGAGTTCGCAACTCGTGGGAGATCGTTTCGATGAGTCGATCCTTCTCCTCAACCACCAGATTGAGCCGGTAATTGGAGAGGTCGTGGAGGTATCCGACAAGCCAACCAACGGCGAACAGCGATGCCGTCCCCAACCACCCCCCGGCAGCGATCATCGAGGTAAGCGAGCCTTCTACCAGCCACACCAGAACGAAGTTGGTCGGCGTAAACACGGCGGCGGCGGCAACACCCCGGTTCTTCCCGCCGAGCAGCCCCATGGTGATGACGGGGATCAAGGACATGATGGTGAAGTAGCCGTTTCCGGCGCGACTGAGCAGCGGGACGGCAAGGAAGTACACCGTCACCGCAAGGAGAATCAGCGTATTCGGCGCGATGCGCGCCGGCTGGTGCCGCTGCAGAATTCGCTCCTGGCTTGCTCCCCGTACTGTCGACCCCAATCGGGTAGCGGTTAGGAGTCAGCGGGCGATGCCGTACGACTCGATCTGACCGGCGTACATCCGCAGGAACCGAGACGCAAGGGCCCCGTCGACGACCCGATGGTCAAACGACAGGGACACCGGGAACACCGGGGCGATGGCGATGGCCTTGTCGCGCACAACGACGTCGTCCTCGGCACGACCGATCGAAACGATGGCAGTTGTGCCGTACGGGATAATGGGAGTCCCGAATCCTCCACCGACGGCACCAACGTTCGAAACCGTGAACGTGCCTCCACTGAGTTCACCCAAGCCGAGGGTTCGCTCTCGAGCGGCCGTGGTCAGCCGGTTGATCTCGTCGGTCAGTTCGCGGAGGTTCATGGTCTCCGCGTTGCGCACCACAGGCACCATCAACCCGGCTGCGGTGTCCATTGCGATGCCGACATTGGCAGTCTCGGCGCGGTGCAAGGTCGTACCGTCGAATGTGGCATTGAACTCAGGGAACTCCGCCAGCACCGGGAGAACCGCCTTGACCAGGATCGCCTCCAGCGACAACCCGGTTTCCTTCCGGGCGGCGAGAACACGGGTGGCGTCGACCGGCCGCCACACGGTCACATGAGGGATCTCGGACCACGATTGAGATAGGTTCCTGGCGATGGTCTTGCGCAATGCCGACAGCGTCTCTCCCTCGTACTCTGATGCGACGGGCTCGGGCTCGGGTGTGGCAGAAGTATCTGCAGCTGCTTCGACATCCTGCCTGGTGATCTTCCCACCCGGCCCGCTGCCCGTCACGCTTTCGAGGTCAACGCCCAGCTCCCTGGCCAGTCGCCGGACGATGGGCATCGCCCTGATCGCAGCTGCCGGCCGCGATGTAGCCGCTCGAGGCGACGGCTCCATCGGAGCTACGACAGCCGGAGCAGGTGCCCCCTCATTCCAGGTCTCGCCTTCGGCTCCAATCACCGCCAGCAGATCACCCACCGGAAGCGTCGCCCCGGCTTGGGCACCCTGGTGCAGCAGGATCCCAGCTTGGGGCGAGGGGATCTCGACCAGCGCCTTGTCGGTCTCGACCTCGACCAAGGGCTGGTTGGCTGCGACCGGCGCACCGGTCTCGACCAGCCATCCGACTATCTCGGCTTCGGTGAGGCCCTCACCAATGTCCGGGAGCATCAATTCGTATGCCATTAGCCCGCCACCACTTCCCTGATCGCATTCTCGATCTGGTTCTGGCTGAGCAAGGCGTGCTCCTCGATATTGAATTGAGGCCACGGGGCGTCAGTGGCGGCGAGCCGCCGGATCGGAGCCTCGAGTGAATACCCGCACCGCTCCGAGATCGTCGCCGCTATCTCTCCGGCGATGCCACCGGTCCGCTGCGGCTCCTGCACCAGCAGCAATCGCCCGGTCTTCTCGACAGATTCCGCGATGGTCTCGAAGTCCCACGGGTAGATCGTCCGCAGATCGATGACCTCGGAATCGATGCCCGCGGCGGCGACTGCATCGGCAGCACGCAGGGTCAGCGGAACCATGGCACCGTAGGTCACGATGGTGAGACCCGCTCCCTCACGGCGAATCCGCGCCTTGCCCAATGGGATTGTGAAGTGATCCGTGTAAACATCCTCACGCTCGGCCCGGTAGAGGACCTTCGGCTCCATGAAGACGACGGGGTCGGGTGACTCCAACGCGGCCGCCATCAATCCCTTGGCGTCGGCTGGTGTCGATGGCATGACGACAATCAGCCCGGGGGCGTGGGCGAAATAGGCCTCGGGGCTGTCGCAGTGATGCTCGTGAGCGCCGATTCCCGCTCCGTTGGGGAAGCGGAGCACCACGGGTACGGTGGCGTGACCACGACTGCGGAACCGAATCCGCCCCAGATGACTAGCGATCTGGTCGAACGCCGGATAGGCGAACCCCTCAAACTGGATTTCGGCGATCACCCTGCTGCCCGAGACTGCCATCCCGATAGCCGCACCAAGGATCCCGGATTCGTTGAGCGGCGTGTCAATCACTCGGCTCTCGCCGAAGGCCTTCTGCAGACCATCGGTGAGGCGAAAAACGCCGCCCGAAAGCCCGACATCCTCGCCGAGCAGCAGCATGCCCGGATCAGCCTCCATACCGTGGCGCATCGCGGCGTTGATCGCCTCAGCCATCGTCCACGACTCTGTCGGCCCAGCCGGAGTCGGGTCGGCCGCGGTGTGCCACAACTCCTCGTCTCCGAAACGAGTCAACGGCTCGCCGGCGAGGCGCTGCAGGTCGTGAAGCTGCTCCACCAGGATCTGGGGAATTCGATCGTACGTGTGCCGGACTATGTCTTCTCGTCCCACCCTATCGGCCTGCTCGAGCTGGTTCAGTGCAGCGTCGAACCGGGCGCCGCTCTCAGCCAGCAACGCTTGCTCCCGAGCGTCATCCCAGAGCCCTCTTTGCTCGAGATGGCGCCGCATCCGCAGCACCGGGTCGAGCGGACGCCACGTGTCGACCTCGTCCTCACTCCTATACCGGGTTGGGTCGTCGGCCGTTGCATGGGGCCCGTAGCGGTAGCAGATGGCCTCAATCAGAGTCGGCCCCTCCCCGGACCGAGCCCGATCAACCGCATCCCGAGTGGCCTTGTAGACCGCAAGCGGATCCATACCGTCAACACGAACACCCGGCATGCCATAGGCGACAGCCTTTTGGGCAATCGTGGCGGCTGCCGTCTGCTTGTCATAGGGAACCGAGATGGCATAACCGTTATTGGCGCAGATGAAGACGGTCGGTGTCTTCCAAACTCCGGCGAAGTTGAGACCCGAGTGGAAATCAGTCTCCGACGTCGCCCCGTCACCGAAATAGGTTCCGGTGACGACATCCTCGCCACGCTGGCGGGCGGCGTAGGCGTGGCCGACGGCGTGGGGCAGCTGGCTGGCAATGGGAACAGTGATCGTCATCATCCGGTAGCGGTTGACATCCCACTCGGAGTTGGGGTGGCCTCGCCAGTAACTCAGGATCACTTCATGCGGCATGTCGAAGGCCAGCTGCACTCCGTGCTCGCGATAGCCCGGATAGACAAAATCGGTCGGACCGAAAGCAAGAGCGGATCCGATCTGAACCGCTTCGTGACCTTCGAGCATTGCGTAGGTGCCGACCCTGCCCTGTCGTTGCGCCGCGACGGCGCGGCGATCGAAGTCGCGACTGATCACCATGAGCCGGTACATCTCGAGAAGCTCTTTCTCATCGAGCCCCGGGTTAGGTCCGACGAGAGATCCATCCGGCGCCAATAGCTGCAGCGGGTCCTCGACCGAATAGGAAACGCTCGAACCCATGAGAATCCTCCCTATACATTCTGCCAACCGGATCCACCGATCGGATATACAAATTGCAGCATTCCGCCGGGTATAGTCTACAGAATGAGCCTCCGAATGGGCAGGGAGAATACGAATGATCGATGAACTCGACGGTCGGCTGCTCACCGCGTTGAGCGAAACTCCACGCATCGGAGTGCAGGAACTCTCCAATCGCCTCGGCATCACGCGCGCCACCGTGTACTCGCGACTCGAGAAGCTGGAAACGACCGGCGTCCTTGCCGGGTTCGGCCCCGACATCGATTTCAAGGCCGTCGGTCACGGGGTGACCGCATTCATAACCATCGAACTCCAGCAGGGCCGCTTCAACGATGTCGTTCCGGTTCTCGAGGCAATGCCCCAGGTGATCGAGGCTCACGCACTAGCTGGGGAAGGCGACATCATCTGCCGCGTTGCAGCCCGAAGCAATGATCACCTCATGGAGATCGTCCAGGCGATTCTGAGTACCGATGGGGTGCGTCGATCACGCACCGCGATCTCACTAGAGCAGTTCATTGCCCACCGCACACTCCCCCTCGTGCGGGCCATCACCGGGGTGTAACCCCCGGGCATGGGGGTGTCAGCACCTAGGTGTCCAACGCATTCAGGAAGCGCTCGTTCTCGTCTGGCGTGCCAACGGTGACGCGAATGAACTTCCCCATCGGCCGGACAATCACACCTTGTCGCAGCAGCGAATCTGCCAATCCGACCCCATCCCCGGACGGACGGAACAGCACGAAATTGGTCTGGCTCGGAACGTAGTCAATATGGCGGGCAGCCAAGCCATCCTCGAGCTGCATACGGGCGAGGTCGTTGCTCGCCACCCGCTCTTCGAGCCGATCACCGCACCGTAGGGCAGCCTCAGCACCCGCCTGTGCAGCCGAGTTGACTGAGAACGGGACCTGGGCACGCCTGAGCCGATTCAGAGTCTCCGGTTGACCGACGGCATACCCAACGCGCAGCCCGGCCAGACCGAAGACCTTGGAGAACGTACGCGTCACAACAACGTTGTCTCGTGCTACCGCAAGCGGCATCGCCGTTCCATAATCTTCGGCCGTAGCGAACTCGAAGTAGGCCTCATCCACGACGACCAACACGTTCTCCGGGACAGCTGTGATGAAGTCCTCGACATCGGAGATCGGAAGGTACGTGCCCGTCGGATTATTGGGATTGCACAGGAAAACCAGGGTCGTGTCCGGCCTGATGCCGGCTCTCATCGCGTCGAGATCATGCCCCAGCTCCGGCGTGGCCGCCACCTTGATCGGATCACTACCCGAGATGGCGGCCGCGATTGGGTACATGACGAACGAGATATCGGAAAACACAATGCTGGAGCCGGGACCGCCTACCGCAAGCGACAGGCTAAGGATGAGCTCAGTGCTCCCTGCACCCATCCAGATGTGATCGTCGGGCACGCCCAGGTACGAGGCCAGCTCGTTGACCAGGTGGTACACCGAGTTCTCCGGGTACCGATTCAGATCGGACACGGCACCATTGATCGCCTCCGCCACCTCCGGAAACGGAGACAGCGGCCACTCATTGGATGCGAGCTTGATGATTTCCTCGAGTCCCAACTCCCTGGAGACCTCGTCGATGGGTTTGCCCGGTCGATAGACGGGGATGCGATCCAGGTCTGTGCGAAAAGTCGGCACGTCCACCTCTCCGATTGTTCTGGTTCCCAGACTACGCCTCGCCGCGGGCGAGGTTCTAGTTTGGAGCAGCCAAACTAGGCCTGATCACGGGGGCGTTCTGCCTTTGCCGACGGCAGAGTCATGTCTCTCATGCCGAGAACATGTCTACGACGCCGCGGACGAGGTTCTAGTTTGGAGCAGCCGAATAAGGCGTCCCGGAATGGCGGTGGCTAGATGATGCCGGTGAAGTGGAGGGTGGCGATGGTACCGCTGGTCACTGCGGTGAACACCCAGATGGCGACGACAGCGCCGACGTGGCTTCGGCCCGCATAGACCTCGATCTCATCGACCTCTTCTTCCTGCGCCACAGGCTCCGCAGGCTCGTCCTCTTCATCGCCGGGCACCGGCGACTCGACAGGCTTGGTCTCTCGCTCGACGGACTCGTCGACGGCACCAAAACGACTCGCCAGGTCTGGGCCCTTCCGTGAAGACGGCGGAGGCACAGATGCGTCTCGTGCCAGCTCTTCCTCGATCGCGCTGCCGAGCTGGTCGAACGATGCGACCTGAGGACGTGATTCGGCACGTCCTTCGTCGACAGAAATCAATGAACCCTCAACCGCCGGCTTGGGTCTGCTTGGCGGAGGTGGTGAAGTCGGACGGTCCTCACCACGGCGGTCGCCGGGACGGCCCTCATCTGCCGAATCGGATTCATCCGGAAAGCTCACGGCTTCGGGCTGAGGCGAGAGAGGTTCAACAGTCTCGGTGTCCTGAGGTCCGATCAGATCCCGGACTCGCGTCCGGGGCGGAGGCGCTGCCGGACTGGGCTGAGCCTCGACAGTCGGAGCCGACGCCTGCTTCGGGGCATCAGTCAGCAGAGCGGAATTGGACGTCGAAGTACCCCCTCGCATCAGCCGATCCATCCGAGCTTTGAGCTCATCGATCTGACTGAGGAGTTCGTCGTCGTTGCTGCTGGCCGCGTCACCCGGCATTGGCGTCTCCTATTGCACTTACCTCTGCATGATTTCGGCAGAGAGGCGCCATACCTTGAGCACCAGAATTCCCGGTCTCAGCGACCCATCTTCCGGGAGCGGCGTAACATGGCGTGTCGACTCTCGGAGAAACCTATGCAACGTTATCTGGCCCTATTAGTCGCCGCGGCGCTCGCCATCGCAGCGTGCGGCGGATCGGACGACACCGACCAGAGCAGCGACGGCTCGCCGACAACGACACAGGCGGCCAGCGACAATTCCAGCCGGGACACAGGAGGCGCCACTGCGCAGGATGGCGACATCGTCACGGTCCACTACGTCGGCACCCTTGACGACGGCTCTGAATTCGACTCGTCGCGAGGTCGCGAGCCGTTGGAGTTCCTGGTCGGTTCCGACCAGGTCATTGCGGGTTTCGATGACGCGGTGCGCGGGATGGCGGTGGGCGACACCACGACGGTCCGCATTCCTCCCGAGGAGGCATACGGACCTGTGGACGAGGAGTTGATCTTCCCGGTCCCGATCGCGGATGCTCCGGAAGACGTCGCGGTTGGAGACGAGGTCCTGATCGATGGTGTCGTCTACGGCCGGGTTACCTCCGTCGACGCAGCCCAGGTGATCATCGACACCAACCACCGGTTTGCGGGGCAGGCGCTGACATTCGAGATCGAATTGATGACGATCAACGAGTAGGCCCTCAAAACAACTGTCAGTATCACTAATTACTCTTTACCTCTATCAATATCCGGGTAGAATCGAAAGCGACGCCCGATGGGAGCGCACATGGCCCAGACATCCGACTACCCGCCCGTCCTCGACACCGCCATGGTCGCCGAGTTGCTCGGGATGAACGTCCAGGTGGTTCGGCGCATGGCTCGGGAAGGCTCAATCCCCTGCTACCGGATCCCGGGCGGTCGCCCGTTCCGATTCTTCCGCGACGAGGTGCTGGAGTGGCTGAAGGGCTTCCCCGTTCACGAAGAGGAAACAGAGCATCAATCGGCAGACTCCTAGGAGAGCCGACCGGTGAGCACCTGGTGGTCCGATCACCCGGATCTCGAAGGCGTGGCAAGACGCGGCCGCAACGAGCTGGTCGATGACGCTGCGTCTGCTGAAGCGGACACCGAACTCCTCCGTAAGCGGCGTCGCTCCCTCATCGATGTTTGCTTTGAGTGGATGAGTCGTGGCGATCTCGTCACCGTTGCGACCGTCGGATCACAGTTCGAGGGTCGGCTCGAGGCCGCAGTCAACGATCTGCTGATCCTGAGTACCAAGACCACGGATATTGCCGTCAACACTGCCACCATCCGATTTGTTCGAAGCGACCTGCGGGGGGCATTTGAGGGTTCGAGCGGCGACCGCAGCGTGAGCTCATTTCGCGCCCAGTTGGGGCGCTTCGAGGTCGATGGCGCCCCGATTCGTCTCGTCGGGAGGTCGTTCGACCTGACTGCGGTGATCAATGCATCGACTGACGATCATGTTCTCGTGTGCGATGAGCACGGTGTTGAGTGGGCTCTGCCACGGGGGGAGATCGCCTATGCCATCCCGCTCATCTCGGAGTAACGGTTACCGTTGCGGTGGCAGTGCCTCCGTTGCCATCACTGATCGTGTACGTGAAGGTGTCCGGCTCAGTCCAGTTGTCCGGATCTAAGTGCTCATACCGGCACATGGCTGGATCATTGGCAACTCGCACCTCCGCATCGGATGAGCTTCCAGAGCATGACAAGAGTGTGATTCGATCACCATCAGGATCATCGTCGTTGGCGAGCACCCTGATTTGGAATACCGAATTGGCCTGCCCGCTCACAGCATCGTCAACGGCAACGGGCGGACGATTCGCAGGCGCTGCAGTCGTGGTCGTGGTCGTGGTCGTGGTCGTGGTCGTGGTCGTGGTCGT
>SWCD01004377.1_pt1 | contig 22414 bp, 21 predicted proteins | sample 4693011 | NCBI WGS metagenome assembly SWCD01 (sample SAMN10267278, study PRJNA491770) | bioreactor metagenome | isolation source: DHS bioreactor inoculated with marine | place: Japan: Omine Ridge, Nankai Trough | reverse complement strand
CGGCGGTATGCACATCAACCCGACGCAATCGATACCGGCTTCTCCGACGATATTGAGTAAATCTGCTGCGGCATCTGGCGCGACGCCGTGCTTCTGCGGCTCGGCTGCGATGTTGACCTGCAGCAGTGTGGGTGCAGGCGTACTACCGGCGGCCCAGGCGTTGATCAGGCGGGGTCGGTCCAGGGAGTGGAGCAGATCGGTGTGGGGAAGGGCAACCTTCGCCTGGCGTGTCTGCAGCGAGCCGATGAAGTGCCATCGGATGTCGTCGGGTAGCTGTGGAACCTTTGCGGCCATCTCTCCGGCACGGTTCTCGCCGAAATCGCGGTGACCCGCTGCATACGCCTCCATGACGTCCGCGGCGGTGTGACCCTTCGATACCGCAACCAGAGTCACGTCTGCAGGATTGCGCCCGGCGCGCTCTGCAGCAATCACCATCCGGCGCTTCACCCCGGCTAACTGCTCGGCAACCATGCCACCGCCACCTGTCTCTGTTTGCTGTGATCCCTCCGCCACGAGTTCATCCGCTCTGATGTGAATGTGCACTCATCGCTTCGCCAAACCTCGACTCCAGCGAGTTGGCCCGCCAGAAATGCAGGGATGTCGACACTCGGAGATCCCCACGTGGTTTGAGCCACGAATCCGGGAAACCGTTCGGCGACTTCCGGGCCTACCTCGTAGCAGCATGCGCCGATGGCGGGTCCGATTGCGGCCCGTAACGGCTCGTGACCGGCTTCCCGCAATGTGCGGAGCGTTTCCAGGAGTACCCCGGCCACGGCGCCGCGCCATCCCGCATGGACCACAGCGACGGCTCTCTCCGCTTCAATGGCAATCGGCACACAATCTGCCGTCGCAACCATTATCGGTATGCCGGGAGTGAACGCCACGATCGCGTCTCCGTCACCGAGATTGCCGGATCGGCTCGCGTTGCGCACCTCAGCGCCGTGGACCTGGTTGAGGAAGGCCCATTCCGCGTTGATTCCGAGCGCACCCGAGACCAGGGCACGCCGGTTGTGATCGAGACGCAGGTCCCCAGACGCAGCCGTCCCGAATGCAGCGCCGGCGAAGCCAGGCGGCCGAATCATCCGCTGACGAATCCGGGGATGTCGAGATCGTCATCCGGCTCCGGGCGCGATGGCCGTGGTGTGAACTCGGGATAGGGCGACCGCGTCGCGGTCCTTCGGTCCCGGTCGAAGCCGGCGGCGATGACCGTTACTTTCATCTCGCTGCCGTGAGCGTCGTCGATCACGGCGCCGAAGATGATGTTGGCGTCTGAATCACAGTGCTCGGCGATGATTCCCGCTGCGGTCGATATCTCGTGCAGGGTCATGTCCTCAGGACCTGAGATCGACAACAACACACCACGGGCGCCTTCCATCGACGTTTCGAGCAGCGGCGAGCTGATCGCCTTATCCGCGGCCTGGCTCGCCCGATTCTCCCCAGTCGAGGAACCGATCCCCATGACGGCAGAGCCGGCATCGGCCATAACGGTTTTGACGTCGGCGAAGTCCACGTTGATCAGACCGGGTGTGGTGATGAGGTCGGTGATTCCGCGCACACCGCTGGACAACACGAGGTCGGCCATGCCGAATGCCTCGAGCACGCCGGTGCGCTCGTCGGCGATTTCGAGCAGCCTCTCGTTGGGGATGATGATCAGAGTGTCGACCGCATCCTTCAGGGACTGGATTCCCTGCTCTGCCTGTACCGAGCGACGTCTGCCCTCAAATCCAAATGGGCGAGTAACCACGCCAACGGTGAGGGCTCCGATCGACTTGGCAATCTCCGCAACGATGGGGGCGCCACCGGTACCGGTTCCGCCGCCTTCGCCCGCTGTAATGAAGACCATGTCGGCGCCCATCAGGGCGTCTTCGATTTCGTCGCGGTGCTCCTCGGCCGATTGACGACCAATCTCGGGATCGGCACCGGCGCCAAGACCGCGTGTCGAATCGCGCCCGATGTCGAGCTTCACATCCGCGTCCGACATCAGCAGCGCCTGGGCGTCGGTGTTGATCGCGATGAATTCGACGCCGCGAATGCCGGCATCGATCATGCGGTTGACGGCGTTCACGCCGCCTCCACCAACACCAACCACCTTGATAACTGCTAGGTAGTTCTGTGGGTTTATTCCTTCGGTCACCATCTCCAGCTCCTGTCTCAACCTAAACCTTAGCCCGACCCCGTTGTTTCAGTAGTTACTTCCTGGGAACCCTCAATCTCTTGTTGAGGGTTCGTAACCGCGGGACGTACCGGCGAAACCAGGTTGATAACCGACCCTTCCTCGATACCTTCCTCCAGGAGAACGGCCAATGTAACGGCTTTTTGGGCCATGTCGGTGGTGGCGCCAAGCAGCACGCTGTAGCCGGCGACGGTGGCCTCGAGCTCGGCTCCGTTCCCGGAAATCACCAGCCCATCTTTGAGCTCGATGGGTAAGGCGCCGACAAACTCGAGAGCGCCGACGATCAACGGATCGGACACGCTCTCCCCCAGTTCCAGATTGCCCGCTTCGATGTCGATGAGCGGATCCACCAACCGTTGGCCGCGTGCCAGTACCGTTCCTTGTGACGAGGTCACCAGCCAGGTCGTACCGCTCTTGACGCGAGCGATGGGGACGTATTCGACAACGATCACCTCAACGGTGCCCGGCCACACAACTCGTACCTGTGCCTCGGCCACCCACGGGTCGAGCCGCAACTGATCTTCGACACGGCCGGCGCGTACCGAGATCAACGCAACACCTTCCTCAACGCCGGTTTCGGCGAGAATCGCATCGACCTGAGCTCGCTCTGCTCCCTCGACGGTGATGGTGTCGATCGCGAGCCAGGACGACTGGAAGACGGCTATCACTAGACCGGTGACCACCGCGATGGCAAGCAACCAGATTGTCCAGCGCAGACGTCGTCGCGCACTTGCCTCCTGCACTTCGCGCCGGCGGCGGGCGAGCCTCGGATCAACCTCCTGCGTCACGATTGCTCACCGAACTCTCCGATGAACCGGATCTCCGGTTCGAGCGTCAGCCCGGTTCTCTCCTCGACCAGTCGCTGAACGGCATGGACGAGATCGAAAACGTCCTGAGCCGAGGCATCGTCATCGGCAACGAAGAAGTTGGCGTGCCGTGTCGACACGGAAACGCCGCCGACTGCAAATCCTTTGAGGCCGGCGTCATCAATGATCCGACCGGCCGCGTCCCCAGGCGGGTTCTTGAACACGCTGCCGGCGTTGAAGGTGCCCCCTGGCTGATGCTCCTTTCGCCAGGTGGTGATTTCGCGCATGAGCGCGTCGCCCTCACTCTTGGGACGAGCGATCGTGCGGTAACGGGCGCGCAGCACGATGTGATTGGATCCGAGACGGCTGTGGCGGTAGCTGAGGTCGAGGTCGGCCGGCGTCTCAGCGGTGATCCGGCCGGTCGCCGTGTCGAGCACCGAAGCCTCAATCAGCCACTCAGCCGTGTCTGATCCATGACCGCCCGCGTTCATCACAACCGCCCCGCCGACCGAGCCGGGGATTCCGACATACCATTCGAGGCCCCCACGGTCGACGTTCGCACAAGCCCGGGCGAGACGCGGCAGGGCAACCGCTCCACCGGCCTCGACCCCGTCGCCGTCGAAGTGAATCTGATTGAACTCACCGGCCAGCCGGATGACCAGGCCGCGATACCCTCGATCTGAGATGACCACGTTTGACCCGCGCCCGAGCACGACATGCGGGACACCACCCGCTCCCGCCACTTCGGCCAGATCACTGAACGTCTCGACTTCGGCAAACCATGCCGCTTGGCCGCCAAACTTGTAGGTCGTAAGTCCCGCCAGAGATCGATCCCTCTCCACCAGACCCCGTCGTTCGAGGTCGATGAGGCTCACGACCTCGCACCAAGCGCGGCCGCGATCTCATCGGCGATGCTGTTCACATCGCCCGCTCCCAGGAGGAGAACAACATCGCCCTCGGCCAGCTCGGGAACGATGGCATCTGCTACCGATCGGATCGACGGGATGTATCGGACCTCGCCACCGGCGGCACTCACCGCATCGGCGACGACCCTACCGGTGACGCCGGGCTGCGGTGGCTCCCCAGCGGAGTAGACATCGGTGACAACGACCTGGTCGGCAGTGGCGAGAGGCTCTCCGAAAGCCGGCCCCAGCGCGGCGGTTCGCGTGTAACGGTGCGGTTGGAAGACCGCCCAGACTCGACGCCATCCGCCGAGACGGCCGGCGCTGATTGTCGCCCCAACTTCAGTCGGATGGTGGGCGTAGTCATCGACAACCGTGATCCCCGCGATCCTGGCCCGGGTCTCGAAGCGACGTCGCACCCCTCCGAATCGTGCGATTCCCGCCGCGGCTTGATTCGGGTCGTAGCCCAGCTCGGCGAGGAATGCGATCGCCCCTGCGGCGTCCAGGGCGAGGTGGAGGCCGGGCCGGGGAACCCTGACATCGACGACTGCTCCCGGGCCTTCCAGACGGAACCCGATCTCGCCGACGCCGTGCACCACGTCGTGCAACTGCCAGCGGGCCGATGGGCTCTGACCGTAAGTGATGACATCGGCTCGCTGCGCAAGCCGCTGGACGCCGGGATCATCGATGCAGCCCACAACGGGGCCATCGGTGCGATTGGCGACAAGGGCAAACGCCTCCTCGAGTGCATAGACCGTCTTGTAGTAGTCGAGGTGATCGGCCTCGATGTTCGTGACGAGTAGACCGCGAAGATGGAGATGACGAAAGGTCCCAAAGGCCTCGTCGGCTTCGAGCACGAACACGTCTCTGTCGCCGATATGGGCAAAGGTGTTCTGCGCAACGAGCTCCCCACCTACGAGAAATGTCGGGTCGATGTCCGCCCCGTGCAAAGCCGCGACAACCAGACCCGTCGTCGTGGTCTTGCCGTGGGTTCCCGTGATGCCGATGGCGGGCATCTGCGCGGTGAATGCGTCCAGCAGCGCGGGCCGCTCCCAGACAACCGCACCGTTCTCGGCGCCGGCAACCAACTCCGGATCCGATGCGGGAACGGCAGAGGAGGCAACAACCAAGTCCGGCTCGGTCATGCGTTCGGGGCGATGACCCACCCAGGTCTCGATGCCGATGTCGCCGAGGGCGTCGAGGACACGATTCGGCTTCAGATCGGAACCGGTAACCTCGTAGCCGAGACCGGCCAGCAGCTTGGCGAGACCGCTCATGCCTGCGCCCGCCACCCCGACCATGTGAATCCTGGTGAAGCCGTCCAGCGAGTTCTGACTATCCATTGGCTACCTCTTGGAGTGCATCTGCGATCAGTCGCGCCGCGGCAGGTCGTCCATGACTGGCCATCACGGTTCCCATCGCCTCCCGCCTCGGCTGGTCCACAATCAACTGGTCGATCAAAACCGGTACCTGATCAATCTGAGTCTGCGCAATCTGCAGCACGCCTCCGGCCGCCTCGAGTTCGGCCACATTCGCCGCCTGGTTGGTTCCCAAGCCCAATGGAACCACAACGGCAGGGGTACCTGTTGCAGCAAGCTCGTTGATCGTCATTGCCCCGGCTCGCGAGAGAACGAGGTCGGACACTGCATAGAAGAGATCCATCCGATTCTCGAAAGCCACCGGTCGCCACGCAACTGCAGATCGCTCCGCCATAGTCTTGATCTCGTCGTGGTGCGTCCTGCCGGTCAGATGCACGATGGCGAAGTGATCCGGGTCGACCGACAGGGCGAGGGCCTCGGTGACGTCGTTGAGAACCTTGGCACCCAGGCTGCCACCGAGGACGCCCAGTACAGGGCGGTCATCGGGTAAGTCGTATCGGCTCCGTGCTTCGGCTCTGAGGGCTTGGCGGTCAAAGTGAGAGAACACCCCCCGCAGCGGGTTGCCGGTGAATTCGGCTCCTTTGAGCTGGCTCCGAGCAGCCGCGAATCCCACGAACACTCGCTCGGCCATGCGGGCGACGAATCTGTTTGCCAGCCCGGCCTTGGCGTTCTGTTCCTGGACAAACACCTTCGCCCCAACCTTCCGCGCCGCCAGCGCGGCAGGGACGGAGACGTATCCGCCGAAGACGATGCATGCCTTGGTGTTGCGGCGTTTCATCTCTTCAGCCATGTGGGACCGGGCGGCCCAAACGACCCTGGGGATCCCGAGGTTCTTGGGATCAAGGGAACGCTTCAAGCCCCTCAATTCGACCGGAAAGAAGTCGTAGCCGGCCTCCGGCACCGTCTTCGCTTCCATGCGGTCACCACCGAAGAACACGATTTCGCCACGATCTACCCCGTCGGCAACGAGCGCATCCGCCACCGCCAGTGCCGGGAACACATGACCGCCCGTCCCGGCGGCCGCAAAAGCATACGTCACGCCGTCTCTCCATCATCCGGAGCCTTCTTTGTGGATAGACGCGCCACGTTCACCAGCACTCCGACGACAAAGAGGTTGGCCATCATCGCGCTCCCGCCTGCCGACACGAAGGGAAGCGGAACACCGGTGATGGGCAGCACCTTGATCACGCCACCGATGTTGACCAGAGCTTGCAGCGACAACCAGGCAACCAGCCCGATGGCGAGAAGGCGCCCGAAGTGGTCTTGAGCCCGCAGCGCGATGGCGACGCCGACTATTGCCACCACGAGGAATAACGCGATTACCGCAAACGAGCCCGCCAGGCCGGTTTCCTCGCCAATGATCGAGAAGATGAAGTCGCTGTGGGCGTTGGGGAGGAACGACCAGCGGGCACGACTGGCACCAAGGCCGACGCCGAACCAGCCACCCGTGCCGAGGGCAACGAGGCTCTGATGGGCGTGATAGCCGTCGCCGAGTACGTCGGGGGTCGAGTCGAGGAAGGCGGTGAGCCGCTCGAGACGATACGGAGCTGCCACGGCGAGCATGGCACCGGCAGCCAGCCCGAGGGTCGAAAGACCGAGTATGTCACGCACCCTTGCGCTCGATGCGACCAGGACGGCAAACGCCGCACCGGATATCAGGACGGTCGTACCGAAATCTGGTTGCAGCATCAGCAGACCGCCGATCACCCCGAGCACTGCGGCAACCGGCCAGAACACATGACTGAAGCTGTGGAGATAGGTCGCCTTCCTGGAGAGAATGGCGGCAAGCATCACGACTACGGCAAACTTGGCGAATTCTGAGGCCTGAATCGTTACCGGGCCGAGCTCGATCCATCGTTGGGCGCCACCGCGAACATCACCGACGATGAGGGTGGCGATAAGACCGACGACGGCCAGCCCGAAGATCGGAACTGCAGCCTTCTGGTACCAGCGGTACGGGATCCTGGCCCCGGCAATGAGACAGCCGAGACCGATCCCGGCGAAGAGCACCTGGCGCTTGAAGTAGAAGAGATTGTCGACCTTGCCTTCACGAATGGCGAGGACCGATGATGCCGAAAGCAGAGCGCCCAGTCCGATGATCAGCAGGACGATCACCGGAAGTAGCAGAAGAACCGAGATTCGGCCGGATCGCGGCTCGCGGCGGGCCGCAAACGATCTGGCTTCGGTGATTGGTGTGACCCTAGTTGCCATGACGCTCCCCCTTCTTCTGCCGCACGAGACGGCTGAACTCGTCACCACGCGCCGCATACGATTCGAACATGTCAAAGCTGGCGCATCCCGGCGCAAGCAGCACGGTGTCGCCACGCGTTGCCAGCGAGTCGGCAATGTCGATGGCGTCCTCGAGATCCCTGGCGGCAGTGAACCGGGCCTGGTCTGTCGCCTCGGCCAACTCCCTTGAAGCTTCGCCGAGCCCGATCACCTTGCGCACTCCCGGCACGGCGACAATCGGGGCCAGGTCGAGTCCTTTGTTCCTGCCGCCGGCGATGAGAACCACGGACTCATAGGCCGCAACGGAGGCAACGGCAGCATGCGGGTTGGTTGCCTTGGAGTCATTCACCCAGGCGACTCCCTGCCAGGTTCCGACGAGCGTACGGCGGTGGGTCCCCGGCTCGAACTCCGCGATGACTTTCGCGATGCCGGAGGTGCCGGCGCCGAGGTGGGCGGCAAGTTCGCCGGCGGCGACGAGGTCCATCGTGTAGGCACGATCCAACCCGGGATGCGGATAGCGCTCACCGGCGATGACGATTTCGTTTCCGACGACGCCGGATCCTCCGTCCGGGATCCGCAGGCCACTCACCGGGACCAGGCCGGCCACGGCCGCGCCGACCGCTGCGGCCGCCCCCGGGTCGTCGGCGTCGAACACGAGGATGTCGGCCGGAGTCTGGTTCTCGAAGATCCTCTGCTTGGCCGCGATGTACTCGCTCATGTCGCGATGCCAATCGAGGTGATCGGGAGCAATGTTGAGGATCGCAGCAGCGCGGGGATGGAACTTCTCGATGAACCGAAGCTGGAAGCTGGATGCCTCAATCACGAGCGTCGCCGGTGGCGCGGCGACCAGGTCGGAGAGAGCGTTTCCGATGTTCCCGGCGGCGACCGCGTCGACGCCGGAAGATTGGAGCATCTCGGCGGCAACTGAAGTCACCGTCGTCTTGCCGTTGGTTCCGGTGACGGCGCCATAGGGCACACTCATCTGGGATACCGCGTACTCCATCTCGCTCACCAGCGGTACCCCTGCTGTCAGTATGTCGGGAACGGGCCCGACGTGCTCCGGGAAGCCGGGGCTCGTGACGACGAGATCAATGTCGGTCAGGATTGCGGGCTCCCAGTCGCCGCTGCGAGTCTCGCAGTCCGGTACATCCAGGGGCCGCCGGTCGTAGACGACAACGTCATCGCCCCGAGAACGGGCGAGACGAGCGGCAGCGAGACCGCTGACGGCGGCACCGAGGACGAGGACCCTCACGGCAGGACTCCCCCGTTGGTTGCACGCAGGAAATCGGCGTAGAAGACGCCGACACCGATGGCAACGCCGAGCCCGGCGAGGATCCAGAAACGAACGATGATCGTGGTCTCCGGCCATCCCTTGAGCTCGAAATGATGATGAATGGGGGCCATCCGGAAAATGCGCTTGCCCCACACCCGGAAGGTGAAGACCTGGAGGATCACCGAGACCGTCGTCATCGCATAGAGCCCGCCGAGGAAGATCAGCAGCAGATGCGTATTGGTCAGCAGGGCGATCGCGGCAAGGGCACCACCGATGGCCTGCGACCCGGTGTCACCCATGAAGATGCGTGCCGGCGCTGCGTTCCACCAGAGGAAGCCGAGCGCCGCACCGACTACTGCCCCGGCAAGAGTTGCCAGTTCCACTGCGCCCTCGACCTCATAGAACGACGGGTTCCTCGACTGCCAGAACGCGATGAGGATGAAAGCTCCAAAGACAAGGCCACTGCTTCCGGCAACAAGACCATCGAGACCATCGGTGAGGTTCACCGCATTTGCCGCCGCAGTGAGCAGGAAGAGAACCAGGATGCCGTAGAACCACGGACCGAGATCGATGCCCAGTCCACGGGTAAACGAGAGCTCCGTGCTCGTTCCCAATTCAACCGCACCCCAGGCAAAGAGGATGGCGACAAGCAGCTGGCCGAGGAACTTCCAGCGCTTGGAGAGACCCATGTTCTGCTTGCGGGCGTACTTGACGAAGTCATCGAGGAACCCGATCACACCCATACCGACGAAAGCCATCAACGCCAGCCAGCCCTGGCCGGGGAAGGGCAATACGCGCAGGTTGGGGCCATTGCCCCATTCCCAAACCCGGAGGTGTGCGGCGATGAAGCCGGCCACGACCGCAAGAACGATGACGATCCCGCCCATCGTCGGCGTGCCCCGCTTGTGCCGGTGGCCTTCGACCTCCTCTTGAATGAACTGTCCGATGTTGCGGGCGCGCAGCGCCCGGATGGCAACGGGTGTCCCGAATATCGCGATGACGAACGAGGTGGCAACGGCAATGAGGATGGAAATCACTTGCCGACCTCCTCAACCAATCGCATGGCAAGCTGCTCGAGGCCGACGGCACGAGAAGCCTTGACAAGGACAACATCGCCGTCGTCGACCAGCCGGGTCACGAGCCGGAAAGCCGCATCGGCGTCGGCAACGTTGCGAGCGATGGCACCGGCAGCCCTGGCTATGCCGGGCTCGTCTCCAACCGTGATGACGGAGGCGAAACCAAGGTCGGCGGCCATCCGGCCGATCCGTTCATGTTCGGATACTTCGATGGGCCCGAGTTCTGCCATCGTGCCGAGGACGGCGATGTGCCGGCCCGGCATTGCTGCCACTGTCGTCATTGCTGCTTCCACTGAATCGGGGTTTGCGTTGTAGGCATCATTGACGACTGTGAAACGTCCGCGGTGGATTTCCATGCGCCACTGGGAGCCCGTGGCAGTCTGGATGCCGGATAGCAACGTGTTGAACTCAACGCCGAGAGCCCGGCCTGCGGCTACCGCTGCGGCGGCATTCAACGCCTGATGCGCTCCGGCGACTGCGAGCTGGACAGTAGCGGAGTCCCCGCCCGACCGGATGTCGAACCGGGGATATCCGCCGTCGTCGAGTTCGATGTTCCCGACGTGCACATCGGCATGATTCTCCGTTCCGAAGGTGAGGGTGGGGCCGGCATGATTTCGGTGCAGTCGTGATTCGCCTGCCGGCAGGACGGCCGTCCCGGTTTCGTCGAGCGCCTCCACCAATTCGTACTTGGCATCAGCGAGATCATCCGTTGTGCCAAATGTTTCGAGGTGGACGACTCCCAGGTTGGTGATGACAGAGACGTCGGGCCGAACTGCAGGCATGAGGTACTCGATGTGGCCGCGTCCGCGTGACCCCACCTCGGCGACCAGATATGCGGCGTCCTCGGGCGTTCCCAGGACGGTTAGAGGAACGCCGACCTCATTGTTGAAAGAACGCGGTGAGACCCACGCATTGGGAAGCGCACCGGCAAGCAGGTCCTTTGTCGACGTCTTCCCGGACGAGCCTGTGATCGCGACAACAGGAATCTTCAGCTCGCTGCGGACAACCGCGGCGATATCGCGCAGCACGCGCAAGGTGTCTTGGGCAACGATTCGAGCAATCCCGGTGACGTCGGTGCGCGAGGTCACCACCGCGGACGCTCCGTTGGCGATCGCATCCGCGACAAAGGCGTTCCCGTCGAATGCCTCGCCCGCTACCGCGACGAATAGATCACCGGGCAGAACATCACGCGAGTCGGTTGTGACCCGCTGCACCGTGGTGCCCGCATCGTCTCGAGCAACGAGACCAAGTTCTTGGGCGAGCTGGGCAAGGAGTCGAGGCTTCATGATTGGGATTCCTCGAGTCGGCGCAGCTCTTCTCTGGCGACCTCGGCATCGTCGAAAGGCAGCACGTGATCGACGAATTCCTGCCCGGTCTCGTGACCCTTACCGAGGATGAGCACCGCATCGCCGGGCTCGGCCGCGCTCAGTGCCAGTCGTATGGCGTTGCGGCGATCTGGCGCAACGGTCACGTCGCCCGTCACACCTGACAACATCTGTTCCAGGATCGCGGCTGGGTCCTCCGACCGCGGATTGTCGTTGGTGGCGATGGCAACGTCTGCGCTGCTGAGGGCGGCACCCATGAGGGGCCGTTTTTCCTGATCACGATCACCACCGGCGCCGGCCAGAGCGATGATCCGGCCGGTGACAAGACCCCGGGATTCGGCGATGACACTGGCGATTGCATCCGGCGTGTGGGCGTAATCGACCACCACCCAGATACCGCGGTCGTTGGCAATGGTGTTGTAGCGGCCCGGGATCGGATGCATCTCGGCGAGACGGGAGATGGATCGCGCAAGATCCCATCCCTGGACGTAGGCGCACGCGAGGGCAATCGCCGCGTTCTCGACGTTGAATCTCCCGGCCAGAGAGGTTTGCACTTCGTGGGTGGTGCCGTCAATGGTCAGCAGAAAGGAACTCCCCTCCGGCGTGTCCAGCCCGTAGGCAACCACCACATCGCAGCTTGGTTCGGTGCCAACCGTCAACACCGGGATTGCGGACTCATCGGCAAGACGCTTTCCCCAGTCATCATCAGTCCAGATGACGGCTCGAGGAGCCCAGTGTGGGGCGAACAACTTCGCCTTCGCCGCAAAGTACTCCTCCATGGTGTGGTGGTAGTCGAGGTGGTCCTGAGAGAGGTTGGTGAACGCGACGACATCAAAACGTGTGCCGTTGACCCGTCCCATCTCCATCGCATGGGAAGAGACCTCGACGGCGACGTCGGTGATGCGGCCTCTGTCGGCTAGTTGGCGGAGCATGCGCTGGAGGTCGCTCGACTCCGGCGTGGTCCGGGCCGACGCTTCGATGTCATCGAGGTTGGCACTCACTGTTCCGATCACGGCCATGTCGCGGCCGGAGCCGGGCGCCATCGCGGCCATCATGTGGGCGACGGTTGTCTTGCCGTTCGTGCCGGTTACCCCAACGAGTGCCAGCGAGTCGGCAGGATTCCGATGCACGGCGGCTGCTATCCAGCCCAGGGCGGCCCTGGTGTCGTCCACGAGTAGATACGGAATCTCGATTTCAGGTGCAGTCTCCACGGCAACGGCAGCGGCGCCCCGGTCGACTGCCCCGCCGATGAAGCGGTGACCATCGGCCCTGGCCCCCCGAATGGCGACGTAGAGGGATCCCGGAGTGACACTCCTGCTGTCCATATGGACATCATTGACGGCCACGTCACGACCGAACCTCGAGATCGGCAGACGCGCGGCAACCGCACCTGCCACTGCCTCCAGAGCGACGGAGGTTCGGCTACTGCCCATCGGGAGCCACGCCCAGAGCCTGCAAGGCGGTCTCGGCGACCCTGGCGAAAACGGGAGCAGCGGACACGCCACCAAACTTGAGTTCCACCATCCTGCCGTCCTCCTCGACCTCGCCTTGTGGCGAATCGAGAACGATGGCGATGACGATCTCGGGATCGTCGATTGGGGCGATTCCGATGAACGATGCGATGCGGTCTTCTTCGCTGTAGATGCCCTCTTCGAACAGGAACTTCTCGGTGGTACCCGTCTTGCCACCGATGGCGTAACCCTCGATGGCAGCCCGGCTGCCGGTGCCCTGGTCCACAACCGCCTGCAGCAGCTCACGCATCTGCAGGGCAGTGTTCTGTTGCAGCACCGGACGCTGGCTGGGCACGGTGACCTCGAGCGATCCGTCGGGGTGAATCAACTCACTGACGACGTGGGGCTCGACCCAGACTCCATCATTGGCGATCGTTCCGAAGAGTGCGGCCATCTGCAGCGCGGTGACGTCCACGCGATAACCGATCGCCGTCGATGCACCTGCAGTTGCAGATACCCAGTCCCGCACCGGGTGGAGCAGACCGGGTACCTCACCGGGGATCGTGTCGCCGGCGATCTGACCCAGACCGAAAGCCTGGAGGTATTGATAGTGCAGGTCGTTGCCGAGCTGCTCCTGGATCTGGATGGTTCCCACGTTTGAGGACGTCGTAATGATCTCGGCGACGCTCATCACGCGACCTTCGGTGCGGTTCACGTCCGTATACGGTTCGTCCTTGCCGTCGACTTCGTATGCGGCGGGTACCCACCAGGTGTCCTGGGGCGTGACGATTCCCTGGTCGAGTGCGGCGGCGACGGTGACCACCTTGAGCGTCGATCCTGGCTCGTAGACGTCGGTCACCGCCCGGTTGCGCGTTGCGGCCGGGTCGATATTGGAGCGATCATTCGGATCGAAGGTTGGGGCCGTTGCCATCGCAAGGATCTCGCCGGTCTTGGGAGCCAGGACAACGATGGTCGCCGAAAGGGCGCCCGTGTTCGCTACTGCGGCCGCGGCCTCTTGCTGGGCAACGTGCTGGATCTCTCGATCAATTGTGGTGCGGATGTCGTAGCCGGCCACTGCGGGCTCGATCAGCAACTCCCCGAGGGGAATGGGGTTGCCGTCGGGATCACGCTCGAGGATCTGTGTGCCCGGTGTCCCGGTCAGGAGCTCGTCGTACTCGGCCTCGAGACCTTCGAGACCTGATTGGGTGTCCTGCTGGACGAACCCGAGCATCTGGGCGGCCAGCGTCCCCGCCGGATACACCCGGTAAGGCTCACTCTGGATGTAGATGCCGTCGATGTCGTTCTCCGCGATAGCGGCCCGCACTTGTTCCGCCACGTCTGGGTCGAGGTGACGGGCGATGTAGGTGAATCGTGATTCAGGTTGGTCGAGGCGATCGGTCAGATCCGCCACGTCCGTGTCAAGTAACGGTGCAAGCAGCTCTGCGGTTCCCTCCGGATCTCCAATGAGATAGGGGTCGCCGAAGACCGACGGCATATCCACGGTGACTGCGAGCTCGATTCCGTCCCGGTCGAAGATCGTTCCCCGCTTGGCCGCGATGTCTTCGACCCGGATGCGCTGGTTTTCGCCGTCCGCGACGAAGGTCGCCGCTTCGACGACTTGGACCTGGAACAGGCGATAACCGATTCCCGCCCAGGCCATGACGAAGACGACTCCTACGAGGACTACTCGTAGATCACGAAGGCGCCATGTCGGGCGCAGCATGTCAACAACCCGGCGGAGCCGGGAGTCCATTGGCTCCCAGGCCGCCAGCGATCGGCCGAATTATCGAGGCGTTGCAGAGATACGACTCTGCGGGGACGCTACCTGATTGCCCGGTCATGGTTGAGCGCTCAGGATTGCCTTGAGCTGCGCCCACCGGTAGTCGGGATCGAGTTCATCGACACTGACAATCGGGACAGACAGGGCGAGTCTCTCGTCCGGGTAGACCATGCCGAGGTCGGCAATCTGGCCCTCGAGCAAGGCGGGATCCTGGATCTGAGCCAGCTCGTAGCGAAGCTGCCAGTGCAACTCCTCTTGAATGGCGATCTGCTCTTCGAGTTCTTGGATCTCGAATGCGGATTGGTCCAGCGAGATACGGGAGTAGATGAGACCAAAGAAGGCAACGGTCACGGCGAGGGCGAAGATCACCCAGTGGCTGATCTTGGTCCGGGGCCGACGGTTGGCGCCCGGAATGACCTCTAGCGAGCGCTGGGGGCTGGATTGGGGTTGGGCAAGTGTCATGAGTTCACCTTCTCAACGACACGCATGAGAGCGGATCGGGCGCGGGGGTTGGCTGCTATCTCGGCTTGGGTGGGCCGCAGTGGTTTGCGGACGGGCAGCCGAAGTTCGGCCACCCGCCCACAAGTGCACACGGGGAAGTCGGGGGGACAATCACAACCGGCAGTGCCGGCCGCAAAGCGTCTCTTGACAATGCGGTCCTCGAGAGAGTGGTAGGCAATCACCAGCACCCTCCCGCCGGGACGCGTCCAACGGATCGCTGCCTCAAGACCAAGCTGGAGCGACCCCAGTTCGTCGTTGACTGCGATCCTGATGGCTTGGAAAACCTTCTTTGCGGGGTGTTTGCGGCGCCGGACCGCAGCAGGGACCGAGCTTGCGACCACGTCGGCAAGGTGTGCCGTGTCGGTGATGGGACGTGCGGCAACGATGGCTCGCGCAACTCGCCGAGCCATACGCTCTTCGCCGTATCGCCAGAGAATGTCAGCGATGTCATCCACCGACCACTCGTTGACGATTGTGTCTGCCCCGAGTTCGGCGTCGCGGTCCATACGCATGTCGACGGGTCCGCGACGCCGATAGGAGAACCCTCGCTCGGGCTCATCGAGTTGGTGGGAGGAGACACCAATGTCGAAGAGGAATCCATCGATGCACGGTGTTGCAGCACCATCAGCGATCTCCTCCTGACAGATCTCTTCCACGATCTGGTCGAGTGATGCGAAGTTGGCCTTGACGAGTCGTACCGCGTCGGCGGCCGGGCCCTGAGCTATCGCGTCGGGATCCTGGTCGATCGCTACGACTCTGAGCTCCGGGAACGCCTCCAGCAATGCTCGAGTATGTCCCCCTCCGCCGTAGGTCGCATCGACTATCAGCCGCGGCGAGACGGGTCGCAGCATCTCTACGACCTCGTTCGCCATTACCGGCAGGTGGTACGGGTTCTGAACCATGGTCAGCCCCTCGGAGCGCTGGCGCCAAATTGGAAGCGGGCGGAGTAAGGGGCCTCCCAGATGGCATCCGAGGGACTGACCGTGAGTCAGAACCGGTTTCCTGTGCTGTTTGTGTTGTCATGTCTTCAGTCGTCATGTCTTCAGTCGTCATATCTTCAGTTGTCAAGGTGCGGCGGGTCATATCTCTTCACCACCGAGCCCGAATGTCTCCTCGACTCCAGAGAAGAACTCGTCGGCCTCGGCTTCTTCTGCGTTCCACACCGAGGTGGGCCACAGTTCGATGACGTCACCGGATCCAACGACGGTGACCTCTTTCTCCATACCGGCCCAGCCCCGAAGGTTCTCGGGAACCGGAATGCGACCCTGCTTGTCGAGGGTGACATCGTTGGCGCCGGCAAACAGCGACCGCCGGTACATACGTGCCTTGCGGTTGGTGTTGGGAAGGTTGTTCACCCGCTCGTACTCCTGTTTCCAGGCTTCGGGGGTGTAGACAGCGAGGCAGTGTTCCTGTCGCTTGGTGATGACGCAGCCGTCTTCGAGGAGGTCCCGGAACTTACGCGGCATCACCAAACGACCCTTTGCGTCCAGTGTGTGTTCGTACGTCCCCAGAAACACGAGAAACACTCTCCATCTACTACATCATCTCCCACTGTGCGCCACCTTAACCCACCTCGCGCCACATTTCAACCACATTCGCCCCCCTTTCTCCCCCAAAACCCACAAATGGGGCGATCGACCCACCACCTCGTCTTTTTGCCCCCTGCAGTGGTGGTGCGCTCCCCCCGGGGCTACCCGGGAAGCCGGATCGGTAGCATTCGGTCCCCCGCGGCGGAGAAGGCGATGACGGACCTGACAAGAGATGAGGTGCTCGCCTACCGACTTCGTGTGAATCACCTTGCCGGGGATCGGCTCGGCGAGGGCTCGCTGACCCGGGCAGCCCACGCCGGTCTTCAGGATGGATCGCCGCGATCAGCCCTCCTGTCTCTGGCGGCGCGAGTCGAAGGGGTTCGTCCCGATGATTGGCGGGCCGGGGGTCTCGCCCAGGTGTTCGGACCTCGGGGGGCCATCTATGTGGTGCCGGCGACGGATGTCGGAGTGTTCACGCTGGGGCTACTCCCCCGCGACCCCGGCCGGGTTGCTGCGCTGGCCGCAGCGGCCGAGCAGATTCACGAGGTCCTGGGCGGCGAATCGATGCGCCAGTCGGATGTCGTGGCGATGCTTCCCGACCTCGGAGGTTCACGGGCGCTGCGCTGGGCGGCGACACTCGGAACGCTCAACGCAACCTGGGACACCGTCGACACGATCGTGCACCCGGCCGCTCCTCCCGATGTCGATGCGGAGGAGGCTCGTCTCGAACTGGCCCGACGGTTCTTCCGCTACCTGGGCCCGGCGACTGTCCAGGGCTTGCAGTGGTGGTTGGCCGGCTTGCACACCGATGCTGTCGAGACGGTCGCCGCACTCGGCGATGAGCTGAGCCCGGTCACCGTCGCGGGACGGGAGTGTCTGGCCCTGGCGCAAGCCGGCGACGACATGCCCGGCTCCCCCGATCCCGACGCGGTGCTGCTGCTGCCGCCGGACGATGTCTACATCAACAGGCTGAGCCGGGACTTACTCGTACCGGACCCGGCGTTGCAGAAGCGGCTGTGGCCCCAGGCTCCCCCGCCGGGTGCGCTGGTCGTCGGCGGGGAGGTAGTTGGGACCTGGCGTCGGCGCGGCGGATCGATCGCGATCTCCGCGTGGAGTGAAGTGGCGGCCGGTCGCCGGAGCCAAGCCGAGGCCATTGCCGCAGAGTGGCCGCTCGAGGTGGACGGAGGCGAGATCACCGTGCAGTGGGGCGCCGCCTGATCAGGCGCAAGACCTGCCCGCCGGTAGCCTTTGCAGGTGACGCGGATGATCCTGGCTTGCATGCTGGCGCTTCTGTTGCCGGCCGGATGCTCGACCGAGGCGGAGCCATTGTCGCCGATCGATCGCTGCACCGAGCCCGCGGCTGCGACATTAGGTGCAGCCTCGGATTACCCGCTCGAGTTGACACCGAATCCGGTTCCTGCGGGTTCGGTTGCCACACTGGCGATCACCTATTCCGGAGATGGCGACCTCGTCGGTGGCGCCGGAGCAGTGTGGGAATGCTGGACAGGTGAGCAGTGGGAGAGGACGCACCAGGTCATGCGTGGCGTCTGGAACGACGGGCCCGCCACGAACTACATAGAGCCGGACACCACCGTGACGGTGCCGGCGATTGGCTTGGAGGTTCCCAACTCGTACGCGGTTGCGATCCCGGATGTGTCACCCGGCGTTTACCGGATCTCGGACGAAGCCTGGCTTGCAGGTGAACGGTGGATCGGTCTTGTGATCGTGACTGTGGAGTGAGCGATTGCGGAAGTGAATCCAAGGGGATCAGCGTCTCGCGAGCATGAGCTATGGGGGCCGGCCGCTGGTGGTATGACGGTGCCCGAGCGGTGTGGTGAACACGAAGTCACCGCCGTCGGCGAGTTCGTATGTCCAACCAAAGGCGTGGCGGATACGGTGGTGGTGCCGACACATGGGGCCGAGGTCCTCGGTACAGGTGATCCGGCTCTCCGCCCACGGGATGCGGTGGTCGATGTCGCAATCGACCGCAGGCATCCGACAGCCGGGGTGGACGCATGTCCTGTGCAAAGCCTCGGCTTTGCGCCGTTGCCCTGCCGTGGGACGTCGCCGCGTGATGCCGCCTGCGACAGGTTGTCCCGTCTCGGGGTCACGAGCGGTCCAGGTCCACGGGGAGTCATGTTGCTGGTCGACTGTTTGCCTGGCGATGTCATCGATGACGGGGCCGTATCCGTTCAGGTGCCCGGCGTTCTTCTTCAAACCGGCGAGCGTCGGCAGGTCGACTTCGATGTGTACCCCACCTTTGTCGCCACCGCCGGCGTGATGTGCCTTCCCGGAGCGTTGCCGAAGAAGATCAAGAAAGATGTCGGCCCGGAGCTGGTCCATGGTGCGGGTGTCGCCCGCATTCCGCAGCTCGATCGCCATGCGGTGGATCCGGCGCTTGATTGCCTGAGCTACATGAGGAGGTACATCCATCCCCATGAGGTTCGCAGTGCCCGAGGGATTCGCCTCCAGGACCAACCGCCGATCGTCGAGGGAGAACTCGTACCGGACCTCCGCGTCATCCGGGTTGGCGTCGATGCAAAGCTTTGCGATCCGGTGTCTCAGTTGACCCGTGGTTAGCTGAGCGGCGTCGGGCAGCACCGATTCGACGACTGTTTGAGCCGTCGTGGGATGAACGTGGAGCGTTGCGTCAACCAGGACCCTCGCTCGCCGTAGGTCGATGCGACCTGCCAACAGGGCGTTCAATACTGACGGATACTTGCGGTTGAGCTCGTAGGCAAGAGAGGTTTCCGCCTCGGCGGACCGCCGGGTTAGGCGCAGAGCGGCCCCAATCTCGGCCGCGGCGCCTTCGGCCGCATGCTCGATGTCCCGAGGATCCGCACTGTCGGGATCCTCGTAGATCGAGACGATCTCGTTCATCGTCCAATACGAGGCTGCCTGATAGTGCGCGGCCTGGCGCTGCTGGGCCTTCAACACTCGGACCAGATCGTGCGAACTCAGCTCGTCGTAGTCGAGCATCGCAAGAACCGCCCCCAACTGTGCCCCGGGAGCGATCTCCTCTAGATCCGGAGGAAGCGCAGACTTCAAATGATCGAACATATGTTCGTATTGTATTGGAGGGGTGTGACAAGAACTAGGGTTTCGAATCTGGCCGGGGGAAGGTCACGGGCGCTGATTCGAATCGCTGCGTGTCCCTAGTTGCAGATGAGACATCGTCGACCGACACCGAAGTTCGAGTACCCAAGCTCAATCACCAGGAACGTGCCGTGGTCGCCCTCGATTGAGGCGATATCGAGAAACTCCCGAGTCCGTGCACCTACACCGGTACTAGGGCTGATGCCCGCCCACTCGTCTCCTCGACGAAGCAAACGGAGCGAGTCCCGGCTCGGTACACCTTCTAGGGGTTGATGCTTCGCGTGCTCCCAACCGTCAAGAGTCATCACCTCTGCCACCAGATCAGCGGCGTCGATGGTGGCCATGTCGCCAGGCTGCCTCAGGTAGACCCACCTAGTAGTCGTTCCCCCACTGCCGCCGGTGGTGTCACCGCCGATTGCCTCGAAGCCGTCCGGGATGGGCACCACACCAGCCGGAGGAGCCTTGAACTCATTCACCGAGAAGAACCACAAGCCACCAGCAAACATCAAGAACAGGAACACCATCGCAAACATTGGCCATATGCGAGCCAGCATCGGTCTGCGTCGCGAAAGGGAGGTCACGCCCGAAATGATCGCAGATCATGGAAGATGAGCGGCATTCGACCTAAACAACCACAGCTATCTGGAAGGATATGACGGGAAGATGGCGGCACGGGCACTGAGATCCGCAATGGGACGTCCCACCGTCGACTTTCGCACAAGAACCGACGCGTTTGTAGGGTCCGAGGGCATGAAACGCTGGTTGAGCCGCCGCAAGCGGGACGTCACTCCCTCCCGAACATCGGATTGGGATACCGCATCTGCCCAGGTCGCTGCGAGGAAGGAGGCCCGCCTCAGAGCGGTCGGGCCCCACCGCCACTTCGCAGACGACGTTTCGGCAATTCTGTTCAGGCATGACCCGATCGGTATCAACTTCGAGGTCAATACGGATGAGTACGACGCCGAGGCCGAGAGCATCGTTCTCAGATTGGTCTCTGCCCCGGCGATTGACTCAGCCTCCACAGTGCGGGCCATCATTCACCAAGAGTTCGTCAGCTGGTTCGACCAACAGATGGCTGGCCCTCCTGAGCGCTACGAGGCAATCGCTCGTGAGATTTGGGAGCTGTTGGCTGCCTACCCGGGGACGGATGGGGACGAAACCCCGTAGCTGGTCCCGTCGGGGGCGCTAGGTCGTTAACGTAGCCGACAACCTCAATCAGGAAGGACATGTCGGAAAGGCCACGGGCGCTGAGGCCGGTGCTTGGTTTCGGTAACCCTTCAGGCAGTGCGGCTGCCTCGATGTCGAGCCAGATCGCCGGATGGGTGCGGTCCTGGTGGCTGAACGATAGATCGGCGATCCGTTTCCGAACCTTCTCAGCAATCCCAGCCTTAGTCCGGCTTGCTGCTCCGCGGCGAGCGGCCAAGCCGTAAAACTACGCCCCCACCCCGGCAAACGGCTACAAGTCCAAGAGCTCACGCACGCGTTCATTCAGTGTTTCGGTCACGAAGGCCATGCCAGCGGCGTTGTAGTGGTCCCCCTTGCCGTACATGTCCAGTCCGAGCCTGTCGTCGTGGAAGAAGTCGATGTATGGAATGCTTGCGGCATCGAAGTACGCAAGTGCGTCGGTAACGAACCTCTCCTCATCCGGATCGGGCGTTCCCTGGGCGACGTTGACCGGCCTCCAGATCACGACCAGTTGGGCAAGGCCGCTGTCGGCGAAACTATCTGTGGTCAGTGGGATGAAGCTATCGGCAAATCCGGCGATAGGCCCGGTGATGAAGTCGCCGTTCTCCACGGAGTTGCCGGTTAGCCGTTCGAAGTCGGGATCAGGGAACTCGAACAGATCTGTGCTGTTGGGCCGGTTCTGGCGGAAAGCAGGGATCATTGCGTACCTGGGCCGGAAACCCCACACGACCAGTTCGGGGCGTTCCTCGCTCGGACCCAGTGCCGCTTCGGCAATCAGGTACCACAGGCTGGTGTAGTGCCCGTCGTAGTAGTTGAATCGGACGTCTCGTTCCGGGATGCCGGCCTGCAAGGCGTCCACGTCTACACCCGTGGCGAACATGGAGTTTCCCAGCAGGTAGACACCGCCGTCGACGGGTAGCACTGCGAGCCGGTCGGTCAACACGACCCGCTCCTCGTCGACGGCCGGCGCATCGCTGGTACTCGTAGAGGTCGGTGCCGTAGTGACTGCCTCGGTTGCCTCCGTCGCGGCAGTGGTCGTCGACTCGGCAACGTTCCCACCCGCCGGCGCAGCGGTGGAGCTCGTCGCCATCTCCGTTCCGCCGTCACCAGCGCAACTCACCAACCCGAGGATTGTCACCAATGTCAGCCCGAACGCGTACATGCCGGACCGAGCGCGTCCCGATCCACTCACGCCTCGTACCCATCAATCCACTGGCACGACGCCGCGCTTTCGTCCGGGAGCGGCAGTGACAGCGCCTCGCTCTCGACCGCATCCCTGACCCGTGTCGGAAGCCGCACCCAGGCCCGTGCGGTGACCTTGCGTTTCGCTCGCCGCCAGATCCCCACGATCTCGCCGTCGGCGAGGATCGCCCCGGGCCACACCCGCGAGGTCCACAATTGATCCCGCTGTTGCCCGTCGGGAACAAGGAGCCTCCGGTCGTCACCGTGCAGTAGGTAATAGGCGTCCCCGCTTGGCAGCAGCCGGACGACGCCATCTGCTGGTGATGCCTGGCGCATGGCGTCGACGTCGCTGTTGAGAAGCCAGGCCGCTCCGAAGGGCGTTGCCACCGGGGTCAGCGACCGGCGGAGCCGTTCGAAGGTGGTCGCCGCAACGGGCGGCTTGATGCCCGCCCATTTGGCAAATGCCTCCGACGTCGAAGGACCAAATACGTGCAGGTAGCGACGGACCAACTCCTTGCGAGCGTCGG
>SWCD01002772.1_pt1 | contig 22445 bp, 19 predicted proteins | sample 4693011 | NCBI WGS metagenome assembly SWCD01 (sample SAMN10267278, study PRJNA491770) | bioreactor metagenome | isolation source: DHS bioreactor inoculated with marine | place: Japan: Omine Ridge, Nankai Trough | reverse complement strand
CTCGGCGGAGCCGAGTCCGTTGCAGTTTGCCGGTGGCAAACTGCCGCTCGCGGGGGACTGTGATGTCTCGTGGTGGCGGAGCCGAGTCCGTTGCCCGCGGGGGATCAGCGTTGACGACGACTAGATCGGTCAACCTGCCGGCGGCGTATGCCTCGCAACCACGGTGGTCGTCGGCTACGAATACAGTGTGTGGGTGATAGCAAGATGACAGAACCGAGATCGGCCGCAGCAACCGGTCGGCGCGAGCCTCCGGCATTTCGCCGGGTCACTGTTGCCGACACCGAGACGCTCGGGCCCCGAATGGTCAGACTGCTGTTCACCGGTGCGGCGTTGCGCGGCCTGACCATCGACGAGCCCGCAGCCAGCGTGAGGCTCCTGGTTCCATCACCGGGGGCCGAACTGGAGATACCAAAATGGAACGGCAACGAGTTTCTCTGCGCCGACGGTACCCGGCCCCTCCTGAGGACATTCACCCCGCGCCGTCTCGACGCCGGGCGGCTGACCATCGACGTGGTGCAGCATCGCGGTGGTGCCGTCTCGTCGTGGGCTGATTCGGCCCGGCCGGGCCAACCGGCCGCAGTTTCGGGCCCCGGCCGTGGCTACGTTCTCGATCGATCCGCAGCAGGGTTTGTGCTTGCCGGTGACGAGACAGCTATCCCGGCGATGAGCCAGTTGCTGGAGGCGATACCTTCCGACAAGCAAGTGAGTGTGCACATTGTTGTGAAGCCGGGTTTTGGGAGGGTCGAGTTGCCCGGTCATCCCCGGGCCGAGGTGCACTGGGGCGAACGTCAATCGGATCCCGGCGAAGCCTTCGTTCTGGCGCTCCGTGCCGAACCGCTGGTTGGGGAGAATCCCGTATGGGCCGCAGGGAATGCGGCAGCTATGCAGCAGATCCGCAAATACCTCTTCGGAGAATTGGGTATGCCGCGGAGTCGGGCCACCGTGCGGGGCTACTGGAAAGCCTGACCGAGCCAACCCGCGCCGAAACCCTTGCTCGAGGTTCGTGGGCCGGCAGGTATTCTCTCTACGCTCTGTCGCACCGTCTCGAGGTCTTCTATGCCACTTGTCATTCGCCCAGTCGGCGATGCAGATATCCCGGGCGTCATCGCGCTGATCGCCGATCGCATCGGTGAAGAGGACGCGCCAGAAGCGCAGCTGGTCCTGGAGGATCCCGAATACGACCGGGCGCGGTGGAGTGTTGCCGTCGACGGGGATCGTGTCGTATCCACCATGGCGACCTATCCGATGCAAGCCCAATTCGGTATGTGCGAGGTGCCGGCAGCCATGGTCGAGTTTGTGGCTACCGACGGTGAGTACGAAGGCCGGGGGCTTGTCCGCCGGCAGTTCGAGTATCACCACGAGGACCTGGCCCGACGTGGCGAGCTGTTCGAGGTCATGGTGGGTATTACGTACTTCTATCGCCGGCTGGGTTACGAATATGCATTGCCCGTAGCTCCCTGGCAGACGATCGCGGAGCATGAGGTTCCGTCGATGCCCGCGGGGTGGACGGTACGCACCGCTGGCGAGGACGATCGGAACACGATCCTGGGTTTGCAGGCGCCGATCCAGGCGTCGGCAGATTTTGCGGTGGGCCTATCCGATCAGATGTGGCGGTTTCTTTTGCGATCCCCGGTGTATGACACGGTCCTTGCCGAGTACGAGGGTGTCGCGCAGGCCTGTGGCCGGGTCTACAGGGACGACGATGACCCCTTTGTCATGGACCTGGCCGGGGCCAGCCGAGAAGGGCTCGTGGCTGTCGTGGCCGGTGTTGCTGCCAGAAATCCCAACCAGAATCTCACCCTCCTGACCAGGCCCGTCGCGGAGCCGAATCTGGACGACGTTGGCACCCTCGATCAGGACGGTCAGGCGTACTACGCCAGGATCGGCGACCCCATCGCGTGGCTGAATGCGGTGCGGCCGGAACTGAGTAGGAGACTCAGCGCTTCCTCACTCGCCGACGCCAAAGGCGAGGGAATGATCTCGCTGTACGCTTCGAGCATCCGCTTCTCCTATGACCATGGCGAAGTCGGCGAGTTCGTCACAGGTCCACGCGAGCAGGCACCGATCAGCAAGGGCGGGTCCGGGATCCCCCCTGATTTGATCACGTCGCTGCTGGTCGGACCGCTTGGGTTTTGCGGCCTTGCCGACCGCCATCCCGATGTGAGCGCGGGCAAGCAGAAGGAGCTCATGGATGTCCTCTTCCCGCCACATAGCGTTGATGTGCAAAGCTGGGTGGTCCCGTAGCGGGACCAGATGGGTCGTTGTGCCCTAGGCAGAGCGATCGCCCTTTCCCATAGTGTTCTTGGAGGTGAGTGACTATGACTGCGAGCGGCCCAACCGAGCAAGATAAAGCGTACCTGGAGGCGCGAGAGAGAGCCGAGGCCATCCAGGGCCTCTACATCCATCTACTCGTATACATCGTTGTCAATGCTGGCATCTTTGCGATCAACTGGGTGACCACCGGCGGCGATGGCCCGTGGTGGTTTTACTGGTCACTCGTGGGCTGGGGCATCGGGCTCTTGATCCATCTGCTCACTGTGATCTTCCCAGTGTTCTCGTCCAACTGGATCGACCGGAAGACCGAACAGATCCTGGACAAGAAACAGCGCTAGCGTTCGCCACCGGCCCCGGTGTCGAAGCAGGCACCGCCGGTCGGCGCGCTTCGCCCTCCGTCGTCGACCGGACGGACATTTCCATCGAATCGATAGCTGAGGCTGATCGCGTCTGCTCCGTCGACCGCGCGGTAATCCCGCATCATGCCCGGCGCCAGGTCGGGGCGCAGGCCAGGGTCGACAAGAAGTGATGCGGACCGTCCGCTCCCGCTGTTTTGCAGCCCCTCGGTGATAGTCTTCGGCCACAATTTCGCGAGGCCAGATGGCACCGGAGTGCTCAACCGGTGCAATGCCACGACCGATATCACCGAGAGCTTCTGTTTGGAGAGAGCCATCTCGAAGAAGGTGCCCCAGGACGGGGGAGTCAGCGACGCCACGGCCGCCGTCGAACCGGTGGCCGGTGGTATCGCGCTCGATGAAGTGCCCAAGCGGCCGGTTGGGCGCTACATCGTCGGTCTCGCAGTCATCGCGATCGCGGCGGTGGTTTCCACGATATTGACCTCAACGGCCTTGACTCGACAAGAGAAGGATGTCGGGGTACTCGAGGCGGTCACCGAGCAGATTTTCCGCAGCGAGGCTGTGGAGAACGGCGGATTCGAGGTCGAGGCCGCCGACTCTCTGGAAGACAGGGAGAAGGCCGTTAATCGTCTCAATGCCTTGCTCCTCCATATCCGGAACACCCATGTCGGGTTGCGCTTTGGAAGCGAGGATCTCGACCTTCCCTCTGACCACAGCCAGGCCTTCAACGATCAGTTCGAAGCTCAGGTCGAACCGCCCTTCACCAACATGTCCCGTCTTGCGGAGGAACTGGGCATGAACGCCACCTCAGGCGCCAGGTTCCGTGTCGGGATTGCCAGCGATCTTGCTCGCGAATCCGAGGAGTTCCGCGAGGGGATGAGGGCGATCTCGACCCTGATCAAAGATGAGGCGCAGGCGCGTGTTGCCAACCTGCGCCTGACCCAAATCATCCTGTTGTCGTTGATGCTTCTTCTCATCACCCTCGAAGCACTGTTCCTGTTCCGTCCTGCGGTGCGCGACGTCCGCAAGGAATGGGAGCAAAGGGCAGCCGAGCATGAGTCGGCGCGGGCCCAGGATCAGCAGAAGCTCAGCTACCTGGCTCGCTATGACCCGTTGACCGGTCTGATCAACCGGTTCCTCTTCAGCGACAGGCTCGAGAGCGCCATAATCCGGGCGCGCCGCGACGAGAGCCTGGTTGCGCTGATGTTCCTCGATCTCGACGACTTCAAGGCCGTTAACGACCACTACGGACATGCAACCGGCGACGCTCTGCTCAAGCAGGTGGCCAAGCGAATCGTGGCGTCCGTACGAGAGACCGACAGCGTCGGCAGGATCGGCGGCGACGAGTTCACGGTGATTCTCGAAAGCGGCAGTCGTCTCGAGGACGCCGGACAGGTTGCGACGAAGATCCTCGATGCCGTTGCCGAACCGTATCTGGTTGGCAATCGAGAACTGCGGGTGACTGCGTCGATTGGCATCGCGATGTACCCGCTCGATGGCGACAACTCCCAGGCCTTGCTTCGTGATGCCGATATCGCGATGTATTCGGCCAAGGCCGCCGGTTCGAACACGTATCAGTATTTCACCCCGAAGCTGCGGCAGAGCGCCTCGGAGCGGCTTGGTCTCATTGACGGGTTGCGCCGTGCTGTCGCTACCGGCGATGGCCTGCGTCTCGTCTACCAGCCGTGGATCGACACCAACACGGGCAAGGTGTCGGGGGTTGAGGCACTGCTGCGCTGGGAGCACCCCGAGATGGGAATGGTGCCGACCGAACGATTCGTATCCCTAGCGGAAGAGACCGACCTGATCGTTCCGCTCGGGCTCTGGGCCATGAATGAGGCCTGTCGACAACTCAAGGCATGGCACGACTCTGGTCTGGAGCCGTTTGCGGTGTCGATCAATGTTTCGCCCCGCCAGTTGCGTCGCGGCAATCTCGCTGAGGTCGTGGAGCACACCTTGGAGCGGACCGGACTTGATGCTTCGTGGCTGAAGCTGGAGTTGACGGAGCGGACCCTCGTCGAGGACACAGAGACCGCTCGCCGCACACTGGAGCGGTTGCGTGCGATCGGAGTTGCGATCGCTATCGACGATTTCGGCACCGGATACTCATCCCTCAGCTACCTGAAGAGCTTCCCTATCGACGCCATCAAGATCGACCGGGAGTTCGTCCGGGACTCGGTCATGGACCCCGACACCGCAACCGTCTCCGAGTCGATGGTCACTCTCGCCACCGACCTCCGTCTCGAAGTGATCGCGGAAGGTGTTGAGACCAGGGAGCAGCTCGAAATGGTCCGTGGCTTTGGCTGTCATCTGGTTCAGGGTTTCTACATCTCCCGCCCGCTGGCCGTCGACCGCATGCCCCGTGCTATCGAGAAAGGCTTTGGCTTCAGCGCCCAGTCCACCTCCGGTTCACCCAAGGCTCGGTCGGCGAAGTAGTCGGTCGCCAGATAGCCGGCCGCGAAATGGGGAAGGTCCCGCACCGCTAGCCTTGCATCCGTGATTACCCCTGATCGTGTGACGATCGGGCTGGGTGCAGGCACCCAGCCTCCCCTCCGCCGCATTGCCCTCACCGCTCGCGGCGCTCGTTCGGCGCGCTTTGATGCTGTGTGGACCGTCGACCATTTCCAGGGTTGGTTTCCCCAGGAAATGTGGAACCGTGACATGTCCTGGATGGCGTCACCCGACGCGACGCCACACGCCTACTTCGACTATCAGGCCCTGATCGGCTACCTCGCCGGTCGCGTCGGTGGCATGCAGATCGGCGTCGGAGTAACGGAAGTTCTTCGGCGGCATCCAGTGTTGCTGGCGCAGACTGCGATGACCTGGTCACACATGACCAAGAGCGCTCCGATCCTCGGCATCGGGGCCGGGGAGAGGGAAAACACGGTTCCGTACGGTATCGGGTTCAACCGACCCGTTGCCCGACTCGAGGACGCCCTGCCGATCATCCGACGTTGTTTCGAGTCTCGGGGGCCGTTCGACCACGCCGGCGAGTTCTACGACATGAAGAAGGCAATGATGGATCTCAGCCCGGCACCCGGCCGGACACCTCAGATCTGGATCGCCGCCCACGGGCCGCGCATGCTTGGTCTCGCCGGTCGCTACGGAGACGGTTGGTATCCAACGATACCGATGTCGCCCGACCACTATTCGGCATCGCTCGCTCAGATCAGAGAGGCCGCCAAATCGGCGGGCCGGGACGGTCGGCAAATCGTGCCGGCGATGCAACTCCTCGCCGTCCTTGGCAGAACCGAGAGCGAAGCCCGCAGACACCTCGACAGCCGGATCATGAGATTCCTCGCCCTACTGGCACCAGCAGCGTTGTGGGAACAGAACGGCAGGGATCATCCGTTTGGGGCAGAGTTCCGTGGATTGATTGACTTCATACCCTCCGATTATCCCGTGGCCAGAATCGAGGCGGCACTCGACAAGGTGCCGACCGATATCGTTGGAGAGAACGTGCTGTGGGGGACGCCAGATGTGGTTCGCGAGAAGCTGGAGAACTACGTCGACGCGGGATTGCGCCACGTCGTGCTCGGGCCAGCATCCGCCGCGATCTCTCGGCGGAGCGCTGTCTACACGGTCCGGGCTGTGTTCAGCATTCTGCGCCGGCTGCGCAAGTCCGCTAACGCAAGGCTCGGTGCCAAGTGATCATCGCCAGAGACGTCTTCATCGAGGCGGGTGCGCGCCCTCTCATCGACGAGGCCTCGTTCTCTATTCACGCTGGAGACAAGATCGGCCTCGTTGGTCCCAACGGGGCCGGCAAGACAACCCTGCTGCGAACTCTCGCCGGTGAGCTAGAGGCTCTCGATGGCACGATTCGTCGCAGCGGTGTGATCGGGTACCTGTCCCAGGAAGCCGCGTTGAAGCAACTTGCCGACGAGGATGTCAATGCTCTCGAGCGAGTATTGACGGCGCGTGACATCGGCAATCTGGAACGGCGGATTGAGAAGGTCCGGCTCGAGATGGAGGCTGCAACCGGTGCCGAGCGAGACCGTTTGATTCATCGGTTCAGCAAGCTCGACGACGAGTTCACTGCCAGAGGTGGTTATGTCGCCAAGGCCGAGGCGAAGCGGTTTGCCGCGTCCGTCGGGATCAAGGGTGAGGATCTGTATCAGAAGGTTGTCACTATGTCCGGCGGCCAGAGACGGCGGGTGGAGTTGGCTCGGGTGCTTTTCGCCGAAACCGACGTACTCATCCTCGACGAGCCGACAAACCACCTGGACCTCGACGCCAAGGCCTGGCTGATGGATTTCCTTGCGGGATATGGCGGCGGGCTGCTGGTGGTGAGCCACGATCTTCCTCTCCTCGATGAGTCGATCACTTCGGTGCTGGCGTTGGACGACGGCCGCCTCGAGCCCTATCGAGGCAACTACAGCTACTACGTCGAAGAGCGCGACCGGCGTCGGGCTCAGCGCATTCGGGAACGCAAACACCAGGATGACAAGATTGCGCGGCTCGAAGAGGGGATCCGTCGCTTCAAGGGAACCACTGAGAAGATGGCGAAGCGAGCCCGCTCCTGGGAGACCAGGGTTGAGAAGCTGAAGGACAAGCGAGTCGATGTCGGGGGCAAGGCACGCAAGATCGCGGTTCGTTTCCCCCAGCCGGAACAATCGGGTCGGACGCCGATCAAGGCCAACGACCTGGCGAAGGCGTTTGGCCACAACGTTGTGTTCGTCGATGTCGACGTGGATATCGACCGGGGGGAGCGGATGATCATTCTGGGCCTCAACGGCGCCGGGAAGACGACGCTGCTGCGGATTCTCGCCGGCGTCGAAACCGCCGACATGGGCGAGGTCGAGATCGGCCACAAGGCAAGCCTCGGCTACTACGCCCAGGAACACGAACAGATCAAGGCGGGAGTGACGGTTCTCGATCACATGCGCGAGGTGTCGGCCATCCCGGATCGCGATCTACGCACGATCCTGGGGCACTTCCTGTTGGCCGACAAGATCGATCAGGACGCCGGCACCCTGTCGGGCGGCGAGAAGACCAAGCTGGCGCTCGCCCAACTCGTCGTGCAGCGTGACAACGTGCTGTTGCTCGACGAGCCGACGAACAACCTCGATCCACAGGCGAAACAGGCGCTCCTCGGGGCACTCCGGCAGTACACCGGGACGCTGCTTCTCGTCAGCCACGACACGGAGTTCGTCGAGGCGCTGCAGCCAGACAGGATGATTCTCATGCCCGACGGCGAGGCCGGTTTCTTCGATGAGTCGATGCTCGACCTCGTCGCCCTGGCCTAGGTCGCAGCGGGACGAAGCTCCATCGCCACCCAGCTTTCGCTCTCGTCGGTGTATGACCGTGTCGCAACGAATCCGCACTTCTCGTAGACCCTACGGGCGCGATGGTTACGCTCGAGAACATCCAGGCGAAGTGAGGACAGTCCGAGATTCCCGAATGCGTACTGTGCCATGAGGCGGGTCGCCTCCGTCCCGAGGCCACGGCCGTACCACTCAGGTCCGCGCAGGCTGATCCGGAAGTTGGCCGTCTCCTCCGCGGGTGAATACTCGTTGACGACGGCTTCGCCGGCGAAGAGCCCGGTGCGCTTTTCGATGATGGCTAGATCCAGGCGAAGGTCTTGGTTCGGTCTCGAGGCGCACCATGCGGATATCTGATCGCGGGTGAAACTTGCCGATGTTGCGGTTAGCTCAGCCCCGACCGGGTCATTGACCATCTCCCACATCGCGTCGACATCACCCGAGTCGATTCCGCGCATGCGGATCCGCTCGCTTTCCAATTCTGGGTTTATCCACCGCGATGCTCGGTCCATGAGCCGAGCACCATACCGGGATTGCGGCCGGGCGCCGACTCCCGCATCGGTCGATGGAGGCTAACCCTCGGTGAAGTCGAGGCCGCCTTCCCGGGTTTCGATGACCAGACCTTCCGAACTATCCCACGATGCGACGAGGGTGGATTGGTGCGAGCCGTCAGACAGCACAACCGTCAGATGATCCGGAAGATTGTCGGCACCGGCGGCAGGGAGGACGGCGAACCCATGACGAGGAATGAGCCATATGATCCGAACCTCGCCGTCCGACCCGGAGACGCTAACGCGACCTCCGGCGAGGTCGACAACCTCAGCCCGTGGTTCGGGGACTGTGCTTTCCTGGGGATCCTCGTCGGGTGGCAGCAAGCTCTCATCGACTTCCACGCCGGGATCGAGGGGGTCCTCGGAAGGAGGCTCGGTGGTCTCATCGGGAGGAAGGAAAGGGGAGACTCCATCCTCGCCGCCATCGGGGCTCAAGTTCAATTCCGGCGCTGCAGAGACTGATGTCGTCGGGTCTACCGAGTAATCGAGCTGCCGGAGGCAAGGCGCCCGTTCGGTTGATCCGCACTCTTCAGTCAATGCAGCAACTTCTGACGCCGAAAGGGGGCGGAGGGGCCGGTCTGTGACCTGCCCGCCTGCCACTGCAACGGCGCCCGTTGAGACCAAACTGGCCACGACGGCAGCTGCAGCCCATCCGGCGACGAGAAGGAGTCTCTGCCGCATTGAACCCATTGTGAAGATCTCCTCCTTTGGTACCTGCCAAGAATAGATTAAGGAGTTGCTAAGGCGTTCTTGAGATTTATTTCAGGTTATCTACAGTTGGCGCATGGCATCAGTCGTAATAATCGAAGACGAGCAGCGAATTCGGGAACTCGTGGCCAGGGTTCTGGCCGATCGAGGTCATGACGTCGAATCGACCGCAACCGCGATGGAGGGCCTGCAAGCGGTCGTCAGGGTGTCGCCGGAGCTGGTCATCCTCGACATGGGGCTGCCCGATCTCGACGGGACCGAGCTGCTGAAGATGATCAGGGCGGTAAGCGATGTGCCGATCATCGTGGCCACAGCCCGCAGCGAGGATCGTGATGTCATCCGTACTCTCGATGCGGGAGCCGACGACTACCTCACCAAGCCTTTCTCCGTGGATCAGCTCGAGGCCAGGGTGCGAGCCGTCTTGCGCCGGACCGGAGCCGAAGGCCGGCAGGGTCCGCTGATGGTTGGCGATCTGGCCATCGATGTCGCCGCTCGCGAGGCCAGCCTCAAGGGCAAGCCGATCGATCTGAGTCCCAAGGAGTTCGATGTTCTCCGCTTCCTCGCCGAGCGCACCGGCGAGGTCGTATCGAAGCGGGAGCTGCTCGCTGAGGTGTGGAGGCAGCCCTACGGCGGTAGCGAGAAGACTGTTGATGTGCATATCTCATGGCTCCGCAAGAAGCTCGGCGAGTCGGCCGCAGACAGCAAGTATCTGCAGACCGTGTTCGGGGTGGGGGTCAAGCTGGTCGATCCAGACGAATGAGACAACGGGTCGCCATTCTGTCCCTCGCCATCAGCACGCTGGTTGTGATCGCCTTCATGATCCCGCTGGCGCTTCTGCTGCGGAACCAGGCGCAGAATCGGGCTCTGTCGCGTTCTGAGACGCTCGCTCAAGCCATCGCGACTGCACTCATCGTCGATACCGCCAGGTCCGATGACGGCGAGGTTTCCGTGATTGCAGGACGCACCGTCCTCGAGGTCTTTGGCTCTGGCGCTGATGCGGTGACGATTCTCTTTGCCGACGGTGAGGAGGTGGGCGCACCGGTGTTCAACAGGGACAACATCGATGTTGCCTTCTCTGAGGCGCGGGCATTCACCGCTTTCACCGAAGGCGGTGCAGAGGTGCTGGTTCCTCTGCTGTCCCCGGATGTACCTGACGTAGCCGTCGATGTGGTCGTGCGCGCCTTTGTGCCTGAAGACGACCTCACCGAAGGTGTCTGGGTCGCCTGGGGCATGCTTGCCGGTTTGGGTGTCTTCCTCGTCATCGTTGCTGTCGTCGCCGCCGACCGGCTGGGGAGGTCTGTGGTGCGCCCCATCCAGGAGCTGTCACAGGCAGCGCTTGCGCTCGGCGGTGGTGACCTCGATCGGAGAATCACACCGTCAGGGCCTGATGAGATCGCCGACGTTGGTGTTGCCTTCAACTTCCTTGCCGAGCGGCTCCGATTGCTGCTGGCAGAAGAGCGGGAATCGGTGGCGGATCTTTCCCACCGACTGCGCACTCCTCTCACGGCCCTCCGGTTGCAGGCCGAGACCCTCAATGACCGGGAAGCATCCTCCGTGTTACTCGATGACATCGATCGGTTGGAGAGTGCCGTTGACCGGATGATCGAGGAAGCTCGTAAGCCGTCGGAGGAGAAGGGGCCAGAACAGGCCGACCTTGGCGCTGTGGTTCGGCACCGGGCAACATTCTGGAAGGTCCTTGCCGACGAGCAAGATCGACCAGTCGATGTGCACACCTCGGGCGGACGGCTGCCGGTCGCAATGAGTGGCCAGGATCTCGGAGCTCTTATCGACACTCTGATGGAAAACGTGTTCAGCCACACCGGCCCCGGTGTCGGCTATCGGATCGAGGCTCGTCCCGGTGACGGCGCGGATCAGGTTGTTCTCGTCGTCGAGGACAGTGGCGGAGGATTCGAACACGACAGTGCTCTAGAGCGTGGTGAGAGCGGTGGTGGCTCGACGGGCCTCGGGCTCGATATCGTGCTGCGTGCCGCCCAACGCACCGGTGGCGGCCTGAAGATCGGTGAATCGGCACTCGGTGGTGCCCGCGTCGAAGTGCTATTCGGAAACGGGTCGAGATGAGAAAAGACCCGCCGGGCTGGGCGGGTCCTTTCAAATTCGCAAGAATGATGGGCAGATGAGGGGCGTCCACCCTTGCGAACTGTTGCTTTGCTGCGTGGCGTAGCAGTGTTACTTTCGCACCCGTCTGCTTAGCGTGGTGTCGGGGGAGTGCTAACAAGTCCTAAAACATTGCCGGACGCTAACCGCCGATGTCAACCGACCAGTCGAGGCTGCTGATGGCCGGATAGATGCCCGTGGAGATCGAGGGTGCGTCGTCGAAGACGGCAACCGGTATGCCGTCCCAGAGCCCTGCTGCCATGGCCAGTTCCGAACGAGCCTGATTCGTCTCGCCCCACTCAACGTATGCGACCAGGCTGGCGGCGTCGTCGAATGCCGTGCTGTTGTGCAGCGCTATCTCTCCGCTGTCGGGGGCCACTGTGCCGATCGACCGTCCCAGATCGATGATGGCTGCCAATCCGGCAAGATCGGGTGGGGGTTCTGCTGCCAACCCGATCAATGCCTGCTCGCCTGGGCGCAACGTGACGTCGGGCAGCGCCTGAAATGCGCCGCCCTGGCTCAGCCAGAAGCCAGCGAGGGATCCGCCATCGTTACCCCAGTTGGTGATGATCACGAATGACGAGTCGCCGAATACAACCTGTGACAGGGCGAATGCCGGAGCGGCGTTTGCCGGCAGGGTCGTCGGGGTGGTCGTCGTTGTTGTTGACGGAGCGGCCGTTGTCGTTGGCGCGGGAACCGTGGTTGCCGGAGTCCCGGCTGCGGCGATGGTGGTCAGTACCGGTTGGGTCGAGGAAGGCGCGCTCGTCTGGCCATCACCGGAACATGACGCGAGAATCAGTAGCGAAATCAAGGCTGCACGACGCATGACCGCAGCGTACACCGCCGCTGTTGCTGTGCTCGTGTGGAACAATCGCAAACGAACACCCGATACTCGCGCACCTCGCAAGGAGTACTGATGCCGACCGATACCTCCCTGCCTCCCAACTATCCATCCGATTGGGAGCACAACGTTGCCCTTCGCGACGGAACGACAGTGCGAATCCGACCCATTAGGCCAGAGGATGCCGATGGCCTCCAGCAGATGGTGTCGCGCATGTCCCGGCAATCGGTCTATCACCGCTTCTTCCAGGTGAAGACGCAGCTCGAGCCTGAGGAGTTGGAGTCCTTCACCCACCTCGACTACGAGGACCGGATGGCGTTCGTGGCGACTCGCTCCGACCAGATCGTTGGCGTCGGTCGCTACTGGCGCGACGCAGACAACCCGGACATCGCCGACGTCGCCTTTGCAGTCGTCGATGCCGAACAGGGCAAAGGTATCGCAACTCGTCTGGTCCGGTACTTGACGACATACGCAGACAAGCAGGGGATCACGGCGTTCCGTGCGTCGGTTCTAGCCGACAATCACGTGATGATTCGGGTGTTCCGTAACGCCGGCTATCCAATGCGACGCGAGGAGGACGAGGGTCTATACAAGGTCGAGTTCCCGACGACGGAGGTCTCGTACTTCGGCAAATCGGATGAGATCGACGAGCAGCGGGCCATCGCGGCATCGTTGATGCCGGTGTTTTACCCGAGCGCAGTTGCAGTGATCGGCGCCAGCCGCGAGCCCTTGTCGATCGGCGGCCGGCTCTTCACCAATCTCATCAACGGTGACTTCACCGGTCCGGTATTTCCGGTCAACCCGAAGGCCGATGTCGTGCGTTCGGTCAAGGCATACAAGTCAATCCTCGACGTCCCGGGTCGTGTCGACCTCGCCTTCATCGTCGTCCCCTCCCGATTCGTCAACGCCGTTGTCGAAGAGTGTGTCGAGAAAGGCGTGCGCGGTCTTGTTGTGATCAGCGCCGGCTTCTCCGAGACCGGCAGCGCCGGCGCGGTCCTCGAAGAGGAGTTGATGGAAACCGTTCGCCATGCCGGGATGCGGATGGTCGGCCCCAACTGCATGGGTCTGATCAACATGGATGCAGCGGTGTCCATGAACGGGCAATTTGGGCCGCTGTCGCCACCGGCAGGCAATGTCGCCATGTCCAGCCAGAGCGGTGCGCTCGGTATTGCGATCCTGGATTACGCCACCCAGATGGGTATTGGCATCTCGACATTTGTGAGCATCGGCAACCAGCCCGATGTCTCGGGTGACGATCTGCTCCTCTACTGGGAGTCCGATCCCGGCACCGACGTGATTCTTCTCTACATGGAGTCGTTTGGTAACCCAAGGAGGTTTGCCAGGGCTGCTCGTCGGATCTCGAAGAAGAAGCCGATTGTTGCCGTGAAGTCGGGTCGTACGGCAGCCGGCGCACGAGCTGCCTCGAGTCACACCGGCTCGCTGGCCAGCCTCGACGCCGCCGTCGACACGCTGTTCCGTCAGGCCGGAGTTATTCGCACCGACACCCTCACGCAGTTGTTCGATGTCACGTCGCTGTTGGCAAATCAACCGCTCCCGAAGGGAAGCCGGGTCGGCATCCTCACCAACGCCGGCGGCCCCGGGATTCTTGCTGTTGATGCACTCGAGGCCAATGGGCTCGAGGTGATCGAGTTCAGCGACGAGCTCAAGGACAAGCTGCGTGGCTTTCTTGCCGCCGACGCGTCGGTGGCCAACCCTGTCGACATGATTGCGTCGGCAGGAGTTGCCGAATACGCCGCCTGTATCGATGCTCTACTCACGTCCGATGAGATCGATGCGCTGATGACGATTTTCATCCCGGCGGCGCCGGAAGGTGCCGAGGAGATGGCAACCGCCATCCGTGATGCCGCATTCGAGCATCACGGGGAGAAGACATTCCTCATCGTCTACATGAGCTCGGGCGGAGCCCCGCCGCTGTTCAGTTCCGGTGAGCGCCGTATTCCAACGTTCCCGTTCCCCGAGCAGGCCGCATTTGCGCTCTCGAAGGCCGTTGAGCATGAACAGTGGAGACAGAAGGATGAGGGAGCGATTGTCGAACTCGACGGGATCGCCGCGGGCGAGGCCAGGGCCATCGTCGAGGCGGCCATCGCCCGAGATGGCGCCGGCTGGCTCGATCCCGATGAGGTCGAAGCGGTGCTCGGAGCGTACGGGCTGTCGATGCCTAAATCAGTCGTAGTCGACACGGTCGGTGCCGCTGTCGCTGCGGCCGACGAGCTCGAGGGTCCCGTCGTGCTGAAGGTCATCTCCGACTCGGCGCTGCACAAGTCTGACGTTGGCGGAGTTGTCCTCAATATCGAGGGCGAAGAGGCCGTCCGCGACGCTTTTGCGGCCGTCACCTCGGCCGTCGACGATGTCCAGGGAGTTCTTGTTCAGCAATACGTCGAGGGCGGGCACGAGGTGCTCATCGGCATGACCGAAGATCCCAACTTTGGTCCGTTGATCGTCTTCGGCCTCGGTGGTGTGTTCGTCGAGTTGATCGGTGACGTCGCATTCCGAATCCATCCGCTCACCGATCTGGATGCCGCCGAAATGATCAACGAGGTGAAATCGGCTCAGTTGCTTGCCGGTTACCGCGGGGGAGCAGCGGGTGATGTGCCTGCGGTGCGCGAAGCGCTCTTGCGTGTCTCGGCTCTGGTCGCCGAGCTGCCTGAGATCGTTGAGATGGATATGAATCCGGTGAAGGTAGCTGAGCCTGGAAGCGGGCTGAGTGTTGTAGATGCCCGGATCAAGGTCCGGCCGGTTGTCGGTGCATGGTTGCCGTCCCGGCGCGACGTGCTGGCCGAGCTCTAGGGAGCTGCTCAATAACTCCAGTTCCGACCCAACCGCGTTCGGCAGCGCTGTCGTCCTCGTGCGGGGGACGGGTCCACGGCGGTCATACGGCACGCTCCTGGCCTGCCTGCTTTGCTCGGCTCAGGCTGCCAGAATGGGGCTAACGCCAAACTGGAGGAACCCACTCAATGCGAGTAGTTGACTTGATGACGGCAGACGTCATCACCGCATCGCCGGAGACGCCGATCAAGGCGGCTGCGCGGCTGATGGTTCGCAACAAGGTGAGCGGCCTGCCGGTATGTGACGAGAACAACCATGTCGTCGGGATCATCACCGAGGCGGACTTCCTTCGGCTCGAGGTGGCACGCGAAGAGGCAGACAATCCGCAGCCGGTCGAACGGGTGGAACAGGTCATGCACCGCTCCGTCCTGACAATCACTGCCGACGCAACGGTCGCGGAAGCAGCGCGGATAATGGTCGTGAACGATGTGAATCGCCTGCCTGTGACCGACGCCGATGGCAAGAGCCTCGGGATCATCTCCCGTCTCGACGTTGTTGCTGCGTTCACTCGCCCCGATGAAATCATCGAGGATGAGATCCGGGAAGACCTGCTGCGGCGAGTGCTCTTCGTCGATCCCGATGACATCACGGTTGAGGTCGCCAATGGCGTTGTGACCTTCAGCGGTGAGATCGGGACCAGAAACGAAGCACGTTTATTGGCGGAGCTTGGTCGGCGCCTCGATGGTGTCATCAAGGTCAACAACGAGCTGACCTGGCGTCTGGATGACGGCGAGTAGCAGCATCCAGACCGGATCCTTTACCGCCAGAGATGGTGTGGAGATAGCGTATTCCGCCTCGGGCGGGGACGGCCCGCTTGTTGTACTTGTCCATGCGACGGGTTTCTGCAAGGAGCTGTGTTACCCGATCATCGCGGACACTCAGGAACTCGTCACAGGGTTCCGGGCCTTGGCGATCGACCAGAGAGCGCATGGCGACTCCGAGAGCCCGCAGCCCCCGTTTGACTGGTGGGATGTCGGCAGAGACGTCGTTGATGTTGTCGGCGGTGCGACACCTGTCATTGGCGTAGGGCACTCCGCAGGCGGTGCCGCGCTGGTGATGGCAGAGCTGGAGCGGCCGGGGACGTTCGCATCGCTTGTTCTCGTGGAGCCGATCATCTTCCCGCCCCCGTATGGCCGGTTCCCGGGCAACCCGATGTCGGTCGGGGCGCTCCGCCGGCGACCGGGATTCTCGAGTCGGGAGGCTGCCTACGAGAACTTTAGATCCAAGCCGGCGTTCTCGGGATGGGAAGAGCGGGCGATGCGGGCATATGTTGACGGGGGCTTGCGTCGGGAAGGCGAAGGTGTCGTTCTGAAGTGCACCCCGGAGGCAGAAGCGGAGTTCTTTTTGGCGGCTACCGAGCACGGCGCCTGGGATCGGCTGGGCGAAGTGGCCACGCCTACGCTCTTGCTTGCCGGCGAGGAATCGACCACACATCAGGAGACGTTCGTTGCGGAGCTAGCGGGCCGTTTCGAGGATGCGACCTACGAGATAGTTCCGGGCGCATCACACTTCGTGTGGATGGAGCAGCCCGGTCTGGTCGCCGAGCGGCTAGCCGCCACCGTCGCCGGGCTCGCCTGACCCCCCAATACGTGCCGTTCCTGCGCACCCTGCTCGTTCTGGCGCATCTGAGGCCGATATATCGGCACCATGTACGCCAAAACCAGGCGGGGACGTGGTCCTCTCGTTCTGGCGTATCTGAGGCCGATATATCGGCACCATGTACGCCAGAACGCTGGGATGCCCAGACCAACTGTTGCGCCTCCCGTGTCGAGCGCCGACAACGGGAGGCATGACGCAGGCCTCGCCCGTACCGGAGTTGCCATCGCCGGGCTGAAGTGGCGCAGGCACTAGCATCGTCCTCCGTGCTCTTCACTGATACCCAATTGGCGCAACTTGCAGAACAGCTCTCTGGCGACGCGGAGCAGCTGCGCACTGCATCTATCCCCGTTTCCTGCGACCCCCTGTCGGTCGTTAGGGCCGGGGGCAGGCTCTTTGGGCAGAGCACCTACTTCCGTACTCCGGAAGGAGACGAGGTCGCGAGTCTCGGCGTTGCTCTCCGGCTCAGCTCCGCCGGACTGGGTCGTTTCGCAGCTCTGGAGGCGCAATTGGCCGGGCTCCCGGCGCTGGCGCCGCATGCTCGTCTGACCATTGGTTTCTCGTTCAATCCCAACGGGCCATCATCTCCTGAGTGGGATGGTTTTGGGGCACTCGATGTGGTCATGCCTGCGGTGACCGTGATGCGGGACGGGGAAGGCGCACACCTGACCGTCGCCGTTGCCCCTGGTGCCGAAGCGGCTCCGACTCTCGATACGCTTGCCAACCTGAGCCCGTGGGACGCGCCGCTTCCTCCCGATCCCGGTGTGCACACCGTCGAGTCGGTTCCATCGACGGTCGAGTGGCAAACCGAGGTCGCCGAGGCGGTTGGCGCCATCAGGGGCGGGTCCTTCGAGAAGGTGGTGCTGGCACGATCGGTGCGAGTGCAATCGGAGCGGGCGACGGATCCGTTCGATCTGGTCTATCACCTCGGTGCGGCCAACCCGTCGGGCTACATATACGCCGTGGTCAACGGCGAGTCAGCTTTCGTCGGTGCCAGCCCCGAGCTTCTCCTCGCTCAGGCCGGTCGCCAGATCAGGGTAAATCCACTGGCCGGATCGGCCCGTCGGGGCAAGGGGGAGGACGACTCGGCCGTGGGCGATCAGCTGCTGGCGAGCGAGAAGAACCGCGCCGAGCATGCAATCGTCGTCGATGACTTGGTCAGCCGCCTCGGAGCGCTTGCCACGGACCTCGATTACTCCGCCGGTCCGTCGCTGCGTCGGATGGCAACGGTGCAACACCTCTCGACGGACATAACCGCAAGGTTGCATGACGATGTCTCGACCTTTGATGTCCTTGCCTCTATTCACCCGACTCCTGCAGTGGGCGGCATGCCGCGGACCGATGCGCTGGCTTTCATCGACAAAGCCGAAGGGATGGACCGCGGATGGTACGCAGGTGGGGTCGGTTGGATCGACCCCGCGGGTGGAGCGATGGTGACACTGGCCATCCGCTGCGCTCTACTGAATGGACGCACCGCGCGTTTGTATGCGGGCAACGGGATCGTTGCAGAATCGGATCCGGCTGCGGAGCTCGAGGAGACGAGGCTCAAGTTCCAGCCGCTGCTCACCCTGCTCGCCGCTACTTGATCAACCCGCGCAACTCAGCGGTGATCCGCCGGTGGAGTTCGAGATTCGCCCTTCTGTCGGTCGCGATCTGCACCAGTCGCGGCCGGGTCGGGGGACGAGCGATGAGGCCGGCGAGGGCATCTGGATCATCGACATCGTGGGCTTCGAGCCCGAATGCCTGGGCCAGCCGGACGAAGTCGGTCGCATGGGGCGTGGTGAGATAGGTCTCGAACGTCTTCGGATCGAGCAGACTCGGATCCGCTTGGGGGAGGAACTCAAAAATTCCTCCGCCATCGTTGTTGATTACGATGATCGTGATAGGCAGGTTCAGCTGAACTGCAGCGCCGAGCGAGTTGAGGTCGTGGAACATCGATACATCGCCGAGCAGTGCGATTGCATTGGCCCCCGAAGCCGCGGCTCCGAGTGCTGCAGACACGATCCCGTCTATGCCGTTGGCCCCTCTATTGCCAAACACACGGAGCGGTCTCGATCCGACGCCACCAAAAGCGTCGACGTCACGAATTGGCATCGACGAACCGACGGTCAGGATGGAGTCGTCCGGGGCGAATCTGGTCACGATGGCGGCCGTCGCCGGCTCGTTCGGGAAGACAGCTTGATCGAGAGAGCGAGCCACCAGCTTGCCGGCAGCCACATCTAGGGCCGTCCAAGCTTCCATCCAGCTTGCGCGGGCAACGGTCTCCACCCCCGCGGCGATCGCGGCGGCTGCTGTCGCGGCGGGGATCTCGAGGATCGTGGCGGCGCTGCCGGTGGCGTCGCGACTCTGATCGTCGATGAGGATTTGGTCGATTTCGGGATGATTCTGCAGCCAGGCCCATACTGGTTTCGACGTCGGCACCGGACCGAACCTCACCACAACCTCAGGTCTCAGGGACTCGAGAGCGCCGGCCGCGGCCAGTTGGTCGCCGCAGCTGAGCACGTGGTCCAGTGGGTGGGTGCCAAAGCGAAGACCGGAGAGCGGGTCGGCGATGATTGGAAAGCCCGTAGCCGCCGCCAGTTCGGCGCATGCCTCCGGAAAGGCTGGGTCGTTGTTGCGCCCGGCGACGATGAGGCCGTTCTGCCCATCGAGTCGTGATGAGATCTCCGAGAGCAGCAGGGGCGCCGGCGCCGGCTCCTGTGGCGGGACCACTGTGTCGAATTCGAGGCCTTCGGCTACTTCGAGGAGAGGCTCGCGGAAGGGAAGGTTGAGGTGAACCGGCCCGGGGGGAGTTGCCGTTGCGTGTGCCCAGATGTCGATGGCGATGTCGGCGGGGGCATCGGTTGGCGTGGCCGCATCGGGAGCCAGGGCATCGGCGAACATCCTCACCGCAGTCCCGTACAGCGAGATCTGGTCGATCGTCTGCGGCGCACCGACGTTGCGAAGCTCTTCGGGCCTGTCGGCGGTCAGCACCAGCAGTGGAACGCTGCTTTGGCTCGCTTCGATGACGGCGGGGTGGTACTCGGCTGCCGCTGTCCCCGATGTACAGGCGAGAACAACTGGACGCTCAGTCGCCTTCGCCAACCCGAGGGCGAAGAAGCCGGCAGATCGTTCATCGATCAAAGTCCATTTCCGAATTCGATCTTCAGCCGCAAGTCCCGCAATCAGCGGTGTATTCCGTGACCCGGGCGAGATGCAGGCGTGTTCGACGCCGAGATCGGCGAGTGCGGATGCGAGTGCGGATGTGAAGCGGCGGTTGGACATCGAGTGCAGGTTACCGGTCATTGACCGGGCTTTTGATTTGTTCTACTATAGCTATAACAATGTTGCTGAAGCTAAATCCCGAAAGCGGTCTCCCGCTCTATGTTCAAATAGCCGCGGCCGTGCGGCGAGCGGTAGCCGAAGGCGAAGTCGATGTGGGTGATCGACTCCCCGCTGCTCGCGACCTCGCCCAGTCCCTCGATGTGAACATGCACACCGTCTTGCGCGCCTACAACGAATTGCGCGAAGAAGGGGTCATCGAGCTGCGTCGGGGGCGTGGCGCCATCGTTCGCGAGGGCTCGGCGCAGATCGCCGGGATCCATCACCTGGTCACAGAACTCGCTGCCGAAGCGGGTCGCCAGGGTCTTGCCGCCGATGAGGTGGTTGAGATGCTTAAAAAGGAGTTCTCGTGAAACGCCCGTGGCTGAATCTGATCCTGGTGCCTGCGGTACTGCTGGCGCTGATAATGCTTCCGTTCCTTCTGTACTGGTCTGACCTGCCCAACCCCATGGCAACCCATTGGGGACCTTCGGGGACTCCGGACGGGTCGATGCCGCCGGCTCTGCTTCTGGCCGGTGTGGCCGGCATCTTTGTTCTGGTTGTGTTTGCGGTTCGCCGTGTACTGCGCCAAACGCCCGGTGAAGGGCCTTCCTTCGTTGCAGGCGTGTACGCCATCGGTTCTCTTCTCGCTCTCGTCACCTGGATGTCGGTACTGGCGAACGACGGCGCCGCCTCGTGGGAGGCGGCGGACGATGTCGGTCTGCTCGTGGTCGGTGGCGCGATCGTGGTCGCTCTCGGGGCCGGAGCGGTGGGCTGGGTCGCTGCGGGCGGCCGGTCGGTACAAACGACAAAACCACACGGTGTGGCGCCGGTCCTGGACGTAGCCGAACCGGGCAATGCAGTGTGGTCGGGGCGCGGCGTTGGCCGTGTCACCATGCTCATTGGTGTTGCGGTGATCATCATCGGGCTCGCCATCTGGGGATGGCCTGCCGTCGCCCTGGTCCTTGTCGGTCTTATCGCCCTTGGATTCTCCGAGGTTCGGGCTACGGTCAGCCACCGCGGTGTCGTCATCAGCCTGGGCTGGTGGGGGTTCCCGTCTTGGACGGTCCCCCTTGCGTCCATTGAGCGTGCTGAAGTTGAGGACGTTAGGCCGATGGCGTACGGCGGCTACGGCTACCGGGCGCGGCCCGGGGTTCGCGGCGTAGTCGTGCGTGGCGGTGAGTCGCTTCGGCTGGTGCTGCGGAACAAGGCCGATCTCGTTCTCACTGTCGACGACGCGGAAACGGGGGCGGGCCTTCTCAACGCGATGCTTGGTGCGGCCACCTCCTAGCCCAGAGCATCGGCGATCCTGTTGGCGTTCGTCAGCAGCATGTCGATGAGAGTCTCTGCACCGCTACCCGTTTCGCCGAGTGAGCCTGTGTAGAGCTCTACGACGGCGATATCCCGACCCAGCTCAGCGGCAACTGCCTCGGCTACTGCTGTCGATTCGGTCGTTTCGCCGAATATCGCGGCCACTGCCTCGTGCTCGATTTCCTCGACGAGTTCGCTCAGCTCGGCAGAGCTTGGATCGGCCAACGTTGAGCCGCCCGGGATGACGACCCCGATGAGCTCCAGGTCGTAGCGGAGGGCGAAATAGCCGAACGAGCCGTGGTTGGTGACCAGCTTGCGTTGATCTTCGGCTAGTGATGCGAGAGCCTCGCGGATCCGGGCATCGGCATCGAGCAGTTCTGCCGAATAGGCCGTCGCCGCAGATCTCCAGTCGACAGAATCGTCTATCGCCGCCATCCGGTCGGCAATGAGCAGCGCCGCATCGGCCATCCGAACTGGATCCAGCCAGACGTGCGGATCGAGACTCTCGGCTTCCTCGTCGTCTCCACCATCGTGGCCGTGGGCATCGCCGGCGAAGGGGATGGGGTCGAGTAGGGGCCCGATTTCCAGAATGTTGGCGCCGTCGGCGCGTGCCGACTCGAGAACATCGCTGAGCCCTTCTTCGAGGAGAAGACCGTTGGCCACGACCAGATCGGCGGTCTGGATGGCGGCAACCTGCTGTGCCGAGGCCTGGTAGTCGTGGGGGCTGGCGCCGATTGGGAGGAGAACGTCCACAGTCGCGTTGTCACCGACGACGTTGGCAACAACATCGCCGAGGATGGTTGTCGTGGCCACAACCGTGATCGGGTCGCGAGATGACTGACCGTCGTCGGATCCGCAGGCACTTAGGAGCAACGCGGTTGCGAGTAGGGCCACGGATAGCTTGCGGAAGGTGTGCATCGGCGTTTCCTTGTCCATAATGAGAATCATTATCAAGTATATTACCGGTCAGCACCGACGACAAAACAACGGGTTGGTGATCTCGCCGATTAGGCCTTGAGCCGCTGCTCGAGCCTTCGGGCGGTGACGGACAGACCGACTGCAGTCATGGCAACCAAGAACGCAATATGGCCGAGGATTGCCGCGTCAACCGCCCCCAGCGTCAGGGCTCGGATGATCTCGACCCCGTGATAGAGCGGTGAGATCTGAGCGATGGTCTGCAATACCGGCGGATACACATCGAGCGGATAGAACGTTGCCGAGAAGAGAAAGAGCGGCATCATCACCATGTTGATCATGTCGAAGTCCTGCCAGCTCTTGAGGTACG
>SWCD01023515.1_pt1 | contig 22539 bp, 19 predicted proteins | sample 4693011 | NCBI WGS metagenome assembly SWCD01 (sample SAMN10267278, study PRJNA491770) | bioreactor metagenome | isolation source: DHS bioreactor inoculated with marine | place: Japan: Omine Ridge, Nankai Trough | reverse complement strand
CGGATAGATCACCTTACCATCGGCCTCGCGCTCGATCAGATCCAGCTCCTCGCCGATGCTGCGCCCGCTGGCGGTGATGCAATCCTCATGGATCAGCCCCGCCTTGCGCAATTCCTTCATGACCACCGGAATTCCGCCAGCATCATAGAGGTCCTTGGCCACATAGGCCCCACCCGGTTTCAGATCGACGAAATAGGGCGTGTCGCGGAAGATGTCGCAGACATCCTCGAGAAAGAAATCAATCCCCGCCTCATGCGCAATCGCAGGCAGGTGCAGACCCGCATTGGTGCTGCCCCCGGTGCAGGCCACGACCCGCGCCGCATTCTGCAAACTCTTGAGCGTCACCACATCGCGCGCCCGGATGTTCTTTTCCAAGAGCTGCATCACCGCCCGGCCAGAGGCCTCGGCATATTGATCGCGGCTCTCATAGGGCGCGGGCATGCCTGAGGAATTCATCAACGCCAGACCAATCGCCTCGGACACACAGGCCATGGTGTTGGCGGTAAACTGCCCACCGCAGGCCCCCGCCGACGGGCAGGCCACCCGCTCCAGCATATCCAGCGCCTTATCGGACATCTCGGCATTCTGATGCCGCCCCACCGCCTCGAACATATCCTGCACAGTCAGATCGCGACTGCGGAAATCCGCCGGGATTTCCTCGACCTGCGGTGCCTTGCCCGGCAGGATCGACCCGCCATAGATGAACACCGACGGCACGTTCAAGCGCACCATCGCCATCATCATCCCCGGCAGGGATTTGTCACAGCCCGCCAGACCCACCAGCGCATCATAGCAATGCCCGCGCATGGTCAACTCCACCGTGTCGGCAATCGCCTCACGGCTCGCGAGACTCGAGCGCATACCCTCATGCCCCATGGCGATCCCGTCCGTCACCGTGATCGTGGTGAACTCGCGTGGGCTGCCATGCGCCTCTTTCACGCCGCCCTTGACGGCCTGCGCCTGACGGTTGAGCGAGATATTGCAGGGGGCCGCCTCGTTCCAGCAGGTCGCCACACCCACGAGCGGTTGATGGATCTCCGTCTCGGTCATGCCCATGGCATAGTAATAGGACCGATGCGGCGCGCGCTCGGGCCCTTCGGTCACGTGACGGCTGGGCAGTTTGGCTTTGTCGAACTTGGTCATGAGGGGCCTCCCGGAATTAGCTGGAAATCGGTCTAGGCCAGCGGCGCGGCGGGGGCAAGCCGATTGCAACCCCTCGGCCCTGCCTATAGCTTGCGCGCATGAGATATGACGCCCATGAAATCCTCGTTGGTCCTGCCCGTGCCACGGCCCATCCGGGGCGGCTTGTGGCGGGCATCGCCCTTGGCGTGCCGGTCTTTGTGGCGCTCAGCTATGGCTATGCCGCCCTTCTGCCGTTGCTCTTCGGACCCGAGGCTTGGGCGCAAATCTCGCCGGGAATCGAAACCGCCTCGAACCCGCAGGGCGTGCTGATCAACCTCTTCGTGTTCGGTCTGCTGATCGTGGCCTTGGGCCTCATCCTGCGCATCGTCCACCGGCGCGGCCTCTCTAGCATCATCGGCCCCCGCGCCCTAGCCTTGCGCCAGTTCACCCGCGCGATGGGGGTGATGCTGCTGCTTTATGGTGCTCTGCTCTTTCTGCCCATGCCCGAAGGGCTGGAACCGGTTGCCAACCTGCCCGCCTCGCAATGGCTGATGCTTCTGCCGCTCGCCCTGACGGGCCTCTTTCTTCAGGTCTTTGCCGAAGAACTGGTGTTTCGCGGCTATTTGCAAAGCCAGCTTGCCGCGCGTTTTGCATCGCCTCTTGTATGGATGGTGCTGCCCTCCGTCAGCTTTGCCATGCTGCACTACGATCCCATCAGCTTTGGCGCAAACGCCTGGGTCGTGGTCGCCTGGGCTGCGGCCTTCGGTCTGGCCGCCGCAGACCTCACCGCCCGTTCCGGCACCCTTGGCCCCGCCACGGCACTGCATTTCATCAACAATTTCAGCGCCATCATGATCGCCGCCCCGCGCGGGCAATTCGACGGGCTGGCGCTCTATGCCTATCCCTTCACCGTGGACAATGCCGACGCTCTCTGGGCCATGATGCCGCTCGACCTGCTGATCCTCATCTGCGGCTGGCTCGCCATTCGCCTCAGCTTGCGCCGCTGATTGCATTTCACCCGCGCCCCGCTTATGTGAGGGCGCAACGTTACCAGAGAGACCGGACCCGATGAACTGGATCACCAACTACGTGCGCCCCCGGATCAACTCGATCTTCTCGCGCCGCGAAATCCCCGAAAACCTCTGGACCAAATGCGACGAGTGCGGAACCATGCTGTTCCACCGCGAACTCTCGGACAATCTCAACGTCTGCACCAACTGCGGCCATCACATGGGCATCACCCCGCGCGCGCGCTTTACAGCGCTCTTTGACGGCGGCATCTTCTCCGAGGTGGACGTCCCCGCGCCTACCCCTGACCCTCTGCACTTCCGCGACCAGAAGAAATACCCCGACCGCCTGCGCGCTGCCCAAAAGGCCACCGGCGAGAAAGAAGCGATGCTCGTCGCCACCGGCGAAATGGGCCGCACGCCGATTGTCGCCGCCGCTCAGGACTTCAGCTTCATGGCCGGCTCCATGGGCATGTATGTGGGCAACGCCATCATCGCCGCCGCCGAGGCCGCGGTAAAACTCAAACGCCCCCTTATCCTCTTCTCCGCCGCAGGCGGCGCGCGGATGCAAGAGGGCATCCTGAGCCTCATGCAGATGCCCCGCACCACCGTCGCCGTGCAGATGCTGAAAGAGGCGAACCTGCCCTATATCGTCGTGCTGACCCACCCCACCACCGGCGGTGTCACGGCATCCTATGCCATGTTGGGCGATGTCCAGATTGCCGAACCGGGCGCGCTCATCTGCTTTGCCGGGCCGCGCGTCATCGAACAGACCATCCGCGAAAAACTGCCCGAGGGCTTTCAGCGCGCCGAATACCTGCTGGATCACGGCATGCTTGACCGCGTGACGCCCCGCACCCAATTGCGCGACGAACTGATCACCATCACCCGCATGTTGATGGGCTTGCCCCCCGCGATCAAGGGCGACCTGCCCGCCCCCGGACCCGAGGCACAACCGCAGCAGGACGCCACCCAAAAATGACCGCCCCCACATCCGACGCCATCCTTGCCCGGATGATGGCGCTGCACCCCAAGATCATCGACCTCACGCTCGATCGCGTCTGGCGCTTGCTCGATGCCTTGGGCAATCCCCAGAACGATTTGCCGCCCGTGATCCATATCGCAGGCACCAATGGCAAAGGCAGCACGCAGGCGATGATCCGCGCCGGGCTCGAAGCGGCGGGCAAGTCCGTGCACGCCTATACCTCGCCCCACCTTGCGCGCTTTCACGAACGCATCCGCCTTGCAGGCGAGTTGATCACCGAAGAGCACCTGACCGCCATTCTCGATGAATGTTACGCCGCCAACGGCAGCGACCCGATCACCTATTTCGAGATCACCACCTGCGCGGCACTTCTGGCCATGGCCCGGACACCTGCGGATTACACCCTGCTCGAGGTGGGTCTTGGCGGACGGCTCGATGCAACCAATGTGATCGACCAACCGGCGCTCACGGTCATTACGCCCATTTCCATCGACCATGAACAATATCTGGGCGACACGCTGGCCAAGATCGCGGGCGAAAAGGCCGGGATCATCAAACGCCGCGTGCCCTGCGTCGTCGGCCCGCAACCCGACGAGGCCTTGGCCGTGATCGAATCCGTCGCCGCCCGCCACGGCGCGCCCCTGCTGGCGCATGGCCAGCACTGGCACGCCACGCAGGACCGCGGCCGCCTGATCTATCAGGATGAAACCGGCCTTCTCGACTTGCCCCTGCCCAACCTGCCCGGCGCGCATCAGATCGAGAACGCAGGCGCCGCCCTCACCGCGCTGCGCCACCTCCAGATGGGCGAGGCCGCCTATGAGGCCGCCGTCACTCGCGCCTTCTGGCCTGCGCGCATGCAACGCCTGCAAACCGGCCCGCTTATTGATGCGGCCCCCGGGGCCGAGGTCTGGCTGGATGGCGGCCACAACCCCGCAGCAGGCGAGGCGCTCGCCCGGCATCTGGCCACCCTGCCCGCGCGCCCGACCTATCTCGTCTGCGGCATGCTCAACACCAAGGACATCGCGGGCTATCTCACGCCGCTGGCCGCCCATGCCACGGCCCTCACCGCCCTGTCGATCCCCGGCGAGGCCAACACCCTGCCCGCCGATGTAACGGCCGACGCCGCGCGCGCGGCGGGCCTGCCCGCCACCACCGCCGAGAGCGCCCTTGCCGCGATCATCGAGATCGTCGCAACCTGCCCCGAGGCGCGGATTCTCATCTGTGGCTCCCTCTACCTTGCAGGGGGAATCCTGCGCGAGAACGGCTAGGTAGTCCGGCGGACCGGGGCACAGCCCAGACACACGCAAAAAGCTTACAAAATCCACGTAAGGACCTTACAGATTGTAAGGTCGCCCTCTGTGAACCACACCGTGAGAGAAATCAGCGGTTTTTCGGACTTTTCTGGAGTTTTAGGACCATTTCCGAATCACTCCATATTGACGAAATCTTGAAATTCAGACTAAATATAGGCAATAAAATCCGGCTCACCTGCCCGCCGGACTGCATAATCGTCGAGGGGGACAGAGCCGTGCCAAACCATGTCACAGGCGATGCAGCAACAGCGGTTGCCTGTACGACGACCCCAGCTGCATATTCCCAAAGCGTTGATTATTATGAGGTTTTCTTATGTTGCGTGCAACTCTGATCGCGGCGGGATTTGTCGCTGTAACCCTTGCGTTGATCCTGCTTCAGCCCGGAAAATCGCGTCCCGTGGCCGACTTGCCCCCCGTGATCGACACCGATGTCACTCGCGTTGCTCCGGACCTCTCGACGCTCACCGCGTCTGCACACGCGACTGAACCGTTGGTAAACAATACGGATGTTGCCACGTTGCCAGCCCTTCCCGCAGCCCCAGCCCCTACCGCTCCTCAACCGCAGACAGCCATGCCGGTTGGCACTGCACTTGAATCCATGGTGCTTGGGGCGCTGCAACAGGGGCAGTCCGAAGGCTACATCGACGCGCTCGTGAATGACGCCGCCAAGAAGGGCAAGGTCGAGGTGCCCCAAGGTCTCGTAACCGCCGAAGGCCGGGTTGATACCGCCCTTCTTCTCAGCGCCCTGTCGCAACCCGCCCGCCCTCGCGTGCCCACCACCTATACCGTGGCCACCGGCGACAGCCTCGCCTCTATCGCCTATCGCTTTTACGGCGATTTCGCGCGGCAGGCTGAGATCCTCGCCGCCAATGCCGACACGATGCAGCCCACGGATCGCTTGCGCGTCGGTCAGGTGCTAAACCTTCCAACCCCCTGACTTTACGGGGATTTCCAGTTACGATGGCAGGAATGATCGAGGGGCCGAACCAACGGCCCCCTTTCATTTTATGGGGCTGTTTTCATCCGCGCCCATCCTTGGGCGACCCCATCACCACATAGGACGTGATCGCATTGACCTGCGGCAGCGTGCCCAGAACATCGGTGTGAAACCGTTTGTAGGCCGCCAGATCGGCCACTTCGACCCGCAGGATATATTCCACCGCTCCGGTGATGTTGTGGCATTCCACCACCTCTGGCGCGCGGCTCATCGCCTGCTCAAAGGCCACCTGACTGGCCTTGGTGTGGCTGTTGAGCCCGACCGTGACATAGGCCAGAAACCCGATCCCAAGCGCGCCGCGATCCAGCACCGCGCGATAGCCCGCAATGACCCCCCGGCGCTCCAGATCCTGCACCCGCCGCAGACAGGCAGAGGGCGACAGCCCTACCTTCTCCGCAAGCTCCAGATTGCTGATCCGGCCATCGCGGGTTAACTCTTGCAATATACGCTCACCGATCTTGTCCATGGATCAATTTTATTGCACTGAAACCTTACATTTGCAACAGAACGCAATTTCATGGCGGGTTTCATCGCATATGGTTGCGGCATGACACTCGATTTGCTCACCGCCCTCGCCACTTTCGCCTTCGTCACGGTCATGACTCCGGGGCCAAACAACCTCATGCTCATGGCGTCGGGGACAAATTTCGGGTTTACACGGTCGATTCCCCATATGTTGGGGATCGGATTGGGGTTTCCACTAATGGTGGCCTGCGTCGGCCTTGGCGTGATGCAGGTTTTCGACCTATGGCCGCTCAGCTACACCCTGCTCAAGATCGGTTCCGTCGCCTACCTCGTCTATCTCGCGTGGAAAATCGCCAACGCCGCCCCGCCTCGCGATGCAGAAGCGTCCGGTAAGCCATTGACTTTCTTGCAATCTGCGGCGTTCCAATGGGTCAATCCCAAAGCGTGGAGCATGGCGCTTTCGGCCATCACCCTTTATGCAACAGGCCGCGATCTGGCCTCGGTCCTCTGGGTCGCAGGCGTATATGTTGTGGTCTCAAGCATCAGCACCACAAGCTGGACCCTGCTTGGCCAACAACTCCGCCGCCTCCTCAAGAACCAAACCCGCCTGCGCATTTTCAACTGGCTCATGGCCACCCTGCTCATCGCAACATTGATCCCCGTACTCTGGCCCTCCTGACCCGGTTGTGATTGCAAATCGTCGCTCTTGCAGCCATATAACGCCACGGCAACCGTGGAGACCTGAGCGCAATGACCAACTACCTCGACTTCGAAAAGCCTCTGGCCGAGATTGAAGGCAAGGCCGAGGAACTGCGCGCCATTGCCCGCGGGAACGCCGAGATGAACGTCGAGGCAGAGGCTGCAGCCTTGGATGCCAAGGCCGCCGAGATGCTACGCGATCTCTACAAGTCTTTGACTCCATGGCGTAAATGCCAGGTCGCGCGTCACCCAGACCGCCCGCATTGCCGCGACTATATCGAGGCACTGTTTTCCGATTACACCCCTCTCGCCGGTGACCGCGCCTTTGGCGAGGATCACGCCATAATGGGCGGTCTTGCCCGGATCAACGGGCGCCCCGTGATGGTGATCGGCCATGAAAAGGGTAACGATACCAAGAGCCGGATCGCCCGCAATTTCGGCATGGCCCGCCCCGAGGGCTATCGCAAGGCCGTACGCCTGATGCAGATGGCCGACCGCTTTGGCCTGCCGGTTGTGACGCTGGTGGACACGCCCGGCGCCTATCCCGGCAAGGGGGCAGAGGAACGCGGTCAGAGCGAGGCGATTGCCCGCGCGACCGAAACCTGTCTTGCCATCGGCGTGCCGTTGGTCTCGGTCATCATCGGCGAAGGTGGCTCGGGTGGGGCCGTCGCCTTTGCCTCTGCCAACCGCGTGGCGATGCTGGAACACTCTGTTTATTCAGTGATTTCGCCCGAAGGTTGCGCATCGATCCTATGGAAGAATTCCGAAAAGATGCGTGAGGCCGCCGAAGCGCTGCGCCTCACCGCTCAGGATCTGACCCGGCTTGGTGTTGCGGACCGCGTGATTGACGAACCCTTGGGCGGCGCGCACCGTGATCCGGCAAGCGCCATTGCTGCGGTGGGTAGAACAATCGAGGCGATGCTCAGTGAGTTGGCCAAAAAAGATCGCGCCGCCCTTATCAAGGACCGGCGCGAAAAATTCCTGCGCATGGGCAGCAAGGGGCTCGCGGCCTGAGCCGCGAGCGCTTATGGCCCACCTCAAGCGGCGTCGCGACGATTGGCCTTGAGCCGTGCATTCACCGTATCGACGATGCCGGAGAATTCACTCGATTCGATGCCCTGCTGGTCGGCGATAAGTTTCACCAGCATATCAACCCGCTCAATCCGATCGGCCCCGCTTTCAATTGCCCGCGCAGCCGAGGACGGCTTGAGCAAGCCATTGGCCGCACTGGCATATTTGGCGAACGGCACGGCATCGTCAGCCTCTGCACCCAATCGGCGCACAACCTCGTCAACGGTGCTGTAGATCTTTTCCGACAGCGCCACATCGCCATGCACCGCCTCTTTGATCGGGCGCGCGCCCTCGGGCAGAACACAGCGGTAATTGCCGGTAAGCAGCATGCTCCATTTGGCAAAGGGAACATAGATCGAGTCGAACACGCGCAGCTTGACCGGCACGTCCTTGCCATCGACCGTCACCGCATCAATCGCCGCCTCCAGATCACGCAGGATGCGGTTGTGGGCCTCATCCTCGAAAATCGCCGCCTTGAAATTGGTGGGCAGGCCGACATGCAGCGTATTGGCGCCATCCTCGGCCACACGGTACGCCTGCGGGTCGGGGCTGCAGAGCGTGACTGTGCCAGGCTTGAACGCGGCCCATGCGCTCGGGCAGGTATAGGCCGCTTCAAGCTTCGACGTGTCCAGCCCCGGCACCCGGCGCAGATAGGGCAACGGCGGCATGTTCATTATCGAGAGGCACGGCGTGCCCGCCGCGGCAATGCGCCCCAAGAGGTCGACGATATTCTGGGCACAATACTGCGGCTCTGACATGGCAAGCGCCACCATGTCGTAATCGGCGGGATTGACATCCTCGGGCGCCAGAGCGTTGAGCGTACCAGGCAGATCATGCGAGCGGAATGCACGATGCTCTGCCTCGTCGCGCAGCTTGATGCGAACATCGGTGCCCTCGGAGTTGATGAGATCAGCCGTGGACTGACGGCAGACAAGCGTCACATCCTGCCCGGCCATCAAAAGCTTGGTGCCAAGAAGAGAGCCGTAGGAGGCCCCAAGGATTACGATGCGATATGCCATGACAGTCCTTTCGAAAGAATCTTGCGCGTGTTTTGGTTCCACTAGTTATATAGGAGCGCGCCGATTTCACTACGAAATTAATGTCAATGTGTGTATAGTAAACATTACATCGCAAAAATCTGTAATGTTGTAAGGTTTCCTATGGCCAAGACCCTCATCGGCCCTCGACTGCGCCAGTTGCGGCGCGAGCGGGGGCAAACCCAGGCCGACATGGCGCGCAAGCTGGACGTCAGCCCGTCCTATATCAACCTGCTGGAAAACAACCAGCGCAGCCTGTCGGTTCAGATGCTGATGTCCATCGCCGACGCCTATGCTGTCGATTGGCGAGACCTGACCCGGGACGAGACCGCGCGCCGGGTGGCCGACCTGCGCCATGCGGTGCGCGATCCGGTGTTTGCGTCGGACCGTCCGGATCTTCAGGAGTTACGCGGGGCGGTCGATCATGCCCCCAGGTTGGTTGATCTTTTTCTAGAATTGCACGGGGCCTATCGCACGGCGTTGGAAAAGATCCTGAGCCTTGCGGGAGAAAACGCCGCGGACGAACTCTTGCGCAGCTCACCCGAGACAGTGATCCACAACTTCTTTCGCGACCACGAGAACCATTTCCCGGAATTGGAGCGCGCTGCCGAAAGCGCACGCGACGGAGAGTTCACCTCACCCGAAGATCGCTATTTCGACCTGAGAGAGCGGTTGCGGATGCGGCACGGCATCAGCGTGCGCATCCGGCGGATCGGAGAAATAGGCGATGCCCTGCGCTATTATGACGAAGCCACAGGCGTCGTGCATCTGTCGCAGGCGCTTGACACCTCAAACCGCGCCTTCCAATTGGCGCATGTGCTGTGCCTTGTCGCCTATCCGGACGTTCTGTCGGGGATTGTGGATCGCAGCGGACTTGGATCGCAACATGCCTTGGCTCGGCTACGGGTGGAGTTGGCCAATTACTTTGCCGCCGCGTTTCTCATGCCCTATGACGCCTTCTTGCGCGAGGCCGAGTTGGCCGCCTATGACATTGACCGCGTTGCCGCCGTGTTCAGCACCTCGTTCGAACAGGTGTGTCAGCGCCTGACCACCCTGCAACGCGAAGGCGCGCGCGGCGTGCCGTTCTTCTTCTTGCGCATCGACAAGGCTGGGAACGTCACCAAACGCTTCAATTCCACCTCGTTTCACCTTGCGGAATACGGCGGATCCTGCCCGGTCTGGAACATTCATACGGCGTTTTATCAACCCGGCGTGATGATGCCGCAATTCGTCGAAATGCCGGACGGCGCGCGGTATTTCACCGTCAGCCGCACAGTGCATCGTCCGGTTTTCAGCGAGGAAACGCAGGACCGCCGCCTGACACTCGCCTTAGGCTGCGAGGCGAAATATGCGCATCGCCTGCGCTATGCCTCAAGCTACAATTTCGACGACCCCAAGCTCTATGCGCCCATCGGTCTCAACTGCAACCTCTGCCCGCGTCAGGCCTGTTCACAGCGCGCGCATCAGCCCTTGTTGATGGAATTGCCAATTGACGAAAACCGGCGCGGCAGCACCCGTTATGAAAGCTGAAAAGGGGGCCGATTGGCCCCCCTTCCATTTCTCTCGATGTGTCCTTATTCGGCTGGCTTGGCCCGGCGGGGGCGCAAGTATTTGAACGCGGGCATCAGGATCAAGATGATCGCGACCACCATGATCGGTGCCGAAATCGGACGGTTGAAAAAGATTGACGGATCGCCCGAGGACAGAAGCAGCGATTGGCGCAGCGTCGGTTCGGCAATCGGACCCAGCACGATGGCCAGAACCGCAGGCGCCACCGGATAGTCGAACTTGCGCAGGAAGAAGGCGCCAAAGCCAAAGATCAGAAGCAGCCAGATGTCGAACATATCCTGCATCGCGGCGTAGCCACCGACCACCGACAATACAAAGATCAGCGGTGCCAGAACCGTGAAGGGCATGCGCAGCATCCAGATAAAGAGCGGGATGAAAGCGAGGTTCACGATCACGGCGAAGAAGTTGGATACGTAGAACGATCCAATCAGACCCCAGACGAAATCCGACTGTTCCACAAACAGGCGTGGGCCAGGGGTCAGCCCCCAGATCACCATACCACCAAGCAAAATTGCCGTAGTAGGAGACCCAGGAATACCCAAGGTCAGCATCGGCAACATGGAGCCGGTCGAGGCAGAGTTATTCGCCGCTTCCGGGGCAGCCACGCCGCCAACGTGCCCTTTGCCGAAATCATCCGGGCGTTTCGAGATCATCTTGGTAACGCCATAGGACATGAGCGACGCAGGTGTAGCCCCCGCCGCCGGAAGCACGCCAACAAAGAAGCCGAGGAATGAGCCGATGGACATACCCTTCCACCCTCTTTTGAAGGATGTACCGGTATCCTCGACGATGCCCTTTACCGTGATCTTTGCTTCGGTATTGGTCACTTCGCCCCGGGTCGATTCAATCGTCCAGATCATCTCGCCGATGCCATAGACACCGATGGCCAGAACGAGAAAACTGATGCCCCCAAGAAAGCCGTTCATGTCGAGCAGGATCAAGCGTGGCGCGCCGGAAATCTGGTCGAAGCCGACCGTTGCCAGCACGAGACCAAAGCAGATCGAGAACACCGTCTTGGGGATATCATCACCGCCGAGGCCCACGAATGTGGCAAAGGCCAAAAGCATGAGTGCAAAGATTTCAGGCGGACCAAAGCTGAGGGCCACCGTTGCCAAAAGCGGGGCAAAGCCGGTGAAGAGCACGACCGACACCGTTCCCCCAACAAACGAAGCAATAGCCGCCGCCACGAGGGCAAGACGTGCCTTGCCCTGAAGTGCCAGTGGTCGCCCGTCAAAGGTGGTCGCGACCGCCGTCGAGGCCCCGGGAATACCCAAGGTAATCGACGAAATCGCTCCCCCGTACATGGCCCCGTAGTAGATGGCGGCCAAGAAGATGATCGCAGATCCCGGCGGGACCAGAAAGGTGATCGGCAACAGGATTGCCACACCATTCACGGAACCCAGACCCGGCATTGCGCCGATAAAGAGCCCGAGAGTCACGCCAACAAAGATGAGCAAAAGGTTAAGAGGTTGCAGTGCGACAAATATGCCGTCGCCAAGTAGAGATAGAATTTCCATGGGTTTGGTCGCCCTTTGTCAGCTAGGCCGTGACCGGCTCAGTAGATGATTTCGTAGAGGACATTGAACACCGGCTCGGTGAATCCCATGCCAGTCGGCATCGAGATTTGCATTAGCCCTTCGAAGAAGAAGAACAGCCCAAGCGGGAATACTACCGCCATCATGCCGGTGAGAAACCAGCCGTGGCGACCGAGAACTTTGAGGTAGTAGATCATGAAGATCGCAACCGCGCCATACATCGACACGACGTCGATCAGCGCGACAAAGCCTATGATACCGCCCCCTACGAGCAACAATGTCTTGAGCCCGTAGGAGTCGAGCACAGGCTCATCCGACTGGGATTGCGGAGACGTGCCCCGCACCCAGTTCAGGGCGATAAAGCCGGTCGAGATCAGCATGCCGAGAGACAGCCAGAATGGCCAGAAGCCGCCCTGTGGTCCGGTCCCGGCCACGAAACCGATCCCGTTCGCCGATGATTTGTACATCAGGTAGATGGAGAGGAGGGCCAGCACGCCCGCCGTCACTATTTCGCCAACCCGCATGGCCAGCCCTCCTTATTATCGGTTTCGATTCAGATCACTTCATGCCAGAAAGCAGCTTGGTGTGGTTTTCCACCTGCAGCTGCCAATAGGCGCGCTGCTCGTCGGGGTTCATCCACAGCGGCGAGAGCGATTCAGCTTCCAGGTAGCCCTGCCACTCTTCCGAGTTGAAGATGTCCTCGAACAGCTTCTGGTAATAGGCTGCGGCCTCATCCGACATGCCCGGCGCACCGACAACAGCCCGCTGGTTGTAGTAGCTGAAATCGTGGCCCTTTTCCTTGAGCGTCGGAATGCCCGGATAGGCGCTCATCTGCTCGTCCGAGAAAACCAGAAGCGGACGCACATCGCCCGACTGGAAGAAGCCACGCGCCTCAGCAGGGTTGTTCACAGTGGCCATGATCTGCTTGCCAGCCAGAGCCGCCGCAACCGCACCACCACCGTCGAAGGGGATGTACTTCGACTTGAGATCAAAGGCATTGTTCAGGTAGGCAAAAACGATACTGTCTTCCTGACCCGTGCCTGTGCCGCCGGTGACATATTCGCCATCCGCCGCCTTGACCGCATCAACCCACTGCTCGAAGTTCTCGATGCCGCTGTCCTTATGCACCCAGAGGGCGAAGGGATCGACGCCCATCATCGCAATCGGAGTAAAGGTCTGGATATCGACGCCCAATTCCGGCTGCCGGATTGGCGTCGAGAAGAACGAATTGAGCGTCACCAGAATGGTGTGATCAGGGTCATTTGTGGAATTTAGCCAGATCAGCGCTTCTGCACCGGATCCACCACCCTTGTTGTTGGGGATCAGAGGACGGTTCGTCATGTCCTTCTTCTCGGCCACCGACTGAATAAAGCGGGCGATCTGGTCTGCACCGCCGCCTGGACCTGCCATGATGACAAAGTCGATGGGCTTGCGCGGTTGCCATTCGGCCATTGCTGCAGGGGCCGAGAGCCCGAGCGCGGCGATGCCGATTGCTAACGTCTTCAGAATATTCATGTCTTCCTCCCGTTGATGGCCTTTCAAAATGGCCAGATGCGTTAGAGGTTCTGACAGGCCCTTGACCCTCCTCGGTCATTTTTCTGCAGGCTTATCCGAACCAGATTTTAGTTTGCGGTCGTCCTCCCTTTTCTGTCCACAAGTTTTCCGTTCCTCGTGCTCGCGGCCTCAATGCACCATGACGACTGGAATTTTCGCCTCCGCGACAATCGTCGCGGAATTGCCGCCCAAGAGCGATTCCCGCTCATAACTCTCGTGATAGGCCCCCATAATCAGCATGTTCGCCCCCACTTCGGTACATTTTTCCAAAAGCGTCCGACCAACATTTCCGGTGCGCTCGAAGGCATGAATCTGCGATGTAACCCCGCGCTGCGCGAGGTAATGGCGGAATTCCTCAGGCGTGGCGGTATGTTCGATTCGCCCTGCCGTCAGGATCGTCACCTGATCTGCGCCCTCGATGAGCGGCATGGCCATCGCCACCGCGCGCGACGCCTCAAGCGAGCCATTCCAACCGATCGCCACATGGCTGCCGATATCTGGGGCCACTTGCTCGGTATTGGGACAGACCAGAACTGGACGTCCCGACGTGAAGAGCGCCGATTTCAAGGTGTTATATCCAAGATTCTCGTCTTGGCTGGGCTTGGCCACACAGATCAGATCTGCCAGGCGACCGTAATGCCGCACGACCTCGACCTGCTTGCCTTCATACTCTCGAAAGGCGGCCGTGGCCTTGCCGACGGCGCGCGGCTCCACGCTGATGCCATGCCGTTTGGCATCGTCAAGAAACTTGTCGCGCATGTAGCCCTGTTCGTAGTCCGCCCGCTTCTGGCTTGCCTCTTCCAACTGCTTCCGCAAGAAGGCAGGGATCACTACCCCATAGGGCATCATGTCTTCGGCCTTGGGATGGCAGTGCACCACCCGCACATGGGCGTCGTAGCGCTTGGCGAGAGCTGCGGCATGGGCAAACAGGATCGGCCCCCGCCCGTCTTCGCGAACCGGCATCATGATGGTGTGAAGTGTGCTCTTGCCCATGATCAATAGAACCCGTTGGGAACGCCTGCGGCGTTGGTGGATGGGAAACGCGCCAGAAATATTCGGCAGGCAACCGGCGCAGTCGCGAAGGTGCAGCATGGCAGACCTTGACCCAGAGGACGATCGGCGATCTGCCGCGGCCCTCTGTTGGCTTGAGATAGGTCAAGGTCTGCCATGATACGCTCCCATTGCTATGGTATATCAGCTTCCGAAGGTGGCTCCCGGCGCAAGCCCGACCGATGCGGCCCATTCGGCAGCGGGCATCTTGGCACCGCCTGCCGGACGAACCCTCTTGATCAGGATACGCCCGCCCACGCACTGCACTGCAACACCTGCATCGGAAACCTCACGCACGCGGCCCGATATGCCGTCCCCCGGCACGAGCGCACAGTCATAGACATCGACCTCGGCCCCGTTCAGCGTGGTCCAGGCCCCCGGTGCTGGATTGGTACCGCGAATGAGATCGTAGACCTGTTTGACCGGACGATGCCATTCGATGCGCGCGTGAGTGCGGGTGCAGCGGCGCTCGTACGTCGCTTGGCTCTCGTCCGGGACGATGCGCGGCGGATTGCCCGCGCGGAAGAGATCACAGACCGTAAGCACGCTCTGGACCGCATGCGGATAGATCTTCTTGAAGTAGAGGTCGATCACTGTGTCATCTGGACCAATCTCACATTCCCACTGCATAAGGCTGTCGCCCTCGTCCAGACCATCCGACGGGTAGAACCACGAATAGCCAGATTTCGTCGAGCCCATGATGATCGGCCAATTAACGGCAGAGGGGCCACGGTGCAGGGGCAACAGGGACGGATGAAAGCATATAGAGCCATGGGTCGGCGTATCGCGCGCGGCCTCGGGCACGAAGACGTTGACGAAGGCCATCACCATCAGATCAGCCTTATGCCCCGCCAACACCTCGAGCGAGGCGGGATCATCGAAATTGGCAGGTTGGTGGACCGGCAGGCCCTTTTCCAGCGCCAGTTCCTTGATAGGATCGACAGGTTTGCCGTCCTTGTCAGGTTCGCAATATACCGCGACAACCTCGTCTGTCCCGGTGTCGAGCAATTTGGCCAGCACATCTTTGCCAAAGGCCTGTTGCCCCATCACTATAAGTCGCATTCGCTCCTCCCGTTTGTGCGGTTGGCCGGTCTGCGCCGGCCTTGCCGTCACTCATTCGTTATTCGGCGGCCTGCTTAGCCGTGCCGACGGCACCCGACTCCATGATCCGCGCGAGATCTTCGCCGGAATAGCCAAGGACGTCCTTCAGGATTTCCGCCGTATGTTCCCCGAGGAGCGGGGAACGTGTCACCTCGACCGGGCTGTCGCTCAGCTTGATCGGACAGCCAACAGTGGTGTAACGGCCGCGTGTCGGATGATCGACATCGACAATGGTACCAGTCTTGCGAAGGCCCTCATCCTCCATGATTTCCTTGGTCGACAGGATCGGACCGACGGGAATGTCATGCGGGTTGCAGATGTCCATCACTTCAAACTTGGTCTTGGTCATGGTCCATTCCTCGATGCGCGCGAAAATGGCATCGAGCTTGTCCAGCCGCTCGGCCGGGGTGGCATAGCCGGGAGCGGTTTTCCAATCCGGCTCACCGATCACGTCGCACACTTTCTCCCACACCGCAGCCTGCGTGATGAAATAGGTGTAGGCGTTGGGGTCGGTCTCCCAGCCCTTGCACTTGAGAATGCGACCCGGCTGGCCGCCGCCCGAGTCGTTCCCCGCGCGCGGAGTGGAGTCACCAAAGGGAATGCCCGCCCCGTATTGGGAATATTCGGTGAGCGGTCCTGCCGCCAGGCGCTGCTGATCGCGCAGCTTGACGCGACAGAGATTGATGACCCCGTCCTGCATCGGTGCCAGCACCTTTTGCCCACGGCCTGAATGCTCGCGCTGATAGAGGGCGGTGACGATGCCAAGCGCAAGATGCAGGCCAGTACCGCTATCGCCAATCTGGGCGCCAGTCACGAGTGGCGGACCATCGAGAAAACCAGTGGTCGAGGCCGCCCCCCCCGCGCATTGCGCGACATTCTCATAGACCTTGCAATCCTCATATTTGCCGGGGCCAAACCCCTTGACCGACGCCATGATGATGCGCGGATTGATTTCCTGAATCCGCTCCCAGCTAAAGCCCATCCGGTCCAGGGCACCCGGCGCGAAATTCTCGACCAGCACGTCGCAGGTTTCGATCAGGCGCGTCAGCACCTCCTTGCCCGCTTCGTTCTTGGGATTGAGCTCGATCGAGCGCTTGTTGTGGTTAAGCATCGTGAAATAGAGGCTGTCCGCACCCGGCACATCCACGAGTTGCTTGCGAGTGGCGTCGCCCACACCGGGACGCTCTACCTTGATCACATCTGCGCCGAACCACGCCAATAGCTGTGTGCAGGTCGGGCCCGATTGCACATGGGTGAAGTCGAGGATCTTGACGCCTTCAAGAGCTTTCATAGGGTTCTCCATCTTCTGAGCTGCGTGGGCTGGTTACCCACGCCCCAGTTTCGTTCTGTGTTCAGTCTTTTCTCGCCTGCGGATAGAGGCGTTGTGCCACCACCGATTGCGGATTGAGGTTGCCGATATTGCCGCTTTCCTTGCCCGCAGCCGGGTCAATGATCGCGTTGATCAACGTGGGTTTGCCGCTGTCGAGGGCTTCGTAAACAGCCTTGCGCAGTTCATCTGGAGAGCGGGCAGTGACGCCCACACCACCAAAGGCCTCGATCATCTGATCGTAGCGCGCGCCTTTGACAAAGACAGTCGTCGCAGGATCGTCGCCGCCGCCCCAGTTTTCTCCATCACCGCGATAGATGCCGTCGTTGTTGAACACGACCGTGCAAATCGGCAGGTTATAGCGGCAGACTGTTTCCACCTCCATCCCGCAGAACCCGAAGGCGCTGTCGCCTTCGACCGCCAGCACCCGCTTGCCGGTCTCAATCGCCGCCGCGATGGCCGACCCCATGCCGATCCCCATCACACCCCAGGTGCCCACGTCAATCCGGTGACGCGGCTTGTGGATGTTCACGATCGAGCGGCACATATCCAGCGTGTTGGCCCCCTCATTGACAAGGATCGTGTCGGGGTGATCGTTGATCGCATCCTTGATGACGCCAAGCGCCCCGTGATAATCCATCGGATCGTTGTTGTTGCGCAGCCGCGCATCCATCTTGGCCATGTTTGCGGTGGCCTTGGAATTGACCGCATCGAGCCACTCTTTCGGCGGCGCGATCCCGGCTCCGTCCATCGCCTTGAGCAGCGCCTCACAACATGACCCCACGTCGCCCACTATGGGGGCTGCGATCTCAACGTTGGAATCCATTTCCTCTGCCTCGATATCCATCTGGACAAAGCGCTTGGCCCCCGGCTCACCCCACTGCTTGCCCTTACCATGGCTGAGCAACCAGTTGATCCGGGCCCCCATCATGATGACCACATCCGAGTCCTTGAGCACCATCGAGCGCGCGGCCGCGGCACATTGCGGGTGCGTATCGGGCAAGAGCCCCTTGGCCATCGACATCGGCAGGAATGGATAGCCGGATTTCTCGACCAGTTCGCAGATCAGATCATCACATTGATCATAGGCCGCCCCCTTGCCCAGCACGATCAGCGGACGTTTTGCGGTTTTCATTACCTCGATAGCGCGATCAATCGCTGACTTCGCAGGGATCTGCCGTTGCGCAGGCTCGATCACCTTGACCAGCGAGCGCGCGCCTTCGGCAGCATCCATCACCTGACCCAACATCGCACCGGGAATGTCGAGGTAAACACCGCCGGGCCGACCAGAAATGGCCGAACGGATGGCCCGCGCGACAGCAATACCGATATCCTGCGCGTAAGTCAGGCGATATGCCGCCTTGCAGAATGGCCGCGCCATGGCCAGTTGGTCCATCTCCTCGTAGTCGCCCTGCGCAAGGTCGACGATTTCCCGCTCTGAAGAGCCGGAGATAAGGATCATCGGCCAGCAATTCGTCGTCGCATTGGCCAGAGCGGTCAGACCGTTCATGAAGCCGGGGGCCGAGACGGTCATGCAGACGCCCGGCATCTTGGTCAAAAAGCCCGCGACCGACGCTGCATAGCCTGCATGCTGCTCGTGGCGAAAGGAAATCACCCGCATCCCCTGCGCCTGCGCATAGCGTCCAAGGTCCGTGATCGGGATACCCGGGACGTTATAGATTGTCTCAATCCCGTTAAGTTTGAGTGCATCAATAAGCAGGTGGAACCCATCGGTGAGATTTTCGATATCCCCTTCAGGTGCGTTGCTATTTGCTGCGTGTGCGCTGGCGACTGCCATGGTTTCCCTCCCGTTTCAAATCAATCTCACCCCGCCTATGCTGCCGGGTATGAGTATGCTGTTCAGCCCGTGTTCGCCGCGGCGTTGCGGGTCAATTCCAACCTTCCCCAGGTCTTTCGGAGATGCTGATGCAACTGCATCGTATGCTCTCGGACCCGCTCGGCGGCCTCATCGGCATCGCGACGCTCCAACGCCTCGATGATTTCGGCGTGATCAACGACCGACCGCTTGACGCGGTCTCCCTCCCACATCGACCGCAGCCGCACTGCCTGAATGTGCAGAAATAGCCCCTCCGCCATGGCCTTGAGCAGGCCGCAATGCGAAATCTCCAAGATATGCATGTGGAATTTCAGGTTATCGTCGGAATATTCCGCAATCCGCGTCGCTGACAACTCGTCGTTATATTTAGATGCGATTTTGCGCAGGGTCGCGATTTCGCTGTCGCTCGCGTTGTCTACCGCAAGCCGCGCCGCCATACTCTCAAGTGCGGCCCAAGCCACAATCATCTCGAGAATTTCTTCGAGGCTCTTTCGTTGAACATAGACGCCCTTGCGCGGCACCACCGTCACCAGCCCATCCGCCTCGAGCCGGGCAATGGCATCCCGCAGTGGCGTGCGCGAGATATTCAGCTGTTCGGCCAAAGATCGCTCGTCGAGCCGCAGATCGGCATTCTGATCATATATATCCATCTCTAGGATCGCCTCGCGCAGACGGTCGTAGACATGATCCTTGAGCGTGAATTTCGACACGATCGGGCGTAGCTTCATGTCATCCCTCCAATGCGCCCGCGCCCTGTGGCGGCCATGCTCATATCTGTGGTATACCATAGACCAGCATATCAGACCGGGCAAATCGTTTTTTTAAAATTCGTCGCCGCACATGCAGCATGATCCCCCTCAAGAGTCGTCGACAGCCTTGTTATTCAAGCACAATTTAGACTTGCAGGATCGGCGAAGGCAAAGCGCAATTCGCGTCGACAGCGAGATTTTTAAGTATCTGTTTTATTTACTTTTTTATGAGAATTTCAGCGATTTGTGGACCAGGCCCCACCTTGCCGAATCACCACACGTATGTCGCAGCGCGGCATTTCATCTCTCCCGAAAGCCCCACCTTTGTCTTGACCGGCACATCGCCCTGAAACTTACTGATAGGGCCCGAAATTTGCCGGGTTGCTGGCTAAAATCAACTGTGGTATTTGGAATACCACAGGAATTAATACCACACTGTGGACAACATCAGGGGGACGATCATGCTTATCCGCGCCGCCGACAGCGTGCTCGTGATCATAGACATGCAAGAGCGTCTCGTCCCCGCAATGCAGGCCCCCGCGCGCACGATTCGCAATGCCCGCACCCTGATGGCCTGCGCGCAGGAAATGGGGGTGCCCGTGGTGATGACCGAGCAGTATCCCGCCGGTCTGGGTCAGACCGTGCCCGATCTCAAGCCAGCACCAGGCACCGCCGTACTTAGCAAAATGCACTTTTCCTGCATGGAAGACGCCGATTTCGCAGAGCATTTCCGGGGATTGGGGCGCAAACAGGCGGTGCTTGCGGGAATGGAAGCGCATGTTTGCGTACTCCAAACCGCCGCCAGCCTGATCGAAGAGGGATACGAGGTCTTTGTCGTGTCTGACGCAACCGCCTCACGCACGCTCGAGAGCGAACAGGCCTGTATCGCCCGGCTCAGCGCCGCAGGCGCAGGCATCGCCACAACCGAAATGGTCGCCTTCGAATGGTTGGGCCGGGCCGGAACCCCGGCTTTCAAGAAACTTTTGCCACTGATCAAATGACGGCCCCGGTCGTTGCACTTAAGGGAGGAAGAGCGTGAACATCCATGAATATCAGGCAAAGGCCCTGTTGCGCAGTTACGGCGCGCCGGTCAGCGAAGGCCGCGTCGTTCTGCGCGGCGAAGAGGCCAAGACCGCCGCAGGCGCGCTCGATGGCCCCGTTTGGGTGGTCAAGGCGCAGATCCACGCCGGTGGCCGTGGCAAGGGCAAGTTCAAAGAGGCAGGCGCCGGTGAAGCCGGTGGTGTGCGTCTGGCCCGTTCCGTGGAAGAAGCCGCCGAAGAGGCCAAGCGCATGCTGGGCCGCACTCTTGTGACCAAACAGACCGGACCGGCGGGCAAGCAAGTGAACCGCATCTATATCGAGGATGGATCGGGTATTCAGACCGAGATGTACTTGGCGCTTCTGGTGGATCGTCAGACCAGCCGCGTGTCCTTTGTCTGCTCGACCGAGGGCGGGATGGACATCGAAGAGGTCGCCGAAAAGACGCCTGAAAAGATCCTGTCCTTCAGCGTTGATCCCGCGACCGGTTATCAGCCGTTCCATGGTCGCCGCATCGCGTTCAACCTTGGTCTCACCGGCGGTCAGGTCAAGCAATGCGTCAACCTGATGGGTATTCTCTACAAGCTCTTCCTCGACAAGGACATGGAGATGCTCGAGATCAACCCGCTGATCGTGTCGGACAAGGGCGATCTGAAATGCCTCGACGCCAAGATGGGGTTTGATTCCAACGCCATTTACCGGCACGCGGACATCGCTGAACTCCGGGATACGACCGAAGAAGACCCCAAGGAATTGGAAGCCTCGAAATACGACCTCAACTACATCGCGCTCGATGGCGAGATCGGCTGCATGGTCAATGGCGCGGGCCTCGCGATGGCGACGATGGACATCATCAAGCTCTATGGCGCCGAGCCTGCCAATTTCCTCGACGTGGGCGGCGGGGCGACCAAGGAAAAGGTCACCGAGGCCTTCAAGATCATCACCTCCGACCCGCAAGTGAAGGGCATCCTCGTCAACATCTTCGGCGGCATCATGCGCTGCGATGTGATCGCCGAGGGCGTGGTGGCTGCGGTCAAAGAGGTTGGCCTCAAGGTGCCGCTTGTGGTCCGTCTCGAAGGCACCAATGTCGAAAAGGGCAAGGAGATCATCAACACCTCCGGCCTCGACGTGATTGCCGCCGACGACCTCAAGGACGGCGCGCAGAAGATTGTGAAAGCCGTCAAGGGCTGATCCCGTAGGGTGGGTGCCAACCCACCTCCCCCGCGAATTCATTACAGGAGAACGCCAAAATGGCAGTCCTCGTCGACAAACATACCAAGGTAATCTGTCAGGGCCTCACCGGCTCGCAGGGCACATTTCACTCCGAACAGGCCATCGCTTATGGCACCCAGATGGTCGGCGGCGTCACCCCCGGCAAGGGTGGCACGACGCATCTCGACCTGCCCGTGTTCAACTCGGTGCATGAGGCCAAGCATGTGACAGAGGCCAACGCGAGCGTCATCTACGTGCCGCCGCCCTTTGCCGCGGACTCGATCCTTGAAGCGATCGACGCTGAGATGGAACTCATCGTCTGCATCACCGAAGGCATCCCCGTGCTCGACATGATGCGCGTCAAGCGCGCGCTCGAAGGGTCGAAATCGCGCCTCATCGGCCCGAACTGCCCCGGCATCATCACGCCCGAGGCCTGCAAGATCGGCATCATGCCCGGCCATATCCACCGGCGCGGGTCCGTCGGCGTGGTCAGCCGCTCGGGCACGCTGACCTATGAGGCGGTCAAGCAGACCTCGGATGTGGGCCTTGGCCAATCGACATGCGTGGGCATCGGCGGCGACCCGATCAAGGGCACCGAACATATCGATGTGCTGGAATGGTTCTTGGCCGATGACGAAACGCAGTCGATCATCATGATCGGCGAAATCGGTGGCAGCGCCGAGGAGGAAGCGGCGCAGTTCCTGAAAGACGAGGCCAAACGCGGGCGCAAGAAACCCGTCGCAGGCTTTATCGCCGGGCGCACCGCCCCGCCGGGCCGCCGCATGGGCCACGCCGGCGCCATCGTCGCGGGCGGCAAGGGCGACGCCGAGAGCAAGATCGAAGCCATGAAATCCGCCGGCATCACCGTGGC
>SWCD01011446.1_pt1 | contig 22579 bp, 20 predicted proteins | sample 4693011 | NCBI WGS metagenome assembly SWCD01 (sample SAMN10267278, study PRJNA491770) | bioreactor metagenome | isolation source: DHS bioreactor inoculated with marine | place: Japan: Omine Ridge, Nankai Trough | reverse complement strand
GAACCAGGCCTTCCAAAGGAAAATCGGTATTAGAGGTGAGTGCTTCAGATCGAATTATTGGCGTTTCGGTACCGTGGGAAGCCCCTGACGGTATTTTCAAAGTAGCCCCAAAAAAGTCTAAGAAAGCCGAACCTGTTGAAGAGATCAAACCCTCGCAAATCACCATGGAACTTGGTAACAAAAAACCGGCAGTGAAAAAAGCAACCGCAAAGAAAAAGGCATCTACGAGTAAAAAGAAGCCAAATTCTGGTAAAAAATAAATTTAATAGAATTGAAAGAATTAAGTTAATCTAATCGTTCAGGTTTTGTAAATGTTTGCTCAATGATCCAATCGTTTAATCGGGGGAAGAGCATTTCAAACCAAAGACCTAAACGGGAAATACCAGGAAGCACCACGTTTTTACTTCGATTTCCATTGGCTATTTTAAGAAGGGCATGCCCGACTTTTTGGGGAGATAACTGCAGGGCTTCGGGTGTGGTGATGCCAGTTTTTCTTTCTGCTTGCATATGGCTGGCAAATTCTGTTTTAACCGCTCCAGGATAAATTGCGGAAACATTAATTCCCAAAACTCCAACTTCTCTGCGAAGGGCATCCGTAAATCCACGCAAACCAAATTTTGTTGCAGCGTAAACACTGTAGGTGGGTGATCCTATATAACTGGCCAAAGAGGCCATGTTGATGATATGCCCGCTTCCCTGCTCGATCATGATCGGGAGAACTGCACGGGCAGATTGGATTGAACCCAATAAGTTAACCTGAACTTGAGCAGAGATGTCATTTACTGGATCAAGTTCTTCAAGCCATTTTGTGCGCCCAAAACCGGCATTATTGACCAGGACATCAATCCTACCGTAGGCTGAAAGCGTTTCTTTGACCATATTTTGGATGGCATCAATTTTACTTACATCGACCCCAATTGCAATTGCCTCTCCACATAATTCGGTAATCTCTTTATCCAAGGCTTCTAGGCGTGCAACCCTGCGCGCGGCGAGCACTACGCGGTACCCAGCATTTGCAAATAAACGAGCGCTGGCTGCACCAATTCCTGAGGATGCACCGGTGATAATGACAACAGGTTGTTCTGACATTGTATTCTCCAAAATCAGGATTGTTATTCCCATGACCTGATTTGAATAATAAATCTTTCTATTATGGATTTAAGGTTATTTCTACACTGCTAAGGTGTTCGATGCCTCCGTCCATTGGAGATCGGGCAAAGAACACTAATCTGGCATGGGTGGGTTGGGTTACGGAATAAAGTATTGAACTACTAAAGGGTCCCGCAAGACCAATATCGGGAGAGGCAATGGTTACCAAAGATTCTGCGAGGATGTTATCTATTGTTCCACAGATCTGATCGGTACCGCCAGACCCTCCTTCTCCACAGAGGGTGACGCTGAGATTGCTCTCAAAGAAATAATCTGATTGGCCAGAGAATGTAATGGAACCCCCGCTGATGGTTTGATTTTGGATCGGTGTATTTATGCTAATAGTTTCCGCTGCAAGTGGGCTAGGATTAATCATAGAACTGCCGCTGGGGAATAAGATGATCGGAATACTGGTCAGGTGGATAAGACCTCCATCGCGAGGGCTGGTGTGGTAGATGGAAAGTCTGGCGCGAGTCTCGGCCGAGACGCTAAATGGGAGGCTGGCTTCGAAAGGCCCCCCTGATCCAATATCTGCCATTATTGTTGTTGGGCTGATACTGAGTGTAGAACCTGAAATGTCGGTAAGTTTAATGACCAAGTTTTGTTCGAAGGTGGCATCAGCAAGCCCGGAAATTTGAATGGGGGTAACAACTTCTGACATGGCTCCTGGAATCTGTAAGTAAACATCTTCTAATATTTCGCTAGGTATAGCAGGCTCGGCGGTATCGATGGGAGGAGTTGTTGAGGTTACTTGTGGCTCTGGATTTGGAATAATATTTGTGGCCGTTGGATCGATCAATTCTGAGGTGGTGAGATTACATGCAAGGATGGGAATTATAGATATTAGTAGTAAGCCAAGTATTTTTATAATCTTCATTAATCCTCCTCAATGCTTGGATCCAGTTAACCTAAAAAAAACCTGGATGATTAATCCTAAGCTATAAATGCCATAAATTATTATTCTGCGGCACTTATTCGATTACTGGATTTGTCTTTTTTTGTGGTTTGTTTAGAAGTTGTGCTCGATTTACGGACTGGTTTTTCAATAGGTAAAAGCGCTATATCTAAAACTTCGTCCATGTGTTTTACTGCGATGATCTCAAGGTCATTTTGTGCTTTCTTGGGGACATCGACGAGATCTTTTTTGTTTTTCTCAGGGATGATGACCGTTTTTAATCCAGAACGGTGAGCTGCTAAAACCTTATATCGAATCCCGCCAATTGGCAATACTCGACCGCGAAGCGTGATCTCGCCGGTCATGCAGACATCTTTTCGAACTTTCCTGCCAGTAAATGCTGAAATAATCGCTGTTGCCATGGTAATTCCAGCACTGGGACCATCCTTGGGAATCGATCCCTCTGGTACATGTACATGGACATCAGTATTTTCAAAGCGGTCTGATTTTATCTTGAATTCTTTTGCGCGAGATTTGAGATAGGACATCGCAGCTTGTGCAGATTCCTGCATCACATCTCCAATTTGTCCGGTAATTTGTAATGTTCCTTTACCTTCAAAAAGAAGTACTTCGATGGGCATAATATCTCCACCACCCATGGTCCAGGCTAAGGAAGTTGCCACACCAGTTTCATCTTCGCGTTCGGCATCGGTTTCAAAAAATTGGATTGGACCGAGGAAGCGTTTTATCACTGTATCAGTGATGCGAGTAGGAAATCTTTTTCCCTCGGCTTTTAGTCGAGCGATTTTCCGACAGGTTCTACCAATTTCACGTTCTAGATTTCGAACACCCGCTTCAAAGGTATAACTGCGGATAATAATTTGCAGAGCTTGGTCTGAAAAAGTCACTTCGCTTTCTTCTAATCCAGCATATTCAATTTGGCGATTCACCAAAAACTGCTTGGCAATCGAGATTTTGTCTTCTTCAATGTAGCCAGGGAATTCGATGACTTCCATACGGTCTAATAATGCCCAGGGGATGTCATCGCGAGAATTTGCGGTAGTAATAAAGATTACCTTAGATAGATCATAAGGAATTTCTAAATAATGATCTGAAAATGCATTGTTTTGTTCAGGGTCTAAAACTTCTAATAGTGCGGCTGCTGGATCTCCCCTGAACCCCACACCCAGTTTATCGATCTCGTCTAACACGAATAGGGGGTTGATGGTTTCAGCGCGTTTCATGATTTGAATGATGCGACCTGGAAGAGCGCCGATATAGGTGCGACGATGACCACGCATTTCAGCTTCATCTCTTACCCCGCCTAATGAAAGACGGACGAATTTACGTTCCAAGGCATCCGCAATTGAGCGACCGAGGGAAGTTTTTCCTGTGCCGGGAGGACCGACAAAACAGAGGATCGGCTGACGTGATTTATTCGGTTTTAGACTTTTTACAGCAATAAATTCAAGCACGCGATCTTTAGCTTTGTCTAATCCAAAATGATTGCCGTCTAAAACAGATTTTGCGTGACTTACATCTAAATTGTCTTCGGTTTCAGTATGCCAGGGTAGGTCTAATATCCAATCAATGTAAGTACGGATAACTCCCACTTCTGGCGACATGGGTGGCATTTGATATAGTCTTTCTAATTCTTTTATTGCAGCCCTTTCAACTTCATCTGAAAGATCGGCATCTTTTATTTTTAAGTTTAGTTCTTTTAGTTCTCGTGCCCATGGATCTTCTTCCCCCAATTCCCCTTGAATTATCCGCATTCTTTCGCGGAGATAATTTTCGCGATTATCGCGTTCGACGTCATCGTGAACACGGGCATCTAATTCTTCTTCAATCTCTAAAACATCAATTTCTCTTAGCAACAATTTTTCAATCAGCGCTAATCTTTCGTTGACATCCAGCAATGTGAGCAATTTTTGTCGATCATCTAACCGGAGAGAGAATGAATTGGTGACCATATCGGCGAGCCAGCCAGGTTCGTCAATGTTGTATAGGTAAAGTAGGGTTTCTTCAGGGAGCTGGTCATTCATTTTTGCATAGCGTTCATATCTTCGCATGAGACGGCGCATTAGCGCGTCTTGTTCCGCATCAGGTTTTTGTGTTTCTTCGATAAGTTTTCCGCGGGCATATAATACGGGTTTGTCAGTGATGAATTCAACAATCTCAATGCGGTGACGACCTTGGGCTAAAATGATCATGTCTTCGCCGTCACTGGAGAACGATTTGCTGATCGCAACGGTTACGCCGATATTCAGGAAATCATCGATTTTTAGTTTTAATTGATTGGGATCTTTTTGGGGAATGGACAACATGATCTGATGTTCTTTCATGGCCTGTTGTATTGCTTTTTCGGTGGAGCTTCGGCCAATGGGCAGGGGGGCGACCATGTGGGGGAATAGAATTACGTCTCTTAATGGGAGCACAGGACATATTACATATCCCTCTACGTCGGTTGGAATATCAAGAATTGATTCTAATTCTTCAGCCCGACGCTGCATTTCTCCGGGATTTATTTCATCCTGTTTAGCAGTTTTTTCTTGATTTGTCATATCCTATGTTCTCCAGGTCCAAAATAGAACAATTATTATACCCTTGTTAATTGCCGCGAGTAAACCATGAGAATCGAGCTTCCCCGACTAAATAGAGGCTCCCAGTCACTAATATCAGGCCTTTTTCTGCTACTGAAGCGTATGCGAGATCAAAAGCATGTTTAATTGAGGTTGAAATTAGCGTTTCACAGGGATAATGTTCGGTTTTTTTTGAGAGGACTTGGGGGTCTGCGGCCCGGGGATGGGTGGATTTGACAGGAAGAAAAACTTGGATATAGGGCAATAATTCTTTAAACATGCCATCAATGTCTTTGTCTTCCGATGCACCGAAAATAAGGGTAACGGGGAGGTCTGGGAAATATTCTTTTAATGTTTTTACAAGCATTTTCGCTGAATGTTGATTATGAGCGCCATCAAAAATGAGGTATGGGTTCTTTTGAACGATTTCAAAGCGGCCCGGCCATTTAACTTCTGCAAAACCTTGGGCAATTGATTGATCGCTGATCTCTAACCCATTTTGCCTTGCGCTATTGAGGGTGGAAAAAGCTAAGGCCATGTTTTCGGCTTGATGGGGTCCGAGTAAGCTGGTATTAAGGGAGATGTTTTCGCCGATGCTTATTGTTTGACCCTCTAAGCTTTGGTTATTAATTTGATAGTGAATATCTTTGTTAATTTCAGAGTACGGGGCATGTTTTTCTTTGGCGATCTGTATGAGTTTCTCACTGGCTTCTTTTTCTTGGGGTGCTGAAACGACGGGGATATATTCTTTGATGATGCCCCCTTTTTCACCAGCGATCTCTGCTAACGTGTTGCCCAGAATAAAGGTATGGTCTAGGGAGAGAGAGGTAATCACTGAAACCAAGGGGGTCACCACATTGGTCGAATCTAATCTGCCGCCAAGACCGACCTCAATCACTGCAATATCTACTTCTTGATTCGCAAAATGGAGAAAGGCTAAAGCGGTTTGGATCTCATAAGATGTGAGAAGAGGAACTTGGTCTACAGCAGGTTTGATATCCTCTACTAATTTGGAAAATTCGGCTTGAGAAACGGGGTTTTGATCGACCTGAATTCGTTCAATAAATTCATGTAAATGGGGGGATGTGTATAGGCCAACCTTGTACCCATGTGCTTGTAATGCACCTGCAGATAAAGCCGAAACAGATCCCTTGCCTTTAGTGCCTGCCACATGAATGGTTTTATATTTTTTATGAGGATCCCCTAGAATAGATAGAAAAATGTGCATGCGCTCAAGGTTGAAATTCTCAGCAGCGATATTTTCTTGGTGGGTGCGACTGTAATCGATAAACTTAAAGACGTAGTCTAGTGCTTTTTGATAGGCCTGAGATCGCTCATTTTTCATAAAGGGATTTTACCCTTTGGGAAAAATCTATACAAGGTGATTGTCCATAAAAAGAGACGGAGCATTCTCCGTCTCTTTTTATATTTTGTTAAAATCTAGGATTCTATTTAATATCTTTCTCAATCTCTTCGGCCTGATCTGGCTGCAGACGCTTACGCCTGCGAATGAAGTAAAGGATCATGATCACAAGAAAGAAAACGATCAAGATCAGACAACAACAAAAGAGGTACCAGGAGGATAGGATGAAGTCCACTGTTCTGGCAATGATTCCAATATCAGATTCCGAAATGTCTGGGAAATTTTCTATGACGGCTGGTGGATCATCAAATAAGGACGGTTCGGGAGTAATGGTGGGGGGATTATCCTGAACAGATTGGGGCGTATTGGTTGCCGGACTTAAATAGTGGGGGAGGAAATCTAATGAGCATTCTAGAAATTCCAATGCATCAATGATGATATTTCCACTTGGTCCTTCCATCACTTCTGTTGAACCAGGAGCGACCAAGGTGGATGAATATGGATAAGTGCCGTATGACCATAGGCCAAAGTAAACGATTGCTCGCCCAAATTGGTCTACAGTGGTTTCTAGCTCAAATTGGTTATTGTAATAGACTGTCCAAATTGAACCGGGTTGGACATAATCTAGATCAAATGTGAAGCCGAAACCGCCGAGTGTAAGGGAGGTAATGAGTGAGGAGGAACTGGCATCCAATTGAGGATATTCCTCGGGGAACCAATTGTGGTCTACAAGGAGGCAACTCGCTTGTTCATATTCCCATGGTTCCTCTCCGGTTTGGGCAGCAACGATTGAAGCGGGGAGGAGAATGATTAGGCTGAGGGTGAGCAAACTGAGTTGAAATAGCCTTCTTCTTATGGTCATTGGTAGACTCCTTTAGAAATATTGCAGTTAAATTGGTGCCAAAATATTTGGTGTGCCATGGAGGGATAGATTTAAGTATACAGATTTTTTATGGGCGAAGCAAGGGAATAGGACAAAAACCATCTGAATTATACATAATGGCTATATTTATTTTGATTAATATAACTAATATTAATTATAGCTTCCTTGCATTCTGGTGATTTTCGGGCTATTATTTAATGGTGGGAAATGATCTCACATACAATTCCAATTTAACGTTTCAAGGAGAAGACATGAAGAAAAAGTTTTTCGTCATCTTAGGTCTCTTAGTGCTCGTTTCTTTAATGATCGTAGCCTGTGGACCAAAAGAATTTGCTCTGGGAACTGAAGAGAACCCAATCGTTTGGGTGTTGGTACCTTCCCAAGATACTGAAGCTGTCCTCGCTGGTGCAGAAGATCTAGCTGCAGCGATCGAAGAATCTACAGGCTTGATCGTAAGCCCATTGGTTACTACAGACTTCTCGGCAGCGGTTGAAGCCATGTGTAATGGCGAGGCTCATATTGGTGCCTTAAACACCTTTAACTATGTATTGGCCTCCGCTCGAGGTTGTGCAGATGTTGGTGTGACTTCCGTTCGATTTGGTAGCACCTTCTACAGCGGGCAAGTTGTTGCTCACGTAGATTCAGGAATTACAGGAATTGCAGACTTAGCTGGCAAGACTTTCTGTCGCCCTGACCCCACCTCCACTTCTGGTTGGGTGATCCCAAGCATTGCTATGCAAGCTGAAGGCATTGACCCAGAAAATGATCTCGCAGAGATCGTAGACGCTGGTGGACACGATGGTGTGATCCTGAGTATTTTGGATGCTACATGTGATGCTGGTTCCACATTTGTGGATGCTCGCGGTAATGTTGAAGAAGATTTCCCAGATGTGAAAGATATTGTAGTTGTAATTGCTGAATCAGCACCGATTCCCAATGACAATATCAGTTTCCACCCAGATCTTGATGCAGAGACCAAGGACAGCTTAGTAGGCGTCTTCATGGACTTAGCTTCCACAGATGCTGGACTAGAAGTACTCAACAGTGTGTATAGCTGGAGCGGTATGGAAGTTGTAGATGATTCCTTCTACGATGGTTTCCGACAACAGCTTGACGCTGCTGGCTTGAGTGTTGAAGACTTGATCAACTAGTCTTCGATAATATATTCAAGAATAAAAGGGAAGGGCATTTAGCCCTTCCCTTCTTTGAACCCCTGTAGTTTATACATTTCCCCTGGAAAAGTAAAATGTTAATCATAGAAAATCTCACCATGATATATCCCGATGGCACAGTTGCCCTCCGGGATGTTAGTTTTGAAGTAGCTGATGGAGAATTTTTGGGCATCATTGGTTTGAGTGGCTCAGGAAAATCCACATTATTAAGATGCATTAATCGATTGATCGAACCTACTGAAGGAAGAATTATTTGGAATGGTAAGGATATTACCAAACTAAATCAACAAGATTTGCTCGCCACACGTCGTGATATCGGGATGATCTTTCAACATTTCAACCTGGTTAAACGTTCTAGTGTGTTGACGAATGTACTCTCCGGTCGATTGGGATATACCCCATCTTCTTGGAGCTTGATAAACCGATTTAGCCGTGCAGATAAAGAACGTGCTCATAAAGCTTTAGAGCGAATGGGCATCCCTGAAAAAGCTTATAGCCGTGCAGATGAACTTAGTGGCGGACAGCAACAACGCGTGGGTATTGCCCGAGCGTTGATGCAGGAGCCCAAGATCATATTGGCGGATGAACCCGTAGCTAGTCTTGACCCAGTATTAGCTCACTCTATCCTTGGCAGTCTTGAAAAACTCAATCAAGAAGATGGCATTACCGTGATGTGTAGCCTTCACTTTTTAGATTTGGTGCAGCGCTATTCTACAAGGGTGATCGGGCTGCGTGATGGACGCGTGGTATTCCAAGGGACCAAGGATGATGTTAAAAAGATAACCGATGAAAGATTTAAAGAAATCTACGGTGAAGACGCACAACGATTGGGTGGGGAATAGAGGGATATGACAATGAATAATAATAAAGTTATTGAAGAACGACAATCACCCCTCCACACCTTACTATCCTTGATATTTCCTGGGCTTGGACAACTTGTTGCTGGACAATGGCAACGCGGTTTAACCATTTTCGCAGGTATTGGACTCTTAGGAAGTTTGAGTATTTGGACAATTGGTCAGCGTGCGCGCTATCCTGACTTTAAACTGAGCTTAAGTATCTTTGCACCGACAGTTTTGCAATTGGGTGCCCTACTAATCTTTTTAATGTCCCTGAGTTATATTCTAAATAAATTTATTATTAAGGATAAGACTACCCAGGCTTTTAGTGGTGTTGGTGTTGGGATTCTTTATTTTATTTTGATCTTTGTGTTAAGCGGACCCATTTTGGATCTGGCTGGTAGTACCGCGGATCTAAAAACGGTCTACCATACAACAGTTATTTTTTCGGCTGGTGCATTGGCTGCCTTTTGGGTATGGCAAGCTTTTGATGCTGGAAAGATTGGCGCATTAGAAAAAGGACTTCCATTGCCTTCTATGGGGTTGGCGGTGTTGGTCTTATCTTTGTTGATCTTTAGTTTAGGGTACCAGCTTACTGAAATTGATCTAAATAAGGCAATTAGTGAGTATTCTGATACGCGAATTATTCTGACACGAATCATGTGGCCTTGGCGGACTGCTTTTGAATTTGAAGTAGATGTTACTGAGGCTGCTCAAAAAATCCAATCTCCATGTCCGGTAGGGGCAGTGGGACCGGCTTCAAATGAGCCGGCAGCCGCTGGTACATGGATTAGTTCAGATGTCACCTGTGGTGACTTGACGATGCGAGATTTGCAGGGGAATGTGACCTTGGGTACGGAGATCGTGATCTCTGGCGGTGGGTTTACCCCAGGTCAAGAAGTTCAGATCTGGTGGAAAAACCCGATTGGTAATCCCTTTAAACCTCGTGGTGTAGGCGAAACCGACATTATTATGGATGAGAATGGTGGATTTGAAACAAAACTTTTCATTCCTGAGGCGACGGTGGTTGCGACCGCGGTGGGGGACCAGATCCATACCCTGTTGGTTCGTGAGAAAAGCGAGGAAAGATTTACGGGGCGATTAAGCGACGAAATGAAATTGGCGTTAAAGGGTATGTTGGAAACGATCATGCTCGGGTTGATGGCCACTTTCTTCGGTATTATTTTGGCATTCCCGTTTAGTTTCCTGGCTGCAAGAAACTTAATGTCTGCAATTGTTCAAACCTTGTCTAAGGTGGTCGGTGGTTTGCTTGGTTTTGTGGCGGGGTTATTTGCTACTAGTTATTTGATGACCCAGATCATTGGCTTATTTGGCGGATTGGACAGTGCGCCGATACCGATCTTCGTGATCGGAATCATTTTGACCTTTGGGTTGGTTTGGATTTTCATTGGACTTGGTGGACGATTGTTTGAAACCCTTTCCAAGCTGTTGGGTAAAAATGGGGATACGATTTTATCGGCGTTTGGAATGGCGATCATTGGTGCAGTTCCTGGATATTTTCTCGGTTTAGGATTCAGTCGGGGTATACGAGGAATTCCAATTAAGGCCGAAGTCGCTGCCGAAACTGAAATTACTTATGCAATTGCTGGAGCGATTCTCTTAGGTGTATTTGGGGTGTACTATGCCCTTCGCCAGGGTGGGAGCAGGAATATCAGTGTGGGTATGATCGCATACAGCATCACTCGCACAATCATGAATATTATCCGGTCGATCGAGCCCTTAATCTGGGCGATCGTGGGTATTATCTGGATCGGTCCTGGACCGTTTGCAGGTTTTATCGCATTAACACTTCATACAATAGCTGCTTTGGGAAAACTTTATTCGGAATCGATTGAAAGTATTGATCCAGGTCCGATCGAAGCTTTGCAGGCGACAGGTGCTAATCGATTGCAAACGATCGTTTTCGCGGTCATTCCGCAGATCTTGCCTCCGTTCATCTCCTTCACGATCTATCGTTGGGATATCAACGTGAGAATGTCCACCGTGATCGGTTTGGTGGGTGGTGGCGGTATTGGTTTCATTTTAATCCAATGGATTCGATTGTTCCAATATGATAATGCTGGATTGGCAGTATGGTTGATCGCAATTACTGTGGCGAGTTTGGACTATGTAAGTTCGAATATCCGAAAGCGTTTTGTCTAGAATCTAGATTTACTTCTAATGATAGGCTTGGGGTTTAGCTCCAAGCCTATTTCCTTTAAACCCTGAAAATTTCGTATCCTGTACTGGATAGAAAAAACAAATATAATTGTTCAACACTGAAATTCCTGGAGGAAGGATGACCAACCGAGCAGAGGCCCTAGAAATCGTTAATGAGTATATAGAAAATAAGGGTTTGTTTCGACATATGCTATCTGTTGAGGCCGCGATGCGATTTTATGCCAAAAAGTTTGGGGAAGATGAAGACTTTTGGGGGGTGATTGGATTGTTGCATGATTTTGATTGGGAGATCCACCCAAGCATTGAAAAACATCCCCAAGCAGGCGCGCCGATCCTTCGGGATAAGGGTGTAACCGAGGAGATCATCCAAATTATTCTTAGCCATGTAGACCATACCGGCGTGCCGCGTGACAGCTTGGTAAGGAAGGCATTATACGCCTGTGATGAGATCACTGGCTTGATCACCGCGACGGCATTGGTACGGCCCTCAAAGGCGATTAAGGACGTGAAGATAAAATCTGTTAAAAAGAAATGGAAGAATATGAGTTTTGCTGCCGGTACTAACCGAGATGAAATGCAGGAAGCCTTTGAGGACTTTGGGATCGAGCAATGGGAGCATGTGGGCAATGTGTTGGAAGCCATGCAGGGAATCGCTGAAAGCCTAGGTTTAGAAGGTGTTGAGGTTCAGGAATAGAATAGTTCCTATTGGAGGAAACATGGACGAGGAAAAATTTGATCGAATATTAAGTAATTATGCTGAATTGATCGTGAAGGTTTGTTTGAACCTGCAACCCGGACAAAGGTTATTTATTTATGCTTCGCCGTTGGAGGTAGCACCTTTAGTGAGGAAAGTGACCGAATGCGCTTATCAGAATGGGAGTAGGTTGGTTTCGGTAATTTGGATCGACGAACAAATTAATAAAATTCGGTTTGAAAATGCAGCAATGGATTCTTTAGAGGAATATCCAACATGGGAAGCCGATGGGGTGACACTTTCTGCAAACCGGGGGGATGCATTTTTATACATCTGGGGAAAAGACCCAGATCTGTTTACAGATGTTGATCCTGCTGTTGTTTCGAAGGTCGCACAGGTTCATGCCAAAAATTTAGAAGCCTATAATATTATGCGCGGGAAAGGTATCCTTCAATGGTTGATCGTTAATCCGCCGACACCTGGTTGGGCATCGAAGGTTTTCCCAATGGATTCTCAAGAAGATGCTGAGGAAAAACTTTGGGATGCAGTAATCAAGGCCTGTCGACTGGATGAAGAAAACCCAGTTGAGGTTTGGACAAAACAATTCGAAAATTTGGGTAAACGAAAAAAATATCTTTCCGAAAAACAATATGCCACGCTGAGAATCACTGCTCCAGGAACAGATCTTAGTTTGGGATTGCCAGAAGGACATATTTGGGAGGGGGGGAGTCCTAAAACAACCTCAGGGATTTCATTTGTACCAAATCTGCCGACAGAAGAAGTGTTCACCTAGCCCAGATCGGGATAAAACTAGTGGGGTGGTGAGTTCTAGCAAACCTTTGAGTTTTCAGGGTAAGCTCATTGAAAATTTTCAATTCACATTTGAAGATGGAAAGGTTGTAGATTTTTCTGCGGAAAAGGGAGAAGAAGCGCTTCAGGCATTATTAGATACAGATGATTCTGCTAAGTTTTTAGGCGAAGTTGCATTGGTGCCCCATCAAACACCGATCTCACAATTAGGACTGATCTTTTTGAATACTTTGTATGATGAAAATGCATCCAATCATCTTGCGCTGGGCCGATCTTTTAGATTTTGTTTAGAAGGGGGGGGAGAGATGTCTGAAGAAGAGTTTTTGGAGGCTGGGGGGAATAAAAGTCTAATTCATGTTGATTTCATGATCGGATCGGCGGAAATGAATGTGGATGGGATATTGCCAGATGGGACGGTGGAAGCGATCATGCGAGCTGGAGAGTGGGCGTTTGATGTGTAAGTAATTAGAAATCAAAGACTGGATTGCATTATAGATTAGGATATGAAGAAAAGTCTAATTTTCTTGGGGGCAAGATTAGGCTTTTTTTTATTTAATAATTGAATTAGATTCAAAGACTGAAACCTCACCAACGGGGGTATTTTTCATCGCAGTGATCGCCTGAGGAGGGAGCATCATTTTCTGCCGGGTGGTGTTTCTGGCATGTTCCGGATTTTTGTTTTTGATTAAGGTTAATAATGAGTCACAATAATCTTTTTCCATTTGAATGTATTCTTCTTTCGAATAATTATCTATTATGGTCCATTGGCGAATATTTCTCAAGTTAAGTAATGGGAGTGCTAATTGTTCAATTACTTTGTTTTTGGTAGCAAAAAATATACCATGGATAAAATGGCGGAAGAGGGAAAGCATTTTATCTGTTTCGTTTGAAGGAATGTCTTTTCCCCACCATTGATTATGAAAGTGCTCAACAAAATCAAGATAAGTATTTGAGCGTTTTTCAAGTTCTTGAATATCTCGGTTATCGGCAAATTCTGTAGCTAAGGCTAATATTTCGGGGAATAGAATTATTTCGAATTGTTCAACGTCCCATACTGTTGCCTGGTTGCGCTGTAAAGCTAACATGAGTGCATCACCAAATGCCGGGTTTCTTGATTGGGTGACAAAGACTCCTCGACCATGTTGCACATCTACTAATCCTTTCGCCATGAGAATTCGGGTGGCGTCACGGACAACTGCTCTGCTTACTTCAAACTGAGTTGATAAATCTGGTTCAGTGGGTAGTACTTGACCACTTGCTAATTCTCCTGAAAGAATCAGATCTTTAATTTGTTCAGCCATTTGTTCAGCCAACGTTTGTTTTTTTACTGGCGAGATAATCATTTTGTTTTTTATCATTTTTGCTATTGTCCTTTATTATTTATCATATTTGGATAAAGAGAACAATTAGGTTTTTCTTTTATATTTTCTTATGCGATCCACTCGTAAGTATAATACTAATGAAACTATTAGAATTACACTGGCTATCTTCCAGCTAAAATTGATTGAATATTTTTCTGCAATGAATCCTAGGGCCACACTTCCCAACATGCCTCCCGAATAGTTAAAAAGTGATGCAATTGACAACATTGCAGATCGTTGAGCAGAGGGTATTTCCTCGTTAAGCAGTGTCTGATGGGGGGAGTTGAGAACCCCTATGCTAAGGTAAGTGAGCCAGAACAACAATATTGCTGGAAGGGGGAGTATTATCGAGGAAAGCCCAAATAGCATAATGCCCCAGATTCCTTGGAAAACCCCTGCAATTAGCGCTAACCGTTTTCCAACTCTTTTGGAAATAAAACTGGCCAACATATTTCCCAACATCCCCACAATGAAATTGCCCCCCATGATAACGCCGTATATTAATGTATTTCCATCCCCTCCGGCAAAAAGGTTTGAAAAGTGAGGTTGCCAAAAATTTTCGATACTGCTAAGAGCAAGCCCCGCTGCTGTCCCCGCACCAAATAATAATAGAATAGTTGGGTTATTACGACTCAATTTAATCCCTGTTTTGATTATCTCCGGAATTTTTTGGAAACCTTCTTTCCAGCTGCTCGGATATATCCCAGGTAGAGTTTCGACCACCAATGTGTTTGTTGTGAATATTAAGATCAAAAAAATGCCAATTGCAAAAACGGTTGGCATTGCGAGGGGGGTAAAAATTGCGCCGCCATCACTTGGGAGGAATTTAAATACATTGGGTAATTGACTTCCTATAATGCTACCCACACCTAAGGAAAGTAAGGTAAATGATCCTGCTTTAGAAAAAACAGGCTGCAGGTCAATTTCAGAGTTAATGGCTTGAAGAGCATCCACAAACCATGCATCCAATGCGCCAGAAGAAAGGGCACGACCAATTCCCATTGAGATAAACCCGGTTAACATTAACCAAAATGTGAATGAGGAAAGAATTAAAATTAAAGATAAAATGGAAAAGCTATAAGCTAATATGGCAATTTTTTTACGACCCACTGCATCTGCAAAGCCACCTGTGGGTACTTCCAATAACACTATTACTAGAGCGTAAACCCCCATCAGAATGCCAACCTGAAATAAATTGATTCCGCGACTTTGGATAAATAAAATGAAAAGAGAGATGGGGATTCCGGTTGCTAGCCAAAATAATGATGTTAGTAAGTAATAAATTCTTTCAATTTCTTTTTGAGTGGACATAAAAATCCTTATAAATGCGCAGAGATAATGTCATATGATGACAATATGATATATGTGTTTTTCAGATATGTCAAGTCGAGGTTTTTTTGGAGTGGTTTGTTTTTTGGAAATGCGAGTTTAGGCAAGGTTCTTGCATCTATAGAGATGTGGATTAGTAATCCAAATTTTTATAGATGTTTTTTTGTTTAATACCTTGATATTTTTGGTTATCAATAATTGATGGGCGTTTTGGAGAAATGATCATGATATTAAAGGGAAAGGGCTTTTTTATTTGGCAGATCAAATATTGTAATGGTGGGGATATTAATTCGATTCTTTATGATGTACGGAAATCGAATCTCACTCATGTGTTGATCAAAATTGCAGATGGGGTGAATATATTTAATTATGATCGGGAAAGTAATTTTGACCTGGCTGAACCTTTAACGAACCTGTTAAAAAGTAATGGTATTCAGGTATGGGGGTGGCATTATTTGCGAGGAACAGACCCGGTGAACGAAGCGCGGGTGTCGTATGAGCGAATTTTGGCATTGGGGCTGGATGGTTTTGTGATAAATGCTGAGTATGAATTTAAATCTCCGGGAAAGGATCTGGTCGCCAAAAGGTTTATGCAGGAAATGCGGGAAGCGCTCCCCGATCTACCAATGGCATTGAGTTCCTATCGATTCCCAAGTTATCATCCTCAATTTCCCTATAAAGAGTTTCTGGATTATTGTGACTATAATATGCCACAGATCTATTGGCAGGGAGCGCATAACCCGGCGGGACAATTGACGCGGTCGATTAGAGAATATCAAAATATTGAACCTAACCGGCCCATTATTCCGACGGGTTCGGTTTATGCTTATGATGGATGGGAGCCGACGGTTGAGGATGTTCAGGCGTATCTTGAAGCAGTGACAGAATTGGGGATACCAGCGACTAATTTTTGGAGTTGGGATAATTGCCGGCATATATTACCTCATCAATGGAATGTGATCCGGGATTATCAGTGGGTGGATTCTCCCGAAGAAAATGATGTGACCGATGAATTTATCGAGGCTTTGAATTCACATGATGTGTTGAAAATTGGCAATTTGTATACCCAAGATGGGGTGCATATCGATGCAAGCCGAACGATCCAGGGAACTGAAGGTATATTGGCATGGTACAACACGTTTTTTGAACAAACAATGCCCGGTGCAGAATTTATCTTGACTAATAAAACGGGTTCGGGTAATTCACGACATTTTAATTGGGAGGCGACTTCAAATGTGGGGAAGGTAATTAACGGGAAGGATACCTTTGGTTTGAGAGATGGAAAAATCTCCTATCACTTTACGCATATGGCCGCGGTTTAGAAAAAGAATTTGTAAAAGCACTTCTTAATTTGACTAAAATAAGCTCTTAATGCAATAATGGAATTATTATTTATTGGGAGATTGCTTTATGTTAAATCATATCTGGCAGATTTTTATAAAAGAATGGGAGGATTTTCAAAGTTCTTTTTTTTCTTTAGCAAATTTCCAAGTGGGTGCATTTACAGTTTTGGTTATGTGTGCTGCTGTTGGGATATACCTACCAATTGAATTAGGGGCAACTTGGATTGACTCTCCGATCATGCTATTATCATTTATTGTAATTATTCCAATGTCTATGATCGCATTTATTAGTCCAAATTCTTTCGTGGGGGAACGAATTGCAAAAACTTTAGAACCTTTGTTGGCAACTCCAGCGAGAAATTTCTCAATATTGATCGGAAAAACAGGGATGTCGGTGATATTTGGATGGGGGGTTGCATTGGTCAACATGTTAGTTGGGTTAATTGTCGTCAATATTTTTCATTCAGACGGAGAAGCTTTGCTTTATCCGATTGATCTATTGATCATGATGGTTCTTGGTAGCCTACTATTTTCTATTTTTATTAGTGTAGCTGGAATGAATTCTTCTCTTTACTCGGCAACAATACTTGAAGCACAGAATAAACTGGGCATGGCTTTATTAATTCCATTTTTTATTCCTTTGTTTATGTTTGCTTTTGCAATTGGCCCATTATTTCCTAAAAACTGGGATTTCGTCATTGTCAATCTCTCTAATTATTTCAATGCTATAAACTTATTGTCTATATTGTTTTGGCTATTCCTAATTGTTGATCTCTTGCTTTTTATGGTTGTTTTGATTAGATTTGATCGAGAAAGATTGATCATGGGGGAATTTTATTCGAAGTAATTAAAAAGAAATACTTACATATAGTTAAATAAAAAAAACGGTGGCCGAAGCCACCGTTTTCCATTTAATATATATTATTCTGTGGGGGGGGGTGAGGTTAGGGTTGGTATGCTGAAGCGTGCGGATTCCATTTCGTACCTGCTGGACAATCCTTTCCATTTCAATTTCTAAGGATGTCAAGGACTCTAATACATAATCATCTGCTTCATTTCGGGTGGCTTCCGCATCCAACAACGCCTGTTCGAGAACCCTCTGGGCACGAGTCTGGGCTGCTTCTACGATCGAATCGCGATCTACCAATCCTTCACTTTTTTCACGTGCAAGCTGGATGGTGCGTTGGGCTTCTTCGTGGGCTTGGGCTTGAATGCGATCTTTTTCGGTGACAACTTTTTGCGCTTGTTTTACCTGGTCTGGCACAGCAACACGCATCTGATCAATAAGATCTAGCATGCGGTCTTCATCTACGATCACATTATTGGTAAATGGAATCGGGCGGCTTTCATTGAATAATTCTTCTAATCTGTCTACTAAATGTAGTATATCCATTTGTACCCTCAAAAATAATGATGGGAGGTGGTTTTATTACTCATGTTGCAAGAATTATGCTCAATTTGAGAAATTCTCTCGGTTAAATTAAAGCCTACACATAAAATCTAAATTAGTCAACTGAACACGCCCCCTAAAATATAGTGTAAAAATGATCAGGTTCTGCTTGTAATATTCTCTTGATTGCCTGCAAGATATTTTTCTCGTAGGGCAAGGACGACGTTTTTGGGAACCATTGAGGAAACATCGCCACCTAATAAGGCAATTTCGCGAACGGTTGTCGATGAGAGAAAGGTGTGTTCTTTACTGGTGATCAGGGCGACGGTTTCAATTTGGGGGGATAATTCTCGATTTGCTAGGGCCAACCTAAACTCATATTCGAAATCAGAAAACACTCTGAGGCCACGGACGATGACTTGGGCATCGATCTCTTTACAATAATCAACTGTAAGGCCACTAAAACCGGTGACGCGGATCTTTTTATGGTCTTTGAATGTTTCATTGACCAATGTCATTCTTTCATCGGGGCTGAAAAGCAAGGATTTTACGGGGAGATCGTATACCGCGACCACAATTTCATCAAAGAGTTTAGCGGCACGTTGGACGATGTCAATATGCCCATTATGAATGGGGTCAAAAGTTGCGGGGAAAAGCGCTCTGATCATTAGCTTATATCTCCCTGCCCATTTTCCCAAAGGTGGTTGAGGGTATGAGCCAATAACTCATGGTCTTCTCTTTCTAAATTAGGATCTTCAGCGATTAATTTTCTTGCTTCACGACGGGCTTTTTCAATTAAACGAATATTGGTCATGCCGGCTAATTGGAACTTTGAGAAGCCCGATTGGCGTGACCCTAAAAATTGCCCAGGTCCGCGTTGGTTGAGGTCCTTTTCAGCTAAAACAAAACCATCGTTGGTTTCACTCATGACTTTCAAACGTTCATTTTCGGTGCTGGCATCATCATCTGGGATCAATAAACAGTAGGATTTATCAGCACCTCTTCCTACACGACCGCGCAATTGGTGAAGTTGAGCCAATCCGAAATGGTTGGCTCCTTCGATCAGCATCACAGAAGCGTTGGGAATATCTACGCCTACTTCAACGACGGTGGTTGAGACCAATATGTCAATTTCTTTGTCCCTAAATTTGGTCATGATCTCTTCTTTTTCTGCTTGCTTCAAGCGTCCATGGATCAATCCAACGTTATGTTTGTGGAATACTTCATTTTGGAGTCGGTTACTTTCTTCTACTGCCGCTCGGGCGTTGCTTTTCTCGCTTTCTTCTACTAAAGGATAAATAATGAAGGCCTGTCGATCTTCAGCAAGTTGTTTTTCGATGAGTGTATATGCACGTTCTCTCTCTCTGGATGTGAGGATAAAAGTATCGATCGGTTTTCTGCCGGGGGGGCATTTCGTCGATGATGGTGAGTTCAAGATCTCCAAAAACAGTGAGGGCTAATGATCGTGGGATGGGGGTGGCGGTCATCACTAATAGATGAGGATTCTCACCCTTTTGGCGAAGGGCGGCGCGCTGTTCCACACCAAAACGATGTTGTTCATCGATCACAGCTACTTGTAGATTCTTGAATTTGATGGGATCTTCTAATAGGGCATGGGTACCAATGATCAATTTGATTGAACCGTCGGCTAATTGACTGCGAATCTCGACCTTTTCTTTTTCTGGTGTGGCGCCAATCATCAACATAACTTGTTCTGGCTTCAATAACGCGTTCTCGCCTTCGGTCATTAAGGTGAAAAGGCTTTGATAATGCTGTTCAGCCAGGATGCTGGTGGGGGCTAAGATAGCGGCTTGTTTGTCGGCTTCGAGAACCATGCCGACGGCAAAGGCTGCAACGACCGTTTTGCCTGATCCGACATCCCCTTGTAAGAGTCGGTTCATGGGCTGCCCACTATTGAGGTCTTTGCGAATCTCTGAAATTGCCTTTTCTTGGGCGCCAGTTAATTGATAAGGGAGGCGGGTTTTTTGGGTGGTTAGCCATTCATCAGTAACCGGATATTTTTGCCCCAGACGTTGGGCCCATTGTTGTTTTTGCCTTTGGACGCCCACCTGTAAATAAAAGATCTCATCAAATGCGAGGCGGTCCTGGGCGGCTTTTAGAGCTTCGTTCGAATCGGGATAATGGATCTGTAGCAATGCATCGGGAAGTTCTAATAATTTGGCAGAATCAATTACATTTTGAGGAAGGGTTTCCTGGACTCGCAATGCCCAATAGTTGACCACTTTGTTCATTTGGCCGCGCAACCAACGTTGAGTGATGTTGGCGGTTAAGGGATAAACGGGGACGATGCGATTGGTATGTAATTGTTCTTCTTCGAGCAGTTCCCATTCAGGGTTGCTCATGATCAATCTGCCGAGGTATTGTTCAACTTTTCCAGAAATGACGACATGGACCCCTTCTTTGAGGGTTTTGGTTAACCAGGGTTGGTTGAACCAATTCACTCTAAGAGCGCCACTCCCATCACTGACGATCACTTCGGTGATTTTAAGTTTTCCACCTTTGGTGGGGCGAACTCGGGCACTTTGGACCGTGCCGATGACGGTGATCTCCTCGCCAAATTTTAGCCGGTTAATCGTTTTCATTTGGCTATAATCGTCGTATCTACGGGGGTAATGGTAGAGCATATCGCGAAGAGTTTGAATGCCTAAATTTTCTAACTTTTCAGCATTTTTAGGTCCGACACCATCTAGGACGGTGACCTTAGCATCTAAGGCTGCCTTCGGTCCTTCTGGCTTTGGGCGAGCAATAGGTTGTTTTGTTTGTTTTCGTTGTTTAGGCTTCTTGGTTTGAGAAGGTTTATTCTGGGGCGGACCACTGGGTTTGGATCCTTGCTTTGATTTTTGTGGATGTGCTGTTCCAGAAGGTTTAGGTTGCTTGTTTGCGGTTTTTATAGGGGCAGAGGGAGGTGGAGATGTTGTTGGAGGTACTTCTCCCCCAATTTCTCGGCGAATACGTGTCCACAACCCCTTTAGAGCGTCTTTTCGCGATTCTTGGGTGAGACGTTGGTAATCACGTAAACGGGTGGTAACAGCTTGTATGAGGCCGTCTGGGATGTCCTCTGCACGTGCTTCGGCTTCCCAACCTTCCAGCATTTTGGCTAGGCCGCCCATTACTGCACCGTTATCATAATTTCGTTTTGCTTCTTGTTTAAAGAATTTTTGTAGTTTTTCGATTGATGCTTTCATAGATAGTTTATTTTATCAGCATTGGCTCTCATGCGCTAACAACTTTATTCGCTTCTATTTTAAAACTGCTACAAATCCCAGTGCATTTACCCCGACATGGGTGCCAATAACCGTTGTGACGTTGATGATGAATGGATCGATGTTTAGTTTTAATTCGAGATCCTCCAAAATGTTCTTGGCATCTTGTTCGGCGTTGGTATGGAGCATAGCAAATTGTTCGATTTCCCCATAGCTGCGGATCCTATTTTTTAAATTGGTGATCGCTCGTCTCCGACTGCGCGTTTGGCCTTCCTTGAGAACCCGCCCCTCTTTTAGTTCAATAAATAATTTTAATTTCAAAATGGATCCGATTCCAGCTTGTGCCCAGGAGACGCGACCACTTCTTTTTAATTGTTCCATGGTGTCCAGCATGGCATGAACTTGCAGGCGATCTTTTAATGACTCAATGCGTTGAATTATTTCTGATATTTCCAGACCCTCTTCAGCTGCCTTGACCGCTTCAAGGACTTGAAACCCAAGACCGAGGCTTAATTGTTGACTGTCTACCACTGTTACTCGTCCATCAAATCCTTTTGAAACAAGTTTGGCAGTATCGTGAATGGCGCTTAAGTCACTTGCTGCATGGATAGATAGGATGTGGTCGGCACCCTTGTCAAAGATTTGTTGATAGGTGTCATGGTAAGCGCCAGGGGCAGGGGAGGCGGTGGTGGGAGGCGGAATTATATTTGGAAGTTGTTGGTAATAGTCTTGGCGCGACAGATCCAGGCTGTCTCGGTATTGTTGCCCATCAATGACAACGATGGCTGGGATGGACTCTATTTGATATTTTTCTAAAATTTTTGGGGGGAGGTCAGAAGTGCTATCAGTGACGATGCCAATCTGCATTAATCTTCGGCCTGAAGCACAAACATGCCTAGACTACGTGGACCAATGATCGCGGCAAGAGGGGCATTGATGGTATGTTCACTGATCGGGGTATCGATAAAATCTAAAGCCATTCTTTCGCGTAGCGCACGGGTCTCACTTTCGAATGGCGGTACGCCCTGCAAAATTGCGACATGTTCAATGTTAATAAATTCGCATAAAAATTCGTGGAGCAGATCGACGAGGTGTCGATAATTTCGAGCTTTTTGGGTAGGTACTAATTCTTCATTATCTAAGACGAACATGGGCAGCATTTTCATGTATTCACCGATGAGTGCCTGCCCTTTTCCTAGATAATCGATATTGTGAAGATAGGTGAGACCCTCGATAAAAAATAGGGTGTAGAGACGGGGCAATAAGTTTCGAATATAGTCTTCGATTTGACTGGCGTCTTTTCCTTCTTCCGCGGCTGCAGCGGCAGCCTGCACTACGAGACCCAAACCCGTTGAAATGGTTTG
>SWCD01007965.1_pt1 | contig 22592 bp, 11 predicted proteins | sample 4693011 | NCBI WGS metagenome assembly SWCD01 (sample SAMN10267278, study PRJNA491770) | bioreactor metagenome | isolation source: DHS bioreactor inoculated with marine | place: Japan: Omine Ridge, Nankai Trough | reverse complement strand
TTGCCGTCAATAACTGCGTCAACCACGTCGACCAAATCGGTATTGAGGCGCATGAGCAATGGCTGAGCCTCTGGATCACCAAAACGGCAATTAAACTCAAGCACCTTGGCGACCCCATCGCGGATCATCAAACCGGCATAAAGCATTCCTTTATAAGGACAACCTTCAGCGGCCAAGGCCTTGACTGTAGGCATCATCACCTTTTCCATAACCTGGTCATGGATCTCCTGAGTAACAACAGGCGCCGGAGAATATGCTCCCATGCCGCCTGTGTTTGGGCCGGTGTCTCCTTCATATACCGCTTTATGGTCTTGGGATGTTGGTAATGGCAATACAGTTTCACCATCTGTGAAGGCAATAAAAGAAGCCTCTTCACCAGGCAAAAATTCTTCAATGACAACTTCGTTTCCGGCATCACCAAAGGCACGATCTGTCATCACAAGGTCTACGGCGTCCTTAGCTTCTGAAAGCTCCTGACAGACTAGCACGCCCTTACCTGCAGCAAGGCCGTCGGCTTTTACAACTAAAGGAGCACCAATCTTCTCAACATAGGCCATAGCCTGATCACGATCAGTAAAAGAGGCATATTGGGCGGAGGGAATATTATATTTAGCAAGTAAGTCTTTCATGAAGACCTTGCTCCCTTCCAGAGCGGCCGCGCTCTTGCTCGGACCAAAAATTCGCAAACCTGCTTCCTGAAACAGATCAACAATACCAAGAGTGAGTGACACTTCAGGTCCAACCAAGGTTAAATCAATACCCTTATCCTTAGCAAAGGAAAGCAGTCCATCCATATCCTCAGCCGACACAGGAACACATGTGGCCATTGAGGCGATGCCACCATTTCCAGGGGCACAAAAAATTTCCGTCACTTTTGAACTTTGCGCTAATTTCCAGACCAGGGCATGCTCACGCCCACCGGATCCAACCACCAATACCTTCATTCATGTTCTCCTAGACAGGGATTAACAAAATCCGGAAAAATTTATAAAAGATTCCCAAACAAAATCATCCATTTTTTGCAGCTCTTTATTCGGATATTTTTTCTTTCTTAAAAAAACTCTGGCCCACATTAACCAAGCCTCACTAGCGCTGTCAAGAAAGAGTCCTCTTGAGTTAAAAGTTGACTATTAAATCATCGACATTTTCCTTGACACAACGCCACAGCGAATCTATCATACGAACCAAAAAATGAATAACTATTCATATTCGCACTTTTTTCATTGCCAATCTTTCCTGCTGAAAATTCCTCATTGGGAACTTTAGATCACCGTCTGCCAGCGGTATCTGTTGACTTAGCAGAACTGATAACAGATTAATTTCAAGGAGTTTCCCTATACTCTTCTGCTTTAACTTCCTAAAACTAAAGAGTGTAGGAATACCGTGCAAATAAAGTGATGCGAGTCTCAGACAAACATAGCAAAATTACCCAGGCCGCTGTTAAAGTCTTTGCCAAGAAAGGCTTCTTCAATGCCCGCATATCAGATATTGCCAAAGAGGCCAAGGTGGCTGACGGCACCATCTATCTCTACTTCAACAACAAATATGATATCCTGATTTCTTTGTTTGAAGACGAGATCGGCAAAATCATTCTCCAGGTAAAACTCCTCTTAGAAAAAGAAGAGGACCCTTGCGAGAAACTCCATATTTTCGCCAAACATCATCTTCTGCTTCTTGAAGGAAAAAAGGATTTGGCTGAAGTCCTGCAAATGGAGCTCAGGCAAAGCAATAAGTTTATGAAGGAGTACCGCAACACTAAATTCATCGAATATATTGACATCATCTCTACTATCATCCACCAAGGCCAGGATATGGGGATTTTTAATCGTGACATTTCTCCCGGCATAGCAAAAAGGGCTATCTTTGGTGCACTTGACGAAATGTCCAGATTATGGGTTCTTGATGATGACCCGCACTACACCATAGAAGAGACCGCCAATCAGGTCTGCACTTTATTTTTAAGTGGACTCAAAAATCCATCCACACATTAGAAACTAGAAAGGGGTGAGATGTTTTAGCATCTCACCCCCTTTTTTAATTTCATACATGCCAGCACTGCTTAAGGAATATCGCCGGCGCTTATTTCGACAATTTCCAGATTAAGGACTTTTTTCGGCGTTTTCACCACCACCTCGTCCCCCTCTTCCTTACCGATTAAAGCTCTACCCCAAGGCGACATTACAGAGATACTGCCACTTTCCACGTCGGCCTCATCAGCACCAAGCAGCAAATAGGTAACCTCTTCATCCGTATCCAAATCTACAACTGACACCTTGGTCCCAAAAACAACTCGTTCGGTATTCACCTTGGTGCAGTCAATCACTTCTGAGCGGCCAAGCTTATCTTTAAGCTCAAGAATACGCCCTTCAATATGGCCTTGGCGTTCCTTGGCGGCATGATACTCGGCGTTTTCTTTAAGATCACCATGACCAAGGGCCACTTCAATGGCCTTAATCACCTCTATTCTATCTTTACTTTGCAGACGCTCAAGCTCTTTTTTGAGACGGGCATGACCTGTTTTCGACATGGGTATGCGCTCTACCATTGCTTCTCCTTTTAATAGTATCAAAACCGTTTCCGGTATTTATGTTTTACACATTACCCTCAGCCTTGCAGGGTGGCTAGACATATTCAACTAAACCAGCAAAAACCTTTTCAAACTAAGACAACAAACCTACCAACGATAATGCAGGGTGCCGGAAAAATCTCTGGTACGGTATTTATCAGATTCCTCGAAAGCACCATCTATCTTTAGGAGCCAGGATTTGCTGATCTCCATATTGATCCCGGCCCTAAAAGATTGGGCCGTATCCTCATTGACATCATATGTAAAACTATACCCGACTGTAAGGTAGCTCGGGGTTGAGCGCCCCAGGACATCATCAGAGAACTTATGCTTATAATCGATGGTGAAATGATTACGCCAGTAATGCTCCGGCGACCAATATGGATGGTCTTCTGAGGCAAACCCATCATCAAGCAGTACACCTACTACTTCATTTTTCTCCTCTGCATCAAGAAATTCGTAAAGGATTGATGCCTTAAGAAAATGGGGTTCGGGCGATAAAACAGATGAAAACCAAAGCGAGTAACCATTGATAACATTGTCATCGGAAAAATATGTTAGACGTATCTCGCCTCCGGCCTAAATACTGGGAACAAGATCCAGCTCGATATGGGCTTCATAAATATGAGCCATGACAAGACGTTCAACACTGGCCAATGTGTCGGTAACAACTTGACGCTTGATGCCAATATAACTTTCGAAACGATCACCGGCAAGACCGGTGGCACTGAGATCATAGACTCCGACACTTGCACTTTCACCGCTCAAAGTATGACCTCCCAGGATGGCTTGAAACTGTAAATAATCATAAAAATTACTCGCCAGCGTCAAATCACCTCTATTTCCATAACGTCTGTCGTGCGAGGTAGGAGATTCGTAACGAATTCGGGATGCCGTAACCTTAATTTCCTTTTGTGGACTTGGCGACAACCAGGTTGTCATTCCATAATCATCACTGGAGAGGTCATAATATCCATTTCGGCCCGTTTTCTTGTCGTGGTTATAATACAATCCAGTTTTAGGCCGACGCTTAAGGTGATTTCTGTTTATTGCATCAATCAGTCCCGGGTAGTCAGGATTAAACTCTTGTAAACGCCTATAGATCATACCCTCATCACCCACACGATCAAGGCTACTGTAAACGCCGGCCAGATCAAAAAACAGGGTTGGATCATCTTGATCTCTGAGCAATCCCGCATATTGTTTTACGGCCCGGTGGTACTCACGCCTTTGCACAGATTTCCTGGCAGCAAACTCACGGTTAGTGGTAATTTGCGACTTATATTGGGCATAAAAACCTGCTGCTTGCCGGGCCACGCCCGCATAGTCGTTATTCATGACAAAATCAACACCGAGACTTCTTTGCAACGGTGTGGAGCGTCCCATGGGCTGGATGACTTTCATCCACAACGAGACTTCTTCATGGGGTGGCAACTCTATTTTCTTGTCAGCGCATTGTTTTAAAAACACCTGCTCAACAGGCGGATTAACCGCTTGTTTGTATACAGCAAGTGCCTCCTGCCAGTTAAACAATGCCCAGTTAAGCCTGGCTTTGACAAGGAGAGCAGCATGCCAATCACCATCAAGGAGCAGGGCTTTGTCGACATACTCCAGTCCTTTTTTATAATTTCCGAGGGACAGGGCAAGACGTGCCCCAAAAAGATTGAGGAGCCCATTGTCGGGATAGGTGGCCAGCAAATCAGCAACCACACTCTTTGCCTCATCAAGCTCAGCATTCAACATAAGGGCTCGAATATAGCGCAGTGAAAAGCCAAGGGAGTAAGGTGCCTTCTCTCGCAATGATCGCCCTGTGGCACTGGCCATTTTAGAGAGCTGCCCCTGGAGGCTTGCCTCCACCAAAACGCTGAGAAGACCTAAATCGAAACCGGCAAATTCCAAAGCCTGAGCCATGGCCTCCTGTGCCTTAGTCTCTTCCCCTATTTCATCATAAAGCCTGACCAATTGGGTATAGGCATGGGTGTTTTTTGTACGACTGTCCACCAGTGCGGCGAGAGTTGCCAAGCTTTTATCGTCATCTCCATCGCCGAGGTATGCTGTTGACATTAAGACCTGGGTTTCAGTTTCTTGCTCAGCAGAGCAAGCAGTTTCGGAGGAGGAAAGCAACTGTTCTCCAAGGAAAAGAGCATCTTCATACTCCTCAAGCTCAATAAGGAGTCTTATTTCATAGAGAGATCTTTGGCAGCTATACTTCTTTGAGTCCATGGGAATGGCATCAAACCATGCTTCTGCTTCGCGGATATTGCCAAGGACAATATTGATTTCAACAATACCAAAGAGTGCTCGCAGATCATGCCCTTCAAGCCAGGCAATGCGATACTCTTGCTCAGCTTTGTTGAAAAAACCATAAAGCCGATACACTTCTGCAAGATCAAGCCGGGCTTGGACCTGAATTTTCCCAGAATCCTCAGAGAATAACTCTTCGTAAATCTTTTTGGCTCTATGCAGTTCTCCGGAACGCGCCAAAGCCCTGGCATAGACCAGCCGGCCTGCAGGTAAAAGAAAAAGGGCCTTTTCAGCTAAACGATGAGCTTGCTCACGAATTACATCTAAACGCCCTAGTGAGCCGGCAATATCTATAAAATCAAGTCGATTCCTGTCAGAAGTGTCATCCTTGCCGACAACCTCAGCCATATCTTTGAAGGCATGTTCTGGCATCCCGAGAAAATGATAGATACGGGCCCGGACAGCCAGAAACTCAGGAGAAAAGAACTCAAGCGACATTAAAGGCTTGAAAAGGAACCAGCCTTTAGCATCATTGCCCTGGAGAAAATAAAACTCTGCAAGCTTAAGGGTTACCAGGTGATTATTGGCATTAATGGTATGGATTTCCTCAAGCATGGCAACCATATCGGTTCTGCGCCCGAGAATCTCATAAAGGGCAACTATTTCCAGCCGACTGTCTATGTCTTCAGGCTGAGAAGCTGCAATCTTCTGCCACTCGATCAACGCCTCATTATATCGGCCGGTGGCAGTAAGGTTTTTAGCAAGGCTGATGATAAGCTTCTTATCATCAGTACCCTTTTTGACGAGACGATGATATTGCTCCACCGCCTTTTTCTTGTCTCCGGTTTCTGTAAAAACCTCGGCAGCCTGAAGGCGGATATCGTCTGGCGGATTTTTATCAAGCTGGAGATATATATCAAAATAACGTGCGCTCTTGTTGATCTCCCCTGTTGCCTTATAGCTTTGGGCCAGAAAGAGATTCTTTTGTGTATCTTTAGGGAACTCGGCGAGATACTGCTCAAGAAAAGTGATTGCCTGCCCATGTTTATTCACCCCGGCATAGATGGCACCAATACGGCCAGCCAGAATGTTGTTCTTAGGCTCCTTATTATAGCTATGTAAAAGGTGGGGAAGTGCTTCAGCTTCACGCCCCTGCTCGCTGTAATACTTTCCTAGCTGAGCATGGGCAGGGGAATATTGGGGGCGGAGTATTAAGAGTTTTTGCCAATATTCAGCAGCAAGATGGGTCAAACCAAGGCGATCATGAACTTCAGCTACCCGGAGAATGAGTTCAAATGTGGCATCTTCTGAATTTGCTAAAGCCGCTCCAAGGGCTTGAGCCTGCTGGTCATTTCCCTGTTCAACATAGAGGCGGAATAAGGCTTTTTGAAGGGAGACATCATCTGTTTTTTTCTGATGAAGCCCCTCTAAAACCGGCAAAGCCTTTACCTTTTCTCCAAGGTCCATATAGGCCTCATAGAGGTGCATGCCGACATCAAACCTGTCTTTATCAGCCCCCCACACCTTGGCAAGATACGCCACCCCACGCTCTGTTCTGTCAGTGGACAAAAGAAGCAGCCCCTGGGCCTGCTGATACGAAAGATTATCTGGACTTATATCAAGAAGAATCTCCAGATTCTCTTCAGCCTCCTGGTATTTTTCCAAGGCCAGAAGAAGCTGGACATATTCCCACCGAGCCTCAAGCAACTCGGGGCGTAACTCCAGAAGCTTTTCATAAAGCTTCAGCGCTGTACTGTGCCTCTTCTTTCTTACTTCTTCCCTGGCTGCCATCCATCTGGCAAACCACTCCTGCCCAGCTTCACTCGTAGTTACAAGGTGCTCAGGGACAATTGTCGTCCCCTGAAGCAAAAGGGCTTGTTCCACCCGTGCCATTGCATAGCACGGCAGAACCATGACAATAAGCAATAAGAAATGTATGAAGATTTTTTTTTGCACGGCCTTTAATAAAAAAGAGGGAACCAAGTCCCTCTTTTCTGCATTTCTCACTTTATTTGTTCATAGTCACCATCAACCACAGGTGCCTTACAGCCCTAGGTTAAATCATTCCCCGCTCCTGATAAAAAGCAAGGATCTGGGCCACAACATGCTCTAGCATTTCGTTTGTTAATTCAGGGTAAATAGGTAACGCCAAGGTTTCGGCAGACGCCTTATCGGTTTCAGGCAGGGCATCACCCTTCCAGCCTGCTTTCACAAGACACTCCTGACGATGCAACGGCACAGGGTAATAAATTTCAACGCCCACATCATGGCCGAGCAGATAATCCCTCAGGGCATCTCGATCCTGAGCGCGAATAATAAACTGATTGTAGATATGGTAGTCAGCGCCATTAACAGGCTCATCAGCAAACTTTTGGTAGATTGCTTGCGGTAGTTTGACAAGACCCTTTTCAACCAATCCGCTTGAGGCAAACAAGGCCTCATAGGTTTGGGCATTTTGCCTTCTGCCTTTATGCCATTCGGGCAAATAGCGTAGTTTAATATCAAGGATAGCTGCCTGCAGAGCATCAAGCCGGAAATTACCTCCTAAAACACCGTGGTAATATTTAGGTTTACCGCCATGACCTCTCAAAATATCCAGCTCTTCGCCAAAATCTGCATCCTGAACCGTTATCATGCCGCCATCGCCCATGCCACCCAAATTCTTACTTGGGAAGAAAGAAAAACAACCGGCCGCTCCAAAACTTCCGGCCCGCTGCCAGTGCACATCACCCCCTTCATGAACAGGAAAACAAGCACCAATGGCCTGGGCAGCATCTTCAACAACAGGGAGTTGATACTCATCAGCCAATGCCATAATTTCTGCCATATCAGCACATTGCCCATATAAGTGAACAGGGATTATGGCCTTGATACTTTTGTCTCCCTGGCTCAGTATGTCACGCATCTTCGTGGGGGAGATATTAAAACTGACAGGGTCAATATCGGCAAAAACAGGCGTGGCACCAAGTCGTAGAATCGAACCCATGGTGGCAAAAAAAGAGTAGGACGAGGTAAGCACCTTATCACCGGGGCCAACCCCTAACCCCATCAAGGCACAAAGAAGGGCGTCTGTACCACTTGAAACGCCAACCCCTCTTTGGGCCTGACAATAGGCAGCGACATTCTCCTCAAATTTTACTACATCAGGCCCAAGGATATACATTGACGAATCCATCACCCTGGTAATTTCGGCCAAAATTTCATCCCGAATGGGTGCAAGCTGGCCACTTAAATCTAAAAGAGGAACTCTCATTTCCAAATCCCTTTCACCTGGCTGTGATGGATCTTGTTATAGAAAACTAAATTAGTTAGAGTTAATTTTGCCATTGACCAAAGACCTGGTCGAGAAAATTGTGGATATCCGGCACTTCCTGCTCAAGATACTTCTTCATCTTCTTCAACAAATTTGCCTCGATCTGGCGAACCCGCTCCCTGGAAATACCAAACTGATCAGCAATATCCTGAAGGGTTAATGGTTCATCACTGAGTAAGCGGGCAGCCAAAATAACCTGCTCTTTTTCATTAAGGTTGTCCCTAAGCTTGGCGAGTAATTCCACCATGCGCTCACGCACCTCGACCTCTGCAACTTTTTGCTCCACAGAAGGGCCGACATCGGGCAGAAAACTTTTTTGATCATCATCAGAGTCTTCACGCACAGGGCTTTCAAGGGAGACGTCCCAATTGTCCATGCGCTGGCTCATTTCAATGACTTCACTCTCCTTTACCTTGAGGCGTTCGGCAAGAAGTTTTGCCTCCGGCTTGAAGCCTTGGCTTTCAAGGAGTTTGCGCTCTTTATTGAGACTAAAAAAGAGTTTACGCTGGGCCTGGGTTGTGCCGATCTTCACCAGACGCCAATTATCCATGATGAATTTGAGGATATAGGCTCTAATCCAGTAAGCCGCATAATAGGAAAACTTAACGCCCCGATAGGGGTCAAATTTCTTAACGGCCTGAACCAAACCGACATTTCCCTCCTGGATTAAGTCCAAGAAGTTCTGCATCCAGTATTTCTGGAAGTCCATGGAAACCTTGACAACCAAACGCAAATTGGCGGTGACCAACCGATAGGCTGCATCAGGGTCATTTTCCTCATGGAATTTTTTGGCAAGCTCGTCTGTCTCCTCGCGGGTTAAGAGAGCGTGCTGACTGATTTCCTGTAGATAACGATGCAGACCTGTTTGGCTTGCCGCCGGGAGATTTGGATCATCCGGCAAGGTGACCAGGGCATGGAGATTAGACTTGTCTGTTGTGACTTTATCGGTGTTTTTTTTCTTCACCGGTGATGGTTTTCCTTAAAATATAAATCAGTGAGAAACCCTATATTTGGGCTCCTTTTTCATACCCATAAAGGGCCTGTAAACATCTGTCAAAAAATTAATCAGCCATACTACCACCTCTACACACAAAATGCGCGTTTTTTTCCCTAAAAACAGAGGTGCTTAACTCTTACCAAAGTACGACTTCCTTAGTTTTATGAAAATCAACTACCACGGCTTCAGAACCTGTTCTCCTTGACAAGCTGAGGCCTCTTCTTTATAGAGCTTCAAGAGACGATTTCTGCACAGATAAATAACTGCATCCTTTTCACGGCAGTTATCGCTACTGCCTCCTTCCCCCTTGCCTTACGTGGGCACTAAAAACAACCACAAATGAAAAATATCCGCAACTTTAGCATCATCGCCCATATAGACCATGGCAAATCAACTTTGGCAGACCGTCTAATCCAACAATGCAACATGGTCTCGGATCGCGAGTTTAAAGACCAGCTCCTTGACAATATGGATATCGAGCGCGAACGCGGAATTACTATAAAAAGCCAAACCATATGCCTGCCCTATAAGGCCAAAGACGGCAAAGAATATATCCTTAACCTGGTAGACACTCCCGGCCATGTCGATTTCAGCTATGAGGTGTCTCGGGCTCTTAACTCCTGTGAAGGTGCTCTTTTACTTATCGATGCTGCCCAAGGCGTCGAGGCCCAAACCCTGGCTAATCTTTATCTCGCCATGGAGAACGACCTGGAAGTCATTCCAGTCATTAATAAGATCGACCTGCCTTCAGCTGACCCTGAAATGGTATCCCTGCAGATCGAAGAAGATCTCGGCCTTGATCTGGACACGGTTCAGATGTGTTCGGCTAAAACCGGTGAAGGGGTGGCAGATATCCTTGAGGCAATTGTCACCCTGCTTCCTCCTCCCCAGGAGGGTGACCCCGATGCTCCTCTCCAAGCCTTGATCTTTGATGCAAGCTATGACCCCTTTCGTGGCACTATCATCTCCGTTCGGATCATTAATGGCACCATCAAAGCTGGCGAGACCATCATTTTCATGTCCAACAACTCCACCTATAAGGTTGAAGAGGTTGGCCTCTTTCGTCTCAAAAAGGAACCGAAGAAAAACCTCCAAGCCGGGGAAGTAGGTTATATCCTGGCAGGGGTTAAAACAGTCAGTGACACCAGGCCAGGTGACACAATCACCCATAAGAACAAACCATGTGCTGAACCTCTGGCAGGCTTTAAAGAAATACAGCAGGTTGTTTTCTCATCAATCTACCCGATCTCCACCGATGATTACGAAAATCTCTCAGCAGCCATGGAGAAGCTGAAGCTTAATGACGCTGCTCTCACCTTCCAAAAAGATGCTTCATCAGCCCTTGGCTTTGGTTTTCGCTGTGGTTTTTTGGGCTTACTGCATCTCGAAGTTATCCAGGAACGTTTAGAGCGTGAGTTTGACATCCCCATTATCCTCACCGTACCTTCTGTTTGCTATTATTTTTACCTCACAGACGGTTCAATGGTTGAGGTTGATAATCCGGCCTATTTCCCTGACCCGGCCACCATCGCTTCCACAGAAGAGCCTTACATCAAAGCCACCATCCACATTCCTGAAAAATACATGGGCGCCGTAATGACGCTGTGCATGGAACGAAGAGGCGAGAACACTCACTACCATTATCCCATGCCGGGCCGCATTGAGCTCACCTGCGAACTGCCCCTAGCCGAAGTAATCTATGATTTTTATGACCGTCTAAAATCAGTAACCCAAGGCTATGGTTCATTTGATTACGAGCTCATCGATTACCGCAAGAGTGATTTGGTTAAGCTGGATATCTTGGTTAACGGCGAGAAGGTGGACGCCCTGTCCCAGCTTGTCCATCGCGCCAACTCACGAGCCCGGGGCCTGCATGCCTGTGAAAAACTTAAAGAAGAAATCCCCCGCCAGATGTTTAAGATCGCCATCCAGGGCGCTATCGGCGGTAATATTGTTTCCCGGACCACCATCGCGGCACTCCGCAAAGATGTAACGGCAAAATGTTACGGCGGTGACATCACCCGTAAACGAAAACTCCTGGAGAAACAAAAAGCGGGCAAGAAACGCATGAAGACCGTGGGTAATGTCGAAATCCCCCAAAAGGCCTTTCTGGCAGTGTTAAAGAGTGATCAAGGGTAACTAAGCATCCTTTGTTCATCGAGCTGGATAGACCTCGATCTGTACCATATCACTATTTCCCTGCTCATCAGTTACAACAACCTGATACTCTCCTTCACCTGGCAACAGATGCTCCAGTGGTTTGCCGAGACTATTTGAACCTACTATTTTCCCATCAACAAACCAGTAGCGCTTCCCGAGTCCACCAATGGCCTCAAGGCTTAAGCGGGCAGGAGTATCTTCACTGCCAAAATAGAGTTTCGCTCCATTTGCTAAACCGGCAATCTTAATATCACCCACGGCAACATTTCTACCTCCTTGGCACAAGGGGTCAACAGCAGGAATCTGGTTTCTAGAGAATTGTTTGGCAAGCCAAGGCTCTAAACCCTTAGGCCAGAGAGCCATTTCAACCTTCTTGGTGCTCGACATTTCACACTCAGCCGGGACCATCAAGCCGCTTTTTTTACTCATTTCAAACTGAATCGGATTAACAAGCCAATCCCGCTCATCCTGGTCCGCCAGAGTAGGTGGAATATTTTGGTCAAGTAGCCATGCTTCATGTTGTTGATGACAAAATTCCATAGAAGACAACGCATCCTTTTTTATGCCAAGGGGCCAGCAGATAATCTCCTGATTGACTGAATTCGGCATACCCTGAAAAAAATCCCCTTCTTGTGCCAGGGCATCATTGATGGCAAAAAGAAGCGGCGCAGCTGTTACAGCTCCGTAATGTCCTGGGATTGGGGTACCATCGGGCCTGCCAACCCAAATGCCTATGGTGTACCGGGGCGTTACCCCTATGGCCCAGGTATCGCGGAAACCGAAGCTGGTACCTGTTTTCCAAGCAATATCAGGTCTATGGATAGCCGCTGTACGATAGTTATCAGGTCGAGGATTTTCAGCTAAAATTTGTCTAACAATCCAGGCAGCACCTTCAGACATTACCCTCTGCCCTTTTTTCACATGAGCGATATCTTCTTCCAGAAAACGTAACTTACCGGCCAGGCCAGTGCGCCCCAATGAGGTATAAGCGGAAACCAATTGTTCAAGGGAAGTACCAGCACCTCCAAGGATAACAGCTAAGCTCGGTGCATCATTCTGAGGTAATTTAAGATGAACCCCTGCGGCGGCAAGCTTTGCAGAAAATGCCCGTGGACCGACACCCTCTAAGACCTGGATCGCCGGCACATTCAACGAACGCTGTAAAGCCTCGGCAGCGGATACCGGCCCAGCAAATCCTGAAGAAAAATTCTCAGGGCGATAGCTGCCAAAAATCCGTGGAGCATCGGCAAGAAGAGAATGCGAATGGATAAGCCCTTGGTCTAAAGCAAATCCATACAAAAACGGCTTCAGGGTAGAGCCCGGAGAACGAATAGCCAGGACCATATCCACATGCCCAAAACGCTCTGAGTCAAGGAAATCAGATGACCCTAGATAGGCACGAACAGCCAGGCTGTCATTTTCAACAACAAGCACGCCAGCAGAGGTGGCATCCGGCAGTCCTTCCACATAACCAGCCACATAGTCGCTAATATTGGCCTGAAGCTCAGGGTCGATTGTGGTACGTAGCGGTTTGTCGTAACCAGCTTTATTTTTTAGACGCCTGGCCAAAAGTGGTGCCAGCATGGGCTGCTTAAAATAGCGTGCTGCCACCGTCTCTTTTTTTGCATCTTCAACCTGCTCGACAGACCAATGATTAAGAGTTGCCAAACGGCGTAGCACTTTATTTCTTGCAACGGTAGCTCGGTCTGGATGACGATCCGGCCTCAACCGGCTCGGCGCCTGGGGCAAGACAGCTAATAATGCCGCTTCAGCCCGGCTGAGTTCTTTGGGAGATTTCCCTAAATAGGCAAAGCTTGCTGCTGCTACACCTTCAAGGGGGCCGCCAAAGGGGGCTCGGTTGAGATACATCTCTAATATTTCAGTTTTTGAGTACTGTAACTCGAGCTGAACAGCTCGAAGAATCTGGATAATTTTACCGCCATACGATCTTTTGTGAGGTGCAAGAAGCCGAGCGACCTGCATGGTCAGCGTTGAGCCACCAGAGACGATCCTGCCATGTTTCTGATTCAGCCACCATGCCCTAACCAACGCCACAGGATTAACACCAGGGTGATAGGCAAACCAGCGGTCTTCATATCCGAGTAATGCTTCAAGATATAAGGGCGAGACATCCTTTATAGTAAGCGGATATCTCCACACCCCACGACTGTCGGCAAATGCTCGAAGTGGGGTGCCGTCTTTCGCCACAACGACTCTGGCAAAACCATGGGGTTGAATCAAACTTGGCAAAGGAAAGAATGCGTCTGCCAAAACAACGACAACAAAAAAACAGTAAGAAAAAGCCACTAATAAAAGCAGCTTTTTCTTTGTTAATGCCAACCACCTCATACTTAACACCTGTCCTAGCTATTTCGGCTTCACGACCAAAAAGTCCGGAGTCTTGCCTATGGCACGTATGTCTGGTCGATACATGTCTTCTGCAAGTGGTGGTGGCACAGTGTAGGTCCCTGGTGTGACTGCTCGAGCCAGGTAGAAAAGATGCGTTTTACTTCGACCATGGAGATCAAGAGCCGCTACATATCGGTCATCACGAAACTCCTGGTGTTTTAGTTTACGGCGGGCAAGCAGGGTTGCCACTGATGTGCCATCCAGCATTAATTCATCAAGCTTAACTCCGTGCAGTAGGTTTTGATTTTCCAGCTCAAGTCCGGCAGGAACTAAATCTACCACCAGAAGATCCGGTACCCGCTCTTCGGAAATTACAATCAGCTGAACCAGGAGTAAATCACCGGTATTGACCTTATTAATATCCACAGCCTGCCCTTTCATATCGTAGACAAATCGCTCAATTCGCAATTTGTCCTCAACTGGTTCTGGTTTGCTGGTCGGATAACCGCTGACCAAAATTCGACCATAGAGGGGTTGTGTTGATTCTGAAGTAAATTTCAGTCCTTGTGCAACATCTTCGCCCTGCAAGAACTGGCGTGCACTTTGATTACGCTTAAGTTGTCGCGAATCATCGCCTACCTGCAACTGTCCCTGCCATCTATCCCCTTGAGCATCCAACAGCGGCAAACCAACCTGAAGCAAGGCTAGTCGCTCCTGGGTTGAAAGGTAGCCACGGCCACGAATAAGATCAGACAGCTCAAAAAGCATCAAAGACGCCTTATCATCGAGAAGCTGATTTTCTTGCAGGAGAGAAATAGCAAGAGCTAAATCCCGGATCGGCGAACCATAATCGCCTAGATATTTTTTCGGGTCGCGCCTCATGGTCAGACCCTTGGCAGCTGCGGCAGCACCTCGTTGTCCGTCTCCCATTTTGCCTAGAGCAAGGCCAAGATGAATAAGAGGCAGACCGCTTTTGGCATCACTTTGATGATTATCATAGAGGGTACGAAGCGAACCAAGGGGAGCCCTGTTCACCAAAGAAAGAACATAGCCGGCATAGGCTCGGTACGCAAAGCGATAATGGTCCTCATCTTCACTGTAACGCACTCCTAAACTAGCGCTTCCCTGTACATATTTTTCCAGACGTCGGAACACATCATCAAACATCTTGCGTGGAACTGCCACCCCCTTTTCCCTGGCCTGAAGAAGAAAATGGGCGGCGAACACTGTAAGATAGTGTTCCTCCGGGCTGGTATTCGACCACAATCCAAAACCACCATTACCCCGCTGTTTGGCGGCCAACCGCTGAACCCCTTGCTCGAGGGCCTCCATCCTTTTCTGCTTGGGCCACTTCTTATGCTTTATGCCAAGTAATGTCATAGCATTGTCATCAATATAGAGAAATGGAATGCTGGCGCTGATTGTCTGTTCCAGGCAGCCGTAAGGATAGTGTAGGAGATATTTCAGGTGATTACTCAGGCCAAGGGGAGGTGTGTTTGAAAGGGTCAACTCCACCTCAACAGTTGAAAGAATTAAGTCGTTCAGATGGCTTTGATCCAGCGCCAAAGTCTCGCCCTCTTTCAGCATAGCCTGCTGACGCCTTTCTACAGCAGGGTAAGATGGCCGCAGACCAAGCTTCCAGGACCGGTTAATTTCTATTTGCTCAGCTCCTGGTGCTGCCTCATTATTTAAATTAATTGCAATCTCAGACTGCAGACCAAAATCAGGGACACTTAAGGGATAAATTCTGGTCACCTTCTCAGCAGGCTGCAAGGATGCTTGATCTTCACCTTCTTGAAGTGTTAGCGGAGAAGTTGCCGTCATTTGCCAGGAGAGCTGTTGATCAACCTCAGTCATGTTCCTGACATCAAGTGTGGCTTGGGATCGATCTCCTGGGGCTAAAAATCGTGGCAGAGAAATTTCAGCGACTAACGGTGCTGCCACTGTGGTTTCTGCCTCTCCATGACCAAAATGATTCCCGGCAAAGGCAAGGGCCATCAGGCGTAACCTACCGTTAAAATTGGGGATATCAATTTTCACCTGGGCATGTCCGCTGGCGTCAACCTCGACGGGGCCAGTAAAAAGGGAAACTATCTGGACTTCGGTCATGGGCTTTTTACCGCCACGGCTGATATCTGCATCACCACCAAAACGTAAGGAGGCGACCTTCCCTTCCATGGCCTCAATCACCTTGCCGAAATTATCACGGCTGTCCACCCCATAGCGTCGCTGCTCATAAAACCATGCAAAAGGGTCGGGTGTGGCAAAATCAGTGACATTCAAAACCCCTACATCAACGGCAGCCAGGGTCAGCATCATTTTGCCTGGGCTCTTTAATCCTTCAACCTGTATATCAACAGTCAGCTCTTTCTCGGGCCGAATTTTCTCAGGTGTTTTCATCTCTACCTTGAGTTTGCGATCACTGCGATTAAGCTTGAGATGGGTGAGCCCCATGGCCCGGTTAACTGTAACCTTGTCTTTACTGTCCACTGGCCGCAGAACCATTGCCGACACATATATATCATGTCGATCCCATCCTTTCTCAACCGGGATATCTACAGTTGCTGTGCCATCTTTCCCCACTTTGATCGGTGCAAACCAAAGAGGCTCATCACTTTCAACCAGGACAAACCCCTTACCGGCATGCGGTGATTTAATGGTTAGCCTGGCCAAGTCACCAGGACTGTATTTTTTCTTATCAAGAACCAGACTAACTGCATCCGGACGAGGTGCATTGTCGCCGCTTTTGCTGTACCACCACCAGGAGTAACCAACGTGGAATGACTTACTGGTTACAGCACCGGAGCGGGGATCATGAATTTCCAGCCGGTAATGACCATTTTCTACAGGGAAAGTGATTTTTGCCTTTTTGCCCTTTTTAATATTTAGTTGCCTGGAAAAAGCGGTATAAGCCTTTTGGTTGTAACGATGCTGCCAGCCTGAATAATCATCGAACAACCAGTAATAATCTCGATCTTCACGAATCAGCTTCACCTCTAAGCCGCGACTCGTAACCAACTCACCATTTTTATTAGCGGCAACTACCTCGAAAGCCGCTAGCGCATTATTCTCCAGACCATCCTTTTCAAACAATGGACGAATTCCAACCAGAATATTATGGGGCCAGACTGTATATGAAATTGATCTTGAAACCGGCCTTCCTCCGGACTCATAGAGAGAGCCACGCACCTGAACAGAAAGAGGCGAGTGGGTTTTCTGCCAGCGGCTTGGCACCTCAACGAGCGCCTTTCCTTTGTCGTCAAGATTAAGGTCGTCAAGCTCATACCGGTTCCAGTCTGAATGTTCTGTTTCATTGCCAAACTCAAAACCCTTGAGCGCTGGCAAAGGAGATCGGTTCTGTTTATAGGCAACGCTTACAGAAAGCCGGTTGCCCGAAGCAGGAGCACCATAGAGATAGTCGCCAGCCACGGGCACGAAGATTTTCTCATCCCCTTCAGTGAAGCGCTGTTTCTTAATGCCATCATCAAAGACCAGAGTCATCCGCTCCGGCAAAAACTCCTCAACCTTAAAATCATAAAAACGTCCGTTCTTCTTGCCGCTCACCGATACAGCAACCTGCCATTTTCCTGTGGGAGCAGAGGCCGGGATATGAAAGCGATGATGAAAATATCCTGGGACATCCTGGCTTTGCCAAAGAAACTCTTTAGCAACCTGACCATCCGGGCGTTTAATCTGCACAGGAACCGGGAATTGAGGCAGCATCTTCCCGTCTCCAGTACGAAGAAGCATATTTATCTCCACTGTTTCACCTGGGCGATAAATATCCCGAGGACCATACAAGAAGGCCTCAATTTGATGGAAAGGTCTTTCACCCAAAGAAAATTCTGACAAATCAAGAGCCGGAGTCGCGAGGTCTAAAATTGAAACATGCTTCCCCTTTTGGGCAACAATCACCCGTGCTTTTTTGCTGAAAGGCGCTTGGAATGTAGCCACACCCTGAGGTGTTGTCTTGGTCTCCTGAAGAATTTTGCCCTCATTATCATACAGAGCCATCTTCACTTGCTTCAAGGGGTCAGCTTTTGCCAATGAAGCGGCATAGACATCCAACTGCTTACGATAGTGGCGCACATGGAGACCGATGTCACTTATCATGAAATAAGCGGTTTTATAGTTATTCGGATACTTCCCTGCTGCCTTCATCACAGCCATATATACCCCAGGCTTTCGAAGCGCTTTAATATCCTGAACTGGGATATTTATTGTCCGCCGCTTATTTTTGGGAGGTTCTAGAGAAAATTGTCCTGTATAGACAAGCGTACTCTGCTTAACCAGGTCTTTGAGCTCCCAGCTGTTTTTTGACTGCGAACTGCCCCACCCCCTCAGAAATTTGCTGATGTCATCGACGCGATGAAAGTCGATTGTGACGGCATCGACATTTACAGTTACCACTGGCAGGCCTTTGGCATTCCCAGGCGGGAGTACGAAACCACTGCTGGCAAAGCTTATTGTGGAAGCAACATGGCGCGTATGAATTTCGGCATTTTTGGTCTGCCCAAGTTTTGACCTGTTGACTGCTGTTAGGCCTCGATAAACCGTTACCGTGTAATCCTGGTCAGGCTCAACAAATGGAAAAAAAAGCGTTTTACCCGACTCCGAAAGAACCCAAGCCCCATCAACCTTGCCTTTGTCTTTCTGCGAGACATTAAGATAACCATCATGCTTTTTTCGACTATCAACGGGCACAGAAAGGGTTACGGCCAAAGCATTTCCGCCATCATAGCTTCGTTCACTGATATCAAGAACTGTGAGGTCAACATTGCTATAAAGTGCTGCAAGATCGTGCTGTACTGCCGCACTGCTAAAAGAAGGGATACATAAAAGAACCAGCAGCAAAGGAAATTTTACCAGCAACTTTGACATGAGAGGCCTCGCAACAGTTTTAGATGACAACAAATATAATTCTGTGATGCACTAAACATATGTCCTCTTTTCTTGAGGACAGTAATCACTATATCGGTTCCCGAATTCTTTGAGAATTTTTTTAGGGGAATTTGTGCGAGATTTAATTTTGAAAGAATGAATAGTATATTTTGTTTCTGATTATGTCTTATGAGCTGACAGACCAGATTGAGGGACTCTTTATATTGTCTCTCTAATGACTAAGATAAGAAATCCCTAATGATTCTGAAGAACTCCAAAAGGATATAAATATGCGCTAAAAACAAGTACATACAAGAAGGTAACAGAAGAGGTTAAGGCTGGACATGAGTTTTCTTTTCTGCGACAATTGACCTAGTAAGAATCTTTATCGTCAAGGTTGAAACATGAAAAAATTACATTTTCCCATCCGGTTCTTTCTACTTCTTACCGCCCTGCTACTGATTTCTCCATCCAACTCAATTGCAGACAGTGAACCGCTCCTCATGGGTATTTTCCCTCGCCGGAACGCAACTCTCACCCACACTTTTTTCTCCCCTTTAGCAGATCATATTTCCAGATCAATTGGCCGTGAAGTACGCCTTATTACCTCGAAAGATTTTAAGACCTTTTGGGACGGAGTCCAAAAAAACCAATACGACATTGTCCATTATAATCAATACCACTACGTACGATCCCATAAAGAGCAGGGCTATACAGTAATTGTTCGCAATGAGGAGTTTGGATCCCAAACTCTATCAGCAGCTATTAGCGTTAGAAAAGATAGTGGAATCACCTCGGTTGAAGAGTTACGGGGTAAGAAAATTATCTTTGGAGGAGGTAAGCAGGCAATGGTCAGCTATATTGCTGCAAGTTATGCCCTCCGTCAACACGGACTTAAGCCGGGAGACTATTTAGAAGAGTATTCAAAGAACCCCCCAAATGCTGCACTTGCCCTCTATCACAAACAGGCTGACGCTGCAGGAACAGGCGACATTGTTTGGAAGATGCCAAACGTAATTAAACAAATTAACCCAGGAGAAGTTAAAACTTTAGCCACAAGTGATCCAATCTTACATTTACCATGGGCAGTGAAAAAAGAAATGAGCCCAGAACTGCGCAGAAAAATCCAAGATGCTTTTTTAAGTCTTAACAAATCCCCGCAAGGCAAGGACATCCTAAGAAAAGCTAAAATTACTGCTTTCCATGAGGCATATGATAGTGGTTACGATATACACAGAAAAATGATCGAGTCAGTACTTGGAGAGCGCCATTGACCCTAGCAGCTCGACCGAAATCCTTCTTGGGTAACATGAGCCTCCGTGCCAAGTTCATTACGCTGGTGACACTCATTCTCATATTCACAGAAGCAATAATTATCGCAGCAAGTATTCGTACCCAAAACCAAATATACAAAGACCAACTTCTTGAAAAAGGCCATATTCTCGGCTCTTTCCTATCTAAGGCAAGCCACGAAGCCATATTGGCCTTTGACATTGTCTTACTCAACAACTATGTAAAAGAGGCCTCAAGCAGGCAAGACATATACTACACCGTAATTCTTGATAGTAACGGATTTCCCCTCACCTCATATCTTGATGAAACCAACTCGTGTATCAAGGAGGCTATTTCAAAAATTAACTCCGGGAAACCTCTTGAGGTTATAAATCATTTAAAAAAAAGAAATGATGTGATTCATCAGGAGTACCCCATAAACTTTAACCAAAAACAAATTGGGACAATACTTCTTGGCTTGTGCACAACAAGACTCACTGACAAAGCACGCGAAACACTTATCCTCCTTCTTCTCGCCAACCTTGGTCTCATTTTATTCTTAAATCTTGCAATATATCTGGTTTTTCGTTCACAAACCCTTAAACCTATTAGTAACCTCATTGAAGGTTCCAATCGTATAGCCCAAGGAGATTTTACTCATCCAGTGGAGGTTCATTCCAAAGATGAACTAGGTGATCTTTCTCTATCCTTCAATTCCATGATGGATCTCATTGCGGAAAAACAAAATCGCCTCATATCAGCCCAGAAAAACCTTGAAGAACACAAAAAAAATCTTGAGCAAACTGTTCAAGAACGCACACACGAACTACAGGCCACTAACGAAGAACTTTCTGAAGAAATTTTAGAAAGGAAGCAACTGGCAACCTCTCTTTTCGAGGAAAAAATACGCCTTGAGGAAACTCAAAATGAGCTAGAAAAAGCATACACCGATCTAAAACAGGCACAATCCCAAATGCTACAACGTGAGAAAATGGCTTCTGTTGGGCAACTTGCAGCAGGCGTGGCGCATGAAATCAACAATCCTATAGGCTTTGTCTCAAGCAACCTTTGTTCCCTTCAAAAGTATCTGGACAAAATACTCATTTACACCAATGCACAACAGGAGGTCTTGCAACAAGGTGTCACCGAGGAAAGATTGGCAGACCTTGATTCCTTACGCAAAAAAATGAAGATTGATTTCATCATCGAGGATTGCCCTGACCTTCTCGTGGAGTCTCTCGACGGAACTGATCGAGTTCAAAAGATCGTCCAAAACTTAAAAACCTTCTCACGAATGGATGAGGCTAAATACAGAAAAACAGACCTAAATAGCGACCTGGAAAGCACTGTAAATATGGTAAAGAATGAAATCAAATACAAGGCTTCTTTGATCAAAGATTACGGCGATATCCCTCTTACTTTCTGTTACCCCAACGAGCTCAATCAGGTCTTCATGAATTTACTGGTCAATGCTTCACAATCAATTGAAAAAAAAGGAGAAATAACACTGACAACAAGCAGTAATGGTGAGTCAATTATTATCAAAATAAGTGACACCGGAAGCGGCATGCCCAAAGAGGTTAAAAAAAGAATTTTTGAACCGTTTTATACAACAAAAGATGTAGGAAAAGGAACAGGTCTTGGCCTTAGCATAGCTTTTGATATCATCAAGAAACACAACGGTGATATCAGTGTTGAAAGCCAGGAAGGCGAAGGAACCACTTTTACTATAACATTGCCCGTGGTCGACAAATCTGAGGACACTACTCCTTCTGAACCAGAACAAAACACCCTCTAATTTCATTCAAATGCAAATGGCCAGGGAAAGAACTTTCTCATTCTATCCTTTATGGGAAATATGCTCGATGGCCATTCCGGCCTGCTGACCCAGATGCTCAAAACTTTCAAAACTATCCTCATCAAGCGGTCTTTTACTTGGTTGCCGATCTGCATAGAAGATGCCTATCGGCTGACCATTAACAAGAATGGGTGTTAGGAAGAAGGTGTTGACCTCCATGAGGTCTCTAATCCTGCGCATGGTTTCCGGCTTATATTGGGTTAGTCTGATGTTATGAACCCAAATCCCACGTTGACGAACAAAAAGAATGTCGTGAAAAATATCGTCCTGGTCTTTACCCACCGGAAAAACAAAATTTTCCATGAGAGAATCGCCATTTGCAGCAAGAACAAATTTGGCCTTTAATTCTGTTTTTTTGTGATTGCATAGGGCAAACAGGGATCGATCCATGCCCACACCATGGTAAACACCTTCAAGCAGGGTTTCAATAATGAGATTAAGATCCTTTTTCCCCTGGAGCATAGTAGATAGTTCACGCAGGATCTTGAGCTGAAGAAGAGGGTCAGGTTCAGGAAACTCCACAGGGGCTTGAATCTCTGGTTGATATTGCGCAGGTTCAATATGACCGGAGAAATACTTCAAAATCACAGGGCTGTAGGCATGGCCGATCTCCAAGGCCAATTTCAGATTATCCCTTACCATCACTTGCAGATCGTCAGGTTTTACACCGACAAATTTGGCTATTTTTTTCAGCCGCTTTTTCTCCTCCTTTTCCCCAAGTTCTGAGGTTGCTATAACGGCTAACTCTTTACCATAATGAATGATTTTACCCATCTGCGAAGAGTTGGTGTCATCTTTAAGAACATCCTCCAAAGTTGTCCGGATATTCCACCTCTTCACCAGCCCCCTTGTAAGCTCTCTGAAGCGAAAGCCCAACGCTTTTTTCTGGGCATCTTCAGGCTTATTTGTCTTTAAAGCCTTTTCAAGGCATGCAACTTCATCTTTGCTGGCA
>SWCD01007168.1_pt1 | contig 22656 bp, 15 predicted proteins | sample 4693011 | NCBI WGS metagenome assembly SWCD01 (sample SAMN10267278, study PRJNA491770) | bioreactor metagenome | isolation source: DHS bioreactor inoculated with marine | place: Japan: Omine Ridge, Nankai Trough | reverse complement strand
CACGGCGTCCAGTTTGTCTGTGTCGAGGGCATCGTGCATCATGCTCAGCCGGAAACCTCGCTTGCCACCATTTCGCAGGCACTGACGGCCGAGGATGAGTTCAGACTGACTGCCATCCATAATGTAACGACGCTCACCGGTTCCACCCTGATTGCCATGATGACGGCAGCAGGCGCCATATCAGGCGAGGACGCGTGGGCCGCCGCGCATGCCGACGAAGACTGGCAGATTGAACAGTGGGGCAGCGACGAGGAGGCCGAAGCCCGCCGCGCCGTCAGGAAGCGGGACTTCGATGCAACCATGCAGTTTATTCGAATGTGTTGAACGTCAAAGTGCACGTCGTCAGGCTTGATGGCGACAGGCGTGACAGTTAAATGACAACCAAAGGTACAATTTGCCTTCGGCCAAACAAGTGATAGAAAGTCTTCCACGCACGGACATTGCTCGCAATAGTGAACACCGGTTATGCGACGAAGAAACACGAAAACAATGCAATGGGGCGCGGTTCTGACGACATCAGGGCCTGGATCGCCCCAGCCGATCAGGGCAGGGAACCGGATATGCAGGATATTCTCGAACAACTTCAGCACCGCCGCGACGTGGCACTGCTTGGCGGTGGTCAAAAGCGCATTGACGCGCAGCATAAGCGTGGAAAACTAACCGCGCGCGAGCGGGTCGATCTGTTGCTGGATGAAGGGTCATTCGAGGAATTCGACATGTTCGTCGAGCACCGTTGCACCGATTTCGGCATGCAGGACCAGAAAATTCCCGGTGATGGCGTCGTAACCGGATGGGGCACGGTCAACGGTCGCACGGTATACCTGTTCGCCAAGGATTTTACGGTTTTTGGTGGCTCGCTGTCTGAAGCGCACGCCAGGAAGATCACCAAGATACAGGATATGGCCCTGCAGAACCGAGCCCCGGTCATTGGCCTGTTTGATGCAGGTGGCGCGCGCATTCAGGAAGGTGTCGCGGCACTGGGCGGTTATGGTGAAGTGTTTCAGCGCAACGTCCTGGCGTCGGGCGTTATTCCGCAGATTTCAGTGATCATGGGCCCGTGTGCCGGCGGCGATGTGTACTCGCCTGCCATGACCGACTTCATTTTCATGGTGAAGGACACAAGCTACATGTTCGTCACCGGCCCCGACGTGGTGAAGACCGTCACCAATGAAACCGTGACCGCCGAGGACCTGGGTGGCGCATCGGTGCATGCAGTCAAATCCTCGGTTGCCGACAAGGGCTATGACAATGATGTCGAGGCCCTGCTGCAGATGCGCCGCCTGATTGATTTCCTGCCGGCGTCCAATACCGAAGACGCACCTGATGTGCCGACAGACGATGATGGAGAACGGCTGGACCACTCACTCGACACCCTGATTCCGGCCAACCCCAACCAGCCCTACGACATCAAGGAATTGATCCAGAAGACGGTCGATGAAGGTGACTTCTTCGAGATCCAGGAGGCTCACGCCAAGAACATCGTCGTCGGTTTCGCCCGGGTGGAGGGTCACACGGTCGGTATAATTGCCAATCAGCCGATGGTGTTGGCCGGTGTGCTGGACAGTGACGCCAGCCGCAAGGCGGCCCGCTTCGTGCGATTCTGTGACTGCTTCAACATACCGCTTGTAACGTTCGTGGATGTGCCCGGATTTCTTCCCGGCACGGCACAGGAATATGGCGGCCTGATCAAGCATGGCGCAAAACTGTTGTTTGCCTACGCCGAGGCTACCGTGCCGAAGGTGACCGTCATTACCCGCAAGGCCTATGGCGGCGCCTATGACGTGATGAGCTCAAAGCACATTCGCGGGGACGTGAACTATGCCTGGCCAACCGCTGAAATCGCCGTCATGGGGCCAAAGGGTGCAGCGGAAATCATCTATCGCTCGGAACTGGCTGACAAGGACAAGATTGCCCAGCGCACCAAGGATTACGAGGCCCGTTTCGCCAATCCTTTTGTAGCGGCGGAACGCGGCTATATCGACGAAGTCATCATGCCGAATGCGACCCGCAGGCGAATCTCTCGAGCCCTGAACATGCTGCGCAACAAGCAGGTCGAGAACCCGTGGAAGAAACACGACAACATTCCACTGTAAACAAGGCGCGGGCCGGATGCTGCCGTTGCGCGACCTGATGCATAAAAGTCACACGTGTGAAAAAAACTGGGCCGCTGACTGAAGTTTGATTTGACCGGCATCGTGCGACAATGGTCTGATCGGTTCGGTGGATGGCGGTTGGCTTTTTAAACAGAAGGCATAGCTTCAAATGAAGTTTCAGAAGGCTCTTCGGAGTGCATTATCGTGTATGTTTCTGGCAACTGCGGTTGTCGCTGTCAGTTTGCCGATGGCCCCGGTTCAGCCTGCCCATGCAGCTTCCATTTACGACTCCGGTTTTGAACGCAAGATAAAGATGACATCCGGTCAGAAGCGCAAGGTGCGCCGGATCATGCGTAAGTCCAATGCCCGCTTCAACAAGATTTTCCGCAAGTACGGTATTCGCAAGTCTGCCACGCCGAAAATGTCGCTGCTCATGAAGGCCAGTGGTCCCTTGCAGTCGGCCGCCAGAGACGAACGCAATGCATTGGCGAAAGTACTCACCCCGACGCAGTTGCAGCAATATGACAAGATCACCCGGAAAACCGAGGACAAGATTGTCCGGGCGGCAAAGTAACTGCTTTCACGAACTGCCGCCAACGCCGAGTTCACGCTGCAGCTTCTTGGTGAGGCCGCTGGCAACGATCCTGTGCGATTCCCGGATATAGTCCTGCAATCCCGCCTCATCGAGGCCGGGATGGGCGTAATGCTGGATCCATTTCATGCCACGTGATGCCAGATATGGGGCAGGGCGCAAGCCCGGCTGTTGCCTGAGAATCTCGTAAGCCAGTTCGGAGACCTTGAACGTAACGGCAAAGGCCTCATGCTTGCTCCAGCCCGCGATGGCGAACACCTTGCCGCCCACTTTCCAGACATGGGCGCCGCCCCACTGCACGACGTGCGTCGTGGCAGTCATCGATGCGCAGTAGGTATTGTAGTCTTCCAGTGTCATTTGGCCCATCCAATATCGAAAACAGCGCCCAATCTGGCTGGGATCAGATCAGCTCACCAACCAGGTCATAGTCCTCAGCCTCGACTATCCGGGCGCGCACCATGTCGCCGGGCGACAGGCCGGTTTCGTTGGGCAGAAACACGTTACCGTCAATCTCGGGTGCGTCCCATACCGACCGGCCTATGGCCTCGCCTTCCTCAACATCCACTTCGTCAATCAGGACGTCAATCTCGCGTCCGACCTTGGACGCCATGATGCTCGCCGATATTTCTGACTGCGCAGCCATGAACCGGTGCCAGCGGTCTTCCATGACCTCGGGTGCGACAGCGCCGGGAAGCTCATTGGCCTTTGCGCCGTCAACGTGTTCATACTTGAAACAGCCCGCGCGTTCGATCCTGGCTTCGCGCATCCACTCGAGAAGATACTCAAAGTCCTGCTCGGTTTCACCGGGAAAGCCGACAATGAATGTAGAGCGGATGGCAAGGTCGGGACAGGTATCACGCCATTTGTGAATACGCTCCAGCACCTTCTCCTGGTTGGCAGGCCGGCGCATGTTCTTCAGAACACCGGGCGCTGCATGCTGAAACGGAATGTCCAGGTACGGCAGCACCTTGCCGTCGGCCATCAGTTCGATGACGTCATCGACGTGCGGGTAGGGGTAGACATAGTGCAGCCTGACCCATGCCCCCAGATCACCCAGTTCCCGAGCCATGTCGATGAATTTGGCTCTCACCTCACGGCCGCGATATTTGCTATCGGCGTACTTGATATCCATCCCGTAGGCCGACGTGTCCTGGCTGATGACCAGCAATTCCTTTGTGCCGGATTTCACCAGCCGTTCGGCCTCGTACAGGACCGAGGCCATGGGACGCGATACAAGATCGCCGCGCAATGACGGAATGATGCAGAATGAACAGCGATTGTTGCAGCCCTCGGAGATTTTCAGATACGCATAATGCCTTGGTGTCAGGCGCAGTCCCTGGTCCGGCACCAGGTCGAACTTCGGGTCATGCGCTGGCGGCACCGCATCATGGACAGCGCCCACCACCGCTTCGTATTGTTGTGGACCGGTAATGGCCAGCACCTGCGGATGAGCAGCGCGGATGGTGTCTGCATCCTTGCCCATGCAGCCGGTCACTATGACCTTGCCGTTTTCCTTGATGGCTTCGCCAATCGCCGCGAGGCTTTCCGCCTTTGCGGAATCCAGGAACCCGCAGGTGTTTACGATAACCGCATCTGCGCCTTCATAGTCGGGCGAGATGACGTAGCCCTCGGCCCGCAACTGGGTCAGAATGCGTTCTGAATCCACTAGGGCTTTGGGACAGCCGAGCGAGACCAGGCCAATGGTCGGAACTGAAGGCGGTGATGTATGGTTCATGGGCGCGGTGTGTGCGGCACAAGCAGGCCGTGGTCAAGCAAATAGAGTTATTCCGCAGCAGCAGCTTCTGTTGCATCGCAGGTAACAGCCATCTCACGAGGCGACATCCCTGAAAATGTTGTCCGGTACATCAGCCGTTCATGGCCCTGATAGTCATTGACCGCATAATGCTGGGTGGCAAGGTTGTCCCATATGGCAATCGTGCCCGGTGTCCATGAGTACCGGAGGCAAAACTCCGGCCTTGTGACATGGCGCTGTATCTGGTCCAGCAGCGGTGCGCTCTCGGCCTCGCTCAACCCGTCGAGACGGGTAACGTAAGTCGGATTCAGGTAAAGCATGCGCCTTCCGGTGACTGGATGCTGCAACACGGCAGGATGCTTTTGCTCCAGGTCAGCGGTCGGATCACCGCGCGACATTTTTATACCCGATCCTGATTGTTCCTTGAGCGGCGGTGCCCACTTCACGCCATAGGGCTTGCCGACATGGATCGCATCGCGTCCCAGCAACAAGGTCTGCAAGAGCCCCGGCAGCGCATCCCAGGCTGCGGCCTGACTGGCCCACAGGGTATCGCCACCACAGGGCGGAAGCGTGTGAGCATTGAGAACCGAGCCTGACGGCGGCTGGTCCAGGAAACTGAAATCCGAATGCCAGTCACCGCCGAATACGCCGCCCTTCTCGGCGGCACTCTTGTACACCCGGATGATTTCCGGCTCAGCGTCCATGGCCGCGACATACGGCAATCGCAGGGCGGGTCCGAACACTGTAGTCAGCGTCTTTTGCTGTTGTAAATCAAGGTGTTGGGCCGGAAAGAAGATCACCTGATACCGGGCCAGCAAATCGCGCAATTGAGCTGCGTCGGCCTCGCATAGGGGATTTTTCAACTCAATGCCGGATATCTGCGCGCCGATGTTCCCGGTCAGTCGGCGCACGGTCATGGTGCTGTTCGGCTTCATTTGGACAATCCCGTCAGTATGGGGCAATCGGCCCGATCATCGCCATGGCAGGACTCCGCCAGACGCGCGAGTTCATCGTGCAGTGACTGCAACTCGGTCATCTTGTCTTCGATCTGCTTGATTCGCTGCTGAGCCATTCGCTTCACATCACGGCTGGATCGGTCGCGATCTTCATACAGCCCCAGCAGTTCCCGGCATTCTTCGACGCTGAACCCGAATGACCTGGCGCTGCGCACGAATCGCAGCTTGTTGAGCTCAACCTCTGAATAGATGCGATAGCCGGCACTTGAGCGGCCGGACGGCAATACCAGCCCGATGTCGGCGTAATAGCGAACCGTCTTGGTCGGCAGGTTCGCTCGCCTGGCAATGGTACCGATGTTCATGTTTACGCTGCTCTTCGACCTTCCAGTTGCAGGAAACATCGCAAAGTCTGCAATGATCGTCAATCGCCAGTGCGACCACAGCCCGGGGCCTTGACCACAATTGAGTATTTTCCTCTCTGTAAATCGCGACAGATGAGATTATGCTGGCAATCACAGTCCATCTTTCGTGCCAGGGAACCTCACGTGTCAGACATCTACGGCCAAACCGGCAACCTCCATGACCTGATGGCTGGATGGCGGCATGACTTTCATCAACATCCTGAACTGGGCTTCGATGAACACCGCACATCAAGAAAGGTCGCCGATCTGTTGGCAAGCTTCGGCGTCGAGGTGCACACGGGCATAGGACGTACCGGCGTCGTCGGCGTGCTGCAGAAAGGCAATGCCACCCGCAGTATCGGATTGCGGGCCGATATGGACGCTTTGCCGATCAGCGAAACCGGCGCATCAGCCTACAAGTCTTCCAGTGACGGTGTCATGCACGCCTGTGGCCACGACGGACATACATCCATGCTGCTGGGGGCGGCAAAGCATCTGGCTGAGAGCGGCACTTTCAATGGCCGCGTAGTGTTTATCTTCCAGCCCAATGAGGAGCATGGCCTTGGCGCAGCCGCCATGCTTGACGACGGGTTGTTTGACCGGTTCGGCGTGGATGAAGTGCATGGCATGCACAATATTCCCGGCATGCAGGTCGGCACATTTGAATCGCGCTCAAACGCCATTACAGCCAGTGAAAGCCTGTTTGAAATTGAAATCGCTGCGCATGGCGGGCATGCAGCACTACCGCACATGGGCGTGGATGCAATCATGGTCGGGGCTGAAATTGTCGGCGCATTGCAGACCATTGTGTCGCGAAAACTCAACCCCAGCCTGAATGGCGTTGTATCTGTCACCGAATTTGAAACCGACGGACGGCGCAATGTGTTGCCGGGAAAAGCCGTCTTGCGCGGCGATGCCAGGGCGCTGGCGCCCGAAATCAATCGGTCCATTGAAACTCACATGCGCCAGATCGTGGCCGGCATCTGCGCGGCACACGGTGTGTCGGCAACGGTTTCCTATGACACGATTTTCCCTGCCACCATCAACGCGGCGAGCGCCACTCACGCCGGCATTCGCGCAGCCCAGGCACTTGTTGGCAGCGATGGCGTAGACGGAGATTGTCCTGCAAAACTGTTTTCCGAGGATTTTGCACACCTGGCGACAGCGCGTCCCGGCTGTTTCATGCTTATGGGCAATGGTACCATGGGCGCTCATGCCCGGCCGCTGCATTCCTCGGATTATGATTTCAATGATGCTGCGCTGGTACCGGGGTCTTCCTACTGGGTCACGCTGGTCGAGCAACAATTGCAGGAGCACGATTGATGTTCACTCGGCGCATGGATCAGTTGCGGGCCCGGCTGCGCGAGGCAGACATCGACTGTGCCATGATCACTGATGACGACAGCGTCTATTATTTTACGGGTTATTACGACTATCTGCACATGGATTTCGGTCGCCCGACCATTCTGGTAGTTCCGCGCGATGGCGACAGTCTGCTGATCACACCCAGCATGGAAATGGACATGGCGGAGGCTGCCGCAAGGGTTGACCGGATAGCCGTGTGGAATGACGGCCTTGGCAATGAATGGCGCGAACTGTTGCCAAATGTGTTGTCGGGTAACGGTCGCATAGGCGTCGAGCCCAACCTGATGCCTGCGGTGGTGCGCATCTACCTGGACAGTATAGTCGAACCGGGCCGGATTGTGGACGTGATGCCGGTGATCGCCGGCCTGCGCATGATAAAATCAACCGACGAACTGCAACTGGCGCGCCATGCCGGCCAGGTGGCCATGGCCATGATGGATGCTGGTCGCGCTGCAATCGGAGCCGATGTGCCGGAGTTTGAAGTGGCATTGGCCACTTCGGCAGCCGGCACCCGCAAGGCGGCGCAACTGCTGGCGGCACACTATGATGACAAGGCCATGTCGCCCAACACGCATTTCCTGCAGATCATGGCATCGGGCCGCGACATTACCAAACCGCACCATCGCGCTTCGACCCGCATCATGAAGCATGGCGACCCGGTATTCCTGTGCTTTTGCGGCATGACGAATTTCCATCGCTTCAAGCTTGGCTTTGACCGCACCTTCTGGATAGGCGAAGTGGCCGACAGCACGCAGGCCAAAGTATACGAGGTGGCCGTTGCCAGCCAGACGGCTGCTCTTGCCGCCCTGCGCCCTGGGGTTACCGCTGAATCGGTTCATGCAGCCTATGCCGAGGTGATCCAGGAGGCCGGTTACGACTATCCGTTTCGCTGCGGACGGGCGACCGGTTACAGTTTTCTGGAAAAACCGGAACTGGTGTTTGGAGACCAGACGGTTCTGCAACCCGGCATGGTGCTCGCGGTGGACGGGTCCGTCAGCGTGGCGAAATCTTTTCGCGCCCAGGTCGGTGACAGTTTCATCGTGACGCATGATGGCTATGAGCAGATCACCGATCATCCCAAGGCACTGGAAGACATGATACTTTGAGCAAGCCGGATTTGTCGCCTGCACTGATTGTTGCCAGGCGACGATGTTGTCAACAAGTCCTGGTTTACCGCGCGGTCATTCGCCGCTAGAACAGTCGGTCACAGCGGCTTTATGGTACGCGAAAATCTGCGTAGGGGACGAGATGTTCAAGAAGATACTGATCGCAAACCGGGGCGAAATCGCCTGCCGGGTCATGAAAACCGCAAAGTCCATGGGAATTGCCACGGTGGCGGTTTATTCCGACGCCGATGCGCGCGCCATGCACGTCGACATGGCAGATGAGGCTGTGAATATCGGCCCGCCGTCAGCGGCGGAAAGCTACCTGGTCATTGAGAAGATTATTGCGGCCTGCAAACAGACCGGCGCGGAAGCCGTTCATCCCGGGTATGGTTTTCTGTCCGAAAACTCCAGGTTTGCCCATGCGCTCAAAGACGCAGGCATCGTCTTCATCGGTCCCAATCCAAGGGCCATCGAGGCCATGGGTGACAAGATCGAATCCAAGAAATTCGCCAATGCCGCCAACGTAAATACGGTGCCGGGTTACCTGGGCGAAATCCATGATGCCGTCGAAGCCGTCAGGATTTCCGATGACATCGGTTATCCGGTTATGATCAAGGCGTCCGCCGGCGGCGGCGGCAAGGGCATGCGTATCGCGCATTCTGCCGGTGAAGTGGAGGAAGGCTTCAACTCGGCCAAGTCAGAGGCCAAATCATCATTTGGTGATGACCGCGTATTCATCGAGAAATTCATCGTCAATCCGCGCCACATCGAAATTCAGGTGATGGGCGACAAGCACGGCAATGTCATTCATCTCGGCGAGCGCGAATGCTCGATCCAGCGCCGCAACCAGAAGGTTATCGAGGAAGCGCCGTCGCCATTGCTGGATAACAGAACCCGTGCCGAAATGGGCGCCCAGGCGGTCGCGCTGGCCAAGGCAGTCGACTATGACACGGCAGGAACCGTCGAGTTCGTTTCCGGTCAGGACAAATCATTCTATTTTCTGGAGATGAATACGCGCCTGCAGGTGGAACATCCGGTAACCGAACTGATCACGGGCATCGACCTTGTCGAACAGATGATCCGGTCTGCCTATGGCGAGAAACTTGCGATCACCCAGGACGACGTGAAGCTCAGCGGCTGGGCCGTTGAGAGCCGGGTCTATGCCGAAGATCCCTACAGGGGGTTTTTGCCGTCAACCGGACGACTGACCAAGTACCGCCCGCCGGAAGAAAGCCATGACGAAGACACCGGTATTACGGTGCGCAATGACACCGGCGTGTATGAAGGTGGCGAGATTTCGATTTTCTACGATCCGATGATTGCCAAGCTGTGTACCCACGCACCCGATCGAAGCACGGCCATTTCGGCGATGTCGCGCGCGCTGGATGAGTTTTATGTGGACGGCATTCAGCACAACATCCCGTTTGTATCAGCCATCATGGCGCATCCGCGCTGGCAGTCCGGCGACCTGTCGACGAGCTTCATCACCGACGAGTTTCCCGACGGTTTTGCAGGTGCGGATCTGACCGAAGATGTGATGTTCAACATCGCTACCGTGGCGGTTGTCTGCGACCACGTATTGAACCAGCGCAAGCGCGGGATTTCCGGGCAGATGGGCGGGCGACCGGTGAAGTTTTCCGCCCTGCGCAGCGTCAAGGTCGCAGACGAGTGGCTGGATGGCGAAATACTCGGCTGTGAAGGCAAGCTGTTCCGGCTCAGTGTGGCTGGAAAAGAAGCAGCAGTCGAAAGCCAGTGGTCACCCGGCGAACCGGTATGGCGGGGGCGGATCAACGGTCACGCCATTTCGGTGCAGGTGCGACCCCAGATGAACGGATTCCGGTTGTCTCACGCGGGCTCGGAAGTTAATGCCCATGTCTATACCGCTCGTGAGGCTGAACTGGTGAAGCTCATGCCGGTCAAACTGCCGCCTGATACCTCGAAGAAACTGCTGTGCCCCATGCCCGGACTGGTCGTGTCGATCGATGTGACACAGGGCCAGGTTGTCAAGGTGGGCGAGAAGCTGGCTGTCGTGGAAGCCATGAAGATGGAGAACATTCTGCGCGCCGAGCGAGACGGCACGGTGCAGATCATTCATGCTGAAGCCGGGGCCAATCTGGCTGTGGACGCAGTGATCATGGAGTTCGAATAGGACCGAAGACCCGTTCGAACTGCGCCTTCAGCGCAAGCTCGGCGTCATGCATGTCGACCGGCAGGCCCAGGTCGACGAGGCTGGTGACGCCGTGCCGGGTCACGCCGCACGGCACGATGCCGGAAAAATGATCCAGATCCGGGTCCACGTTGAGGCTGATGCCGTGATAGGTCACCCACTTGCGCACCCGAATGCCGATGGCTGCAATCTTGTCTTCCACGTCGGCGCCCTTGTCGGGCCTGCGTACCCACACCCCGACACGATCTTCGCGCCGTTCGCCTTTTACATTGAAGCCATCAAGGGTCCTGATCAGCCAGTCTTCCAGCTGAGCTACGAAACGGCGCACATCCTGACCGCGTCCTGTCAGGTCCAGCATCACATAGGCCACCCGTTGGCCCGGGCCGTGATAGGTGTATTGCCCGCCACGTCCGGTCTTGTGCACCGGGAACCGGTTGCCATCCACCAGGTCTGAGGCTTCCGCCGAGGTGCCTGCGGTGTACAGGGCAGGGTGTTCCACCAGCCACACCAGTTCCGGCGCATCGCCTGCCGCAATGGCTGCCACGCGCCCTTCCATGAAGGCCACCGCGGCCTCGTAATCCACCGGTCCGGGCTCCACCCGCCATTCAACGGGCGCGCCACCGGCGAGGTTGCTGTTATCGATTGCGAGAGTGTCACGGCTTGTGTTCATGGGCGACTGTTTACGACAAATGCCAGCCACTTCCAATGTCGGTGTTTTGAGGGCTTGATTTGGCCGGGCGGCACTGTTACACGCTGCAACCAGCCTACCTGGTATTTACGATTTGCGGTCGTGGCGGAATTGGTAGACGCGCAGCGTTGAGGTCGCTGTGGGGTAACACCCGTGGAAGTTCGAGTCTTCTCGACCGCACCATTAGCTAGGCTAAGCATCTGAAAACCTTAGATTTACCTGATTTTTCACCGTGAGGTGATACAAATAGGTGGCCCATAATGGGGTCTCAGAAACGTAGGCAACTTCCGTATCTTACACAGTCACGCCACGGTATCCATAAGTACCGACGGCCTGTTCCTGTAGCCCTGCAAGCGTCCTGTGGGCTTGGCAGAGAGTTTATTAGAAGCTTGGGAACTCGCGACCCGAGAGAAGCCAAGAAGCGATGGGCCTTCGTGAACGGCGAATTTGAAAGGCGTCTCGATCAGAATGACAATGTGGATTCTGATGGCTACGGAAGGCCCCTGAGAAGCCTAAGTGTCGGAAGCGCTCAACCCATCGGTCAGCGGGACTTTCCTTGAAAAGGCGGCGCGTCTACTCTCCGTGTAACAGAAGAGGGAAAGCGAATGATCGAAATCGTCCAAATCGTTTCAAACATCGTCGGCACAATCGCAGTCGCGCTGACAGTGGTTTATCTTGCCGTCCAAGTCCGGGCCAGCACCAAGGCGACGTATTCGCAAACTTACCAGACGGCAGTTGCCGCCTTGGGAGACATGGCTGCGATTGTCGGCGAAAGCAAAGAAAAATCAAAAATGTACGCGGATGGCATGGCAGACCCAGACAGTTTGGACGCTGATGAATACCTTCAATTTGCTTACCTTGGTATCAGCCTTTTTCGAAAGTACGAGAACGCCTACTTTCAGTACAAATCCGGTATGATCGATGATGAGTTCTGGGACGGTCACAGAGATAATCTATTGTGGTTTTTTCATCGCCCAGGAACTCAACGATGGTGGAAGGAACGGCGTCTGGGGTTCAGCAAGTCATTTCGTGAATACCTCGAAAGCACCTCTGAATTGGACATGTCTGAGCAGGAGGGGCGTTACGTCTAATGGTAAAGAGACATTTTGAAGAATCGACCGACTACAAGTGCCCGATTCCGAATCGGAGCATCCCTTGTGAAGTTTACGACTTCAATCGGTCCGGAGCCTGGAGCGCCACAGAGGCAATCACGCACTTAAGCGACCAGAGACATCCAGCAAGAGGGACAAGGGCAAAGAGATTCCTCTGAAGTCCCTCACCGCCCTCCAAACCCCAACAACACCTCAAGTCACCCTTTAGCTCCTTTTTTGAAGTCGGCAAATTCAAGCGTTCGAGAGTATCTAGAGTTGGCTGGATGGGACCCGTTGGAAATGTATTAGCCGGGGGTACTGGAAGGTGATACAAAACAGGGCATCGTAAGTCAGGGATTTCATTTGCGGTCGTGGCGGAATTGGTAGACGCGCAGCGTTGAGGTCGCTGTGGGGTAACACCCGTGGAAGTTCGAGTCTTCTCGACCGCACCAGTCCGGCCCCCAATTTCCATTCACTGCGTATTCCCCGATTTGGATCCAGACCGGCATTGCCTGGTTTCGGCCTGCCCAAAAATTGGGTGTATATGTCCTGCTTTCATTGCCCAGGGGTATTCCCAAAGCCTCTCAACTAGACCAGTATTGCGATTCGAAAATGCTGGGGCATGTCAGGTTGGGAGGCGGTTCTGTTGAAATCTCTGAACAGAACGAATGTCAGTCGATTGCTGGCATTGATACTGCTTTTGGCGATGGTGGGCCTGCGCGTTGTTGATCCGGCACCGCTGGAAACACTGCGTCTCAAGACGTTCGACCTGTACCAGCTTGCACTGGACCCCAAGCCGACGCCGCAGCAGGTCATAATTGTCGACATCGATGAGAAGAGCCTTGATGAACTCGGGCAATGGCCATGGCCGCGCTCGGTGCTGGCCAAGATCATCGACAAGGTCGGTCAGGCCGGTGCCGTCGTCGTCGGTCTTGATGTATTGTTTCCCGAGCATGACCGGACGTCGCCTGCAAATGTGGCCGGCATTGTCGAGGCCTATGACAAGGAAATCGCGGACCGCCTGAGGAAAATGAAGTCCAATGACGAGGTGTTCGCCGAGGCAATGACCCGGACCCGCGTCGTGCTGGGGCAGACAGGTTACCACGAAGAGCTGAAGCAATGGCACGCGAGTGAACTGAAACAGTCGCCGATCGCGATGCTGGGTCCTGATCCGCAGCGGTTTCTCGACACCTATCCCGGTATGGTCAGGAACGTGCCTGAACTGGAAGCCAAGGCACAGGGCCGGGGTATGGTATCCATTCGCTCCGAAACCGACGGTGTGCTGCGCAAAATGCCGCTGGTCATGATGGCGCAGGGCAAACTGCTGCCGTCTCTCAGCCTTGAATTGCTGCGCGTGGCAACAGGCCAGACAACAGTGTTGATCAGGTCCGGTGACGCCGGTGTCAAGTCTGTGGTGCTGGCCGGTGTCGCCATGCCAACCGACAAGAATGCCAAGGCGTGGATGCATTTTCATGCCCACGATCCAAAGCTGTTTGTCTCGGCGGCTGATCTGCTGGCCGACCGGATCAACTCAAGCATCTTCAAGGGACGTATCGTTCTGCTGGGCACATCAGCGACCGGGTTGCATGATTTGAAGGCAACACCGGTAGAAGCAGCAATGCCCGGCGTGGAAGCCCATGCGCAACTCATCAACGCCGTGTTGAGCAAGTCCCTGCTGCAACGTCCCGCCTGGGCCAACGGCATGGAAATCAGCCTGGCCATGCTGATCGGTTTGAGCCTGATAGCCTTGCTGCCGCGCCTGGGTGCAATGGTCACGATTTTCGCCGGTGCTCTGGTGGCCGCCGCCGTTGTCGGAGCGTCGTGGTGGGCGTTTGACCAGAAGGGTATGATATTCGATTATGCGTTTCCCCTGATGACATCGCTGGCCGTGTCCGGCGTTCTGGTGATCATGGGGTACCTCCAGGAAGAAATAGACCGACGGCGGATTCGCACTGCATTCGGACAATACCTGTCACAGGACATGGTGGCGCAACTGACAGAGGATCCCGACAAGCTGATCCTGGGTGGCGAAACCAAGGACATGACGATCTTGTTTTCCGATGTTCGCGGTTTCACCACCATATCGGAGAAGTATAAGGAAAACCCGCAAGGATTGACCATGCTGATCAATTCTCTGCTGACACCGCTGTCGGAGGCGGTGGTCGGGCACAAGGGTACCATCGACAAGTATATGGGCGACAACATCATGGCGTTCTGGAACGCGCCGCTCGCCGACGACGACCATGCCTATAATGCATGCTGCTCTGCTCTGGACATGGCCATACGCCTCGGACGGCTCAACCAGGAGCGCGAGGCAGCCGGAGACGTCGGCCTGGAAATCGGCATCGGCATCAATACCGGCGAGTGCGTTGTCGGCAACATGGGGTCGGATTTCCGATTCGATTACACCGTGTTGGGCGATGCGGTTAATCTTGCCGCCCGGCTCGAGGGACAGACAAAATCCTATGGCACACGGACCATCATCGGCAGGTTGACGGCCGAGGCGGTTCAGGACCGGATGGCGGTACTGCATATCGACAGGGTGCGGGTAAAAGGAAAAACCGAACCCGAAGACATATACGCGTTGCTGGGTGGGCCGGAAATGGCATCAACGGACGCGTTTCTGTCGCTGCACAAGCAGCATGGCATGATGCTGGACGCATATTTTGATCAACGCTGGAGTGATGTGACAAAAATAGCCGCCGAATGTGTTGATCTGGCAGCTGAGTTTGACTTCGGCGAGTTTTACAAGATTTATGCAGGGCGTGCATCGGAATTTGCGGCTAACCCACCCGGTAAGGACTGGGATGGTGTCAATGATATATTAGTCAAGTGAAGTGGAGGAGACACAGCAACCGCGCTCATTATGGTACTGTTTGCGATAGTCGGCATCCGGCCACTGCCAGGATGGCGATTGACGCCTTGCAAACAGGCGGTTTTGGTTGACGTTGCGGCCAATTCGCTTGATTGATTATGTCGAGTGTGTGCATCATGGGGGTGGTCGGGCACTTTAAGGTGGGTCTATGGCAGGGATGGGCTGGGTTTTCGGGTTATCCGCATTATAGTACAGGTGTGTGGAAACAATCGGAAAACCCATGTGATGAAGTGTTAAGGAAACTGACTGAGCGATAACGGTTTGTTTTTTTACCAAGGCGGAGTGCTGAGGGGCATGAGTACTATTACAAAATTTTACCAGCGATCGCTGCTTACGGCGATGATGTGTTCGATTGCGCTGCTGGTCACCGATACGACTGCGGTCCAGGCTCAGAGTCTTGGCGACGCGGTCAGCCGGGCAGTTGCCACCAATCCGAACATCAAGTCAGCCAGCGCGAACCGGCGCGCCAGAAACTATGAGCTTGATCAGGCTACTGGCCGCTTGCTGCCGCAATTGAGCATGAACTCAAGTTTGCAGGCTCAACAGATTAACCGTCCCTTGGGAGTTGGAACAGAATTCAACGACATTCTGCGTTCGCGGCGTGAAGTTTCAGTGCGTGTGAGGCAGGTGGTGTTTGATGGCTGGGACCGGGCCAATCAGATCTATCGTTCAGAAGCGCGTATTGACGGTGCGGCACTTCGGGTACTTGCAGCGTCGGAAGCCGTCGGCCTTGATGCGGTTGAGACCTATATTGACGTGTTGCGACATCGCAGGCTGTTTAGCCTGGCTGATGCCAATATCAAGCGGCACAAAGAAATCCTTTCCCTGGTCAACGTCCGGTATAAAGGTGGTAATTCACCGATTTCAGATCTGGACCAGACCAGCGAACGACTTGCCGGAGCGCAAGCCGTTCACGCAGAAATACGCACTGCGCTGCAAACTGCAGAAGCACGCTATTCAGAGGTGGTCGGGATGCGGCCGGGCAAGTTGCGTTCGATACCAATTCCGAGGCACGCCACAAAAGGCTTGCGCAACGCAATCAACACCGGCCTTGCCCACAACTCTATCCTGCTGGCACTGAGGTCCGATATTGTGGAAGCAGAATACGAGCGCAATCAAGCCAAGTCCGACTATTTTCCGCAGGTCTATCTTGAGGGAGAGGCCAAGTACGGCAAGGATATAGATGGCACACCCGGCCTGAACTCGGAGTTGCGCGGTGGCGTCGTTGTCAGCTGGAACCTGTTTGACGGAAAAATCCGCACCGCCCGCGTTGGTGAACTGTCTGAACGCGTGGTGCAGCGTGTTGCTGATCTCGAGAGGCGTGAGCGCGAGGTGATCCAGCAAATCGAATCGGCATGGGCCAAATACACCAACGGCCATGCGCGTGTAGCGGCGCTGAAAAGCCAGGAAGCCAGCAATTCGAAAATTATCCGGGCATATCTGGATGAATATCAATTGTCCAAGCGCAGTATCCTTGACGTGCTGGATGCCGAGAATACCAGGTTCAGGGTACGCTTCGACCTTTCAAGTGCAGAAGCCATAAAACGGTTTGCAGTCTATCAGATAATTGCATCGACGGGCCAGTTGCTGCAGACTTTTGGCATCGAGGCGCCGGAAGATGCTGTGCCACTGAGCGATTTGGCGCCGGCCCGCAGCCTGGGCGGTGATCATCAACTGGTTATTCAACCGCTTCGATAGAAATACAGTTGCCGCTGTGTGAAGGCTGCCAGGCGCAGAGAGTGAATAGTGTTCTCATATGCTGCAACGATCGAAAACCAACAAAGACTCAGCCAAGGTGTCCGGCAAGGAGGCGCAACCGCAGGTTGGCAATGCCGCCATAGGGTTTGATCCGGTCGCAACAGACCACATCCTTGCTTGCCTTGGTTTCATTGCGGCCCAGGCCGGATTGCCGTTTTCTCCCGGAGCAGCCAGCAATAATCTCCCCCTGGTCGACGGCCGTCTGACGCCGGAACTGGTTAGCCGGGCTGCGGAAAACCTGGGCATGGAAGCGCAGGTGTTCCAGCGCAAGCCGTCTGAAGTACCTGCACTGGTTGCACCATTCATCGTGCTTTTCGACCGTGGTGACGCATGCGTTGTCACTGACGTATCGACAATCGGCAAACTTGCCCGTGTCGTGTTTCCTGCTGTGTCCGACAAGCCCCGCAGGGTTCGACTGAAGAAACTCGACAAGCAGGCCTCGAACTATGTGATTTATGTGTCGGCGTCAGCCGATGAACATCCCGCTTACTCAGACGAGCCAAAGCCTGCCAGGCACTGGTTGCTGTCGCCTCTTGTCAAGTTCTGGCCCGTAGGCATCCAGGTTGCTCTTGCGGCGTTGATCATCAACGTTTTGGGACTTGCGCTGCCATTGTTCATCATGAACGTGTACGATCGCGTGATACAGACCCAGTCCATGCCGACCCTGTGGGCACTCACCGCCGGTGTGGCCATTGCCATAGTCTTTGACTTCATTCTGAAACTGATGCGCGGACTATTGCTGGACGGTGCCGGCAAGCGCATTGATCTCGGAGTGAATTCTACCCTGTTTGAACAGGCAATGGCCGCGAGAATGTCTGCCCGAACGGTGCCATCGGGTGTGTTGGCGAACCAGATCAAGGACTTTGAAAATGCACGCGAATTCCTGACGGCATCGCTTCTGGTCGGGATGATTGACCTGGCCTTCATCGGAATTTTCCTCGCCGTCCTGTGGCTTGTCGCAGGCAGCCTGGCGCTGGTTCCGATGATTGCTGTGCCGCTTGTGCTGGCCGTGACGTTGATGCTGCAGATCCCGCTCAGCCGCTCAATCAAGAAGACCCATGGTCTTCTGCAGAATCGCCATGGCATGCTGGTTGAATCCCTGGCCGGCGTCGAAGCTGTAAAAGCATCAGGCGGTGAAGGCTACCTGCAGGGTAAATGGGAACAGGCGACCGCAGCGTCGGTGCGGGCCTCGGCCACAACCCGTCTGTGGGCTTCAATTGCACTGAATTTTACCGGGCTCGTGCAGCAGGGCGTCAGCGTTGCGATCATTGTATGGGGCGTGTTTCTCATCGGGGCCGGTGAGTTGACCATCGGCGGACTGATTGCCGCGAATATTCTGGCAGGGCGCATTCTTGCACCTCTGGCCAATATCGCGATGTCGTTGTCGCGCTCCGAGTTTGCCTTTGCAAGCTTGCGCGCACTGGGCAGGTTCATGAAGCTTGAACGCGATGATGTTGTGCACAAGCACGCGGGTGGCGTGATCAAGGACACAGCGATTGAATTGCGCAATGTGTCACTGTCATATCCGCAAACGCCCAGACCTGCCCTGCAGGGGATCAACCTGTCGATACGACCCGGAGAACGGGTCGGCGTCATCGGACGCATTGGCTCGGGCAAATCCACCCTGGGACGGCTGCTGGGGGCGCTGGTGTCGCCCACGGAAGGATCTGTCCTGATAGATGGGCTGGATGCGCGCCAGTATGCGATTGCCGACGTGCGATCGGCAATCGGCTATCTGGATCAGGAGCCGCACCTGTTTTCAGGCACCATACGTGAAAATATTGTGCTCGGTCGGCCGCATGCCAGTGATGCTGAGGTGCTGGAGGCAGTTCGTTCGGCCGGGCTCGAGGCACTTGTCGCGGGTCATCCCATGGGACTTGCCGCGCCGGTCGCAGAGCGCGGTAAAAATCTCTCCGGTGGTCAGCGCCATTACGTTGTGCTGGCCCGGTTGCTGGTGCGAAAGCCCAAGGTGCTGTTTCTGGACGAGCCGTCTGCGGCCATGGATACTGCCGCGGAAAACCACCTGATGACGCAACTGTCCAACCTGCCGAGAGAGACCACCACGCTGATCATTGCCACCCACCGGGCCTCGCTGCTGGCACTGGTTGACAGGCTGATCGTCATCGAAGAGGGAAAACTGGTTGCTGACGGACCGCGTGACGCCGTGCTGAAGAAGCTGCAACAGAATAAGACGGCAGCGACACAACGGCTTAAGGGAATCACCTGATGCATACGGATGATCTGCGCTTCGCCGCAAATGCCAAACGTGCGTATGAACAATCCTACTCTCGCGGTCCCTGGATGCTCATCATGTGTCTGTTATGCCTGATGGCCTGTCTGCTGATCTGGGCGTGGTGGGCCACCGTGGAGGAGGTGACCCGCGGGACCGGACGGGTTATTCCGTCCAGCCAGTTGCAGGTGGTCCAGACCCTGGAGCCTGGAATCGTACGGGAGTTCCTGGTGTCGGAAGGCGATACGGTTGAAAAGGGCCAACCGCTCATTCGCATCGACGATACTGAATTTGCGGCTCGCCTGGGCGAGGTGCGGCAGCGCTGGCTGGCGCTGAGTGCGGAGGAGGTTCGACTGCAGGCGGAAGCGACCAACCTCGAGACGCTGGTGTTTCCTGCGCAACTGGTAACCGATGCTTCGGACAAGGTTGAAAGTGAACGTGCCTTGTTTGCGGCTAGACGCCGGAAGCGTGGTGAAGAAAAGATCATACTTGAACAGCAGCTGATACAGGCTCGCCAATCACTGCTGGAACTTGAAGCCCAGCTGGAGAGGCTGAAACAGTCCAACAAATTTTCAGCAGAAGAACTGGACCTGTCGGAAAACCTGAAGAAACGCGGGGCAATTGCGACATTGGAGTTGATAAAGGTTCGACGATTGCACGCTGAAACTACAGGTCAACTGGCCGAGTCTCGCGCGCGAGTGCCGCGCATGCGGTCTTCTGTCATTGAGGCAGAACAACGTCTGGCAAATGCAGCGCAGACATTCCGCACCGAAGCTCGCGAGAAGCTGGTCAAGGTGCGTGCGGACCTGTCCGTCGTCACCGAAACCATCAAGTCTGCCAGCGACAGGGTTCGCCGCACAACATTGCTGGCGCCGCTGCGCGGTGTGGTCAACAGGCTGAATGTCAGTTCGGTGGGTGCGGTCGTCACGCCTGGTAAGGACATTGTCGAAATCGTTCCGCTGGATGAAAGCCTGCTGATCGAGGTTCAGATCAGTCCGCGTGATGTTGCCTTCATCCGGCCCGGCCAGAAAGCCAATGTCAAGCTGTCTGCCTATGACTATACCATCTATGGTGTTATCCCCGGCAGCGTGGAGCGCATAAGTGCGGACAGTTCGACGGATGAGGAAAAACACTCGTTTTACCGGGTGATCGTGCGCACCAAATCCAATCAGATCGGACCGCCAGAAGCCCAGTTGTCGATCATTCCCCCAGTCAACGCATCTGTCGATATCTTGACTGGCGATCACACCATTCTGGATTATCTGTTGAAACCGGTGCGAAAAATCGCCGGCGAAGCATTTCGCGAGCGATAAACCGGGTAAGCCGGCAAAAACCTGTTGGGTTGGCCTGTTTATTGCTTTACTCGTAAGGGTTGTGATTCAACCTAACGTAAAGTACTATTGTCTCGGTCTGGCGACATATTTACTTTAGCTCGGGAAGTTCCTGTTATGGCTACCAATCAGTTTATTTCTCCGGATGCCGACGCATCCCACGTCCAGATCGAAGCCCCGGGCGACGGGTCTCCGATACAGGTAGCCAACGCAAACCTGCTCTTCAAGGGCGACTATTCCCGTGCCGGACACGATCTTGAAATATCGGGAGCCGATGGCCACACGATAACCATCGAGGGTTATTTCGCCTCCGGTTCTCCGTCTGCCCTGGTCGGTCCGAATGGTGGGATGCTCAACGGAACTGTTGTTGAGTCTCTGGCTGGCCCGCTGTTTCCTGGGCAATACGCCCAGTCTGGCGGGGCTGCCCAGTCGGGCAATCCGATTGGCGAAGTACAGTATCTGGAAGGCACTGCCACGGCGACCCGGACCGACGGCACCGTTGTGGAACTGAGCACCGGCACGGAGGTTTATCTGGGCGATGTGGTCGAGACGGGTGCCAGTACGAAATTCGGATTGAGTCTGGCGGATGGGTCGCTTTTCTCGATGACGTCCGATGCCCGCATGGTGTTGAACGAGTTTGTGTTCAATGCCGACCAGGTGCAGGACTCGTCCATGCTGGTCAACATTGTGCAGGGCGCGTTTGTGTTCGTCGCCGGCTCGATTGCGCCAACCGGCAACATGAAAGTTGAAACGCCTGTCGCGGTCCTGGCCATTCGCGGGACCACGGTTGGTGCTGAGGTCAACAGTGATCTGGGCTCGACGGAGCTGTCGCTTTTCCAGGACATCGACAGCAGCCATGTCGGCCAGTACCTGGTTCTCGACAAGTCGACCGGCGAAATCATCGGCAAGGTCACCGACGTCGGCAGCAAACTGATCATTACCGGTATCGGCGAGACCCCGATCGTGGTCGAAAAGACGGACCTGGATATTGCCAGCGACCTGGATGCGCTGGAGTTGATCCGGGCTGTTTATGCCAAGGCCCAAGGCGATCAAGGTGAGTTTGATGACGGTGGCGGGTCAGGGGCATATCTTAATTTTCAAATTGTCGCCCTGGGCAACTCGTTCAAGATCGAGGATTTGTCGGGTAACCCGCTCGCTGCTGCCTCTGCCCAGAAAATCGTATTCGATACACCGAGCCAGGACGATCCGCCCGTAGCCTTTTTTGACGGTTTCTTTACGGATGAGGACGGTCTGTTCGCAGGTAACGTGATCAACAACACCAGTATCCAGCCTGACGTAGACCCTGAAGGGTTTGCCGTCCGGGTGGTCGGATTTGGTGAAGACCTTATCTGGGAAGAAGACGAATATGATTTTAACGGAGGCGTAGTCAGCACCACGGGATCGACGACCTTTGTTTTGACGTCGGGCGCCGTAGTCGAGATCAATTCCGCAGGTGATTTCACCTACAACCCGAGCCCCGCGTTTGACTATCTGGCACTCGGCGAAAGCGCTGTAGACAGCTTCAGCTATCTGATTGCCGACCCGGGCAACTTCACTGACTCCGATACGGTTGAAGTGACGGTCTATGGCAGAAATGACCAGCCGGCGTTTGCTGTCATTGACAACAGTGCCGGTGGCGCTGGCGATCTGGTTTACGAGACGGATGCATCACTGGGGGATGCTCTGGGCCAGCCCGCGGCCATATCGGGCTCGTTTGTGATCGCTGACGTTGACACCACTGATGTGGTCACCGCGACGGTGACGAGTGTAGCGGCAGCGGTTGTTGCAGCTTCCGGTGGTGCGGTCGCTGCGACGGCGTCTGGCGACGGCATTGAGATTACCAGTTCAGACGGCACCACTGTCACCACCACGACCATCACCCAGGCAGACCTGTTGTCGTTCATGAAGTTGAGCGACGTGGACGGGGACACCACAGGCCCGGACACGGCCGCTGCAGGTGCCAATTCGATAACGATCCTGTCGAATGGCGAGACGGCGGATACGCTCAACTGGAACTTCGATTCGATTGCCGAGACGTTCGACTTCCTGGCCAAGGGCGAAACGATTGAGCTTACCTACACGGTCACGCTCGATGATCAGAACAACGTCGTGGTTGCATCTGCATCGGACGGCGAGGTATCCACCGCTACCCAGACCATCACCATCCTGATCACCGGCACCAATGATGCGCCCGAGATCGCTGTTATTGACAACACGGCCGGCACGGCCGGCACGATCGCTCTCCCTGAC
>SWCD01011972.1_pt1 | contig 22696 bp, 22 predicted proteins | sample 4693011 | NCBI WGS metagenome assembly SWCD01 (sample SAMN10267278, study PRJNA491770) | bioreactor metagenome | isolation source: DHS bioreactor inoculated with marine | place: Japan: Omine Ridge, Nankai Trough | reverse complement strand
AAGACTGGGTCTAGAATAACAATGACACACTTAACTGAACATAACCAGGTTGTATTTTGAATTTTTCCTAACCTGAAACTCGAAACTCGAAACTTGAAACCTGAAACTTGAAACAAAAAACTACAATCCTAAATCCACCAAACCATCAACCTTGAACATTAAACTTTGAACTTTTTCCCATCAACACATGTCCGCCGAAACCTTAGTGCAGGTGGAAACAACCATCAACAAAACCTGCCTACTGCAACTGAGCACTGCCAACTACTTTCCTTTTCATAATTCGGATGATATGTCTTTCGTCTTTTTGTCTTTCGTCTAAATTCCAACCTCTAATTTCGCACCTCTAACCTTGCACCCTTCACCCTTTGCCATTCAACTTTCAACCATGAACACAATCATCCCCACCAAACCACAAAAAACTTATCAAATTCCGATTCGGACTTTTTGCGCCAGACCATGGGGGAATATTCCCGTTCCAAAGCACTTGTTACTTGGGACAAGGCTGTAATATGGTCCATCCATTCGACGTTGCCGTAGGGGTGTTTCGGCCATTCCGATTTGGTGGGAAGATAGTATTGGTAGTGACGGAAATTTTCATTTTGAAATTCTTTTAACCCTATCCAATACCCTGCGATGCAGGCGGGGTTCAAAGGATGAATTTCGATGTTTCCATTGGTATAGGGCATAAACAATTGAGCCTTGAAACAAGTTCTATTTTCAATATTTTTGTGATATAATCCGTTGTTGTACAGTGTTTTATACCATATGGATGAATGTGATAATTTAAAGTGTTGATTTTTAATTTTTTCCAATTTTTCAAAAAGCCTATCCTTGCGGTTGGGCCCGATCCATCTAAGTATGGGGTCTTTGATCGATGTATCCAGCAGATAAAATTTATAGGTTAGTTCTACGTGCACCTGTTGGGATGACCTTAGGTCCTTTAGGATAAAATCGATTTCCCCTAGGGTCCTCTCCCCGTTCTTTATAGGAAGGTTGTGCAACAAAACCTCGTACTTATTAGAATGCTGAACGAGTTGAAGAAAAACCTTTTCGATCTGGTGCCCAAGTCGAAGATTGTCAGGAAGGGGGGATGCATTGAAATGCGATAGGTCAACCTTGGGGAACTCAAATTGCGTCAACCCAAAAAAGGTGCCTTCCCATAAATTGGGAGTGTTTATAAAAGCCTCAAATCTACTTGTATCGGGAATTTTCATCGTTTACGAAGATAGGCCAAACCGTTAAGTTTTCATTAAAACAGGGATGGGTTGGCGTAAAAGCCTTATTTTTATAATATGGTTAAAGATAATTTTTCACCTGGTAGGAATATGCAAAAAGGGTTCCGTTTTACCCCTTACGAGGCACCGGACCAAACTCCTTTTGAAAAGCTCTTCGATATTTTCCAAGAGCTTATCACCCATACCTCGGGCGACGTGGACGAGGCATTGGACTGGCTGCGGGAATTGGACAAGGAATATGAACTCACTGATGAAAACTATACCATAGACGATTTTATTGAGGACTTAAAGGCCAAGGGATTTTTGAGGGAGGAATTTAAGAACGGAGGAGGCCAAGGGGAAGGTGAAAAGGGTGATGGATCCCTTTCCATAACCGCGAAATTGGAACGCATACTCCGCCAACGGGCTTTGGATCAGATTTTTGGAAAAATAAAGCGGAGCGGGGCCGGGAATCACAAAACCGGCAAATCCGGCCTGGGGGACGAACATACGGGAGATCTTAGGGAGTACCGTTTTGGGGATGGTCTGGAACATATTTCCATGACCGAGAGTTTAAAGAACGCCCAGATCAACCATGGACTGGACAGTTTTTACCTGAACGAGGAAGATCTGGTCGTAGAAGACACCCAATACAAGGCCCAGATGAGTACGGTACTTATGATCGATATCAGCCACAGTATGATCTTGTACGGGGAAGACCGCATTACCCCGGCCAAAAAGGTTGCTATGGCCCTGGCAGAACTTATTACCACCCGTTACCCCAAGGATACCTTGGATATTTTGGTTTTTGGCAACGACGCCTGGCCCATCCCCATAAAGGATTTGCCCTACTTAAAGGTCGGACCCTATCATACCAACACCGTGGCCGGACTACAGTTGGCGATGGATATGCTGCGCAGGAAAAGGAACACCAACAAACAAATTTTTATGATCACCGACGGCAAGCCCAGTTGTCTGCGACTTCCCGATGGCAACTACTATAAGAACAGCGTAGGGCTGGACGATTACATTGTGGAAAAATGCTATACCATGGCCCGGATGGCACGTAAATTGCATATCCCCATCACCACTTTTATGATTGCCCAAGATCCATATTTAATGCAGTTTGTTCGCCATTTTACCGAAGCCAATAAAGGGAAAGCATTTTTTACGGGCCTGCAAGGCCTGGGCGAAATGATCTTTGAGGATTATGAGGCGAATAGGAAGAAAAAAATGAAATGAATTTGAAGGTACGAGGTACGAGGTAAAAAAGGTGAAAGGTTAATGAACATAGGAACATTGGAACTAATGGACAGTGGGCAGTTGGCAGATTTAGTTAATGATATGAAGATGAATGTTTCCGTAGAGACGCAATGCTTGCGTCTCAATCTTATAACGGCATCACTGTATCACGGAAAACGGCATCAAAAAAAAGTAGGCAGCAGGCAGTTGCAGTTGGCGGAATTGGTTGTTGATCGATAATTAATAGTTGATAGTTGATGGAAAAAAATAAACCCATAAACATATAAACCCATAAACTTTTTTCGTCTATTCTCTATTTTCTCTATTCTTTTAAAAAAACATGAATTTGAAACACAAAGAAATTACCACCTTGGGTGGACTTAAGAAAGCGGGATACAAAACCAAAAGCATCAAGGATGAACTAAGGGACAATCTTATTAAAAGAATCCAAAACAAAGAAGCCACCTTTCCAGGAATCTGGGGCTTCGAAAATTCCGTTGTCCCGGAACTGGAACGGGCCATACTGTCCCGGCACAATATCAATCTGTTGGGCCTTCGGGGCCAGGCAAAAACGCGTTTGGCCCGTTTGATGGTGAATTTATTGGACGAATACATCCCATATGTAAAGGGATCGGAAATCCATGACGACCCGTTCCGGCCGATTTCCAGACATGCTTTGGAACTTATTGAGGAACATGGGGACGAGACCCCAATTACCTGGTTGCACCGGGACGACCGCTTCTATGAAAAGTTGGCCACCCCGGATGTTACCGTCGCCGACCTGATCGGTGACCTGGATCCCATAAAGGCCGCCAACCTAAAACTGTCCTATGCGGACTATAGGGTCATTCATTTTGGGATGATTCCCCGTGCCAACCGATGTATTTTCGTTATCAACGAACTGCCAGACCTGCAGGCCCGTATCCAAGTCGCCCTTTTCAATATTTTGCAGGAAGGGGATATTCAGATAAGGGGATTTAAGCTCAGTTTACCCTTGGATCTGCAGTTTGTATTTACAGCAAATCCGGAAGATTATACCAATAGGGGCAGTATTGTTACCCCATTAAAGGATAGGATAGGCTCCCAAATCCTGACCCATTATCCGCTGGATATTGCTACCGCTAGGAAAATAACGGAACAGGAATCGCGATCGGACGCACGGCAGACCGGTTCTATATATGTGCCCGATCTTGCCAAAGACCTTCTGGAACAAATTAGTTTTGAAGCCCGCCAAAGCGAGTATGTAGACGCTAAAAGCGGGGTAAGCGCCCGGATGGGAATTACCGCTTTTGAGAATCTTTTGAGTACCGCGGAACATAGGGCCCTGAAAAATGGGGAGAAAGACACCTCCGTTCGCCTAAGTGATTTTATGGGGATAATCCCGGCGATCACCGGGAAGATAGAATTGGTTTACGAAGGGGAACAGGAAGGAGCCGATTTTGTTGCCCTTATCCTGTTGGAGGAAGCTATAAAAACCCTGTTTCCCAATTACTTTCCAAAGATCGAAAAGTTGGAACGAAAGGATGCACAGAGCCCCTATGACGAATTGATTACCTGGTTTTTTGAAGGGGAGGGCTTCGAATTACTGGACGATGCCCCCGATACGGAATACCAAACCAATTTGGACAGCGTAGTCCCACTCGACCGTTTAATAGACAAATTTCAGCCTAAGGCAGTCAAAAGGGATCGGTATTTCTTGAAGGAACTCCTGCTTTGGGGCTTGGTAGCCAATAAAAAGTTGAGCAAGCATCGTTTTGTGAGCGGGTATCAATTTAAGGACCTATATGGCAGTATTGTAAGTGGCCTATGATTTTATCCATAGAATTTCCCTTGGCCGACTTAATTTGTTTTAGAAATTCCAGTGCCTTGTCAAATGCCTTTTAATGCCACGTATCTATATCGGTCATGTTTTCAAAATTGTAGTCCCCTACAAACTCCTTTCGAAGCTTAAAACTCAAAAAGGTGAGGAACAAAAGCATCATGTACAATATGAACATGGTAGTACCCATGGGAATAAAAGTTTCTGGAATAATATGGTTTTCATACTCGCCATAGCTCAACAGGGTGGTAAGCGTATCAATGGTTTTAAAACCGTAGACCAGCAAAATAACATAAAGCGAATACTCCAAATTCCGCATTTTTGGATCTGCGATCTCCTGTTCCTTTATTTTGAACCCTACCACATATAGGTATAAAAAATGGACCAAAGTGAGCAACGGAAAAATATAGTTATCAATTTTTAAAAAGTAAAACTTATCGGTAAATAACCCGTAAAAGCTGTACACGCTAAGCGAAATCAACGTAATTGTCGTCAGGAGCACGGTGGTTTTCCAGTAGCGGATTTGTTTCTTGTATTGCATAGATAAAATTTAAGTCCTAAGGAACTTTCATCTAAAAACGGGGTCTGTTTTTTTTTATTTTAATTAATTCGACGAAGCGCAATCAATGTTGGGTATCTGCAAATAAACGTGGTGAAAACCGCTTTAAATCTATTGCTTTACTTTTCCAGAAGCTGCAAGAGCCAATCCTTAAGTGCGTCTTCATTAGTATTGACCAGTTCCGAGATACTGCCGATGCGTTTTCCAAAATCATCTACCTCCGTCACGGTAACCAAAAGGGAAAAGGTGCCATTTCCAAAGACCTGTCCATCTGCCCTATGGGATAGGGGAACCGGTAAAAACCAACCTGAATTTTTAGAAAGTTCCTTATCTTTAGGGCCATAGGCCTTCCCCAACTCTATATTGTAAATGGGCATAATAACATTGGCGGTTTCCTCTCCATGGTAATTTTGATCTGCATCGACCCAAAAGGAAATCATTTGCACTTGCAGCACCAAATCCATTGAATTGTCCCTTTGCCGTAACTTGGCCTTGCTTTTATCTATTTTTATTGCCACGGGTTGAAGGGACAAAAAAGTACCGCTTTCATCTATCGAGAATTTCAAGGTTACCTGGGAAACGGCCGTTTGGTTACCGTTTACAACAGCCTTTCTGGTCAGGGTGACCGATTCGTAATTTAGGGAATGGGCGTTCTCGGAAACGTCATTGTAAAAATGGGAATCGTTGATCTGATTGCCGTACGTTGCCGTGTATTTATCGGCTTCCTTGGCAAGTACCTTTTTTACGGACCGTATCCCGTAATCGACCAAAATAGGGGCTACGACGGTCAGACCGGCACCTACAAGGGCAGTTTCCGGTGCTTGGTTCAATTGAATATCTACGATTTCCCCTTCTTCATGAAAACTGTTCTTATTGGCAACACATCCAAGTAATATGAAAGCCACAGGATAAGCTAATAAGAACGCAAGCGGCTTCATGGAATATGTGTTTAACCCATCGTTAATTCATAAATAGGGAGCCTCCTTATGAAACCCACCTCCGTTTTTCGGCTGCTCCTGCCAAGTACCAAAAGTAAATTCCCGCACCAATGATCAATAGAGGGATCAACTTGGCCTGAAACGTATCATAGATCACATCTATATTTGTCATAAAATAGGAATAACCAAAATAGGACAAAATACCGACCAGGGAAATCAAAAATAGGGTATGGGCCCATTTTTTTCGCAAGAGTAGGCCCAAGCATCCCAAAACACCGCCCCAGACCGCAATGGCGAAGGCTGCCATGGCCCAAGCCGGCGTGTTTTCAACGATTCTTACGGGCTCTATGGACAAAGCTTGTTCCATTTCTTCTGCCACAAAAGCTTCGTTTAAAAAGGACATGGCCCCGATAAGATTCCAAATTAGGCCCAATACACTTACTACCCAAAACCATGTTGGTGGCTTTATTATTGATTTCTCCGTCATTTTAGTTAAATTTCAATTTGTGAACGTTGATATATGATGTTAAAATACAAAAAATAATAATGAACTCATATAAAATGTACATCATAGGAACCGAACTGGTTTAAAATATTCATTTAGAATATATCTTGATGATTTTTATGTCATATCCAAGTATTTTTCAATAGCATAGCCGAGACCAAGGGACGGAAAAATAATTACGAGCTGGCAAAAAAATGGCAAAATGGAACCGAAGGTTAAAGTGTACGCCTGTTCATTATATGATAGATTAAACTGAAAAGCGGAAGAAATATTATTGAACCCCAAGGAAAAAGTTTGTGCGGATTCCAATACTAAAGCCAATGCAGAAAACAAAATACCAATATTTGCTTAAGATTCAATTCTTGGGGTTCCGATACAGCGGATGGCAAAGCCAACCCGGGCAAAGAACCGTGGAGGGCATGCTTCTAAAAACCTTAAAATTTGTGATGCCAGGAAGAAAGTTCAAAATTTTGGGGGCTGGCCGAACAGATGCCAAGGTATCGGCTTTGGATGCTGCCTTTGAACTCTTTTTGGAAGAAGGGCCAATTGTCGATTTCGGGGGATTCATGAAGGAATTCAACCTTAATTTACCGCCGGATATTCGGGTTATTGGAATGGAAGAAGTGGAAGAGGGATTCAACATTATCCAGCATGCGAAGGTCAAGGAATATGTATATCTGTTTTCCTTTGGGGAAAAGAACCACCCGTTCAGCGCTCCTTTTATGGCCCATATTCCTGGGCCGTTGGATATTGATTTGATGAGATCTGCCTGTGACCTTTTCGTAGGAACCCATGATTTTTCGACATACACGGCAAGAGTGCAAAAAAAAACACAAACCCATAGGACAATTTTGGGTTGCGAAATAAGGGATAACAGTATTTTGACAGCAAATTTTTTTCCGGAAAGAAGTTATGCGATGATCGTTCAGGGAGAGGGGTTCAAAAGGTATCAGGTCCGAATGATAATGGGAGCCTTGATCCAATTGGGTAGGGGGGAACTGACCCTTATAGATTTGAAAGACTCTTTGATCGATCCCAGCTCCCTACGGTTAACTTATGTGGCACCGGGCTCTGGCCTTATATTGAATAAATTGGAATTCCGATAAAGGCGAACTTTGGTTATACTCCGTCCTTTTTATTACATTTAAGGGTTTTACCACTTTAAAAAAAGTAAATGTCCAAGAAAAAGAAAAACCTAAAAAAACAGTTTAAGTCCACCAAGAAAATGGGTGCTGCCCCCGGTACGATAACCTATATGGGAAGTCGGTCCGATGATAAATTTGTGGTTACAATTGCCGAATATGACAAGGACAGGTTGCAGCTTGCCCAGCTCCAGGATATCAGTGAAATTGGCCGGTTTAAGGATACCCCGGAAATTACATGGTTAAACATTGTGGGCCTGTCCAATGAGGAGAAAATTGGCTTTGTTGGTAAGGAGTTTGGATTTAACCCCTTAATATTGGAAGATGCCGTTAATACAAATTCCCGGCCCAAGATCGATGAATATGAGGATTACATCTTTGGGGTTTTCAAGATGATGTATATGGACGGGAACGGGGAGCTAGTGATCGAGCACACAGCGATGATCCTGTGCAAAAATGCCGTTTTGGTCCTGCAGGAGATGGAAGAGGATGTCTTTGGTTCGGTTAGGGAACGTATGAAGAACAAATTGGGAAGGATTCGTAACAATGGCCCTGATTATTTGTTTTTTGCGCTGTTGGACTCCATAATCGATAATTATTTTGCGGTTTTGGAAAGCATTTATGATCAACTCGAGGCGCTGGAAGAAGAAGTATATAATGACCCAACTCCAGAAACTGCCCATAAAATTCAACAATTGAAGAAAGAAGTACTGGGGGTAAGAAAATGGGCTTTCCCGGTAAAGGAGCTCATCAGTAGGCTAATAGATTCCGAAAGTCCGTTGATTTCCAAAGAAACCAAACTTTATTTGAAGGATGCCCTGGACCATTGTTATGAGATCAACGAAAATCTGCAATTATATAGGGAAATGTCCACCAGTCTTATGGAGCTATATATGACAAACGTAAGCAATAAAATGAACGAGGTGATGAAAGTGCTTACCATCATGGCCTCCATATTTATACCGCTTACCTTTATTGCCGGTATTTATGGAATGAACTTTGATAACATGCCGGAACTGCACTGGAAGTACGGGTATCACATGGCCCTTGGCGTGATGGCGCTCCTCTTTATAGGGATGATGTTCTACTTTAAAAGGAAAAAGTGGCTTTGATGCCTTGCATTGTTAATAGTTGTTTCCACCTTCACTAAATTTTCGGTGGACATGTGTTGACAGCTTCGTCTTTTCGCACTTCGTTTTTTGTCCTTCTAACTTCGTACCTCGTATTTAGTTTTCCGTGATACCGTGATGCGGTGATATGGTTATTCGTTAATAGTAGTACGTTAACCTAAACCCATTCTGCCTACTGATCTACTTCTTTTTCCGACCTCCAGTTTCTAATTTCCGTGATACGGTGATGCAGTGATACCGTGATGCCGTTTCTAGTTTCTGTTGTTTCAGGTTTCATGTTGGATGAATTCATAATTCTTAACTCCGAACTCATAACTATCCTTCGTCCTTTGTCCTTTTGTCTTTCCTCATTTTAAATTCGTTATGCCGTGACACTTTAACTTTAAATATGTATCGGCCTATTCTCCGTGGCGGCCATTGCAGCTTCTTTTACGGCCTCGGCGTAGGTAGGATGGGCGTGGCTCATACGTGCGATATCCTCGGCAGAGGCACGGAATTCCATGGCGGTCACCCCTTCAGCAATAAGGTCGGCTACCCGGGCCCCGATCATGTGGATGCCCAAAACCTCATCGGTTTCCTTGTCGGCCAAAATTTTTACGAATCCGTCAATGTCGCCACTGGCACGGGAACGCCCCAGTGCCCTCATGGGGAATTGGCCTGTTTTGTAGGCAATGCCGGCTTCCGTTAATTCCTCCTCTGTCTTGCCCACAGCGGCCACTTCGGGCCAGGTGTAGACTACTCCGGGAATTAAATTGTAATCGATATGTGGCTTTTGTCCGGCCAACAATTCGGCCACCAAGGTCCCTTCTTCCTCGGCCTTATGGGCCAACATGGCGCCCCTAACCACATCGCCAATGGCGTAGATATTGGAAACATTGGTCTGTAAGTGTTCGTTTACTGCAATTCGGCCACGATCGTCGATTTTTACACCTGCTGCCTCGGCGTTCAGGCCGTCGGTATATGGTCTGCGGCCAACTGAAACGAGACAGTAGTCCCCTTTAAGGGTAATTTCCTCCCCTTTTTTGTTGTCTGCCTTAACAATGATCTCCTTGCCTTTGCGCTCGACCGACTTCACTTTGGTAGAGAGATGGAACTGCATTTTTTGCTTTTTCAACACCCGCATCAATTCCTTGGACAAAGCCCCGTCCATTCCAGGGATGATTCGGTCCATAAACTCCACTACGGTAACTTCCGCCCCCAAGCGGTTGTATACTTGGCCTAATTCCAACCCGATTACTCCCCCGCCGATCACGATAAGGTGCTTTGGAATTTCCTTGAGCTTAAGGGCTTCGGTAGAAGTGATAACCCGCTCCTTATCCAATTTTATAAAAGGTAGGGTAGAGGGTTTGGACCCCGTGGCGATGATTATATTTTTTGCCTCGATAGTTTCCTGTTTCCCATCGTTCTTTTTAATGTTGACATGGGTAGCATCCTTAAAGTTTCCTATCCCTTCAAAAACATCGATTTTATTCTTGTCCATCAAAAACTGGATGCCTTTGGTGGTCTGGTCTACGACGGATTGTTTCCGTGCTATCATCTTCTCTAGGTTGACCTTGATGTCTCCAGGGATTTCAATACCGTGTTCCTCGAAGTGTTTGGTAGCTTCCTCATAATGATGTGATGAGTCCAACAGCGCCTTGGAAGGAATACAGCCAACATTTAGGCAGGTACCTCCAAGTGCCCCATATTTTTCGATTATGGCGGTTTTCATTCCCAACTGCGCACAACGGATTGCGGCTACGTAACCACCAGGACCAGAACCGATAATAACAACATCATAAGAACCCATAGAAAAACAATTTTTTAAATACAACAATTATTAAGTTACCTAATCAATACAATTATCCAAAAAAGTATCGAATTTTTGAACCAACCGCTTCTTGTCCGAAAATGATCAGGCAGTCTTGGAAGAGGTTCGGACCGATTTTCGACCGTTTTGGTCGAAGTCCCAAAATTAAGACTATTTTCTGGTTTTAGCCTTGAGGGCTATCGAATAAATCCAATCCTCGGTAGGTGTTATACGACGATTTCCGTAGAATACTTTACCTCCTTGATGGCAAACATGCTTTGGGTGCTACCTATATGGTCCAAGGCGGTAAGCTTGCTGATCATAAAGTCCCTGTAATCGTCCATATCCCTAACATGCACCTTCAAAATATAGTCATAGTCCCCACTGACGTGATAACATTCCGTCACCTCCTCCAGTTTTAGCACATCCCTTTCAAATTGCACCACATATTCGCGGGAATGCCGAACCAATTTTACGTGGCAGAGTACCGTAAAGGCCTTGTCTATCTTCCTTTTGTCGACCAAGGCCACATATTTGTCGATAACCCCTAGTTTTTCCAGACGCTTTATACGCTCGTAAACCGCGGTGGATGAAAGGTTCAATTTATTGGCGTATGCCTTGGTGGTCCATTTGCAATCGGATTGCAGCAGGGACAATAGCTTTCTGTCGGTTGCATCGAATTTGTCCATGATATATTTTCCTTGAGATGGGTCGTATTAAAGACTTTTCAGATTTATATCCTAACAAATATATGATATATAGTTTTATATTCTATGGTTTTGTATAAATATTGATATTTTAATGAGAACCTGTTAGTTTTGTAGAATAAAAAATACAATTAGATGGATTATAAGGCAGCGGATAGTTTACAGGAATTGCAATATTTTGGGGAATACGGAGGGGTAAATCCGTCAATATCCGATTCTTCTACCTATACTTTTTTGTCGGCGAAAACCATGTTCGATACGTTTGAGGGGAATACGGAGGGCTGTTATCTGTACAGTCGGCATTCCTCGCCCTCCAACCTGTACCTTGGAGAGGCACTGGCCGCCCTGGAAGGTACCGAGACCGCCAATGTGACCGCTAGTGGCATGGGGGCCATCACCGCCGTCATCCTTCAAATTTGCGGTGCAGGGGATCATCTGGTCTGTAGCCGCACCATCTATGGGGGCACCTATGCCTTTTTAAAGAATTTCCTCAAAAAATTCAATATCGTTACCACCTTCGTGGATATTACCGATTTAAAGGCGGTTTCGGAGGCAATAGGACCCAAGACCAAAATGGTATATTGCGAATCGGTCAGCAATCCGTTGTTGGAGATCGCGGATATAGAAGCACTTTCACAGGTATCCAAAAAACACTCCGTCCCTTTGGTGGTTGACAATACTTTTTCACCCTTATCATTAGCACCTGCCCGGCTGGGGGCAGATATTGTGGTTCATAGCCTAACGAAGTTTATTAACGGCAGCAGCGATTGCGTGGCAGGAGCGGTCTGCGGCAGCAAAGAGTTCTGTCTTGGACTCAAGGATGTGAACCAGGGTGCGGGAATGCTTCTGGGAAGTACATTGGACAGCCTGCGGGCCGCCTCGATCTTAAAAAATATGCGAACGCTACATATCCGCATAAAAAAGCACAGTGAAAATGCCCTTTACTTGGCCACGAATTTTGAAAAGGCAGGATTGAAGGTGGTATATCCTGGCTTGAAATCGCACCCTGGTCATCTTACCATGGTAAATCAAATGAACAAGGAATATGGCTTTGGGGGAATTATGACCCTGGACGTGGGTAGTTTGGACAAAGCCAATGCCCTAATGGAAATGATGCAGAAAGCCAACTTGGGCTATTTGGCGGTTAGTTTGGGATTTTACAAGACCTTGTTCAGTGCGCCTGGGACCTCGACCTCCTCTGAAATTCCGTTGGAAGAACAAAAAGCCATGGGTCTTTCCGATGGTCTTATCCGGTTTTCAATTGGCCTTGACAACGATATCCAAAGAACCTTTGATAGGATGAAGCACTGTATGATCAAATTGGGGATCTTGGGAGCGTAATTTACTTCCCATATTTTGAATTTCAAATTCCAAATTCCACAATTCACCTGCCAAAAAATGGATAAAGCATAAAATGACCAGTGCTTTTTTATCGATCTGACAAAAAAAAGATCGGTATATAGAACGGCTATCTTGCGATAAGAATTTCTAATTTTCTTTTCTTCACAACCACATGTCCCAGTGGTACCTTTGTGCTAGAAATTAACATTAAAAATTATAAATATGACTTTTGTAGGTAAAAAATTCCCAAACTTAAGTGTAAATGCAATGAATGATTTGGGAGATACTTTTAAGATCAATGTCTTGGAAGAGGCTCAAAAAAACAATAAAAAAGTAGTTTTGTTTTGGTATCCAAAGGACTTCACTTTTGTATGTCCGACCGAGTTACGCGCTTTCCAAGCTGCCTTGGGGGAATTCGAAAAAAGAAACACAATCGTTATCGGCGCTTCTTGTGACACGGCGGAAGTTCATTTTGCCTGGTTGAACACCTCCAAGGAGAATGGCGGTATAGAAGGGGTAACCTATCCAATTTTGGCCGATAGCAACAGAAACTTGGCTTCAACCCTTGGAATTTTGGATATCGTAAACGAACAGTACGACGAAGAGACCGGCACCTTGCTTGTAGAGGGCGACAATGTTACGTATAGGGCAACCTACCTGATAGACGAGGAAGGTACCGTCTTCCACGAAGGTATCAATCACATGCCTTTGGGAAGAAACGTAAATGAGTATTTAAGGTTGATCGATGCCTATGCCCACGTTCAAGAAAAAGGTGAGGTGTGCCCTGCCAACTGGGAAGAAGGCCAGGACGCTATGACCGCCGATAGAAAAGGGGTGGCGGAGTATCTTTCTACACACGCCAACTAGTTGGATCACCCTTGGGTTAAGGCCCAGATTTCAGGGCGGAATGGATTAAAGATATAACTGTCAAAAAGCTGTTCCGCCCTGTTTATAAATTAATTTAGGATAAAAATGGTTCTACCTATATTATAAGGAGGAATCTTAGTGATGTGATAAATTTGAATTTGTCCCTAGCACGAATTAAAGTGCGAAATGCGCAATGCGTATAGCGATTAGCAATTATTGCATGGCAAAGGATCGAAAAGCCACAAATGCTCCACAATACAAATGGGCAACCACCTTTGTCCTAGAATCCCAAAAATATAAACATTATGTTGTTAGAATTAGAAAAAGATAATTTACAGGAAATCATTGAAGGGAACAAAAACGTGATGGTGCAATATTCAGCTACCTGGTGTGGCAATTGCCGGATCATGAAACCAAAGTTCAAAAAGGAAGCGGCCGAGAACGAGGATATCACTTTCGTAATCGCCGATGCGGAAAAGTTTCCTGAATCCAGAAAATTGGCACAAGTAGATAATCTGCCCACTTTTGCGGCATTTACGGATGGCAAACTGAAGAATCAGGTGCAGACCAATAAATATGATGTACTAAAAGAACTGATCCATGAAGTTGCCAATAATTAAACATCTGGCCCAATTTATAGAGGAAAACGATGCCGATTATGTTCATGAGGCAATAGAGACCTTGGAGTCGCTCACCGAGGTTACCTCCCTAAAGGACGAGGAACTGGATGTTATCGGAGAACTGATCTCCAATATGTACGGCGCCTTGGAGGTCGATAAGGCCATCAAGGAAGGTACGCCCAAAAAAGAGGCCTTGAACCAGTTTATGCAACGGGTGATGGGGTCTATAGACAAATAAGTTAATAGATATGTTTTGACCAAAAGGCCCTTCTTGTTCTTGAAGGGTTTTTTTATGGGATTCCCTTACTTATCCCCCATATATTTTTTAATTTCACCGAGAATTTTAAAACTTAAAGATCATGGCTACAGTAACACTACATGGAGATACCATTCATACCTTGGGAGAATTGCCCGCTGTTGGCAGTACCGCACAAAATTTTACCTTGACAAAAGGGGATCTTTCGTCCGCCTCCCTATCCGATTATAAGGGGAAAAGGGTGGTAATGAACATTTTCCCCAGTATAGATACCGGGACTTGTGCTAAATCTGTGCGACAGTTCAATGAGGAGGCCGCCGAATTGGAAAACACGGTGGTACTGTGTATTTCCAAGGATCTTCCCTTTGCCCAGGCCCGATTTTGCGGAGCCGAGGGGATAAAAAATGTAATTATGCTATCCGATTTTAGGAACGGTAAATTTGGGAAAGACTATAAATTGGAGTTTACCGATGGTCCTTTGCAAAGTTTGTTATCCAGATCGGTAATCGTGCTCGATTCCGATGGTAAGATCGTGTATACGGAGCAAGTCCCTGAAATTGTGGACGAGCCCAATTATAAGGCTGCCCTTGTGGCATTGGCAGATGCATAAAAAGGAAAGTTTTTTAAGAAATAGGCTCCGCAGTGTTGGTTTTGCACTCCGTGGGGCCTATTTGTTGATAAGGACGGAGTCTAGTATAAAAATCCAGTTGTGCATTGCCTTGGCGGTAGGGATAGCCGGATTCTATTTTGAAATTTCCAAGATGGAATGGATGGCCCAAATTTTGGCGATCGGCTCAGTAATGGGTGTAGAGGGCATTAATACGGCAATTGAAAAACTCTGTGATTACCAACAACCGAATTTTGACAAAAAAATAGGGTTTATAAAGGATATTTCGGCAGGTGCTGTAATGTTGGTTTCCATAGCAGCCGTCATTGTGGGGCTTATTATTTATTTGCCGAAGATTTTATGAGGGAGTTGACAGCTTCCCTCCTAAAGTTGTATTTTTGCCCCAAAGAACAGGCAAATTAATGGCAAAAAAGGCACCAAAAGCAAAGCCCAAAGCTAGCAAAAAGGGTATTTCCTTTGGAATATCGAAACAGAATAAAATAATACTGGGAAGTTTATTGATGCTTTTCAGTGTTGCACTTTTCTTTTCCTTCTTGTCCTTTTATTTCACCTGGCAGGACGACCAAAGTTTACTGACGGAATTTAGCGATCGCAATGCCCAGGCAGAAAATCTGCTCAACAAATTTGGCGCGAATATAAGCCATATCTTTATGTACAAAGGCTTTGGCCTAGCTTCCTTTATTTTCACCTTTTTGTTCTTTATGACCGGACTGCACCTGTTCCTCGATCTAAAGAACAGCAAGTTGTTGAAAAAGTGGATTTGGGGTCTCGTACTCATCATATGGATATCCATGACCCTTGGTTTCTTTACCCTGGAAAGACCTTTGTTGGGCGGACTTGTTGGGTATGAAATGAACGATTTTCTGCAAGATTATGCCGGAAAAATCGGGGTCCTGCTTCTACTGCTTTTCGGATTGGTGATCATCCTTGTAAGATTGTTTAAAGTCACACCCGATGGGGTTGCCACCTACTTGGGCAATAAGGGCAAATCCGTTGCCGCGGATTTCAAAAAACCCGCTCAAAATGGGGAGGATTGGAACGGGGAAATATCTCCCGAAGTGGAAACTCCGATCGTCATCGATACCTATACCCACAAAAAGGATATTCCCGTCCTAAAAAATGAAGAGGACGACCTCCCTATGGAGATTGCAACAAATAAAAAGGAGGAGGAAAAGGAAATTGCCATGGAAATTGGCAAAATTACAGAGGAAAAGGAAGAAAAAGATGTGCTGTCCGATAAATTGGTAGCCGATTTCGGGGAATTCGACCCAACCTTGGAGCTGGGCAATTATAAATTCCCTACACTGGATTTATTGGACCAACATGGGGCCGGGGGCGGAATTACCATCAATCAGCAAGAGCTTGAGGAAAATAAGAACCGAATCGTAGAAACCCTAAAGAACTACAAAATCGGTATTGCCCAGATCAAGGCCACCATCGGTCCAACCGTTACCCTCTACGAAATTGTACCCGATGCGGGCGTGCGCATCTCAAAAATAAAAAACCTGGAGGACGACATCGCCCTTTCCTTGGCCGCCTTGGGCATTAGGATCATCGCACCTATACCGGGCAAGGGGACTATAGGAATAGAGGTACCCAACAAGAACGCTACCATAGTTTCCATGCGTTCCGTAATAGCTTCCAGCAAGTTTCAAAAAGCGGAAATGCAGTTGCCCATAGCATTTGGCAAGACCATTAGCAATGAAACCTTCGTGGTAGATCTTGCTAAAATGCCCCATTTGTTGATGGCCGGTGCTACGGGACAAGGTAAGTCGGTTGGGCTAAATGCCGTCCTAACCTCCTTGCTGTATAAAAAGCACCCGGCGGAAGTGAAATTTGTTTTGATCGATCCAAAAAAGGTAGAACTTACTTTGTTCAACAAAATTGAAAGGCATTATTTGGCCAAATTGCCCGATGTGGAGGAAGCGATAATCACCGATAATAACAAGGTTATCAACACCCTTAACTCCCTGTGCATTGAAATGGACAATAGGTACGAATTGCTAAAAACCGCAATGGTCCGTAATATTAAGGAGTATAACACCAAATTCAAGGCAAGGAAGCTAAATCCGAACGAGGGACATATGTACCTGCCCTATATCGTTCTGGTAATCGATGAGTTTGCCGACCTGATCATGACGGCAGGTAAGGAGGTGGAAACCCCCATAGCGCGTTTGGCACAGTTGGCAAGGGCAATCGGCATTCATTTGATCATTGCTACCCAAAGGCCTTCGGTCAATGTTATTACAGGTATCATAAAGGCCAACTTTCCCGCCCGGATCGCTTTTCGGGTGACGTCCAAAATAGATTCAAGAACTATATTGGATGCACAAGGGGCAGATCAGTTGATCGGTAGGGGAGATATGCTCTTTACCCAGGGCAACGACGTAACCCGACTGCAATGTGCCTTTGTGGATACTCCAGAAATTGCCAAGATTACGGAATATATCGGTTCCCAAAGGGGTTACCCGGAGGCACATTTGTTGCCGGAATACGTAGGGGAGGACTCTGGCACAAGTATTGATTATGACATATCCGAAAGGGATGCCATGTTCCGGGAAGCGGCCGAGGTAATCGTTATTGCACAACAAGGTTCTGCTTCTTTGATCCAGCGCAAGTTAAAATTAGGCTATAACCGTGCGGGAAGAATCATTGACCAGTTGGAAGCTGCCGGTATCGTGGGCCCCTTTGAGGGAAGCAAGGCCAGGCAAGTATTGATCCACGATATGGCTTCATTGGATCAACTGTTGGGCAATGAACGATAAGGGTTGATATGGGTTTCAGGTTGATGGTTTACAGTTGATAGTTGCTGGTAATGGAATATAAAGATTTAGATGTTTGGTTGGAAGCAAGAAAATTGGTAAACTCCTTATAAAAGTTTACCAAACTTTATCCAAGGGAAGAACGATTCGGCCTTACCTTACAGATAAGAAGATGTGCGATTTCAATCCCATCGAACATAGCTGAAGGCTGTGGTAGAAGAACTTCTGCCGATACCATTCAATTTCTGCATGTCGCGAGGGGTTCTTTATACGAACTGGAAACGCAACTGTTTTGTCATTGGATCAATCCTATATTGATGAAAAAGAAATGGAATCATTATTAAAACAAATCGTTCTGTGCAAGAAATTATTAAATGGTTTTATCAATTATTATAAAAATAATAGAGACAATAAGGTGGCGATGCACAATCTAACAACAATCAACCATCAACAAAAACACAATTAACGATTAACGAACAACAAAATGAAGAAATTATTAGTAATTGGTCTGATCCTATCTACTGGCATCGCAATGGCGCAAGATTCGGCCAAGGCCAAAGCGCTCTTGGACGAAGTGTACAACAAGGTAAAAAGCTATGACAATATTCAGATAGATTTTAAATATTCACTTAGCAATGCGGAAACAAATACCAATCAGGAAACCCGTGGGGACGTTACCATGGCCGGCGATAAATACCTGCTTAATTACCTGGGGGCCCAAGTGCTGTACGATGGCAACAAGGTGTATACCATAGTTCCTGAAAACGAAGAGGTGACCATTGAGAACAAGTCGGACGACGACAATGCCCTTACCCCTTCAAAAATGCTCACGTTTTACAAAAAAGGCCACACCTATGCATGGGATATCCTCCAAAACGTACAAGGGCGCAACATTCAATATATTAAACTTACCCCAATCGACAGCAATTCGGAGATAAAATCCATTCTTCTGGGCATCGATGCCGAGACCAAGAATATTTATAAGCTTATCTCAACGGGCGATAATGGAACCAAGACCACAATAACCGTTAATTCTTTTAAAACGAACCAGCCCCTATCAAATACCTTATTTACTTTTGATGAAAATAAGTACAAGAACGAAGGTTATTATATCATAAGAAATTAGGGAATTGAAAATTTTAGACCGATACATCCTATCCAGGTTTCTCTTCAACTTTTTCAGCTCGTTTGTAATATTGATGTTTATTTTCATATTTCAAACGATATGGCTTTTTATTGATGAATTGGCAGGGAAAGGCTTGGATATAGTGATCATTGGGAAATTTCTTTTCTACCTTATGCCCAATCTTACCGAGAAGGTACTTCCCCTTACCGTACTGCTCTCGTCCATTTTAACGTTTGGCACATTGGCCGAAAACTATGAGTTTGCCGCTATGAAGGCCTCGGGGATCTCATTGCAACGCGCCATGCGGAGCTTGGTCGTATTTATTGTCTTTTTGTGCTTCGTCACCTTTTATTTCGCCAACAACATTATTCCCCCTTCGGAACAAAAAATATACAACCTAAGGCGAAACATTGCCAAGGTAAAACCGGCAGTCGCAATTTCCGAAGGGGTTTTTAGTGACTTTGAAGGCACCAACATGAATATTAAGGTAGATAAGAAATATGGGGACAAGGATAGATTTTTGGATAACGTTGTTATCCATAGAAAATCCAAGACCAACATTAATACTACGGTTATAAAGGCGAATTCCGGGGAATTAAAAAGTAGCGAGAGTTCCGATATCCTCCAGTTGGTCCTTAAGGATGGCCATTACTATGAGGAAATTGAAGCTAAGAAAAGTGAGGCAAATCGGAAACAACCTTTCGCACGATCCGATTTTAAGACCTATACCATGAATATTGACCTCACCAGTCTAAACGACCAGGATTTGGATGAGCAGAGCGATGTAAGTACGGATAAGATGAAGAACGTTTCCCGGCTCTATAAGGATATAGATTCGCTAAAGGATAACAATATTCGCGTAGTTACCAACTTCTCCAAAAACATTACCAATAGAATGGGGGCATTTCTTCCCAGCTTTGAAAAGGACACTTTAACCAAACCCGCGATCGCCACCCTTGCCAAGATCGATTCTATTAAGTGGGCAAAGGACTCCTTGGCCAATCTTCCCATTAGCGGTAAGCCGGACCCCAATATAAACGTGACCAGTCTTTTTGGGAGAATGCAAAAATTGCAATTGTACAATTCCGCCCAAAATTCCGTCAATAATATATTGAATTCCATTAAGGGCAAAAAGGAGGAGCTAGGAAAGCGATATAAGATCTATAACCTGCACGTTCTTTCCTTGCATAAGAAATTTGCGCTTGCCCTTTCCTGTATCATCCTATTCTTTGTCGGTGCCCCATTGGGGGCCATAATCCGCAAGGGCGGACTGGGGTTGCCTATGGTCGTTGCCATAATATTGTTCCTGACCTACTACTTTATTGGGGTCTTTGCCGGAAACTATGCCAAGGAAGGAAATATACATCCCATACTCGGGGCATGGTTGCCAACGGTTATAATGTTACCTTTGGGTATATTTTTAACGAAGAGGGCCACTGCGGATAAAGGATTGATGAGTTTTGGCAATGTGCTGGATTACTTTATGGACCTGTTTAAAAGAAAGAAAAAGGAATCCCATGATTAAAGAAGTTAAAATGAAAGATAAGATTCAACTTAATACAATTGAGGAGGCCGTAGCAGATATAAGCCAAGGGAAGGTAGTCATTGTTGTTGATGATGAAAATCGGGAAAATGAAGGCGATTTTATTGCTGCAGCGGAAAAGGTCACCCCTGAAATGATAAACTTCATGTCCAAACACGGACGTGGACTTATCTGTGCCCCCCTTACGGAAGACCGATGCAGGGATCTGCATTTAGAGATGATGGTGCTGAACAACACCGTACTACATCAAACTCCTTTTACCGTTTCGGTAGATTTGATCGGACATGGTTGTACCACGGGAATTTCTGTACAAGATCGGGCAAAAACTATTTTGGCGTTGGTAGATGACGATACCAAACCCCATGATCTGGGGAGACCAGGGCATATCTTCCCGTTGCGGGCGAAAAACGGCGGGGTTTTAAGACGGACCGGTCATACGGAAGCGGCAATAGACTTGGCCCGCCTTGCCAACCTAAAGCCTGCGGGGATACTAGTGGAAATACTGAACGAGGACGGTACCATGGCCAGATTGCCACAGCTGATGAAAGTTGCAAAAAAGTTCGACCTTAAGATTGTTTCCATAGAGGATTTGGTGGCTTATCGCATGCGGCACGATTCGCTTATTGAAAAAAAGGAGGACTTTAATATTAAGACCCGCTATGGGGATTTCAGGTTAAGGGCGTTTCAACAAACTACCAACCAGCAAATCCATATTGCCTTAACGAAAGGTACTTGGAACCCAGGCGAGCCCGTCCTTACCCGTATCAATGCAACTTTGGTAAACAACGATATTCTGGGAACATTGACCAACAACCCGGACAAAAAGCTGGAAGATATGTTCCAAGCGATCAATAATGAGGGTAGGGGAGCATTTGTTTTTATAAATCAGGAGTCCCAGTCCCTTAATTTATTGGGACGATTGGCCGAACTCAAGGAACTGCAGTCCAAAGGGATTTTTAAGGCCCCTAAAATTGATATGGATGCCAAGGATTTTGGTGTCGGGGCGCAAATATTGCACGAAATCGATATTTCAAAAATTAGGCTTTTGACAAACTCCACCCAAACGAAACGCGTAGGTATGGTCGGTTACGGGTTGGAAATAGTGGAGTACGTTTCGTATTGATTTGCGGTAGGGACGCAATGCATTGTGTCCCTACCGTATTACAAAACAGATCGCAATGTCCTTAGCATGGTGTCGGCCCGCTTTTGGACCTCATCTTTGGTCCACCCCAATTTTATCAGGCAAGATATAGTTCGCCCCACCCAGTGATCGGATTTGGAAAAATCCGAATTGTAGTAATTGGGCAGGCCATCATAAATTTGGTTGGAGAAGTACCCCAATCCCTTTAAATCTTTCAAATGGTCCCATTTTCTGTGATAATGCCAGTTATTGTCATACCAATAAAAACAGGAGTCAACACCGGCCTCCCCGAGGGCCTTGTGCGCTTTTTGTGCCAGTTCCTGATTGGGCACATAGAAACTTAGGAAGGAATAATTTTCGATTCCGCCTTCCGGCACTCTTCTAAATGTTATGTCTGGAAGGGTCTGCAGGGATTTTCGCAGTACGGAGTAGTTTTTCTTTTGTATCTCCAAAAAATCATCCAATCGCTTTATTTGTGCGAGTCCCACTGCCGCATGCAATTCGGAGATGCGATAGTTATAACCGAGAAAAGGATGGTTCTCTGCCCCTCTGTCCTTACCTATATGATCGTGTCCATGATCTGAATAGTGATCCGCATTTCTATAATAATCCGGGTCGTTGGTAAGAACTGCGCCTCCCTCCCCACAGGTGATGGTTTTGACATAATCAAACGAAAGGCATCCAAGATCGCCATAGCTTCCCAAAGGTTTGCCTTCATAACTGCCCCCAATGGCCTGACAGGCATCCTCCAGAAGAATTAGTTTGTATTTATGGCATAGGGCCTTTAGGGCACCCAAATCTGCCATGGAACCGCACATGTGGACCGGCATGATCACTTTGGTCCTTTTTGTAATCGCCTTTTCCACTGCTGTGGGGTCCAGGGTCAGGGTATCATCAACATCGACAAGTACGGGAACGGCTCCGACGGACAATACGGCTTCAAAACTAGCTACAAAGGTAAAGGTAGGCAGGATTACCTCGTCACCCGCATTTATCCCTGCGCTTGCCAGGGCAACCGTCAGGGCTGCCGTGCCGCTGCTGACCAGTTGTGCATGCTCCACCTTCATTCTCTTGGCAAGGGCCATTTCCAATTCTTTCGCTTTCCAATGGCCATTCCGCATTCCGTCAAATCCGTACCGCATCAGTACTCCGGAATCGAGCACCTCCTGTACTTGGGCTCTTTCCTTATCACCAAATAGTTCAAATCCAGGCATATTTTTTAGTGTGTTTGTGAATTAGTGTGTTAGTTGGTCTTTCGTTTTCCGTGATACAGTGATACAGTGATGCCGTGATGCCGTGATACAGTTTCTGGTTTCTGTTGTTTCTGGTTTTAAGTTATAACTCATAACTCCGAACTTATAACTCAT
>SWCD01010644.1_pt1 | contig 22696 bp, 25 predicted proteins | sample 4693011 | NCBI WGS metagenome assembly SWCD01 (sample SAMN10267278, study PRJNA491770) | bioreactor metagenome | isolation source: DHS bioreactor inoculated with marine | place: Japan: Omine Ridge, Nankai Trough | reverse complement strand
GGGAGGTGACGGGGGGCACGGGACCGTTTCTCGACGTGTGCGCCGGAACCGGCGACATGGCGCTCGAGTGGGTCGAGGCGGCGAAGGGCGGCGTCGTGACGGCGGCCGACTTCTGCGAGGAGATGCTCGTCCTCGGGCGCGCGAAGGTCGCGGATCTGGGGATCGCCGGAAAGGTCCGCTTCCTGGCCGCCGACACGCGCGCTCTGCCCTTTCTAAACGACCGCTTCGGGGTCGTCTCGGTGGCCTTCGGCATCCGGAACGTGTCCGACCTCCGGGGCGGGATCCGGGAGATGATCCGCGTGGCCCGGCCGGGCGGGAAGGTGGTTATTCTCGAGTTCACGATGCCGCGGAATCCGGTCTTTCGGGCCGTGTACCTCTTCTATTTCATGCTCGTGCTGCCTTTCGTCGGGAACCTCGTCTCCGGCACGGAGGACAGCGCCTACGGCTACCTGCCGCGGTCGGTCCTGAACTTCCCGAACCGATCGCGCCTGATGGAGATCCTGGCGGAAGAGGGGCTGCAGGATGTCGCCGCCGCCGATCTCTCGCTCGGCATCGTGAACGTCCTGACCGGGACGAAGCGCCGGGAAGCGGTCGATCGTGAGCGGTAGTTTCGGGAACTACGTCCGCCAGTCCCGGGCCCTCTCCGTCAGTCTCGTTCTGGTGCTCCCCCTCCTGCTGGCCTACGAGGCCGGGATTCTCCTGTACCAAAGCCCGGTGGAGAACCACGCGGGCCTTCTGGTGAAGCGCGTCATCGCCCACTTCGGGGTGAATGCCCTCCTGGCCATCACGGCGCTCGCGGCCGTCGTCTTCGTCATTGCGCTGTGGACGAAGTACCGGCGAGCGGAGCGCGAATTCCGCCTCTACGGCGTCATGTTCGTGGAATCGGCGGCGTGGGCCGCGCTCCTCGGGCCCGTGGTGGTGGCGGTGGGCTCGAAGTTCCTCTCGGCCGGCGCGGACGAGGGAGCGGACCGCATCCTGCTCCGCGTGATCCTCCTGATGGGAGCCGGAGCCTGGGAGGAGCTCGTCTTCCGCTTCGCCCTGCTGGGCGGGATCATCTGGCTCGGAACCCGCGCGTTCAAGGGCGATGTGGTGGTGGTCACCCTGATCGGCGTGATCGTCTCGAGCGCGGTGTTCGCCCTGTTTCATCACCTCGGGCCCCTCGGGGAGCCCATCACGGCCGACCGGGTCATCTTCCGGGTGCTCGCGGGCGCGGGGCTCTGTGGACTGTATCTCTTCCGAGGCCTCGGGATCAGCGTGTATACCCACGCTTTCTACAACGTCGGCGTCCTGCTGGCCGGCGAGATCGCGAGGGGCGGATGAAGCGGGTCTTTGTCGGGATGACGGGCGCCAGCGGCGCCATCTACACGCGGCGCCTGGTGCCGACGCTCGTAACGGCCGGGATCGAGGTCGCCTTCTCGATGAGCGTATCCGCTTCCAAGGTGCTGCGCCACGAGGAGGGGCTCGAGGTGGACCCGCGGGCGCCCGATCTCGAACTGCTCTTTGGTCCGGTCGCGGACCGGGTGAGGTTCTTCCCCATCGATATGGTGGAGGCCCCGATCTCCTCCGGCACCCACGGCGTGGATGCGGCGGTGCTGTGCCCGCTGAGCATGGGAACCCTCGGTTCGTTGGCCGCGGGCACCTCGGCCAACCTGATCGAGCGCGCGGGCGACGTGATGTTGAAGGAAGGGCGGCCGCTGATCCTCGTTCCCCGCGAGACCCCCCTCTCCCTGATTCACCTTCGGAACATGACGGCCCTGGCCGAGGCCGGGGCGGTCGTGCTCCCGGCCGCCCCCGGGTTCTATCACGGCCCGAAGACCATCGACGACCTGGTGGATCACATCGTCGTGAAGATCACCGACCGCCTGGGCCTGCGGCTCGACCTGATCCGCAGGTGGGGCGACGAATGAGCCTGGCTGCCCGCATCTTCTCCTACGGACGCCTGGTCCGCTTCTCGCACACGGTCTTCGCGCTGCCGTTCGCGGTCATGGGCGCGGCGATCGGCGCCGAGGGGCTGCCGGGGCCCAGGGCGTCGGCGCTCATTCTCTTCGCCATGGTTGCGGCGCGTTCCGCGGCGATGGCCATGAACCGGTTGGCGGACCACGTCATCGACGCCGACAACCCCCGGACCCGGGAGCGCGAACTGCCCACGGGGCGAATGAGCAGGGGCGAGGTCTGGGCGTTCCTCGCGGTCTGCCTGGCGGGCTTCCTGCTCGCCTGCGCGCTGCTCAATCCGCTGACCCTCAGGCTTTCGCCGATCGTCATCGTCGTCCTGCTCTCCTACCCCTTCGCGAAGCGCTTCACGTCGCTCTGCCACCTCTGGCTGGGCGCCGCCCTGGGCCTGAGTCCGATCGGGGCATACGTGGCGGTGCGGGGGGAATTCGGCGCGGATGCCCTCGGTCCGTGGATCCTCGGCGGCGCCGTGCTGCTCTGGACGGCCGGTTTCGACATCATCTACGCCCTGCTCGACGTGGACTTCGATCGGGGGAAGAAACTCTTCTCCCTGCCGGCCCGTTTCGGGCCGCGGCGGGCGCTGGCCGTGTCGGCTCTCTTCCATGTGGTGACCGTCGGCCTTCTGGTGGTCGTCGGGATGACCGTGCCGATGCGGGCGATCTGGTTCGTGGGCGTGGCGGTGGTGGCCGGAATCCTCCTCTACGAACACCGGATCGTCAGCCCCGCGGATCTCTCACGCGTCAACACCGCGTTCTTCACGCTGAACGGAGTGGTGAGCCTGCTCCTGATGGCGGCTCTCGTTCTCGATCGATTGGTCTGAGGATCGGACCGGTGCTGAACATGCACGCCTTGCCGCCGGTTGACCATGCGGGAAGGCGATGCGAGAATGCCGTTCGTCCGCAGCGGGAGGCGCCTTGGAACCCCTGACCATCGATCGGGCCGTCGCCCTCCAGGCGGAGTTCATGAACCGGCTGGCCGAGCGCCTCGCGGACACCGAGGAGTTCGTGGATCCGGCGTCCGGGCGCCGGTTTTCGGGCAGCGCCCGGCAGGACGACGAGTACCCGGCCGATTTCGTCCGGGAACTGGAGCGCGCCCAGACGGCGTCGGGTCGGTACGGGGAGGCGCTCCGGGAGCGGATGCCCACCGGCGCGCGCGCGCGCTGGGAGGTCAAACCGGGCGGTCTTCTGCGCTTCGGCGTGGAGATGGTGGTGATCGGGGCGGTGTTGCAGCCGTTTCGCGAGCTTCTGTCGGGGCTGACGCCCTCGGGACGAGACGCGAACGACCTCGCGGGAGTCGCGAGGGATGTGGACGAGGAAGGGCCGCCGATGTTGGTGGCGGCGCTTTCGCCCTCCGGCTGGAGGGGGGAGCCGGAGCCTCCGGCGGTGGACCGGGATACGGTGCTGCGCTTCGAGCCGGCCGAGGGCGGCGGATTTCGGCGGTATCCGGACGCGATGGACTGGCCGCCGGCCTTCGTCGCGCTCGAGAGCGAACAGGAACTGATGACGCGCGTCCTGCTCCTGGTCGCGAAAGGCCGCGTGGAACTCGTGCTGCGCGGCCTGAGCGCGAAGGATCTGTCACGACAGGCGGGGATCCCCCCGGACATCGTGGCGCGCGGTTTCGAACGCGCGGTCAGGGAAGGCGAGCTTCTTCGCCTTTCTCATGACGGCGACGACGTAGTGCTGAGGAGGGCCTAGGCGGGTGTCGATACTGGACAAGATCCGAAGACTGCTGAAGGGCGCCGAGATCCCGGAGGATGTGGCCCGGATCTACCGCATGTCGAAATCGGAAAGCGAGGCGCTCGACAATCTGGAGGGGGAACGGAGCCGCTCGGATCGACATCGGGAGGTGCTGATCGGGGACATCCGGGCGCTCACCGGCGAGGAAGAACGCCTGCTCGAGGAAGGCCGGGGCGAGGACTCGCCCGTGCGCCGGCGGATCGTGGCCAAGAAGGTCGCCGAAATCCGCTCGAAGATCGGGAACGTGATGAACCGGGTGGATCTCCTGACCCGTCGCGTGGCGATCTTCGACACCCAGATCGCACTGCTTCGCGATCGCGCGGTGCTGGCCGCGCCACTTCCGGAGCGCGCCGAGATCGAGCAGGCCGCCGAGGACGCACTGGTGGCGCGGGAGGAATTCGAGGAACGGGCGGGCCTCTCGGACCTGCTCGGTGGCGTGAGTCGTATCGAGGGCACTTCGGAGTCCGAACGTCGGGCGATCAAGGAACTCGAGGGCGGAGAGGAAGTGGAACTCAGCTTCGACGAGATGCTGGCCGAGGAGGAGGGTCGGATCGGCCCGGAGAAGCGGGCGGATCAGGGCCGCAAGCCACTCGAGGAGGGAGCCTGACATGGGATTTCTGGATTGGTTCAAGCGAGACCGCAAGATCACGGACTACTCCCCCGAGGAGTTGAAGCGGGAGGAAGGCCGTTTGAAGATCCGGGAGCGGCAGATGGTCGCCCGCCTGGACAAGTGCGAGGGCGAGCGTGAGGCGATTTTCAGGCGGGGCTTCGAGGTCAAGTCCTCCGTCCGGCGGCGGATCCTGGCCGGTAAGTTCGAGGAACGGGAGCAGGAACTCCGGCGGATCGAGAAGGACCTCGTCCGGCAGATGAAGGAGAGCATGGCGGTCTCCGCGATCCGGTACCGACTGGAGCGCCGGGCCGCCGGTGACAGCTCTCTTCTGAAGAAGATGGGCGGAAGCGAGATCGAGACCCTCGCGGAATTGTGCGAGGACGACTCGATCGCCGAGGACATCTTCGCCGAGAAGCTGACCGAAGTGCTGGGAGTGGTGGCGGAACCGGAGGGCGACCCGCTGTCCGGCATGGGCCAGGGGGCGAAGTCCGTGATCTCGTTGTGGGAGCGCATGGACGAGGGGGATATCGGCAGTGTGGAGGATGGCCTGGCCGAAGCGGAGGAACGTGCGGAACGCGGTCTGACCGACCCGGACCGCTCCTCGTAGGTACGTCGGAAAGGAGCGAACATGGGTCTCTTCAAGTCGAAGGAAGAGAAGCGCATCGAATGGACGATCGAGGTGCGGCGCGGTCTGGCGCGGATAGGCCGGCAGATCAAGACCCTCGAGAAGAACGAGCGAGGCTACATCGAGAAGGCCAAGCGCGCTCGATCGATGGGCGCGAACGACCAGTTCGAGTTCCTGAAGAAGACGCTGAAGAAGACCGCGCTGCAGCGGCGCCAACTCGAGCGCCAGCTTCTGAACCTCGAAACGGCGGCACAGATCAAGGACCAGGTGGAGGCGAACGCGTCGTTCGCCACCGCCATGGGGGCGGTGTCGAAGGCCATCGGGCAGATGTTCGGTAGCGTGAATCTGACGAAGACGCAGGCCGAGTTCGAAAGGTCCATGGCGCAGGCCGAGAACATGGAGGAGCGGATCGCGATCTTCATGGATATGTCGGCGGAATCGATGCTCGGCTACGAGGGTGATGCGGACGAACTCGTGAGCGACGATGAGATCGATCGCATGCTGTCGGTTCAAGCGGCGGAAGAGGAGAGCACCGCGCAGGACTCGGAGATCGCGGAAGGGTTGTCGGCGGTGAGAGCCGAGCTCAAGAAGGATAATCAGAAACGGTGAACCGGTGGTCCTCGACTTCGAACTTCGAAACTTCCGACGTCTGAAGAACCGCGGGCTCCGTGCCATGAAGGCCGGGCGCCGGCGCGAGGCCAGGCTCTCTCTGCTCCGCGCCGCGGAGAGCCTCTATCGCATCGCGGAGAAGTCCGAGGAGCCGTTTCGCACCGAGCGGGCGAAGTCGGCCGGCGAGCTTCTCGACCTGGCCCGCGGCATCCCCGATGGCGCCCTGACCGAGACGGAAAGCCGGGAGGAGGAGGGCGGCCGGGCTTTCGAGATGGTCGAGCGCCCGGACGTGCAGTTCGATTCCGTGGCCGGTCTGGATGAGGTGAAGGAGGAGATCCGGCTGCGGATGGTCTACCCCTTCACACACCCGGACCTCGCGGAGCGCTATCGCATCAGCGGCGGTGGCGGCCTCCTGCTGTACGGTCCTCCCGGAACCGGGAAGACTCTCCTCGCGCGGGCGGTGGCCGGAGAGATCGACGCCGCCTTCTTCACCGTGCGCCCCTCGGACATCCTCTCGAAATGGGTGGGGGAGGCGGAGAAGAACGTCTCGGCGCTGTTCGCAGAGGCGCGCGGCCGGGAACGGTCGGTCATCTTCATCGACGAGATCGAGGCGCTGGCGCCGATCCGGAGCGGTGACGGGTCGTCGGTGATGACCCGCGTGGTGCCTCAACTGCTGGCGGAACTCGAGGGGGTCGGCGGGCGCGGGGAAGGCGCCCTCCTGTTCATCGGGGCGACGAATGCGCCGTGGGACCTCGACCCGGCGATCCTCAGACCCGGAAGATTCGATGTGAAGGTGTATGTGGGGCTGCCGGACGAGGAGGCCCGCGCCGAAATCCTCATGCTGCAGTTGTCCGGGCGGCCGGTGGACCCGGATCTGGACCCGACCGAATTGGCGGGGGCGCTCGCGGGCTACTCCGGGGCGGATTTGAGAAGAGTGGTCGAGAAGGCGGTGGGCGACTCATTCCTGGCGGAGATCAAGGGCGACGCAATCGGCAGGATCGGCATGGAGGAACTCCTTGCGGCCGCGGGCGAGGTTCGACCTTCCGTGAACGCCGGCGGGCTCGAGAAGTACCGCGAGTGGGCAACGGCGTGAAGGCGGCGGACCTCATGGGGCGGTTGCGCGGCGGCACGGTTCCCACGCTGACCGTCTTCCACGGCGAAGAGCAGTGGTTCCCCCAGCAGGCGGTGGAGGTCGTCCGGGAAGCGTTTCTCGGGGACGATGCCGCGCCGGCCGAGATCCTGGACGGGCCGCGCAACCTCAAGGACACCGATGGCATCTCGCTCGGCGCGGCGCTGGAGGACGCCCGCACCGTTCCCATGTTCGGTGGTCGCCGGGTCGTCTACTACCGGGCCTATCTCGCGGAGGACTGCAATCCGGAGCTTCTCTCGGCCTTCGCGAAGAGCAAGTCGCAGTTCGTGCGGATGGTCCTGTGGGCGCGGACCCTTCCGCGGAACGCGGGGCCCAGGCTCACGAAGGCCGGCGCGTTGGTCGGAGACTCGCGACGCCTGTTCGATCGGGCGTTTCCGGGCCAGCCACCCTTCATCACCGGCCTGAACAAGTGGCTCGTGGCGCGCGCCAGGGAGCATGGGCGCCGGATGGATCTGCGGACCGCGCACATCCTCACGGAGCAGGTCGGGAACGACCTGTTGGCACTCGAGGCACAGTTGGAGAAGATCCTGATCGCGGTCGGCCCGAAGCTCAGTCTGACCGAAGAGGATGTCCGCGGGGCCTTCGGCGGAGGGCGCGACTTCGACGGCTTCGCCTTTGGAGAGGCGGTGTATGAGCGGGATGTCGGGCGTGCCTTTCGGGTCTGCCGGAGTGCGTTCCGGGAAGGGCTCACGGATCAGAAGGGACGCCGAACCACGCAGGAGAGTGTCGTCGCCGGGCGACTCGTGTGGTCCGTGCGCTATCGGCTTCAGGACGTCTACGCGGCTCGGGTGTTGCTCGATCAAGGGGCGGGAGAGGATGAGGCGGCGAAGGGTCTGGCGGGCGGGAGTCCCGCGTCCAGAAAGCGCGCGGTCAGTCTGGCGGCGAGATTCAGTTCGGGGATCCTGCGCTCACACTTCGGGGCCGTCGAGCAGGCGGAGGCGGATCTGCGTGGGGCCGTTCCCCCGGAGACCGTGGTGGAGCGTCTGATTCCGGCGCTTATTGGTATCGGCGATGAGTGAGCGCCGCATTCGTGTTCTGCCGGTGGAGGTCGTCAACCGGATTGCCGCCGGCGAGGTGGTGGAGCGTCCCGCCTCCGTGGTGAAGGAACTGGTGGAGAACAGCCTCGACGCGGGGGCCCGGCACGTCGAGATCGAGGTCCGTGAGGGCGGGCGGAAGTACATCCGTCTGGTCGACGACGGCCACGGCATGATCCCGGACGATCTGGCGCGCGTCTTCCTCTCGCATTCCACGTCGAAGCTGGTCGATGTGGATGATCTCCTGACGATCGGAACGCTCGGTTTCCGGGGAGAGGCTCTGGCTTCGATCGGCGCGGTCTCGCGAGCCACGATCACCAGCCAGGCCCGGGGCGAGGAGTCCGGCTTCTCGGTGACGAACGAATTCGGCGAGATCGCGTCCGTCCGCCCCGCCGCCACCCGGCCGGGCACGATGGTCGAGGTCGCCGAACTCTTCCGGAACGTGCCGGCGCGCTTTCGCTTCCTGAAGTCGCCGGGTGCGGAGATGTCGCGGATCACGGAGGCCGTGCAGCGACTGGCCGTCTCGACCCCGGGAGTCGAATTCCGGCTGACGCACGACGGTCGCGCCGTGGCGGACTTTCCTCTCGAGATGGGGATCCGGGAACGCATCGCGAGGGCCTATGGCCGGGATCTCCGGGACGAGCTGATCGAGGCGCACGGGCAAGCGGGTGACATGTTCCTTCACGCTTATCTGGGGCCGCCGTCCCGAACCCGTGTGGATACGACCCGGATGCTCTTCTTCCTGAACAACCGCCATGTTCGGGACCGCACCGTGATGCACGCCGCTCGACACGCCTACGAGGACCTCATCTTCGGCCGCCGAAGTCCGTACGTGTTCGTCTTCCTGACCCTCGATCCGGCCTCGGTGGATCAGAACGTGCATCCCGCCAAGCTCGAGGTGAGATTCCGCGATTCCGGCTCCGTCCACTCCCTGGTCTATCGGTCCCTCCGGGAGGCGCTGACGGCGGCCGATCTGGCGCATCCGATCTCCGTGCCGTTTGCCGGTGCGGCGGGCAACCGCGAGGAGAGGATCCACGAGGCGCTCGGCGACTTCGCCCGCGGCCGGGGCGCGGCGGAACCTTCCCTGTTCACCCCGGGGATGCCGGGGGGGGGCCGCAGTCACGCCGGCGGCGATATCGGGCGCGCCATCGACTTCCTGCAAGTGAAGGATACGTACGTCATCCTCGAGGAAGCGGAGGGGATCACCGTGCTCGATCAGCACGCACTGCACGAGCGGGTGCTTTACGACCGGATCCGCTCGCGGTACCTTTCGGGGCAAGTGGAGATCCAGAGGTTTCTGGCGCCGGCGGTGATCGAGTTGACGCCGGTAGAACTCGACACCATTCTCTCGGCGAAGGATGAGTTGAAGGCCATCGGAGTCCTGGTGGACGCCTTCGGCGCGGATGCCGTGGCGGTGCACGGCCTCCCGGCGGCGACAGGCAATGCCGATCCGGCGCGTGTCATCGAGGGCCTGGTGGAGCGCCTGACCGGTGAGCGTCCCGCGCGGCGCGAGGAACTCGTCGAGAACCTGCTGTCCACCCTCGCGTGTCGGGCCGCGGTCAAGGCCGGCGACCGCCTGGGGCGGGCCGAGGTGGCGGACCTCCTCTCGGCGGCGGAAGAACTCCAGCACGCCCACACCTGTCCGCACGGCCGCCCGACGGCCCTCAGCCTGAGCTACGCGGCGCTGGAGCGGCACTTCAAGCGCAAGTAAGGTCGGCGCGCCCGCCTACTCCGGCTTCTTGAAGAGCTTCGGATCCAGTTCCGTGTTCAACTCGATCCCCTTCTCCTCGAGGATGGTAGCGGTCAGCGAGATCCGGTCCTTCGGGGCTCCGAAGGGCTGTTCCCGGACCTCGATCTTGATCGGCAGCAGGACGCCTGCGATGCGGGCGTCGTCCCCGGAGCCGTAGCGGAAGAGGAAGGTCAAGGACTTCTGCCCGGCGCTTCCGGCGTGGGCGGTGGCCCGGATCAGGGCGCCGTGTTCCTTGCTGAACGAAAGGGTCAGGCGTGGCTCGGTCGATTCGGGATCCAGGTTGTTCCGCGAGACAACATCACAGGGGATGGTCTTCCGGAAGGCGGTGACGTCGGCATCCGGCTCCGACTTGAACTGCACGCGCGGCCCCTTCAGATTGCCGAGAAAGAAGAGGCGCAGCAGGTACTTCGTCTCGTCGATCTTCTCGCGGATCTCGTCGCGGTCTTCCTTGTAGCGCGGACCGATCAGGTTGCGGGTCTGGGTCCTGTCCTTGAACCAGTAGCGCCCCGTTGAACCGTCGAAGCCCCTGAGGATGTGGTCCACCGCGGTCTTCCATTCGGACCGGAAGGACTCCGGCTCGAGCTTCAGGTAGCGGCTCACATCCACCGACAGCTTCTCGACCGGCTCCACGTTGTGATTGAAGACGTCACAGGCCATTCGGACGGTGAGGTTCTTGACGGCGCCGGGCTTCGCGAACTTCTCGCCGCCCTGGTAGGCGATGGCGCGATCGAGAATCCGTTGTGCGTTCGTGGGAACGGCGGCTTCCGGCTCGGCGTCCTCAGCACGAAGATGCGGCGACCCCGCGATGAGCAGGCCGAAGATGAGGATCTTCACGGTGAGCATGACCATGTTGCACATCCTTTGAGCTCCCTTGTCGCCGGAGAATGCGTCCGGAAACGGTAGCTTACCCGTGTCATGGCAAAGTCAATGCCGTTCGCGTTGACGACAGGCGTTCAGGGTGTTAGAGTCTGCTGATGTTGGCAACCGGAAGCTGTTGTAGCACATGGAGATAGGTTGACTCGCCGCCAGGCTGGACCCAATCTCAGACAGTTTCACCTGCCCGGGGCCGTGGGCCTCAATGTGTACCCCACCGAGAAATTCAAGACCTCCCTGGTGAACATCACCTTCCGCCGTCCGTTGGACGGAGACACTTCCGCCGCCGCCCTGGTGCCGTACATCCTCAGGCGGGGCACCCGGCATCACCCCGACATGGTCTCGATCGCCCGTCATCTCGAGAGCCTGTTCGGGGCGAGTCTGGATGTGGACGTGCTTCGGTTCGGCGAGCAGCAGATCCTGAGCTTCCGGATGGACCTGGTGGAGGATCGGTATCTCTTCATGGGCGGGCGCAATCTTCTCGGTCAGGGCCTGTCCCTGCTTCGTGAGATCATCCACGAACCGGAACTGCCGGCCGGCCTGCTGCGGTCCGACTTCTTCGAGCAGGAACGCTCCAATCTCCTCCGGTTCGTCCGCGGGATGATCCAGGACAAGGGGCGCTACGCGTTCGACCGCTGCGTCCGGCTGATGTGTATCGGCGAGCCTTATGCCCGGCACGAGTACGGCGAGGCGGAGGAGATCGAGGGCCTCACGGTCGAGGCGGTGACGGAGGCCTGGAAGCGGACTCTCGATACGGCGCCGATCGATGTCTACGTCGTGGGCAGCACGCCGCCGAACCGGGTTCGCGATCAGGTCGGGGCCGCGCTCGAAGGTTTCCGCAACGGCGCCGAGGTGGTCGAACCGCCGGCCAGCGTCCGGCGAAGAGCGGGGAGAACCCGCCGGGACCGGGAGTACGACGATGTGATGCAGGCCCGTCTGGTGATGGGCTATCGCACGGAGATCGGGTACGGGGATCGCCGTTCGGTACCGCTCGTCGTGTGGAACACGGTTTTCGGTTCCGGCGCCTACTCGCGGCTCTTTCGGAAGGTGAGAGAAGAGCATTCCCTGGCGTACTACTGTTCCTCGATGGTGGACCAGGCCAAGGGCGTCGCTTTCGTGCAGGCCGGGGTGAACGAAAGTGACGCCGCCCGGGTGGAGCGGATCGTCACGAGGGAGCGGCGGGATCTGGCGCGAAACGGACCCAGCTCTGAGGAACTCAAGGCGGCCAAGGCGCACCTGACGGCCAAGGTGCTCTCGATCACGGACAGCGCCACGAACCTCGCGGGGTTCATGGAGGAGCGCCGCACCACCGGAGAGGTGCGGAGTCTGCAGGAGCTCATCAGGAGGATCTCGCTGGTCAAGCGCGCGGACGTGGCGCGGGCGGGAGCGACGGTGCGACCCGACATGGTGTATCTCCTGGCGGGAGAACCCTCGTGACGATCGCGACCTCGGTACGCCGGAGCGTTTTCTCGGTGAGAGAGTGGATCGCTACGTCCTCGACAGCGGACTCAGGGTCCTGGTGCACGCGAAGCCCCGGTATCGCCGGAAGTTCGCGCTCCTCGGGGCGGACTACGGCTCCGTCGATTCACACTTCGTGGATCCGGTGACGCGGAAAGACGTCCAGATGCCCGAGGGCATCGCGCACTTCCTGGAGCACAAGCTCTTCGAGCAGGAAGGGGAGGACGCGTTCCAGACGTTCTCCCGCCACGGCGCCTCGGGGAATGCCTCGACCTCTTTTCGGACCACCTGTTTCTTCTTCACGTGCTCCTCCAGTCTGCCGGCGAACCTGAGGACGCTGATCTCCCTGGTGACGCGCGCGGGATTCACCGAGGCCGCGGTGGAGAAGGAGCGCGGCATCATCGAGCAGGAGATCCGCATGTATGAAGACAGCCCCGACTGGCGCGTCTTCATCGCTCTCGTGCGCGGGCTCTTCGTCCGGCACCCGGTGCGGGTGGATATCACCGGCTCCACGGAGTCCATCCGGAAGATCGGGTTTGCGGACCTGATGTCCTGCCACCGGGGTTTCTACCATCCGGAGAACCTGTGTCTGGTCGTTTCCGGGGATGTCAAGCCGGAGGAGATCCTCCGCGTCGCCGAACGCGCGCTGCCGAAGCCCGGGATCAGCAGACCCGCGGTGCGGATTCCCACGCGGGAACCGCAACGCGTCGCCCGGCTGATGACGGAAGAGCGCCTGGCGGTTACGAGACCGAGTCTGCTGATCGGCTTCAAGGATCGTGACGTGCCGGTCTCCGGCGAACGGCTGCAGCGGCGCGACGCTCTCACCGCGCTGCTCCTCGATCTCATGTTCGGCTCCTCTTCGCGAACCTGGCAGCGCCTGTACGAGGAAGATGTCATCGACGACAGCTTCTACACGTCCTACGCGGGGGAGGAGGAGTTCGGTTTCGTCACTCTGGGAGGAGAGGTCACGGATCCGCATCAGGTCCGCCGCCGGCTCCTGAAGGAGATCCGCCGCTTCGGCCGCGAGGGCTTCTCGACCGAGGACTTCGGCCGGGTGGTTCACAAGATGATCGGACGGTTCGTCCGGGGCTTCGACTCGCTCGAGGGCACCGCGTTCATGCTGCTCAGCTCGGAATTCCGCGGGACGGATCCGTTCCGCATCCCCACGCTGCTCAGAACGCTCACCGCGGATGACGTGATGGAGCGGCACGCGGCGCTCTTCGGCGAACGAAACCACGCCACCTCGATCGGTCTGCCGCCCCTATAGACCGAGCGCGCGGCTGACGCCGTCGGCGATCGACTCCGCGCTCTCCCTTCTGCCGGCGTCCACCCATGCAACGTCGAAGTGCTTGAACCACGTGAGCTGCCGGCGGGCAAACAGGCGGGTCCGCCGCTTCAGGAGAATCACCGCTTCGTCGAGGGTCGGGATCGTCCCCTCGAGGTAATCGGCGATCTCCTTGTACCCGAGGGCTTGTCGCGCCACCGGTCCGAGGCCGGGCGGGGCGGCCAGAAGGGTCTTCACTTCGTCCTCGAGACCGGCGTCCATCATCCGGTCGACGCGGATGTCGATGCGGCGGTAGAGGTCCGCGCGGTCGCGCCGGATGCCGGCGATGCGGCACGGTCTCACAGGATCATCGCCGGACCATTGTCGCCGGAGCCTCGATACCGGCTGTCCGGTGACCTCGAAGACCTCCAGTGCGCGGACGACCCGGCGGATGTCGTTCGGGTGCACCCTGGCGGCGGTCACGGGATCGACCTCGGTGAGCCGCTGGTGGAGGTCCGCGGGGTCCAGTGCCTTCAGACGGGCACGCGTCTCGGGCTGGGCCGAGGGGCCGTCGAAGATGCCGTAGAGCAGGGCCTTCAGGTAGAGGGCCGTGCCGCCGGAGAAGAGCGGCCGCCGACCGCGCTGCGCGATCACTTCAAGAGCCAGGGCGGCAGCGTCGAGCCAGTCTCGCGTGCTGAAGGCGGAGTCGGGATCGGCCAGATCCACGAGGTGGTGGGGGACGAGTCGTCTGGCTTCGGGGGAGGCCTTGGCGGTGCCGAGGTTCATCCCGCGATAGAGCTTCATGGAATCGAGGGAAAGAATCTCGAAGCCGTGACGCTCGGCGACCAGGAGGGCGGTGCTCTCCTTGCCGCTGGCGGTGGGCCCGATGAGGGCGCTGGGGGGGTTAAGCGTCAAAACAAAGCGGGCGGGCACACGGCCCGCCCGTAGGCAGTCTCTGGATTGTAGCCGACCCTACTCGGAGAGCGGATCGTACTTGTCATACCGCAGGAAGTGCTTGTCAAAGTCATCCTGCAACGACACGAGGTCGTTCGAGAAGCTACGGCTGTGAGAACCGAAGTGCTCCACGGCTTCGTTGTACTCGGGTGAGTCCGAGCCATAACCGAGCCAGGAGTAAACGACGCCGTCCATGTGAACGAGATCGACAACACCCGCCTCGAGGTATCCGATGGGCTGCGAGAGACAACCGGCAAAGGACACGAGACACAAAAGAAGACCAACGGCCAGCAGTTTGCGGAGCATATTCCTCCCTCCAACCCTCATGCTGTAGAAGGTGTTGCCCTGAGGTTTAAGCGATGCGGAATCTTAGCGATCGCCCCGAGTGGCTGTCAACGGAAAATGCGGCAACCAATGACTTTGGGTAGGCCATTGTTCAGGCGGGCCGGTTTGCATTGATAGGATCCGGGCGATTGGACCAGGAGAGAGAGCGCATGGAACCACTTCGAATTCCGCGGGGCACGGTGGATCTCACCGGGGAAGCCCTCGACCGGGTCAGGTCCGTGGAGGCTGCCGCCCGACGCGTGTTCGGCCGCTTCGGATACGGCGAACTGCGTGGCCCGCTCTTCGAGGAGACCCGACTTTTCGCCAGAACGACCGGTGAGACGAGCGATATCGTCGAGAAGGAGATGTTCACGATCCCCCGGGAGAAGGAGCCCTACTCCCTTCGCCCGGAAGGCACTCCCTCCGTGGTTCGCCACTACGTGGAGCAGTCCCTCTTCGCCAACCAGCCCTTTCAGAAGTTCTTCTACGCCGGACCCATGTTCCGCCACGAACGGCCCCAGGCCGGACGGCAGCGGCAGTTCCACCAGGTCGGGGTGGAAGCGCTCGGGTCCGCTGATCCTCTCCTCGACGCCGAGTTGATCCTCGTGCAGGACCGGTTCTTCCGCGAACTCGACGTCACGGGGCAGGAGGTGCTGGTCAATACGATCGGCTGTCGGGAGTGCCGCCCGGTCTACCGGGAGCGGCTTCTCGAGGCGCTGCGACCACGGGCCGCGGAGCTTTGCGGAGATTGCCGTCGCCGGATGGAGAAGAACCCCCTCCGGATGCTCGACTGCAAGGAGGAGGCGTGCGGCGAGATCGCCGCCGGACTCCCCCTGATCGAGGATATGGTCTGCGCGGCCTGCACCGAACACTACGCCGCGGTGCTGTCCGCCCTGACCGCCGCGGGGGTGGCGTTCAAGAAGGATCCGGGACTCGTCAGAGGGCTCGATTACTACACGCGAACCGTCTTCGAGACGGTCCACCCCGCCCTGGGCGCCCGCTCCGCGATCTGCGGCGGGGGGCGCTACGACGGCCTGGTGGAGGAGCTCGGCGGTCCCGCGACTCCGGCCCTCGGTTTCGCCGTGGGAGTGGAAGCGACGCTCCTCGCTCTTTCGAAGCTCGGGCGGACGCCGGCCATCGAGCCCTCGGGACTCGACGCGTTCCTCGTCGCGGTGAAGCCCGACCAGCGGCCCGCGGTGTTCGCGATCCTGACAGAGCTCCGGGATGCCGGCTTGAAGGCCGACATGGACTACGAGGGCCGGGGCATGAAGGCCCAGATGAAGAAGGCGGCCCGCGCGGCGGCCCGTCACGCGATCATCCTCGGCCCGGGTGAAGTGGAACGCGGCACGGTCACGATCCGCCTGCTCGAGGACGGGAGCCAGGAGGAGGTCGCGCAGGCGGAGCTCGTCGTCCGGCTTTCGGCGGGCGGCGTCAGGGAGTGACGCGGTAGAGCCCCTCGCGTGCGATGTACTCGGCCACCTCGTGCGGAACCAGGTAACGGATGAAACGGCCCTCCCCGATGCGGCGACGGATGTCGGTGGAGGAGATGTCGAGGAGGGGCATCGCGACCACTCCCGCCTCGAGCGCCCGCACGCGGTCACGGCCGAGGCGGGGGCCGAGGGTGCAAAGGGCGCCCGCGATGTCGTGGCCCGGCCGCGCCGCGATGATGAACGGGACGAGGTCGAGGAGCGCCTCGATGTCTCTCCACAGGACAAGCTCCGGGAGGCTGTCCGCGCCGATGATGAAGGCGAGTTCGTCTCCCGCCGGCAGGTCGGCCATCACCTCGCGGACGGTATCGATGGTGAAGGACGGCCCAAAACGGTGCAGTTCGCGATCGTCCACGGCAAAGGCCGGCCGGCCGCGGGTGGCCAGGCGCGCCATCGCCACGCGGTGGTGGCTGGGGGCGAGGCGCCGATCGAGTTTGTGCGGCGGCTTGGCCGAGACCATGAAGACGACGCGGTCGAGGCCGGCGAGGTCGAGGGCCGTTTCGGCCATCACCAGGTGGGCCATGTGGATCGGGTCGAAACTCCCGCCGAGAAGCCCGACCTTCATCGCTTGCGCTCCGGAAAGCCGGAACTGGCCTTGAAGAGGAGCCCGTCCGGGCCCCGCAGGACGAACAGCGCCTCGAGGGCCGGCAGTTCCTCCGCCAGCTTCATTCCCTCGACCGGTCCGAGCACGGTCAGGGCCGTGGCGACGGCGTCGGCCTCGGTGCCGGAGGTCCCGATCACCGTGACCTGCAGCACCGCATCCTCCACCGGGCGCCCGGTGCGAGGATCGAGGATGTGGGAGTAGCGGCGATCCCCGATCGTGGTAAACCGCTCGTAGTTGCCGGAGGTGGCCACCGCGCCGTCGACGACCGGGAATTCATAGCCCTCGAGGCTGTCGGTGGGCGCGCCGACCGGGTTGCGGATGGCCACCACGAAGCCTTCCGGGCTCCAGCGCGGCGCGCCGAGGGCGACCATGTCCCCTCCGGCATTGACGCGGCAGGCGTGGGCTCCGACGAAGATCGCGCGCCGGGCCGCGAGGTCGGCGGCGTAACCCTTGGCGATGCCGCTGAGATCCAGACCGACACCCTCGAGATCGAACGCGACGGTGCGTTTCGCGGGATCGAGGAGAACATGCCGGAAGCCCACGAGCGAGAGAGCCTGCTCGATGTCCGCCGACGCGGGGGCCGTCTCGAGCCGCGTCAGCGGGATCCAGAGACGGAGGAGTGGGGCGATGGTGGGGTCGAACACGCCGCCGGTCATGCCGTGGAGCGTGCGGGAGCGCACGAGGAGATCGAAGGTGTCCGGGTCCACGGCCACGGGGCCGCCGGCCGCTTCGCGGTTCACGGTCATCAGGAGGGATTCGGGGATCCACGTGGAGAGCGCGTCCTCCAGGCGGCGAATGGTCCGCCAGGCTCCGGCGCACGCGGCGACGGCGGTGGCTTCGTCAGGGGCGGCGATCTCGAGAGAGAAGAGCGTTCCCATGACGCCGGAGCGGGTGTCCACGCGCCGGACGACGGCCGCCGTGCGCTCCATCATGACGGAGCCGACCTCATAGGGTTCCGCGCCCCCGGGCATCACGGGGTCCTTCCCGGCCACGGCCCAGAAGAAGAGCGGCAAGGCCAGGATCAGGAGCAACAGGGCCAGGCGCAGGGCCCCGGTGCGGCTCATTTCCAGATCTCCGGCGTGTCCTTCACGAACTCGACGTACCTGGGCGGCAGGAAGGGCGTTTCCGCCGCGCGGTTCGCGCCGTTGCGGAGCCACCCCCAGGTCCGGATGCCGGTCACGGCGCGACGGACGCTTCCGTTCTCGGGGGACAGGAAGGCGACACCCGGCAGGAGCAGGCAGATGAGCAGCACGACGCGCAGCACCCCGATCAGCGAGCCGGTCACGCGATCCCCGGAGAAGCGGAGCTTCCGGAGGGCCTTCCGGAGGAAGAAGAACGCCACCAGGGCCAGGACGTACAACGCCACGAAGCCGACCAGCCAGGGAATGATCTCCGCGCGCGCCGGGTCGCGAAGATCGAACACCTTGCCCACCACCTTCAGGGTGACCCCGCTGAGCGCCAACGCTCCGTAGGCCGAGCCGAGCAGCAGGACCAGACCCAGCAACTCGCGAAAGAGACCGCGGCGGATGCCCAGCCCGCCACCGAAGACGAGCAGGCCGAGGAGGATGATGTCTGTGATTTGCACGGGGGAATCCTAGCCTGCCGGGGAGGTATGATCACACTGTTTCATTGCGGAGCGGGCGCCTTTCCCGGATGGAGCGGGCCAGGGGGTATATTTTCAGCATGGACCCCTTGAGCATCGGCACGGTGCCGTACGTGAACGCGCTGCCCCTGACCGAGGGGCTCGAGGACCTCGTTCGCGAGGTGCCGAGCGTGCTTGCCCGGACCTTTCGGACGGGGCGCCTCGACGCCGCGCTGTTGCCGGTTTTCGAGTGGGTCCGTGATGCGTCCCGCCCGATCATCGACGCCGGGTGCATCGCCTCGCCCGGTCCGGTGGACAGCGTGCTGCTCTTCTCCCGCGGCCGTCCGGAAGAGGCCCGCACGGTGCTTCTCGACGAATCCTCGCTGACCAGTTCAGCCCTGACGCGGATCCTCTTCGACCGCGTTTTCAACGCCCGGCCCGAGTACCGCCTCTGCGACCCCGGCGTGGACCCGCGGTCGATCGAGGAAGACGCGATGCTGCTCATCGGGGATCCCGCCCTCCGCGCGCCGCGCGACGGCCTGGTCGTGACGGACCTGGCCACGGCGTGGAGGAAGTGGACGGGGCTGCCCTTCTGTTTCGCGGTCTGGCTGGCGAAAGACGAGGCGGCGGCCGAGCGGGTGCGCCCGGTGCTCACCGCGGCCCGGGAGAGGGGACTCTCCGCGCGGGGCCGCCTGGCGGAGGAGAACGCGCCGGTTTGCGGGCTCTCGCCCGAGGCGCTCCTCACCTACCTGACCAAACGCATCACCTACGACTTCACAGAGCCGGAGCGGGAAGCCGCCGGGGTCTTCGCCACTCTCTGCCGGGACCTCGGCCTGGCGTGAGCAGTCGGGGAGAAGCTACCGCCCGTTCCCCGGTGCCGTCGGCCCGCCGTCCCCGCCTTCCGCGGCGGGGGTGCGATCGAAGGCGTTGGGGAGCATGACCCAGCGGACGAAGCGATAGAAGCGCTCGTCTGTGTCGGGGTTGCCCTGCAACTCCGCGGGCGGGGCCAGTTCGAGGGTGATCCGGGCGGCGCGGGGGAGCCCCTCGGCATCCTCGGAGTCCCACTCCTCCTTGCCCTCGGTCTTGGCGATGCTCGAGGTGGTCTCGCCCTCGACCTCGTGCTCGAAGAAGTCGATGACGAGCGATCGTACGCGGTCGTAGACCTTGTAGTAGTCGCCGCCCTTCAACGGCTCGTCGTCGAAGAAGAACTGCTCGCGACGGTAGAGCTCGAGCATGTTCGGGAAGTCGTCGTTGCGGCGGAGGCGGTACCCGATTTCGGTGATGTCGGAGCGCACCTGGCGGTCGTCGATTTCCTGGGTGATCTTCGAATTGGTGGTGGTGATGAGGTCGAGGATCGTCACTTCGGTGCCGCCGACCGACGTGCGCTGGGCCTTCATGGCCTTGATGTCGGCCACGCCGACGAAGTAGGCGGCGCGGAGATCCCGGTCGAGCAGGTCGAGGATCTCCGGACCGGCGGTGTAGATGGCCGCCGTCTCGTCGATGGCGCGCTTGGCCTGCAGCGTGCCCACCGCGACGGCGTAGACCCCGGTCAGGAGCACGCCGAGCAGGGTCACGCCGACCAGGATCTCCACGAGCGTGAAGCCGCCGGAGGGATCGCGCGGTCTCATTCGACTTCCTCTTCCGGCGTTTCGTCGGGGACAAAGGTGCGGAGTTTCATGGAGAGATCCGGACGGAGCTCGCCCCCGGGCTCGAAGCGGATGGTGAGGATGATGCGCCGCACGTAGCGGGGTTTCAGGTCATTACCATCTCCCGTCTGCGGCCAGTACTCGTCCTCGTCGTCGGGGAACAGGGGGTCGTCGCCGGACTCGCCCGCGCCGACCGCGAGGATGCGATCGATCTGCACATCCCAGGTATAGGCGCTGAAGTCCTGGTAGGGCGCCTCCTCGTCGAGTTCGTCGAAGGTGCCGCTCTCGGCGTCGTCGAACTCCTCCGGAAAATTCACGATCTCGTCCATCTTCGCGGCCGCGAGGTAGCGGACGGTCTGGATCACGCGGGCGTTGCCGCTGATCTCGATGGAGAACTCGCGGTCCGCAAGCACCTGGATGATGATGATGGCGAAGAGGGCGAGGGCCGCGACCAGTTCGAGGAGCGTGAACCCGCCCTCGGGCGCGCGTCTCGGGAGCACCTTGCGTGGTGTCTTCATGTCAGCGGAACTCGAACTCACTGCGCACCTGGTCGTAGCTTTTGTGAACGCCGAGGGTGTAGGTCACGAGCCCGGTGATCGGGTTGATCTCCACCGTGTAGCGGTTCTGGGTTTCCTCCAGGATCTCATCCGACAGGATATGGATGAGATGGCCGACCAGTTCCCCGGTGGGGGAGAATTCGACCCTCACCCGCCCTCGCGTTTCCGCGTCGCGGTCCGAAAACTGGATGGCCTTGATCGAGACCCTCTTCGGCAGTTCGTGCCAGTCCGATTCGATGTAGTCGGGCAGCCCCTCGTCCTGCTCGGCGAGGGAAGTGGGGCGGACCATCCGGTAGGTCTGGGCGTCGAGGTCGTACTCCAGCAGGTACGTGCGTCCGGAGAAGATCGCGAGGCTTCGCAGGCGCGACAGCATCTGCCCCAGGTCGCGAGCGCCCTTGTCGAGGCGCGCGCTCGGCACCATGGAGTCGATCCTCAGCGTGCCGAAGGCGACCAGGGCCCCGAGCAGGACGATCACCACCATCAACTCGATCAGCGTGAATCCGGCTCTTTTGGCCCCGCCGCTCACCTACTGGCTCTCCCCCTCGCCGGGCATGTACTCGCCGCTCACGTCGTCGTCGGTCCCCTCGATGCGGTCCTCTCCCATGCTGATGACGATGTACTTCTTCTTGGTGCCGCCCTGGGGGTCGTAGATGAACTCCTCGCCCCACGGGTCCGCCGGGATTTCCTCGAGGAGGCCGTTCTCGTGAGCACCGACCGGCTCGAGCAGTTCGGTGAGGTCGTCGGGGAAGCGGCCGGTCTCCAGCTGGAAGAACGCGATCGCCTTCTCGATCTCCTCGATCTGCCCCCGGGCGATGGTGTTGCGGCCCTTCCTGAGGACGCCGAAGACGCCGACGGAGACGACGCCCGCCAAAAGTCCGATCAGGACGATCACCACCATCAACTCGACGAGGGTGAAGCCGCGCTCTTTTCGCGTCGCCATCGTGCTTTCTCCCATGACTACACGCTCTGACCGATCTGGAGGATCGGCAGCAGAACGGAAACAATCACAAAGCCCACTCCCACCGCGAGCCCGATGATCAGGATCGGTTCGATGAGAGAGGTAACCTTCTGTACGGTGAGCTCGATCTCTTCGTCGTAGGATTCAGCGATGCGGTCGAGGACCTCCTCGAGTTCCCCGGACTGCTCCCCGATCGAGACCATGTAGCCCACCACGGGCGGGAAGATGCCGCTCTTCTTGAGCGGCGAGGCAATGTCGGCGCCCTCCAGAATGCGGTCGTGAACCTCCTGGATGACTCTCTTCAGCACCAGGTTGTCGAGGATGTTCTTGACGATATTGAGGGCCTGGAGCGCCGGGATACCCGACTTCAGGAGCGTGGACAGCGTCACCGCGAAGCGGCTGACGGCCTGCTTCTTCAGGAGATCTCCGGTGAGCGGGAAGCCGAGCTTCAGCTTGTCCCAGGCGTAGCGGTAGCGCTCGTCCTTCAGCAGCAGCTTGAAGAGGACGTAGAGCACCACCACGGCCAGGATGACCGCCCACCAGTAGTGCTGCAGGAAGGTGCTGAACGTAGTCAGGATTCGCGTCGGCAGGGGCAGGACGGCGTCCCGCTGGGCGGTCTTCAGGACTTCGAGGATGCGAGGGACCACGAACGCGGTGAGGATGAAGATCACGAGCACGCCGAAGCAGAGCATCACGATCGGGTAGGCCAGGGCCGCCTTGATCTTCGCTCGCAGACGGTTCTGGGCCTGGGAGTAGTCCGCCAGGCGGGTGAGCACCACGTCCAGGGTTCCGGAGGCCTCGCCGGCCCGCACCATGTTCACGAAGAGCTCGCTGAAGTAGGAGGGGTGAAACGCCAGCGCCTCCGCCAGGCCGACGCCCTGCGTCACCTTCTCACGAACGTCCCGGAGGATGGCCTCGAGATCCTGCGTCGCGGCCTGCTCCACCAGCGCGGAGAGCGATTGGGCCAGCGGGATCCCGGCGCGCAGCATGGTGGCGAGTTGCCGGGTGAGAAGGGAGATCTCCTCGCGATGCTGCCGCCTGAAGATTCTCGGAAGATGCCGCCGCCGGGATTCCTTCCCGACATCCTCGACTTGATGGATTTCGGTGACGTGCAGCTTCTTGTTCCGGAGGATCGTCCGGGCCTCTTTCGCCGTGTCGGCGTCGATGATCCCGCTGTCGGAGCCGCCGGCCGTCTTGATCGCCTTGTATTCGAAAATCGGCATGGATTGGCCCGCTAGAACACGTCGAGCTGAGTGACGCGGACGACCTCGTCCACCGTCGTGAGACCGGTTCGCACCTTTTCCGCCCCGTCCTGCCGGAGCGTCCTGAGATCTCCGCGCTCCACCGCGGCCCGCTTGATGGCGGTCGCGGAGGCCTGCTCCATGATCTGGAGCTTCACCTCGTCCCTGACCGGCAGGATCTCGTAGATGCCGGTCCGGTCGGTGTAGCCGGTCTGGAAACAGTTGGCGCAGCCCATTCCCCGGGCGAGTCTGCCGTCCGGCAGCATGTCCGGGGTCAGACCGAT
>SWCD01006531.1_pt1 | contig 22733 bp, 21 predicted proteins | sample 4693011 | NCBI WGS metagenome assembly SWCD01 (sample SAMN10267278, study PRJNA491770) | bioreactor metagenome | isolation source: DHS bioreactor inoculated with marine | place: Japan: Omine Ridge, Nankai Trough | reverse complement strand
TATCGGACGCGACGAGGAGATCCGCCGGGTGATCCAGGTGCTCTCCCGCCGCACCAAGAACAACCCCGTACTCATCGGCGAACCGGGCGTCGGCAAGACGGCCATTGCCGAGGGTCTTGCATCACGGATCGTTGACGGTGATGTTCCCGAGGGTCTCAAAGACAAACGGATTATCGCCCTCGACCTGGGTGCGATGGTCGCCGGAGCCAAGTACCGCGGCGAGTTCGAGGAGCGACTCAAGGCAACACTCGACGCAATCAAGGAGGCTGAAGGGCGGGTCGTCACATTCATTGACGAGATGCACACCATCGTGGGTGCCGGTGCGGCTGAGGGTTCAATGGATGCCTCAAACATGCTCAAGCCGATGCTCGCTCGCGGCGAGCTCCACATGATCGGGGCGACAACACTCGACGAGTATCGCAAGCACATCGAGAAGGATGCCGCCCTGGAGCGCCGGTTCGCACCCGTTGTGGTCGAACCTCCCTCAGCGGAGGAAACCATCGGCATTCTGCGCGGACTGAAGGAGCGCTACGAAGTTCACCACGGCGTGCGCATCACCGACTCGGCGATCGTTGCCGCCGCAGTGCTGTCAGATCGATATATCACGGCCCGCCACCTCCCCGACAAGGCCATCGATCTCATCGACGAGTCGGCTTCCCGGCTCCGCATCGAGATCGACTCAATGCCGGAGGAGATCGATGAGCTAGAGCGGCGCCGCCGTCAGCTCGAGATCGAGCGCAATGCCCTCACCAAGGAAGACGACGAAGCGAGCCGGCAGCGCCTCGCCGGAATCGAGGAAGAGCTCGCAGGCCTCGGTGAGGAGCTCGACCGGCTGGTTGCGCACTGGCAGCTCGAGAAGGAGAACATCGAGGCGATCCAATCCTCCAAGCAGGCGATCGAGGAAGCTCGCGCCCAGGCCGAGCGCACTGAGCGCACCGGCGATCTACAGGCCGCAGCCGAGCTGCGCTACGGGAAGCTGCCCGAGCTGCAGCGACAGCTCGAGTCCCGCCAGGATGAGTTGACCAAACTCCAGTCAAACCTTCGCATGCTCAAGGAAGAGGTCGACGAAGAGGATGTTGCCGAGGTCGTCGCCCGCTGGACCGGAATCCCGGTCAGCCGCCTCATGGAGGGCGAGGTCGAGAAGCTGATCCGTCTCGAAGAGCACTTGCATGAGCGGGTCGTCGGCCAGGACGAGGCCGTCACGGTCGTGGCCAATGCCATTCGTCGCGGCCGCGCCGGACTGTCGGATCCGCATCGCCCAATCGGGTCGTTCATCTTCCTGGGCCCGACCGGCGTTGGCAAGACCGAACTGGCTCGAGCACTCGCCGACTTCTTGTTCGATGACGAGCGGGCGATGGTCCGCATCGACATGTCGGAGTACATGGAGAAGCACTCGGTGAGTCGTCTCATCGGAGCCCCTCCCGGATACGTCGGCTACGACGAGGGCGGCCAATTGACCGAAGCGGTGCGCAGGCGTCCCTATGCGGTGATCCTGCTCGACGAGGTGGAGAAGGCACACCCGGACGTTTTCAACACGCTGCTGCAGCTGATGGACGACGGCCGACTTACCGACGGTCAGGGCCGGACCATCAATTTCACCAACGCGGTGCTGATCATGACATCCAACCTCGGCTCGGAATTCATCGATCCGGACCTGCCGGACCAGACCGTGGAGGAGCGCGTGCTCAATGTGGTGCGCGGGCATTTCCGCCCCGAGTTCCTCAACCGGGTCGACGACATCGTCGTCTTCTCTCGATTGTCAAAGGACGACCTCCGCAAGATCGTGGACATACAGTTCGCCGTCTTGGCCGAGCGCCTGACGGCCCGCCGGATGGAGCTCGAGTTGTCCGACGAGGCAGCGGACTGGCTGTCGGAACATGGCTACGACCCCAGCTTTGGCGCCCGCCCCTTGAAGCGACTGATCCAGAAGGAGATCGCCGACAGACTTGCGCTGCAGCTCCTCGAAGGTCGCTTTGCCGACGGCGACACCATTCGCGTCACGGTCGGCGGCGACCAACTCACATTCACCGCGGCCTAGCCACAACGAATGACGGCGCAGCACCGCAAGTCATGGAACGTCTCCTAGTTGGTCGGAGCCCGTCGCTGCGATCGAGCAGGACCACAGTGATTGAGGTGAAACCCGGCTATCCCTCAACCGGTGCGTCGACAAAGATCACCTCGGCGTAACCGACGCCCGTCAGGAAGCTCGAGATCGTTGCCTTGGCATTGGTGCGGGCCTTGTCGAGAATGCCGTGCTCGATGGCAGCGCTGAGAAGCACATCCTGGGCAACCTGCCTGGCGTCGCTCTCCAACTGCGCATCGCCCTTGGTGAACAACCCGGTGTCCCGGTCGTACACCTGAGTGGCCTCGCTATCCACTTCGACGAAGATGATCTCGGGTTCGGGAAGCTGAACGGTCACCCTCCCGGTTTCCTCGTCCACTTCGAAGTTGAGCGTCGTGACCTGTTCCATATCTACGCCGGCACCGATCCGGGCAACGGCGAAAAGGAAGATACGGTCACCGCGGGCCCAATTGAGCCAGCCAAAGTCGTTGCCCTTTTCAACAGTTGTGTATTCGACCATTTCAACGGTGGTCAGCTTGGCGACATCCCTGACGCTCTCTACGACGGTGGGACCCACCTGCGTGTAGGGATCTCCGGCGAAACCCTTGAACGGTGACCAGCCGGCGAGATTTGCGCCAATGAAGAAGATTCCAGCGATTAGCACTGCGGCGATGATTATGGAGCCGGCTCTCCGGGATGACTCGGCCATGGCCTCTCATTTCGTTGTTTCGTGCACCAAGTATGACCCACCAACAGTGGTAATAGTTCCATGCCCCTTGAATTACCCTGCTTTCCATGGTAGTATGTGACACAAGGTACCCTGGAACGCAGGGTAACTAGTACTGCAAGATAGTAAGGCGAACTCGGAGGACGCGAGTGGGGCACAGCTCCCAGCTACTCAAAGGTGTTCTCGATATGTGCCTGTTGGCATTGATAGATCAGGAACCCAGCTACGGGTACGAAATGGTCGACAAGCTCCAGCGCGACGGCCTCGAACTCGTCAGCGAGGGAAGCATCTATCCGCTGCTCAGCCGGCTACAGAAGCAGGGGTTTATCGAGGGCTACTTCGTGGAGTCCACAGGTGGCCCTCCCCGCAAGTACTACCGAATCGCCGAGAAAGGCAAAGAGCAGCTAGCTGACTGGCAGAACGAATGGAGAAAGCTGTCGGCTGGAGTAGAAGAGGTGTTGAATGGAGACTCGAGTGAGTGACCGTCTGAGTATCAACCAGATCATCGCCAACTGCGAGCGCTACTGGCTAGAGACCAAGGTGCCTCGTTCCGTGTCGAACGCGATGAAGCTCGAACTCGAATCCCACCTCTACGAAGCTTCGGCAGCCGGCAAAGAACCGAGAGCTGTGGTCGGTAGCGACCTCGCTCTATTCGCCGAGAGCTGGGCGTCTGAGTTCCGCTCCCCCGCCGCGGCCGAATCATGGCAGCGCATACAGAAGCGGGAGAGCCAGATGAAAGGACGCCTCATCGGTGCCGGGCTCACGGCGGCCGGATTGGCGACCATCGCAATAGGTTTCATGACAAAGGAGGAAGCAGTGGATGATATGGAGTTCTGGCTTTGGCTCTGGGTGGGAGCAGCCGTTGTACTCGGCATTGGCGAGATGATCACAGCAGGGTTCTTCCTGCTGCCATTCGCCGGCGCCGCAGTTGTTGCAGCGTTGCTGGCTCTGGTTGGGGTTCATCCCATCATCCAGCTGGTGACCTTTGCCATATTCAGTATTGTCTTCCTCGTTGCGTTGCGCCGGTTTGCCAAGAGCGACGAGGAGATCATGCACCCGGTGGGTGCGAAGAGATACGTAGATGCTCGTGGCACCGTCACCGAAGCAATCGATCCCGTCTCCGGTGAGGGCAGGGTCCGTGTTGAGACAGAGCTGTGGCGAGCGACAACTGATCTCAATGACGTGATCGCAGAAGGCACGCCGGTGATTGTTGTCGATGTGCGCGGCGCACGTCTCGTCGTAGAGCCCGCAGAGATTTCGTAGAGAAACACATACCGAAAGGAGAAAAAGGTGGAAGCAATCGGTTTTATCGTCATCGCTGTCATTGCGCTGATCGTCGCCTACATCGTGCTCGGCCTGAAGATCGTGCGCCAGCACGAACAGGGTCTGGTGGAGCGCTTCGGCAAGTATCGGGAGACACTCGATCCAGGTCTTCAGCTGATCATCCCGTTCATCGAGCGGATTCGCCGTGTCGACATGCGTGAGATCGTCGTCGATGTTCCTCCACAAGAGGTCATCACGAAGGACAATGTCGTCGTCACCGTCGATGCAGTTGTCTATTACCAGGCAACGGATCCGGTCAAGCTGGTCTACAACGTGCAGAACTTCGTTCTCGCTGCGACCAAGCTCGCCCAGACGAACCTGCGTAACGTCGTCGGCGACCTCGACCTGGACGATGCCCTCACCTCACGTGAGCGCATCAACGCCCAGCTGCGTGAGATCCTCGACGAGGCAACGGATGTCTGGGGCACCAGAGTCGTGCGTGTAGAGATCCAGCGGATTGATCCGCCGGCCGACGTTACCCAGGCCATGCACCGCCAGATGAAGGCCGAGCGCGACCGTCGTGCCATCGTCACCGAAGCTGAGGGTGACAAGCGGTCGAAGATCCTCCAGGCCGAGGGCGTGAAGCAATCACGCATCCTCGAGGCTGAGGGTCAGGCCGAGGCCATCAAGCAGGTCGCCGAGGCAGAGAAGTTCCAGAAGCTCACCGTTGCCGAGGGTGAAGGCCAGGCCATCGAGCGGGTCTTCAGAGCCATCCACAACGGAGATCCGACCGACGATCTCATTGCCATCAAGTACCTGGATGCTCTCCAGGGCGTCGCCAACGGCAACGCCACGAAGATCTTCCTGCCGATGGAGATGAGTGGGATTCTCGGATCCATCGGAGCTATCGGCGAGATGTTCAACAAGGATGGCGAGACAACCAACTAGCCGAACTCAGAGCGAGATATCAAGAGGCGGTGCTCCGGCACCGCCTCTTCTCTATTCCGCCTCGGCTGCTTCCGGCAGCTCGTCGGTTTTGGGCTTCTCCTCGTACCTGCCGCCTCGCTTCTGCGCCAAGTAGAGCAGCACCGCACCGGCAATGATGGCCCCGATCGAGACCCACCCATTTCGGGAGATCCCCAGAAGCCGGAACGTGGTGTCGGTCCGGATCAGTTCGGTGAGGAAGCGAATGGTCCCGTACACGATCATGTAGATAGGGAACCGGGCACCACGCGCCAGCACGTCCCTCTTCTCGAGGAAGAGAATGAGCGGCACGGTGATGAGGAAGTTCCACAACGCTTCGTAGAGAAACGTCGGATGGAATGTCTCGAACGCAGCGTATGCATCGGGACGATGCACCGCAGAGATCTCGAGGCCCCAAGGCAGAGTTGTCGGGGTCCCGAACAGCTCTTGGTTGAAGTAATTGCCGAAGCGACCGATCGCCTGCGCCAGCGGTAACCCGATGGCGATGGCGTCGGTAAACATCGTGAAGCTTCCACCTTGCTTGCGCAACATGTAGATGGCCGCGATGGCACCGGCGGTCAACCCCCCGTAGAGAGCAAGACCCCCCTCCCAAATGAACAAGACTGCATGCCACCGGCCCGAGTAGCGGGCGGTGTGCGTTGTGATGTAGGCGAGCCGCGCCCCGGCAAAGCCGATGGCAACGGTCCACAGAATCACGCTGTCGAGAATGACCGGGTTGCCGCCGAATTTCTCGTAGCGGCGCGTGGTCACGATGGCGGCGACGACGACACCGATGCCGATGAGGATGCCGTAGAAGTGGATCGTCAGCGGACCCAGCTCGATCGTGTTGGCTGAAGGCGATGGGATTGAGGCAAGAAGCACGGAGGGCATCCTACCGACCAGTGACCCCTAGGACGCCGGACTGCCCGATGTTGGTCGATTGCAGTGCAGAATCTGCCATCCCCACCACATGGCGAGTAGGAGCATCGGGAAGCCGGGTGACCAGCCGATCTGTTTGATCAGGATCTGAATAGCTCCAAGCATCCAGATGGTGACGACCCACGGCATCCACCGTCGTCGCTCCCAGATGCCAACGGCAACCGCGGCCGTCAGCACGATGACCGCACCGTCGTGGGACATCGCATGCAACGACAGAAGAAGGATGCCCGGCATCGTGATGGCGAGCAGACGATCGAGATCGGCACCCGGCGATCGCCACCACAGCCACGCCAGCAACGCAACGGTCGCCGCCGACAACATCCCGGCAACCAGTACCGCCGGAGAACCGTCTGTGCCAAAGAGGTTCTCTGCGAATCCGACAAACGAAATGGCGGAGTGACCATTGACGTCCGCGTCGATCCGGCCAAACTCCGAGGCGACATCGAGCCACTCGGCTACCCATCCCCCGCCGCGCAACAGCACCCCTGCGACAAAGAAGACGCCGCCGCCGATCGCGGCGCCGGCAACCACTCTCCAATATCGGCCGAGCAGGAACAGACCGACCATTGGGAGAATGAATTGGGGCTTGTAGGAAAGACCGGCCAGGACTAATCCGGCGGCCCACGGCTGCTCCTCATGGATGAGCCGCCACGCGGCCACGATCAAGAACAGGGTGAGCGCAGTGTTCGAGCCTCCGGTCACCGTCCGGAACATCGGCCAGAAAAGCAACGCCGCCGCCATTGCGAGCGCCACCTTGTTGCGAAGCCACGGAAGCATCGGTCGGGAGAGAAGCAAGGCCCCCAGAAGAAGGAGTCCCATCAGAGCGGTGTGGATCAGATACGACCAGTAGAAGTCGATTCCAGCCAGCGGTTGATAGGCGAAGGCGACCTGTGGCGGGTAGGCATAGAAGCGGGCAGTCGGTTGTTCGCTCTTCGGGCTCAGTTCGGCCTGAGCTTCGATCTGACGGTCGAGGTCGTACAGATGGTCCCAATCTCCATCGGCCGCGATCCGTCCGGCTCCATAGAAGGCCGGATAGTCGCCGCTGTACGCCTCGTCCTGACGGTCCGCAACGCTCGAGCCGGCCACAACTCCGAGAACGAGCGCAACGATGACCGCGAGTGGGTAGATCGTCAGCCGGGAACGGGCGTCCAGCAAATCGCTCACGCCGGTTCTCGCTGATTTCCGTAAGCGCCGCGGAACAGTCGCCACCTCAGCTTGACTACATCGAAGAGGGTGGACAGGTACGAGAGCGGGGTAACTCGGCTGTCGTCCTTGTGTGCCCAGGAGACCGGGACTTCGGATATGTCGAAACCAAGGTGCCGGGCCACAACGAGCACCTCGACATCGAACGCCCATCGATCGATAACGCACCGGGAGAAAATGGCCTCAGCCGAATCCGCAGTGAACAGCTTGAAGCCTCGCTGCGAGTCGTATATCCCGGGAACCGCGAGAAGCCGGATCACCCAGTTGCCCACTCGCCCGGCGAGGGGCCGGATGCCGGCCTGAGACTGCCTGACTTCGGCCCCGGGAACTGCAATCGAGGCGAACGCCACGCCCGGCCTCTCCATCGCTTGCAGAGCCGTCTCGAGTTTGGAGAATTCGGTAATCGGGGTTGACCCATCGGCATCTGTGAACAGCCGCATGGCGCCGGTCGCCTCGAGCATGCCGATTCGAACCGCATGCCCCTTCCCCATGTTCTCTTCGGACCTGATCACTTTGAGGTTTGGGCAGGAACTGGCGCGGGCAACCGCTGCCGTCTCGTCTGCAGAACCGTCATCGACGACGATGACCTCGATTTCACGGCTGCCGATGAAATCGGCGATTTCGTCGAGAGTCGAGGCGAGACGCGACTCTTCGTTGTAGCTCGGCACGATGATCGAGAGCACAGTCATGCATCAACTCCGATCATCGTCGACTCCCGCAGGACAAGCTACACGTAGCGGTCCCGACGCGACGGGACCATGCTCACGGTATCGGAGCGATCGGCGGGGTCTTTAGGTTTGGGGAGTCGCTACGACTGCGGCGACGAGCCTTCAGAGAACTCCTCGTAGGCATCCCAGGCGTGGGAGGCGTAGATCGTCGCCGGGCCCCCGCCCATATGAATGGCAACGCCGATGGCCTCCGCCATTTCTTCAGCCGTCGCTCCGCGGCGGACCGCAGCTCGGACATGGGAGGCAATGCAGCCGTCGCAGCCTTCACGCACGGCGATCGCAACGGCGATCAGCTCCTTATGGGCAGAGGACAGCGCACCGTCCGCATACGCTGCCCGGTGCATTTCTCTGAACCCCTCGTAGACGCCGGGGATCTTGGCCCGAACTCCAGCCGATCCTGCACTCAGGTCTTTGAGGATGTCTTTGTACTTGCCCATCACACACTCCTGTATTCACGCCTGTGCATATGCTCCAGATTTGGACATGTTACGGATGATTAGCCTGGGACCGAATTCGAACAATCGGAGGTTGAAGTGGATCGCAAGCAGGCCGCGACTGAGCGTTTCGACGCTGTGGAGGCAGAGCTCCTCGAAATCTCACACTGGATGTACCACAACCCCGAGATCGCATTCGAGGAGTTCAACACCTCCGCACGGTTGGTCGAGTTCCTTCGGGCCCAGGGTTTTGAGGTCGAGTACCCGTCGTTCGGCCTCGACACTTCCTTCTCCGCTCGGGCCGGCACCGAGGGCCCCGAGGTTGTCATCTGTGCGGAGTACGACGCTCTGCCTGAGGTCGGCCATGCGTGCGGCCACAACATCATCGCCACTGCCGCCCTGGGCGCCGGAGTCGCTCTGAAGGACGTCGCCGAGGAGTTCGGCTTCCGGGTCAGGGTGCAGGGAACACCGGCTGAGGAGGCATATGGCGGCAAGGTCGACCTGATCAACAATGGCGCCTTTGCGGGTGCCGCCCTGTCGATGATGATCCACCCCTCACCGGGAGACGTCGTCGATCCCAACTTCCTCGGTGTTGCCCATATCGACGTCGAGTTCCATGGCAAGGAGTCGCACGCCGCCTTCGCCCCACAGCTTGGAATCAACGCCCTCGACGCCGCGGTGCAGGCCTATGTCAACGTCTCGACCCTGCGTCAGGCGATGTACCCGACCGACAAGGTCCATGGTGTCATCGAGTACGGCGGCGGTGCCCCGAACGTCATCCCGGCCTACACCAAGATGGCCTGGTACGTCCGCGCCGGTACCAAGGCCCGCCTCGAAGAGCTCTACGGCAAGGTCATGGACTGCTTCGAAGCTGCGGGCAGAGCTACGGGATGCCGGGTTGAGGTGACCCAGCGCGGGCACACCTACGTGGATCTCATTTCCGATCCGATGATGGTCGATCTGTACCAAGCCAACTCGACGGCACTCGGTCGTCCGCTGGGCCGCGGCGCAGATCGCGATCCGGGAGCCGCGGGATCGACGGACATGGGCAACGTGAGCCATGAGGTGCCGTCCATTCACCCGATGATCGGCATCGATTGTGACCCGTGGGTGAACCACCAGAAGGAATTCGCCGCCGCGACCATCTTGCCTCCCGGCGACGCCGCGGTCCGTGACGGCGCCCTTGCCATGGCCCACACCGTCATCGACATCGCCGCCGGCAACCGCTGGAATGAACTCCGCACGATCGAGAAGTAGAACCGTGCCCGTCTTCCGGTTTTGGCGTACACCACGCCGAGATATCGGCACCATGTCCGCCAGAACCAAGGAGGGGGCGGTGCCGTGACGAAGACCAACGCCCTGCGCCTCATCGAACAGGCGGGGATCGACCACGAGGTTCGGGAATACGAGCTCTCGATGGAGGAGTTCACTGCCGAGCGGGTAGCCGAGCTGGTCGGCATGCCTTCCGACCAGGTTTACAAGACGCTTGTTGCCGTTGGCGAGCGCAATGGGCCGTGCTTTGCGGTGATCCCGGCCAACACCGAACTCGATCTGAAGGCGCTGGCGGCGGCGCACGGTGAGCGCAAGATCCGGCTCGCCTCCCTGAAGGAGGTTCTGCCACTCACGGGGTATGAGCGAGGGGCGGTTACCGCCATCGGGGCCAGGAAGCCGTTCCCCGTCTATCTCGATGAAGTGGCCGAGCTCTTCGACGAGATCGCGGTTTCTGCGGGCACCAAAGGAACCCAGGTGGTGCTCGCCGCGACGGACTACATCGGCTTGACAGGAGCAAACGTGGCGGCAATCACCAAATAGACGGCAGCCGAGTGCTCAAAGGGACTGATCGCCATACTCCCGCTGAGCTTCCCCGTTACAGGATCTGGCTGAGGAAGAGCTTGGTGCGGTCGTGCTGCGGATTCGTGAAGAAGTGCTCGGGGGTGCCATCTTCGACGACGGTCCCGTAGTCAAAGAAGAGAACACGGTCCGCAACTTCACGAGCGAAACCCATCTCGTGGGTGACGACGATCATCGTCATGCCGGAGAGCGCCAGCTCCTTCATCACGTCGAGCACCTCTTTGATCATCTCCGGATCAAGTGCGGACGTCGGCTCGTCGAACAGCATCACCTTTGGCTTCATTGCCAATGCCCTGGCGATGGCGACCCGCTGCTGCTGACCGCCGGAAAGCTGACCGGGATACTTGTTCGCCTGCTCGGGGATTCCGACCCTTTCCAGCAGCTCCATCCCGGCCTGCTCGGCTTCGTCGCGAGGCAGCTTGCGCACCCACATCGGAGCCAAAGTGATGTTGTCCAGAACCGTGAGATGTGGGAACAGATTGAACTGCTGGAACACCATTCCTACCTCGGAACGGATCTTCTCGATGTTCCGCAGGTCGTTGGTCAGCTCGATGCCATCGACAATGATCGAACCCTCTTGATGGGCCTCGAGGCGATTGATACAGCGGATCAGCGTGGACTTCCCGGACCCTGATGGGCCGATGATCACGACCACTTCCTGCTCTTTGACGGTGGTGGTCACGCCTTTGAGGGCCTGGAAATCACCAAACCACTTCTTAACGCCATCGCAGACGATGATGTCCTTGGCATTCTCTGTTTGCATATGGTGTCTCCTGACTCAATCTCAGCGGGTGCCAACGCCGAGTTTCTCCTCGAGCTTCAGGCTCACTCGGGAGAAGGTGAAAGTGAATATCCAGTAGATGATCGCGACCGCCAGCAAGCCTTCGCGAATGGAACCGATGAAGTTGAACGGCTGGGTCTGTGTCGGAATGACATTCCGGCCGATGCGCAGCAGATCGAACAGACCGACGATGGCCACCAGCGAAGTGTCCTTGAAGATGGCAATCACCTGCCCGACCAGGGCCGGAATCACCGCCCGCAGAGCCTGCGGCAAGGTGATGAAGACGGTGCGTTGCAGAGTTGTCATCCCAAGGGCATTAGCCGCCTCGGTCTGTCCCTTCGAGATCGCCTGCAGGCCGCCTCGAACGTTCTCCGCCAGATATGCCGCGGAGAAGAATGCGATGAACAGCATGACCTTTACCGGGCCAACGAAACTCACGTCCAACGGGAAGAAGATCGGGAACACTACAACCGATACCAACAGCCAGGTGATCAGCGGAACACCCCGCACGACCTCGATGTAGAGAGTCGACAAGAGTCGGAATAGCGGCATGGTGGATGTACGTCCGAGCGCAAGAACCACCCCGAGTGGGAATGACAGGCCGATTCCACCGATCGCCAGAATCCACGTGAGGTAGAAGCCGCCATAGACCGTCTCGTTTTGAGTTTGCACGAGGCTCGCCCCGACAGACAACAGCATCAGGTAGACCGTGATGGCGACGGCAATTGCCCACACGACTAGGTAGCGGGTTCTGGTTTGGCGAGCCGCACCGGCGAAAGTCGGGCCACCGAGCGCAAACATCGCCAGAAGCAACATGAGTAGCCGAACCAGAATCAACGCGGAGACAACCCACGACGCGATCGCCAGGACGAGCAGCAGTCCCGCCAGGCCACGACCGAGCTCACCGCGAGCCGGATCGGCGAGGAACCAGATGAGCATGCCACCGACGATCAGGAATCCGATACCCATCGCCACGTACTGGCCGACGTTCGCAAAATCCACGCCGCGGGTGAGGTGCAGCACGATGACCGGGAACGACATCGCCCAGATCGATATGAGCACTGCCCGCCCGCTTCGATCCGGCACCAGTCCGCGCAGCAGCACACCAAGGAAGAAGGCCGCGATCATCGCCAACCAGATGAGTGTCCATGGACCGGTCGTCGTGGTGGCAAGACCCTGGAGAATCACCTCGCCCTCGCCGCCCTCCGGATCTGGCACGGGCACCTTGATGAGCCACGCGGCCGCAATGACAAGACCACTCAGGACGGCTCCGACGATCAGCGCAGGAACCGACGCTTCCTTCGCCCGCTCCCCGAGCATCCGGATCAACCCGAGCCCAGCAGCAATCAATACGCCGCCGACGACCAGGCCGACGATTCGAGCCGATGTCGAGAACGGGGCGACAAGAACGAGGAAGATGACGAATCCGCCGACTCCTGCAACCGCTCGCCCGATCCGGCGCGGTTCGATCTTCCCTTCAATCCGCCAGAAGGCAAATGACAGACCGAGCAGCACGAAGATGGTGCCCACGGCAATCCACATCCGCCACGTCTCCCCTTGCGGATATGCCTGCACCATCAGCAGTCGCATGTTGGTGGTGATGGCTTCCCACTGCCGCTCTTCGCTGAGAATGAACGAGAACATACCGCGGGCGAACAGGATCGCAATGAGCCCGCCGACCACCGTCAAGACAGAGCTCGCCGGCGAATAGAACAAGTTGTCCTTTGCCCAAACCCAGGGCCCCTTTGGTGGCGGCTCGGGCGCAAATTCCTCGATATCAGGGAGAACGATCTTGTGGTCGGCCATTTAGCGCTCCACCAGTTTCAGGCTGCGGTTGAAGTAGTTGACGATGTACGACAGGATCAGGCTTCCCAGTAAGAAGAAGCCCATCCAACCGATAACGATCGGGAATGTCTGGCCCGTCTGGTTGTACAAGGTCTGCCCGACCTGAACGATGTCCGGGTAGGCAACGGCGATGCCAAGCGAAGTGTTCTTGAAGAGATTGAGGTATTGATTGCCGATCGGCGGAAGCACGATCCGGAAAGCCTGAGGCAGAACCACGAAGCGAAGCAGTTGGGCCCGGGTGAGGCCAAGAGCGAGACCCGCTTCCGACTGACCCTTGGCAACGGCGAGAATCCCGCCGCGGACGATTTCGGCAATAAAGGCCGCCGTATAGAGCGTCACCCCGACCCATAGTGCGAAGAAGCCCGGGGTGATCACAAGCGAGTTACTGGACAACTGGGCGAACCCGCCTGTACCCCGTAGCTCGACCCCCGGTTTGGCAAACCGAAGTGGGTCTGCGGTACGGGCACTATCGAACTTGTCGGAGAGGAAGGAGAAGAACCTCTCGAACATGTCGAGAATCCCCTGAGAGATCGCCGGATACACCACGAGAAGGAAGACACCGAACAGGCCGATGAGGCCGACGAAGATCATCCGGAACCAGTGATCGTCGGTCAACTTGGCCAAACCGGCCGGCGTTCGCATGCTGTCGAGGAAACGACGGATCCAAAGCACGACCACGGCGACGACAGCTCCGGCCAGCAGCACTTGCAGGAGCGCCGACGGGATCGCACCAAAGAAGCTGGCGACACCGGACCAGATCCCGCCCCAGAAAGCCATCACGGGGTGAATGAACCAGCCGATGGCGGCGAACGCCACGAAAACGACCAGCGACCAGATGAAGGGGTGCGTCTCGCCACCCAACTCTTCCTTGCGTTTCCATAGGCGGTGGTGGACATATGCTGCCGCCGCTCCCCCAAGCACGAGGAACGCGAGCCAGTGGTAGAAGCCATCGCTGGGGAAGAGCCAAGGAACAGACACTCCCTTCACCGACGCGATGAACCAGGACTCCCCTATCTGGTCTTCAGCTACCTCTGGAAGAAGCTGCAGCAGAGCCAGCCAGAAGATGATCTGGACCAGCAGAGGGATGTTGCGGATCGTCTCGATGTACAGCGTCGCGATCTTGTTCACGATCCAGTTGTGCGAGAGCCGGGCGATACCCATGATCGTGCCGATCAAGGTGGCAGCGATGATGCCGGATATCGAGACGCGCAGAGTGTTGACAATGCCAACGTATAGCGCTCTGGCGCCGCTGTCGGGCTGGACATCGATGCCTTCCCTGATCGAAATCAGCGGTGGATCGGTGAGCCACTTCGTTCCGAACGTGATGCTTCGGGCTTCGATGTTCTGCGAAGCCTGTGCGCGCAGCGTCAACACGACAATCGCTATGAACGCGACCAGAACCAGCTGCGCGGCCCATTTCAGGACAGTTGCATTACGCCAGATTGGCGGCTTTGCATGATGTGAGACGGTGACACTCACCGTGCTGTTCTCCCTCATCCCTCGTGTCGCGGACTCTAGTGATCAGAGTCCACCGATTTCCATTGGTACTTCAATACCTGGAAAGAACGAGAGGGAGCGCCTTTGTGGCGCTCCCTCTCATTGTTCGTTGCTACTCCGGCTTTTCCTAGCGAGCCGGCGGCGCGTAGATCATGCCGCCCTGGTTGAACGGAGCGTTGAGGCTGCCCTCACGGAACAGATCCAACGGGTTCAGGTTGCGAGCGAAGATCTCGTCGTAGTTGCCGACCTGCTTGACCATCTGATAGAAGGCATCGGCGCTCAGACCCATTGCGGTCTGGACCTCTCCCTCGCCACCGAACAAGCGGGTGGCCTCAGGATCGACGTTCATCATTTCATCGATGTTGGCCGAGGTCACGCCCTTCTCATCGGCGATGATTGAGGCGTAGACGACCCAGGTGACGATATCGCCCCACTCGGAGTCGTTCTGACGGAATGCGGGACCGAGCGGCTCCTTGGAGATCGGAGCGGTCGGGAAGACGACCCAATCGCCGGGGGCGATGTTGCCTTCACGCTCTTCCGTCACCTTGTTGGCGACGAGGCCGGAGCCATCGGTCGTCACGAGGTCACACTGACCGGCCTTCAGCTTCTCGAGAGCCTCGGGGAATTCTTCCACCGTCTCGAGCTGGATGGTTGCTCCACCGACATTCGCCCACTCAGTGATGTTCTTCTCAGTCGTGGTGCCGGCGTTGGTGCACAAGATGGCGCCGTCAACGTCTGCAGGGCCAGAGCTGGCCGAGAAACGTGAAGACGGGCCCATCAACTGCTGGCCGTCGTAGTAGGTGGTCGGTGCGAAGTCGACGTTGACTCCACCCTCGCCAGAAGCATCACGACTCTGGGTGTAGGTGGTGTTACGGACGAGCACGTCGATCTCACCGGCCTTGAGCACATCAAAGCGCTCGGCCGCAGTAAGCGGCGTGAACTCGACTGCATTGGCATCGCCGAGAACCGCAGCTGCGATTGCACGGCAATAGTCGGCGTCGAAGCCGATTGCAGTGCCGTCAGGCTGGATCTCGGAGAAGCCGGGCAGCGAACCGCTGATACCGCACTTCAGGGTGCCCCGAGCCTGTACGGCTGCGAGTGTTCCACCTTCAGTGGCTTGGCCAACATCACCGCCGCCGCCGCCGGCTGCTGTGGTTTCCGTGACTGCCGCTGCCGTGGTCTCTGTGGTGTCGTCCGTCTCGGACTCACCGCCACACGCAGCAGCGATAAGGGCAAGTACCGCGAGCAGTACTGCAAGTCGCTTAATCATGAGGAATTTCCCCTCCCTCTGTTATTCAATTGCGAAGCACGTTCATGGATGAACGTGTGGCGAATGTAGCCGCACCGGCCGGAGCGCGCCAGCCGCTTCGAGGTAAATTCACCCAGCAAGCCGTGGCCACATGGGCGAGATTCGAGAGAAAGAAACGAAGCCCTTGGCTCCTAGATGCCCTGGGCGTGGAAGAAGACCCGACGATCCCGAGCCTGATCGAGTTCGCCGAACAGCACCCGTTGCCACTGGCCGAGCAACACCTCGCCGTCAACAACGGGGATGGTCACAGAAGGCTGGCCGGTCAGCAGCTGACGCACATGGGCGTGACCGTTGATGAACTCATCCTCCTGGAGGTTCTCCGTCCGCACCGAGTGGTCGTCGTGCTCGTAGTAGGCATTCTCGGGAACGATACTCCCTATCAGACGCCGGTAGTCGTTCAAGAAGCCGGTCTCGGACTCGTTGATGACGACGGTTGTGGTGGTGTGCGGGCTGTAGACCGTGACCTGGCCGTGACGAACGCCAGAACGCGCCACGACTTCACGGGTCAGATCCGTGACATCCCAGAACTCGTTTGGCTCTGTCGACGCAAAGTGAAGAGCCTCCGTGCGAATGGCCGGTTCTTTAGATTCAGCAAGGACGGTCAATGAACCCGTCGGCTGACGGGTTGCTTGCCGGACTGGACTTTGTTCCTTCAAGGGTGATCCGCTCCCAGGATTTTGAGCGACAGAACCATACTCGGCGTGCGAGGTTAATGGATGCAGCCTACTCGGCGCTAGTCATTTGATCTGAGACCGTGGCGGAGGAACGCGATGCGCGAAGCGGACACGATCTCAGTCTCGTCCTCTCCTCGTACGGATATCTCGTCAATACCTCCAACGAGGTGGTCCGCAACAATAGTTCCCAGCGAACGCGGATCCATCGCCGGAAAGTCCCCTTGCTCGATGCCCTCACGACACAGCCTGACCATTTCGTACCGAATGGGATCGAACACCGACCATGCTGCATCACGCTCGGGCTTGGGCAGTTCGCGACTCACCCGGAACAGCAAAGTTGCCTCGATCGGATAGGCGGCAACCATGGTGAACGAACGTTGCAGGATCTCGGCAAGGCGGCCACCGGGGGTGTCTTCGGGCAGATCCGTGAGAACACGCTCCACAATCGGCGGTAGTCGCGCATCAATCAGGTCCGCCAGCACGGACTCTTTGTTGGCGAAGTACTCGTAAACGGTGGTCCTGGCAATGCCGGCGTCATCAGCAAGGCGACCGATCGAAGTCCCTGCTAAACCGTTCGCGACAAAGGAGCGGGCAGCAGCATCGAGCAAAGCAGACCTGGTTTGTTCCTTGTGCTCGTCGATCGTCGCGGCATTGATCTTTGGCATGGACCGGGATTGTATCCCCAATCCCCTCCCCTCGTGCTCACCCTGACCTGTTCTCGACAGGTTTCTTGACCGACAGCACCGGTACAATCCGCCCGACCGGTCGACATACCCTTGGAGGGAGCCGTGCCTACAACCGTTTTGATTGGTGCCCAGTGGGGGGACGAAGGCAAAGGAAAGGTGACAGATCACCTCTCCGAGACAGCAGACGTTGTAGTGCGCTATCAGGGCGGCAACAACGCGGGTCACACGATCATCGTCGATGGGGAGAAGTTTGCGCTGACCCTCATCCCCAGCGGTGTGCTGTACCCCCAGGTCACACCGGTAATCGGCAACGGCTGTGTCATCGATCCGGCCGTCCTGGTCGCAGAAATGGCCGAACTCGATTCGCGGGGGATCGACCCGACGCGGCTGCGGATCTCCGCAAACGCCCACGTCATCATGCCGTATCACCGCAAGCTCGACGCGGTAATGGAGCGTTTCCTCGGGCAACAGCAGATCGGGACCACCAAACGCGGGATCGGCCCTGCATACATGGACAAATTCTCGAGGCACGGCATTCGGGTGCAGGATCTATTCGACCCGAAGATCTTTCGCCAGAAGCTGGAGATCGCGCTGAAGGACAAGAACAAGATCCTCACCAAGGTCTACAACTCGCTCCCGATGGAGCTCGAGCCGATCGCCGAGGAGTACCTCGGCTATGCCGAAACTCTCGCCGAATACGTTGAGGACACATCGCTACTGCTGTGGGAGGCACAGCAGGCCGGCAAGAACATCATCTTCGAGGGCGCCCAGGGAACGCTGCTCGACATCGATCACGGAACCTACCCCTTTGTCACGTCTTCGAACCCAACGGCGGGTGGAGCAACAACCGGCAGCGGAATCGGGCCGACGACGATCGACCGGATCATCGGCGTCGCCAAGGCTTACATCACCAGGGTCGGCACCGGCCCCTTCCCCACCGAGCTCCACGACGAAACCGGAGCGCGCATGGTTGAGCTGGGCGGCGAGTTCGGCACAGTCACCGGTCGAAGAAGGCGCTGCGGCTGGCTCGATCTCGTGGCACTCAAGTACGCAGTTCGAGTCAACGGCCTGACCGAATTGGCCATGACGAAGCTCGACATCCTTTCGCACTTCGAGACCCTGAAGGTAGCCGTTGCCTACGATTCGCTGGGTGAGCGCTTCAATGAATTCCCCCGCCAGCAACGAATTCTCTACAACTGCCACGCCGTCTACGAGGAACTGCCCGGTTGGAATACCGATATCTCGGGAGTCCGCTCGTTCTCTGATCTTCCTCAGGAAGCCCAGCAATACATCGAGTACGTCGAGGATGCAATCGGAATCCCGGTGGCGACTATCGGCGTCGGTCCGGCGCGCGACGCAACCGTGATGAGGACATCATGAGAGTCCTACTCGTCGGCGGTGGCGGACGAGAGCATGCCCTCGGGTGGAAACTGGCGCAGAGTCACACGATCACCGACCTGATTGCCGTCCCGGGCAACCCCGGATTCGCCCAGATCGGTGCGTGCGTCCCCGGCATCGACATCCTGGACCCGCAGGCAATCGTCGATCTCTCCCTGGCCAATGCAATCGACCTCGTCGTTATCGGCCCTGAAGCTCCGCTCGCCACTGGTGTCGTAGATGCGCTGACCGCAGCCGGGATCCGGGCGTTCGGCCCGACCAAGGCCGGGGCACAGCTCGAATCATCGAAGGCATTCGCCAAGACAATCATGAAACGGGCCGGCGTCCCGACCGCAGACTGGCGGGCATTCACCGACGTCAATGAGGCCATCGATTATCTGGAGACGATTGACGGCCCCTACGTGGTCAAAGCCGACGGCCTGGCCTACGGCAAAGGTGTTTTGGTCACCGAAGATCTCATTGCTGCTCAGGGCTGGGCTCGGCTCTGTATCGCGGGCGAGTTCGGCGACGCCGGATCGACGGTCGTGATCGAGGAGTACCTGGCAGGGCAAGAGGTGTCGATCTTCGCCATCTGTGATGGCACCAGGGCGGTGGCGCTCGAACCGGCCCGCGACTACAAGCGTCACCGTGATGGTGACCGCGGCCCGAACACAGGTGGCATGGGGTGCTACTCCCCCGTCGCTGATCTCCCCGAGGACCTGGTCGACCGAACCATCAACGAGGTCATCCATCCGGTGCTCAACGAGATGTCGAACGACGGTATCGAATACCGGGGCTTCCTATACGCAGGCCTTGTCCTCACCGAGGATGGGCCCAAGGTGCTCGAGTTCAACTGTCGGCTCGGTGATCCGGAGACGCAGGTGCTGCTCTCGCGCCTCGACGAGGATCTGCTGGAGTTGCTGGCATCGGCCGCCGAGGGTTATCTGCCCGACGGCCCCCTCCAGTGGCGTGATACCTCCGTCGTCGACGTAGTGCTGACCGCGGCCGGTTATCCGGACAACCCGGAAGTCGGACGAGCCATCAGCGGCGTCAACGAGGTCAACAGTATCCCCAATGTCCAGGTGTTCCATGCCAATACGAGACGCACTTCTGAAGGATTGGTGACCGCAGGCGGGCGCGTGCTCAACATCGTGGCATCAGCACAGACGGTCTCCGACGCCCGGGCACTTGCGTATGAGGCCGCATCCCACATCCACTTCGGTGGCATCCATTACCGGAGGGATGTAGCTCAGTCATGATCCCCAGGTACACCCTCCCCGAGATGTCGCGCATCTGGAGCGAGCAGCACAAACTCGAGGTGTGGAAGGAGATGGAGACGCTCGTCGTCGAGGCTTGGGTCGAGCAGGGCGTCGCTCCCGCCGAAGCAGCCGCCGCCGTTCGAGCGGCTCCCGAGGTCGACCCAATCGAGTGGAAGGTTCGCGAAGAGACCACGAACCATGATGTCGCCGCGTTCGTCGACGTTCTCGCCGAGTCGGTCGGCACCGGAGGCGAGTGGGTTCACTACGGCCTTACCTCGTCCGACATGCTCGACACGGCACAGGGCGCAATCCTCAAGGAGGCGGCGACCCTGCTGCTACGGCGTGTCGACGAAATGCTCGCCGTTGTCAAGGCCAAGGCAATTGAGCATCGCGACACCGTGATGATCGGGAGGACTCACGGTATCTGGGCCGAGCCGACGACATTAGGCATGAAGCTCGCTACGTGGGCATTCGAACTCGATCGGGACCGCAAGCGTCTCACTGCCGCCGCGGAGTCAATCGCCGTCGGGAAGATCTCAGGAGCCGTCGGCACGTATGCGCACACGCCCCCGGCGATCGAGGAATACGTGTGCGAGCGGATGGGACTGGCCATTGAGCCGGCGTCATCGCAGGTCACTCACCGGGACCGCCACGCCGAGTTTCTCTCTGTGCTGGCGCTCATCGGGGCTTCTCTGGAGCGATTCGCAACCGAAATCCGTCACCTGCAACGCTCCGAGGTCGGTGAGGCACGGGAGTCCTTCGGCAAGGGCCAAAAGGGCTCGTCGGCGATGCCGCATAAGCGCAACCCGATCGCATCGGAGAACGTGACCGGCCTTGCCCGTCTGCTGCGCGGCTATGCCGCGACGGGGTTCGAGAATGTCGCGCTGTGGCATGAGCGAGACATCTCCCACTCCTCCGCAGAGCGGGTGGCGCTCCCCGACTCCTGTCTGATCCTCGACTTCGCTTTGGTGAGGATGACAAAGCTGATCGACAACCTCGTAGTCAACACCGACCGCATGCTCGAGAACCTGGAGTCGACTCGCGGCCTCGTGTTCTCGCAGGCGGTTCTCCTGGCTCTGATCGAAGATCAGGGGATCAGCCGCGATGCTGCCTACAGAATCGTGCAGCGGAATGCGATGCGGGCCTGGGACGAGAAGCTACGGCTCCGTGACCTCCTCGCCGAAGACATCGACGTCGCCTTGCACCCCGACGTCCTGGACCGCTGCTTCAGTGCAGAGTATTTCCTCCGTCATAGCAGCGTTGTGTTCGACCGGCTGGCTGAGATCTAGACCCAGCGAGACCTCAACGAGTCAACGTATCGAGCATCAAAGTCATTGCGCGGGAGCGATCGATGACGCCGGTATCGGCAAGGGCCGTCTCGAGCTCCGCCCCGCCGAGACTTCCCGGCAGCGGTACCAGCGCCTCGTCCATGACGAGCCCGGTCAGGTGGACGACTGAGTCGACCCCCAAGAGTGAATCGACGGTGACGCGAACCCGCCGCCATGTCCTGAGGTCAACCTCATCACGCACCGCTATCTCGATGCTGTCCCCGACCCGAATCTGGCTTGGCTCTGGATCTAGCGTTTCACGGGTCCAGTCGAGCGCCGTCACCGTGCCGGTCCACAGGGTCAGGCCACTCGACGCAGCGGGACGTGACTCCCCCGACAGGTCAACGGTTGCCAGGTACTCGACCCCCCGTAGCCACTCCGCGAAGACGAAGGGCTCGCCACCCGGGGGTACGCCGTCGTCGGCCTCGCCACAGCCGCCCGTCAGCAATGCCGCCGCGGCCAGCACGATAGCGAGGCCTCTCACGTCCCGCCGCGCAGCGCATCGACGGGCTCCAGGGTGCTTGCTCGCCACGACGGGTAGAGGCCGGCGACCAGACCGACGATTGCTCCGGCAAATGGGGCAAGCAAAGGAACCTGGGCATCGAGAACGGGCGTCCACTGTTTGTTGGCAGACACTGCGACGATCACGAGTACCCCTGCCGAAGCTCCGATGATGCCGCCCACAAACCCCATCGCCGCCGACTCGACCAGGAACTGAGAAGCGATATGTCGCCTGGCCGCACCGACGGCGCGGCGCAGACCGATCTCACCAACTCGCTCGAGCACGGATACCAAAGTGACATTCGCAATCCCGATCGCACCGACCAGCAACGACACACCGCCAAGGACGAGGAACAGAGTGTTTACGTCTGACTCGACTCCACTGCGGACCGCTCGCGGCTCAGGTGGGACCTGGACCCGCAGCTTCTCCGGCTCATTGGGGCTGAGTGCGATCGGGGCTTGTTCTCCGATCAGATAGGCAGCACCGATCTGTGTCAGGATGTGAACCTCAGCGGGGGCCCCGGTGCCAAAGAACTCCCGGGCGGTGCCATTGGGGATGATGACGGCTTCGAGCAGCGCCGGCTCTCTGGCAACGTCGTCGAGGATCCCGATCACGGCCAGGGTCACGTCACCGATGAAGATCGCCGGCTGCTGATCAACCCGGTTGATATTGAGTCGGGCTGCGGCGCCGGGACCGAGGATCGCAACCGGCTCGCCTCGCAGGTCGTGGCCCTCATCAAAGAACCGGCCCGTTCCCAGCTCCGCAATCACTGCGTCGAACAGCCCCGGGGACACAGCCAGGATGTCCATGGCATATGCGCTCTGCCCCAGCGGATCGTTGATCGGGACGGAACTGATCAGCTCACCCTCGGTGTCGACAAGCGTGAGGGTTCCGGCGGCAACAACACCGTTGAGCCGGGTGAGCCGGTCTTCGGCATCCCACGGGATCTCTGAGATGTCCTGTTGGCCGGGGGACCGGAAGAAGCCTTCCGATCGGTTGCTGACCGACACCGAAGTCGCAGACAGCGCGTCGAACCTGGTGACGATCTGATTGCCCGCCGTCTTGGCTAGGCCGAGCGTGGCAACGAGCGCGGCGACTCCCAGCACCGTACCGAGGATCGTCAGGATCGTCCGCCCCGGCCGCGCCAGCATCCCTGCCACCGCCTCGGAGACGAGATCACGGAACGACAGTCGCGAGCGAACGATCTTGTGCTCGATCGGGCGCACTTTGTCGCTCACGATGCCTCCTCGGCAAGGACCCCATCGGTGATGTCGACCCGCCGGGCGGCACGGCGGCTCACTGCGG